>Ga0302247_1001888_pt1 | contig 14806 bp, 11 predicted proteins | sample AAG_UR_Ile_MG_FD_193529 | JGI IMG/M metagenome (GOLD analysis project Ga0302247, IMG submission 193529) | Enriched activated sludge microbial communities from anaerobic digester in WTTP, New Holstein, Wisconsin, United States - AAG_UR_Ile | ecosystem: Engineered > Bioreactor > Anaerobic >...
AAACAGCAAATTTTGGTAATAATGTAAACGAACTATTTTTTAATGCATCCGTATACTTCTTGCCTTTACCGGTTTTTAAATATGCAATTGTCAAATGTGGATGATATTCAGGAAAATTAGTTGTGTGTGGAAATTTTCGTAATTCTGCATTTGCCTCATGTAAACCATCACCATCAATATCATATTTTAATACATCATATGGTGGGCCATCAAATGTCGAAACATTAGTAAGACGACAAGGTCCAAATGTAAATTTTTTTAACACGTTTTTCACATTGTCTGTAGTAACTTCATTATGTAATCCAAATAATAAACTAACATGTGGTTCGGTTTCAAGACCATAAGAATCGTCATACGGATCTTCATATATGTCGTTGGGTTTAATAATGTTATGAATTGTTTTAATTTCAGGAAAATCAAAATAAAGCATCACACAACCATAGTCATGTTTATGATCTTCAAATATTAGATTACTTAATGTCATAGTTATAGTATAAATATTCTGTCTTTGTTTTTGGTGTAAAATTACCACTTATAGTTTTCACGTTAAAATTAACCTTTTTAAAACCATTTTCTTCTAGAATGTTATACAAATCACAATGATAACCACTTATTAATATTTTAGCATTACTTTTTATACAAGCATCGAGAAATCTAATATGTCCATCTCTATCCATATCAACATCATATCTTGTACTAGTTCTAGTAGATTGTTCATATGGCGGATCGTTGTATAAAAAAACATTCGGTTGGTTATATTTTTGTATTAATTCTATACCATCAGTATTAGTTACAATAACCCTAGAAAGTCTTTCGTGAAGTTCTGGTAAACTATCAATTGTGGATAAAAAATCTGAAATTGATTTACTCATACCTCTTCGAATATGTATATTTTTTGAAAAACCCCCACTACCATTATGTGATGTTCGATTAACATAAAAAAAATAAAATGCCCGATCTATTATTGATAAATCTGAATTATTCAATTCTTCTTTAAATTCTTTTCTCAAATCTTCAGAATAATAAATCAAATCACATTTTTCTTTAAAAATTTTAAACATATCAGAATCTGACAAAACTTTATATAATGAATATACATTTTTATCCAAATCATTATATATTTGAATTGCTGGTATTGGTTCAATTTTAAGTCCTAGGGAAAAACTTCCAGCAAATGGTTCTATATATGTATTATAGTCTTTAGGATTGGGGAAATACTTAAATATTTCATTATACATTGTTCCTTTACCACCAAACATTTTAATAGGTGCTTTTAATTTTTTCATAATTTTTCTTTAATTTAAAATATAAGAAAAAATAATTATTTTTCCAAATATTTATTGTATATGAGTGTGATAATTAATGGTCAACAATTTAATGCTGAATATTTAAAACCCGAGCAATTTGCCCAGGGAATGATGGGTAGAGATAAACTTGATGGCTGTATGGTTTTTAATACCGGAATGGGTTATCATTCTTTTTGGATGAAGGATTGTAAAATTCCACTTGATATTATTTTCGTTTTAAAAAATCGAATTAGTAAAATCCACTCAAATTGTCCTGTACCAGATCCTAATCAGTTAACAATTCCAAGATATACTGGTATTGGTGATCATGTAATTGAATTTCCCGGTGGAACGGCAAAAAACTGGAAAACAGGTGATAGAGTATCAATGTACCTAGGAAGTCCAACAAATCCTGTTCGTACTCCATTTATACCATAATGATATTTTAAAACAAATATTTTATTTTTGGTTCTGTTTTTTCGAAAACCCAGAAATAACAATGATGCTTACGGGCATGTTCCTGTTTTATCCATCTAGCTCCAAAACTATTAATTCTCGATTTTGCTAGAAGAATAAACAAATCTCTCGGATAGAAACCAATTTTCAACGCCATATTCATCACCATAACATGAGTAAAATGATTCTTACCACCACTCACCGTGTCTTGATTTTTCATAACAACAAAACCACCAGGCACAATTATTCGATAAAGTTCTTGTAAAGTATTATAGTAATTTGTTGTTAAACTATTATAATCATAATACCCCTCAAATCTTTTTGCAATTATTGAACTACCATCTTTATTTTCCCTATATGTTCTACCACTAATAACAAATGGTGGATCGTACATCACGGTTTTCATTGAATTATCATCAAATGGAAGATGTTCTGAATCGGCCTTAATCACGTCTTCAAATAATGGAACAATGTCTGATTTTATCTTAGGTTGTGGTAAATCTTTCCAGAATGATCCTTTTGAATATGTACAATCAAGATCAAATTGTTCTATTTTATAAAGTGACATTATATTCTTGATAACCTCATAATTACTATTGTAGACACTTTTTACTGGTACAAAAATTTCTTCCATTTACTTTACTTTTATCTGTATTTTTGTTACTATTTACAAAATGTACATAAAAATAATAATAATACCAAATATTTATAAAAAAAATTAAAGATATGGGATGTGGATGTAAGAAAAAAAGACAAGTAGTACCACCACAAGTGGCCAGGCCTGCACCACCACCACCTTCAAGGATACGCTTTAATGAAAATATACCACCCAGACCGCCACAAAATATTCCACCGGCGCCACAAAAAACAGTAAATGAGATTGTAGAAAAATTAAATGAAATAAAAAAACATTAACAATCACAAATTTAACGCTTTTTTAATTTCACCAATAACTTGTTCTGATGTAATTGCTTTAGAACATTCAAATTGTCTATCTGTATTTTTAAACAACGGACACCAGTTCCAATCCCCGGCGTCGAACGTGTAATTATGCCAGCAAGAATTACAGACATTCTTATTTATAATTCTTATTATATTATTTACCGGTTCATTATACACATCAGTAAATCCCGAAATTAACACAGTTTTCGTTCCACCAGCCCACGCCAACCAAGATAGACCACTACTGATACCAATAAACAATTCTGATTCTTGTAATGTCCTTAAAGTGTCTTCAATTTTAGTTGTTGTCATTTTAGTAATGCCTTTCGGATTCCTATTACCCATATATCCATCATCTTCTTGTGAAACCAATTTTACTTCATAGCCATTATCATTTAAAAAATTAACAACGTCTTGCCATCCTGTCGGATTATTCCAATACTTACATTGTGCTGTTGAATGAATGGCTATTGACACCATTTTCTTTTTATTTGTTGATAATATAGGAAGTTGTGGCCTTATTTCTTCATATTCTAAGCCCAATATATCTGTAGCAATTTTTGATAATGGTCCTTTCAACGGATCGATTGGATGTCTATAATAATCTATTTTTTTATCACTATAAAACAACCCAATTCGATACATTGCATATAAATTATTAACTGGTGTTCCGGGGGTTATAAATTCTATATTTGGATATTGTTTTTCAAACAAATTATTACGAAATGTTGAGCACACAACTCTACATTGTTTCTGAATTCTGAATTTTTCCACATATGGCATCCATGCTATTGTGTCACCCAACGCCCTCGATTCAAAAGCAATATAAACTAACTTATTTTCTGGGTTAAATTCATATACAGAATGAAAATCATTATCAATACCATCAATTTTTATAATCCAATCAATATAGTATTTCTTTGAACTTTTTGCCCAATGATTATTTTTCATATCCAATTCATATTCAACAGAATTTGTTTTTTTATTTATAAATTGAACATTATATAAACCATCCACATTGGATTTAATTTCAAAAAATGGTCCATCAACAAAATTAATATTTATTTGTTCTATATTTGTTTTCTTTATATTAGTTCTTATTAATTTATTAATTTTTCTGAAATCATTTACATCTTTATATAAAAATTCAGATAATATCTCAACACCTTCATAATATACATATACAACAGATCCTTCTTTATATTTTCCAATTTTTAAAATATCCATCATACCTTTAGCGACAACATGAAATTTTTTATATTCATTATAATTAATTTCAATCAAATAATCCTGTTCTGCGGGAGATTCGTGAAAGCCAGAAATAGTATGAAGATATAAGTCATTTGAATCGTCAACAGCAAGATATAATTGTAATTTCGCGCCATTTCTATGTGTACCATTTCTACTCCATTTGGATTGTAAATTTAATTCATTATCGTTTGCAATATATGGTGATACTATCACATTTGACGTTACTTGTCTGACTGAATTTAATAAGTTCTTTTCTAATTGCCATTTATCGTCTTTATTCCGAAAAAATTCATCTTTATTTTTTATCAAATTCATAGCAGCAACAGCAATATTAGTTCTAATTGAAAAAATAAACATTGCACAAAATGGGTTGATATTACTTATCGATGACGAATTTTTTTCATATTCATATATAACAAAATCACCCTCTCTAATTTTTTCAAGAAAAGACTGACGATATTGTACAGGATCTGGTAGATTATCATAATCAAAAAAATGTATATATTCTTTTCCTAGGTATTTACAAAAATTGAATGCGTTTTTCATTGTTGACCATACCGCATAATCGTGATGATACTCACAATGATTTTCAATACGGACATCACCAATTTGTGTCCATCGAACACTATTTATATTATATTTTTGAAAATCTTCCCTCAATAATATAGGGTTTTCCTTATCAAAAATAAAATAATCACCGAGTTTTTGTAACTCCGGTTTTAATGGATAAGAACCAGTTAAAAGAATGGGGATATTAAATGTTCTTAAAATATTAATTAAATCAATTAAATTTTTTTCTTTAGAATCATTATCAACCCAACAATTAATCACAAAAATATCATCATTAAATTCCATCATTTCCAAAAATAAAACATTTGTAACATATTATTTGAACCCAAAAATAAAATAAATGATTTAAATCCCAGTTCGATTATTCTTCGTCTGAAATTTTCTCTTAACATTTCATCGTAATTACAATGTGCGTGATGATATTCCATCGCAATCGCTTTTACTTTTGACAGATTTTCATCGCTAATTCCCTTTAATGCTTGGTGTTCGGCACCTTCAATATCAATTTTTAAAAAATCTATTCTATCAACTAAACCAGAATCAAAAAGATAGTCCAATGTATATGTTCTAACAGAATATTTGTCTATATAATCATCAAAATTTCGAATGGCCGACCCCCCAAGATGATTTGATTCATATAACGTAGTTGTACCCATCGTGTCACTAACAGCGGCATTAAATAAAATTGTACGAGGATCACTATTTAATTTCAATAATTCAAAATATCTTTTATCCGGTTCAAACGATATAACTTTTTCCGCGCCTTGGTTATAAGCCCAACGAGTAAATATTCCGATATTTGCACCTAAATCAACAACAATGTCACCGTTATGTATTCGTTTTTCATTGTTAATATAATATTCTCGTTGATTATAGATTTCATGATATATCCCATAATCCCAACCATATTTTTCTGCAACATTTATTAAAGTATCCTCGACACCTTTAATTTCTCCTAGATTTTTAAGTTCATATTTGTTTGTATAAAAAAATTCCGATTGATAAAAAGACTTATCTCTTTTTAATTTAATAAAATCAATCATTTTTTCTGAAACAATTGGATCTTTATTTCCATGAAACCAAATTATATTTGTTTTATCCGGTGGTATAAATTTATATCCATATATTCTATTAAAATTTTGTGGGCCGTTTTCATTCCAAAACTTATAAAAATCATTTAACGCTTGATTTGTGTAACCATCATCACCATCATACGATGATGTGTCATATTTAGACAACGGAAGATGTTTTTTCACCCCATATTTCCATCTCAATGCATTATCAATACCCTCATCATTCCACGGAAAATATCTTGGATAATGATCGACTGGTGTTCTTTTATATACATCAATAATTTCCTCAAACCACCATTTACAATCTTTGTTATATATAAACAAACAGATATGCATTAAAGGTCTAAATGAATTAAGATTCCATGTTTTTATAAGATTTTCATTAAACAATTGACTTTTTCGTTCACCATCAATATCAGTATAATACCCAAAAAATTCTTCCTGAACATGTATATCAGAAATAGGATAATTCTCTATTGATGGAAAATATTTCTGTATTTCATCAATATTATAACTTGCAATTCCATCACCATCAATCCAAACAAAATACTCATAATTTTCTTTCAATGATTCTATACAGGCATGCTGTTTAAAATACCATTTATCATAAATCGAATGAAATGGTGGGTCAATTCTCCGTTTAATCATATTTGGATACTCAAACGGTATATCACAATTTACACTATAAACAATAATTTTATTTTTTGAAAATTCATTTATTGACTTTACTAATTTTTCAATAATTGTTAAATATTTTTCATCACCAGCAGTAACAAAAACAAATTCTTGTTGTTTTTTTTTCAATATTTCAGATGCTTGTTTTGCTACATTATCCCAATTAAATTCTTTATGTATTAATTCAGCTTCTTCCATGCTTTTAGTTTTATATTTCGAATAATTTTCATAAACATTTTTCATTTGAATTGCTAGATCATTAAAATCCGGTTCACAATATTCACCACCAACATCTTTATCTCCAATATTTGCTGGCCTTATATGTGATATTCTAACTGGTATACCTTTATTTCTTGCAAATTGAAGCTGTGCACCCCAATTTGAATATATCGATGGTGTTCCACAACTCATTGCTTCTATTAACGGTAGATTCCAACCTTCACTTCTAGCACACGACACAAAAACATCACCTTCTTGAAGATATTTTACATATTCATCCCTATTTAAAAAATCGATAAACTTTATATTTGGATAATTAATATCATATTTTTTTATTCTATCTTTTGTTGATCTTGTTTCGTCTGTAGGAAAATTATTTTCAACTGAACACACTAATTCTACATTATCATTATCTTTAAATGTTTCGCCAAATGTTCTGAATATTTCTGTTGTAGATTTTCGATAATCCCATCTACCAAAATGAATAAATCTGAATTTATCTCGTGTATTATTTATCTGTTTTGGTTTAAAAATATTTACATCAACACCTTCAGTTACTATTTTTATTTTTTTAATAGGATATCCCTGTTCGACCAATGAATCAAACTGCCATTGTGATGGTACCCACATTTCATCAAATGTTAATAATTGTTTAAAAAAGTCTTCAGGAAATCTTGTTGATTCATACACACAAAACCCAATTTTATATCCGTCATAGTTATCGAAAAAATACGGATTATTAACATCATTTAAAACTATATGAACATCTGGTTTAAAATCATTTTTATATCCATAGATAGGGAAGTCTGTTCGTGAGCCGTCGTTATTTTTTAATGTTTGTATAATTAACATATTCCTCATTTCAGAAGTAAAATACGGCTCATCATCATGGGGTTTTAAAGTAAGACCATTCCATGTTTTACCAACAGTTAAATTTCGTATTTTGACGGTATGATATTTGTTTAACGCACAAAAAAATGACCGTGAATGATTATTATAACCAGTATCACCAATAAAAGATGTGTGTGCAAGTATATTCATTACATAAAAATACGTAAAAAAAATTAATTAGTCAAACATGTATGAAATATATGTTTACTGGGAATTTTGACATGCTGTATTACAATTGTCATAACCCAAATAATTTTGGAAATTAGTATAATAATCAGGTGTTGATGTTGTTGAATTCATAATTTCCATTATTGTGTTCGAATCATACACAAAGAAAGAACCAATACTAATCTGATATGTATTTTCAATTACAGCCATTCCTAAACTATAAGAACAGTATGGAAATTCACAATAATACATATCAACTGTGTATCTATATGTTGGTACACCTGATGGTGTTCTAGTTGGTGTTCTACTAAACGATATTGATGGTGTTATACTTGGTGTTCTACTAAATGATATACTAGGCGTTATGCTAGGTGTTTTACTGAATGAAATACTCGGTGTAATGCTAGGTGTTCTACTAAACGATATACTCGGTGTGATGCTAATACTTGGTGTTCTACTAAATGAAATGCTAGGTGTTATACTTGGGCTAACACTAAATGAAACACTAGGCGTAATACTTGGTGTTTGACTTAATGAAACACTAGGTGTAGGTGAAACACTTGGACTAACTTGTGTTAATTGTTGTACTATACCAAAATATAAGCTCATTCTTAAACAGTTAAACGTCCTACGGCAATCCACGTATTACTACCGCGATGGTAAACTGAAGCTCCAGTATATTGGGTTTCCAATTTAGTTCCTGCAGATTGTAATGTAGTTGAAGCAGCAATTGTTATTGTGCCATTGCCAACATTCATTATGTCAAGTTTCATTCCTACTAACATTTCATCAGGTAATGTAATAGTAAACGTTCCGTCTGCTTCTATAATTTTACCAGCATATGTTGCATCAATTAATGTATTTCCTGTTAATGAAACAATAGGTGTGGCAGGAATTATGACAGGTGTATAGAATGTAACACGACCATCAGTATATCCTGTTGTATGTTGAAATCCGATTGCTGTGTAACTATCACCAACAGTATCACCAACTACTGATATTGCGGGGCCATCATGCGGATAAATAGTTGTATATAAGCCCGAAGTTATAAAGCTTAATCCTGTACCATCTATTTCATTATATATGTCAATGAAAGCTGGTGTATCAGATTCTGCTCCATTGAGTGTTATGGAATTCGCTGCTAGTTCTAATTGTGATCCAGCAATATTTGAAGCTATCAATGTCTGGCCATCAAATGTTAAATAGGTTTCCGCAACAACACCATCAGCGGTGCCATCACTTGTTAGGACTCTATTGTCGCCGACATCAGAAATCGTGGCAAAACCCGAAGTACCACTGGTGCCATCAATACCAGAACTTCCACTACTACCTGATGTACCAGAAGTTCCTGATGTACCACTAGTACCATCAATTCCTGATGTGCCAGAACTTCCACTTATACCTGAACTACCTGAAGTACCTGAAGTACCATTAATTCCTGATGTACCAGAACTTCCATCTAAACCACTTGTACCGTCAATACCTGAAGACCCAGAACTTCCACTACTACCTGATGTACCACTTGATCCAGATGTACCATCAATACCTGAAGACCCAGAACTTCCACTAGATCCTGAGCTTCCGCTTGTACCATCAATACCACTTGATCCTGACGTACCACTTGTACCTGATGATCCATCAGCTCCTTGAGCACCACCTAAATTAACATCCCAGTCACAATATGATCCACTTCCTGTAACTGAAACAATATTACCAACTAAAACACCAGTACCAGAATTATAGGAAATAATAGTACCTTCCATAAAGTTTGATCCATCATAACCAATAACCAATGACTGACCAGCTGTATAAGCTAAACCAGTTTCAACAGTTAATGTTTGTGTACCACCACTTATATTTAAGCACGTTGATGATGATGTTGCATATTGATCACCACTTAAACCTGAAGATCCTGATGTACCACTTGATCCTGAAGTACCAGATGACCCAGCAATACCAATACCAGACGATCCTGATGATCCACTTGATCCTGAAGTACCAGATGACCCAGCAATACCAATACCAGACGATCCTGATGATCCACTTGATCCTGAAGTACCAGATGACCCAGCAATACCTATTCCTGACGATCCCGATGTACCACTAGTACCAGACGTACCACTTAATCCTGATGTGCCAGAAGTTCCTGATGTACCTGAAGTTCCTGAAGTAACACCAGTATATATAATGGAAACTTGATCTGGTTTTACTACTGCTTTTTGTATGTCTGTATTAAGAATTAAACTTCCCATATTTTTTAAGAATAATCTTCATTATATATAACCTTACCTGTTAAAAAGGCTCGTTTAGGAAATGTTGCTGATGACAAATACATGTCATAATTATAACAACCAGATCTTACAACATTCATTTGGGCAGCAGTTTTTAATAATCTAAAAACGCCACCAACCTGTAATTCTATACTACCATCTGAAGTACTAAATGTTTGAACTGTAATACCAGCATCATTTTTAATTGTTATGGTTGCTGCACTCCAAACTGTAAAGTCATACGAATATTCTGTGCATCCTGAAAAATATGTACAACTAACTAAAACATCCAATGTTTTATTTTTGTCAAAATATAAGTCATATTCTGCAGCATAACTTAAATCCAAATTTTTTTCCATGTTAAATTATATATTAATATAACTACTATTTTATTTTTACGTAATACTTCTGGCTCTTGTCTTACTAATTGATGTATATGTAAGAATAATATTATTATTTTCACCATCAATGGCATTATTTATTGTTTCCAAACGCATCGGAAAGTCATAACCAACTAATAAAAATTGATCATTTTCATCTTCCAATAACGCCAGAGTTTTTGGCGGAGCATATTTTCCATCCTTATCCAGACCTAAAGATTCCAATTCATTAATCAAAACAACATCCATCCCATTTAATTCAAATGTTAATGTTTTTAGGTAATTCCGACCACGTTGATCAATGATCAGTTCTTCCACAAATGTAATGTTGTCCATTACGGAATGTATTTCCTTGAAACCTATTATTTGAGTTCCAATTGTGACATAATAATAATCACCAACAAATTGCCAATCGGTTGCATCAATAATACTATTACCACTACCAGTTAAAGTATTAAAATTTACTGGGAAAACAATCGGAGTTAATGCACCACCAATTGTCTGACAACTTTCTGTTGCCATATATAATTTCTTTATTCTGGTCAGATCAAAATGACAATTATTTAATAATTCTGTCGCCATATTATGAGCATGTTGGTAATTCTGTTATTATTCCATCAACAATTCTAACAATTGTACTTGGGTTAGTACCTTTATTTACTATGTAATAACCATCTGGAGCAAGCTGACAAGATGTTTCAAAGAAACCTTTATATACTTTGTTTCCAATTGCCAATGGGTTTTTAGTGTCATTTTCAACACCATTATAACCTGATCCAGTAAATGGCCAGGCAATGCTACATAATGTTGCTAATGATCCTGAGAAATTCGTACCGCTTTTCATATACCAGAAGACCCAAGATTCAGTTCCACTTTCACGAGTACACGAAGCCGTTGGCGTCATACTTGGCGTTGCACCTGGTTTTGTTGGTGTAATACTTGGAGTTAAACTTCTTGAAGGCGTTACCGATGGTGTTTGTGTTTGTGTTGGTGTATTTGAAGGCGTTTGTGAAGCACCTAATGATCTTGAAGGAGTTGGCGAAGGAGCTTCGCCTGAACATAATCCAGAACCATTAATATTACCATCAGCATCAATTTGTAGTCCCATTCCTTCTCCTTCACTTACAACATAATACCAATAATTGAAGCCACCTTGCCATGGAATTGTTAATTCAGCGTCTTCATAAGCCACATAACCAACCTGTGGCACACTAACACTTAAATATATGCTGTCATCTGTTAATGTTTCACCGCAAGCTTGTGTCCAACTTCCATATGGTGATGAATATATTGCGAATTCATATGATGTAATTGGTGTACTACTTGGTGTTGGCGTAACGCTTGGTGTTCTAGTAACTGAAGCAGTAACACTTGGCGTAGGTGAAGGACAAACACAATCGAAGCATTCAATGTCACCATTGGCATCAATATGTACAATTTGTATTGTTAGCCCTGACATTGGACTTGTAACATAATGGTAGTAACCCTCAAACATCCTGACACAACTTGTGGATGTACCATACCAAGCTTCACCACCGACCGCTAATGTGTCGACTTGTACTGACATACCACCAAAACCAGGCGTTTCTGGATCAAACCAATAACTTATAGCTGAACACGCGTCGTTTAGCGTTTCAGTAAAGTCACCGCCCCAAGCACTACAATAATTGTAAAGTGAAATAGTTGTTAACCCACCAGGTCTTGCACACGATGTTGAAACTGTAATCGAAGGTGTAATTGTTATACTTGGAGTAATACTTGGACTAGCACTAAATGAAACACTTGGTGTTATACTAGGCGTTTGACTGAATGAAACACTTGGAGTAACACTAGCACTTCTACTAAATGAAATACTAGGTGTTATACTTGGACTAGCACTAAATGAAACACTAGGCGTAATACTTGGTGTTCTACTGAATGAAATACTCGGTGTAATGCTAGGTGTTCTACTAAACGATATACTCGGTGTGATGCTAATACTTGGTGTAATGCTGGGTGTCCTGCTAAATGAAATACTTGGTGTTATGCTAGGTGTTCTGCTAAATGATATACTAGGCGTTATGCTAGGTGTTTTACTGAATGAAATACTCGGTGTAATGCTAGGTGTTCTACTAAACGATATACTCGGTGTGATGCTAATACTTGGTGTTCTTGAGAACGATATGCTTGGTGTTCTACTGAATGAAATACTCGGTGTAATGCTAGGTGTTCTACTAAACGATATTGATGGTGTTATACTTGGTGTTCTACTAAACGATATTGATGGTGTTATACTTGGTGTTCTACTAAATGATATACTAGGCGTTATGCTAGGTGTTTTACTGAATGAAATACTCGGTGTAATGCTAGGTGTTCTACTAAACGATATACTCGGTGTGATGCTAATACTTGGTGTTCTACTAAATGAAATACTAGGTGTTATGCTAGGAGTTCTGCTAAATGAAATACTCGGTGTAATGCTAGGAGTTCTGCTAAATGAAATAGTGGGTGTGATACTAGGAGTTTTACTAAATGAAACACTAGGTGTTACTGAAGCACCTGGTGTTGGTGATACTGAAGCTGATGGTGTTGGTGTTCTAGGCCATACAATAGTATTACCCACCCTTATTGATTTAACGGTGTTGTCACCCAGATATATTGCCGGAGGATAATTTGTTTCAAATAAAAAATCACTCATAAAAATCTACAAAACAACAATCAACGAAAATTAAACAATTAATTATTAAAATTAAAGTACATTTAAATTATTACATATAAAGTATTTGGGTTTTTTGTACCAATTGCATCATATTCTAGTTGAGTTAATGTTACAATACAAGTTACTTTTCCTGTACCCGTCCAAATATCACATGTGTTAGTAATATAATCATCCATATTTGGTGATGTACCACTTGTACCTGATGTTCCAGACGCGCCAGACACACCAGATGTTCCAGAACTACCAGATGTTCCATCAATACCTGATAATCCAGAACTACCAGATGTTCCAGAACTACCAGATGTTCCATCAATACCTGATAATCCAGAACTACCAGATGTTCCAGAACTTCCAGATGTTCCAGATGAACCTGAAATACCAGATGTTCCAGACGAACCTGATATTCCAGAACTACCAGATGTACCTGATGATCCGTCAACACCAGATATACCAGATGAACCAGAACTGCCAGATGTTCCACTACTACCACCCGAACCAGATGTTCCAGATGAACCAGAACTGCCAGATGTTCCTGATGTGCCTGATATTCCAGAACTTCCAGATGTTCCAGACGAACCTGAAATACCAGAACTACCAGATGTTCCAGACGAACCTGAAATACCAGAACTACCAGATGTTCCACTCGATCCTGAGCTTCCCGATGTTCCATCAATACCAGATAGTCCAGAACTACCACTAGTACCAGATGTTCCTGATGAACCTGAAATACCAGAACTTCCAGATGTACCAGAACTACCACTATTTCCAGATGTTCCTGATGAACCAGATATTCCAGAACTTCCAGATGTGCCTGATGATCCATCAACACCAGATATACCAGATGAACCTGAACTACCACTACTTCCTGATGTACCACTACTACCACTTATACCCGAACTACCAGATGTTCCAGAACTACCACTACTACCTGATGTTCCTGACAAACCTGAACTTCCAGATGTTCCAGAACTACCACTACTTCCTGATGTTCCAGATGACCCAGAAATACCAGAACTGCCACTAGTACCAGAACTTCCTGATAACCCAGAACTACCACTAGTACCCGAAGATCCGTCAGAACCACTAGAACCTGATGTTCCTGATGACCCAGAAATACCAGAACTGCCACTAGTACCGGAACTTCCTGAACTTCCAGATGTTCCAGACGAACCTGAAATACCAGAACTACCAGAAGTTCCACTAGTTCCTGATGTGCCAGTAGTTATATTTGTAACTTCACATATAACATTACCACTTAATACCAATTTTGTTCCTGTATCTTCTACAACGGGAATATTGGTTGCTGTAATTGAAGAACCAGTTAAATGTATATTTGAAACAAACAACGTTTTTGTGTCGGGATCATAATAAAAATCATTATATGTTGTTCCAGAAACACCAGTTCCTGATGTTCCGCTTGTACCAGAGGTACCATCTACACCACTTGATCCCGAGCTTCCAGATGTACCTGAAGACCCACTAACACCACTAGAACCAGATGTGCCAGAACTACCTGAAGAACCACTTGTTCCAGAACTACCTGACGTTCCAGAGCTACCAGAACTTCCAGATGTACCACTAGTACCTGACGTACCCGAACTACCCGACGATCCGCTTGTACCAGAAGATCCACTACTACCTGACGTGCCACTAGTACCAGATGAACCACTACTTCCAGAACTACCTGATGATCCTGATGTTCCACTTGTTCCCGATGTTCCAGATGAACCATCAGACCCACTTGTACCAGAACTGCCACTAGTACCAGAACTTCCTGAACTTCCAGATGTTCCTGATAACCCAGAACTACCACTAGTACCAGATGAACCTGAACTTCCTGATGTACCACTACTACCACTAGTACCTGATGAACCATCTATACCCGATATACCCGAACTACCACTAGTTCCAGAAGACCCAGATGAAC
>Ga0302247_1001891_pt1 | contig 14802 bp, 11 predicted proteins | sample AAG_UR_Ile_MG_FD_193529 | JGI IMG/M metagenome (GOLD analysis project Ga0302247, IMG submission 193529) | Enriched activated sludge microbial communities from anaerobic digester in WTTP, New Holstein, Wisconsin, United States - AAG_UR_Ile | ecosystem: Engineered > Bioreactor > Anaerobic >...
GTCCTGTTCCGTCAGTTTCACGAGGACCTGGAGAGATACAACAGGGCGGCGGTCCGGGGAGAGGACCCGCCCCCCTTCCTGCTGTACCGCTACACCCCCGGGCCGGAGGAAAACATCTTCACCCTGGCCGCCCGGTTCACCCTGCCCTACGAATCCATCGCCACCCTGAACGGACTGGACAGGAGCTCCGCCCCCATCACGGGCAGACCCCTTCTGGTGCCCAACACTCCGGGGGTCTTCCTCCGGGAAAGGCCCGGGAGTTTTCTGGAGAGGCTCCTGCACTCCTGGCGGCGGACCGACCTGGGGGTTCCGGTCTCCGCGGCAGGGGAGCGGTATGTCTTTTTTCCCGGAGCCCGGTTCCACCCGGTGGAGCGGGCCTATTTTCTGAGCATCCTCTTCCATCCGCCCCTGGACGAGTGGGACGTTACGTCCCGGTACGGCTCCCGGGTGAGCCCCGTATCCGGCAGGGTCCATTTTCACAACGGGCTGGATCTGGCGGCCCCCCGGGGAAGCCGGGTCTACGCGGCCCGGGAGGGTCGGGTGTCCCATGCGGGCTTCGACCCGGTTCTGGGCCGGCATGTCCGGATCTCTCACCCCGGGGGTTACGAAACGGTTTACGGGCACCTGGAATCCATCCTGGTGGAATTGAATCAAACTGTGGAATCGGGTATGATAATAGGTGGAGTCGGGACCACCGGCGCATCCACCGGAGCCCATCTGCACTTCGAGATTCGTCGAAAGGGAGAGGCCCGGGATCCTGAAGGGCTCCTGCCGCGGAGGAACAGGTCATGAATGGCAAAATGTCGGTATTCCTCCTGCCCTTTTTCCTCCTTTTTCTCCCCCCCGCCGGAGCGGAGGTCATCCATGGCGGAATCGTCGCCGTCACATCCCTGGGAAACGGCGGTCCGCCCTCGTCCCCGATGCCGCTGCGGCTGGAGGACCTCTGGGGCCTCCGGCTGGAGGAGGACCGGGACCTTCTCCGGGGGGTGGAAATCCAGATCGACCTTCCGGAAGAGGCGGACCTGTACCGGGGCACCTACGCGGTCTTCGCCTGGGCGGGAGTCGCCCCGCCCCCCGCCCGGGACATCCCCTCCTATCAGGGGTCCCAGCTTTTTTTCAAAGTCGTCGATGGGGGAAAAAAGCTCTTTCTCCAGCTTCCCTTCGGTTCTTCCGCGGGCTTCGGCCCGATTCCGGACACCTATGTCCACAAGAAGGCCCTGGGAGAGGCCGATTTCCCGCTGCTCTTCGCCGTTATGCCCATAATGAAAGGCATCCCCGACCGGGCGTCGGGGGCGGTCTTCTCCACTCAGGTGCGGCCGATCTTCAAGAACCTGGGCAAACTGGTGGTGGTCCCCGTCGACGAGACCGGACCTCTCCCGGAGGACGACTTCAGACTCTTCATCGACGACAAACCGCACCCCTTCGACCGCCGGGGATTCAATATCGAGCCGGGAATGCACCGTCTCCGTATGGAGAAGGACGGTTACGCCCCCTTCGTCTCCACCGTGGGGCTGGACCGGGGCAGGGTGTCCCGGGTGGAGGCTTTTTTCCGGAAAAACGCGTCCTTCCTGCGGATCAACGCGCCGACGGGCTCCCGGGTCTTCCTGGACGGCCGGTCCGTGGAACCCGGAGGAAAGGACATGACCGTGGAGCCGGGGGAGCACACTCTCTCCATGAAAATCGGAGACTACCAGACCAATAAAAAATTCCTGGTGGAACCGGGAAAGAGCTACGGCATTTCGCTTTTCCTTGACATTTTGATAAACGAAGACTAAATTTTTTGTCTGGGTTTCACGATAATGAAGGTGTCGGCGGCGTATAGTTCCCCTCCCAGTTTACTATATCATGCCGACATCCTGACTGCTGACCGGTTCTTCGGAACCGGTCTTTTTTTTCCCCTCCGAGGCCCCGGACCGGGCGGAGGCATCCCTGCCCCGGCCCGCCTTGACAAAATCCGGACCGCCCCGTACCCTCTTGAGCATGTTTTCTCCCGGTAAAAAGAAGACGACTCTCCTGGTGGTGCTGGGCTTCTGCCTGTTCGCCGCGATTCTGGTCGGCGCAGGCCTGGGCACAGCCCTGGCGGCCACGAAAAACATACAAAACATGGAAAATGTCGGGGAATACCACCCGGCCCTTCCGTCCCAGATCCTGGACGTGGAGGACCGGCTGATCACGGAGTTTTTCTCCGACGAAAAACGGGAAATCGTATCCATCGACGAGCTGCCGAAGCACCTGGTCTACGCCCTCATCACCCGGGAAGACCGGGATTTTTTCCAGCACCGGGGCTTCAGCTTCCGGGGCACCCTGCGGGCGGTCTGGAATGTCCTGACGGGCCGGTACTTCTCCGGTGGAAGCACCATAACCCAGCAGCTGGCGGGTCACCTCTACGCGGACAGGACCGACATTTCCGTCACCCGCAAACTGCGGGAGCTGTGGTGGGCCTTCCAGCTGGAACGCAGCCTGACCAAGTACGAAATTCTGGAAAACTACCTGAACAAAATGTACTTCGGCTCCGGGGTCTACGGTGTCGAGGCGGCGTCCCGGTTCTATTTTTCCCATTCCGCCCGGGAGATAAGCCTGGCCGAATCGGTGGCCCTGGTGGTGCAGCTGGCCAACACGGTGCGGTACAATCCCCTGAAGTATCCGAACCGGCTCCGAAAAATTCAGCACGAGGTCCTGCAGCAGATGGTGGCCCTGGGCTACACCACCCAGGAGGAGGCGGAGCTGTCCTTCGAGGAGTACTGGAACAATTTCGACTACACCCGGGCCAGCAGCTCCTCCGCCTTCCTGGAGCGGGAGGACCGGGCCCCCCATTTCAGCGAATACGTCCGGCAGCAGCTGGAGGAGATGCTCTACGGGTCGCTGAACATCTACAAGGACGGTTTCATCGTCCACACCACCCTGAACCTGGATTTCCAGGCCAAGGCGGACGAGCTGATGCGGCAGGGGCTGGCGCAGATCAACACCGAGTACCGCAGCACCTCCGACCGCCGCATGGTTTATGCCGAGGAGCAGTTCGTCCCCCTCATCGATCTGATGTCCCTCGCCTTCAATCTGGAGGATCTGCGGGTCGCCGGCTCCAAGGAGAGACAGAACGCGCAGAAAGAGTACCGGAAACGGCTGAACCCGACTCTGGATGTCCTTGCCCTGGTGTTCGGTGTGGACGATCTGAAGTTCACCGCCCGGATGGGCTACGCATTGGAGAAAAAGGCGGCCCAGAGGACCACCGTGGAGGGGGCCCTGGTGGCCATCGACAACACCACCGGCCACATCGTGTCCATGGTGGGGGGAAGCCGCTTCGAGAGCATCAACCAGTTCAACCGGGCCGTCCAGGCGGAGGTCCAGCCCGGCTCCGCCTTCAAGCCCCTTTATTACGCCGCCGCGGTGGAGGGCAGGAAGATCACTCCCGCCACGATGCTCTACGACTCTCCGGTTGTGTTCTGGAACGACGACGGCAGCCCCTATACGCCGATGAACTTCAAGGGCGAATGGAAGGGTCCGGTCCTCATCCGGGAGGCCCTGGCGCGTTCGATGAACGTTCCGTCCCTGAAGGTGCTGGATCTCACCGGCTTCGACGCGGCCATCAACACCGCCTCGGCTCTGCTGGGCATCCAGGAGCCGGAGCAGATCGCCCGGGTCTTTCCCCGGAAGTATCCCCTGGGTCTGGGCATCATCCGGGTGGCCCCGATCCAGATGGCCCGGGCCTTCTCGATCTTCGCCAACCAGGGCAGGGAGGTCCGTCCCTTCGGAGTGCGTTACATCGAGGACCGGAACGGCAAGATCATTCTGGAGCCCGAAAAGGAACTGAGGAACGAACTCAGGAGAAAGGGCCGGGAGGCCCAGATCGTCTCTCCCCAGACGGCGTACATCATGACCAACCTGCTGCGGTCCACCGTGGATTGGGGGACCCTGAGCTACGCAAAGAACACCGTCGGCGGTTTTACCATGCCCATGGCAGGCAAAACGGGAACCACCCAGAACTGGTCCGATATCTGGACCGTCGGGTTCTCCCCCTACTATACCACGGCGGTCTGGTTCGGATTCGACCAGCCCGGCAACAGTCTGGGGGTGACCCAGACAGGCGCCATATCGGCGGGTCCCGTCTGGGCGAAGTTCATGAAGGAGATCCACAAGAACCTGGAGCCCAGGGATTTTCCGCGGCCCGACGGGATCACCGAGGTCACCGTCAGCGCCCGATCCGGGCTGCTGCCGCCCCCGGGGTATCCGGGGAAAACCGTGAAGGAAGTGTTCATCGCCGGAACGGAGCCGAAAAAATTCGACGATCTCTCCGAGTTCGAGGCGGAACGGGATTTCCAGTCCATGGAGCGGCTCCGCAACGCTCTTCTGCCCCAGGATCTGGAACTCAAGGACCCCGGCGCCGAGGGAGGCCTGCGCATCGACAATTCCCTTCTGCGTCTCGACCTCCGTCTCCCGGACACCGGTTCGGATTCCATCACCAATCCTCTTCTGGATTAGGAGGGCCGCCATGCAGGTGCGAATCGACGATATCAGGATCGGCAAGCGGGTGCGGAAAGATCTGGGTGATCTGGGCCCGCTGATGGAGAGCATGAAAAAATTCGGTCTCCTCAGCCCCATAATCGTCAACAGGGACAACAGACTCATCGCGGGCCGACGGCGGCTGGAATCGGCCCGGCGCCTGGGCTGGAAAACCGTGACGGTCATGGTGGTGAATCGGGAATCGGACCTGGAAAGGCTGGAGATGGAAATGGAGGAGAACATCCAGAGAAAGGAGTTTTCCCCCGAGGAACTGGCCGAGGGTTACACGGCCATGGATAAGTACCGCAGCCCCGGTTTCTTCCTCCGGATACGGCTGTGGCTCAAGGACTTCTTCCGCAGAATTTTCCGCCGCTTCCGGCGCCGATAGGCGTCGCCCCGTCTCCCCCGCCCGGCGTGCCGTGAGGGGGGCCGTCAGTATGTATGCCCGCCCCTTTTTGCGGGTTTTCCCTGCGCCCGTACGATGGAGCCGGCGCCCCCTAATCCAGGGTTGCCGGAGACAGGGGGCGGACCCGTCCGTCCCCGTCTTCGACGAATACCGCGGAATCGGTGAACAGCAGGAAGGTCTCCGGGTTCACCGCCACCCGGGACAGCGCCAGAAGGGACAGCGCGGAGTCATATTTCCCCAGACGCCAGACTCCCGAATCCCGGAGCACTGCAAAGAGCCACCCTCCCCCGACCTCCAGGACCGAACCGGGGTAAGCCTCCTCCCTGGCGGAGACCTTTTCCGCCAGGCTGCCCGCGTCGAGGATGGCCACTCTGCCTCCCCCGCCGCGGGCGAGGATGACGGCGATGCCGCCGCCGAAACTCCGGTAGGAGCGCCGGGTCACCGGAGCCTGCGGATAATCCGGCAGCTCCTCTCCGGTCCGGGGATGAATCATGACGAGCCTGCCTCCCCCTCCCGAAGCGGTCTTGATGAAGGGAATCCCCGCCGCCGCCCGGTCTGGTTCCCGGCTCAAAATTTCCCGCTGGTCCGCGGCGATGTCCTTCCTTTCCCGGCGCACCTCCTCCCGGGTTTCGCGGATCCTCGTCTCCGCCGCCGCGATTTCCGCCTCCCTGGCCGCGATGTCCCGCTTATCCTCCTCCAGTCCCGCTTTCCGCTGGGCCAGCTCCCGCTCTTTCTCGTCCAGGGTCCGGCGCTCCGCCTGAGCTTCGGGGCTGCGATCCTCCGGAGAAAGAGCCTCCCTTTTCGCCCGGACCTCCGCCTGTTCCCGTTCCAGCTTTCCGGTCTCCTCCGCCGCCGAGGCCGCTTCCTTTCTCACAGACTCCCGGGCAGCGGCGGTCCGCTCTTCGTCCCGGGCTATTTCCCGTTCCTTGATGTCCACCATCTCCTTGCGGAGCTCCACCGCCTTGTCCTCCCGGGTCCGCAGGTCCCCCAGCACCGCCTGATCGGAGATGGTCCGGGTTTCCACGGCCCCGGAGGCACCTTCCCGCAGGGGGATCAGCATCCGGGTCATGCCGGGCCATTCCCGGTAGGATCGGGCGAGCCCCGCGCTGAAGGCGTCCAGATGGGCCATCACATCCTGCTTGTAGCGGGAACCGAAATAGTCCAGGTTTTTTCGATAGACCGCGTTGTAGACGGTGACGAACTCCGCCAGGGTGGAGGCGTCTTTTCCGGAGTAGCCGAAGGCCGCCGTCAGGTAACCTTCGATGATGAGACGCAGGTTCCGGATATGGTCCACCGCCGCATCCTTCTCCAAAACGAAGATGTCCGCGTCCAGACCCGGAGCCGTTTTCGAACCCAGAACCCGGATAACCCGGTAACGGCCGAAATAGCTCCGTTCGCCGGGGGACCTTCCCAGGGCCGCTCCGATGCCGCGGATTTCGTCCACGGTCTCGATCTTGGAGGGCGGCCCTTCGAAGTTTTCAAACCGGATCCTGATGGAGGGGTCCGTCCGCAGTTCGCTTTTATCCACATCCAGCGCACCGGCGCCCATGCAGGCGAGGGCGGCGAGAATCAGGAGAGAGGCCTTTTTCATGAAAACAAGTATATCCCCTCCCCGAAAATATGCAACTCTACCGCTCCCCGGGGGATACCGGCCTGACCAGGCGGAGGAGCCGCTCCCGCAGCGCCTGGGGGTATTTCCCCGAGGACAGGAGGCGGACCGCAGCGGCGGCCGCCGGGGGGGGGAGCTGTCCCTGGTACGAGACCATCCCCTCCAGGGCTGAGACGATGCCCAGGGCGGTCCGGCTGTCCGGCGGGACCCGCGACCTGTCCAGAAGGATCGATACACTCCCGCTCCCTTTCCCCCGGGGATCGACTCCCAGGTCCCCCATGGCTTCCAGCAGTCCCGACAGGACGGCGCCGTCGGTTTCCCGAAGCAGCAGGTCCGCCAGAAAGTCCATGTCCCGGGAGGAGCCCAGAAGCCCCAGGAGCCGGATGGCCCGGAGGCGGATGTCCGGATAGTTCGGGGCCCCGGTCCGGGCGAAGGGCTCCTCCGCCAGAAGGCGGAGGAGCCGCTCCGCGTAGGGAAGGGAGCGGCCGAAGTCCCCCTCCCGGAACCTTCTTTCCAGATCCCCCAGGGCCGCGCTTTTTCGGGGAGCCCGGGAAGAGGATGCCTCCGCCAGAAGGTAGAGGTAATCAGGATCCTCCCGGTATTCCTCCTCCCCGTCTCCCCCCCTACCCGATTCCCGGAGAGGGACAGGCGCTTCCGGCTCCGCGCCGTAACGCACGAACTCGAAAAGATTCACCACCCAGTCGCCTCCGCCGACGGCGAGAAACCGGCCGTCCCCGGAGAGGGACATGCCGCCGGGACGCCCGGCGAGGGGAACGGCAAAGAGGCGGCGCCCTGAGGCGTCGTAGGCCGTCAGCTCCCCGGTTTCGTGAAAGGCGAAGAAAAGACCGCCGGACCCCGCCACTGCCCCGGCTATCCTTCTGGAGGGCCCTTCCAGAACCTCCACCGCCCCTTCCGACCCGTAGGCCAGCCCGCCCCTCGTTCCGGGGAAGAAAAACCGGTCTTCCCCCACGGGGAAGACCCCCGCCGCAACGAAGGGGAGTCTCGTTTCCCCCGGTGTCCCCAGCCGGGAGGGATGAAGCGAAAAACCGCCGTCCTCCCTGACCACGGCGAGCCTGCCGTCTCCGGTCCAGGCCAGGGCGGCGGGAGGGGCGGCGCCCGGGTCTTCCGGGTCGCCGGGCGCCGAGAGGCCGGCCGGAACTGCGGAGACTGCAGGGGATGGCCCCGGTTCCTGACGTCCCGAAAACCGGAACACCCGTACGGACCCGTCGGCGGCGCCGAAGGCGATACGGTCCCGGCCCGCCGCGGGGAGGCAGGAATGGGGGCCGGTGTCCGGAATGACATGGAGCCGGCGCCCCCGGGTGGTGAGAACCACGCAGAGGCCGTCGGGATAGGCAAAGAGCAGCCTCCCCTCGGGGGTCTCGAACACCGCCGACGGGGCCGCGCCCCTCCGGGGAGCCTCCGCACCGGCGATCTTTCCCCCGGCGGGGTTGTAGACCTCGAAACCTCCGCCGGTGAAAACGACGACCAGGGCCCCGTCCCCCGTCCGGAGAAAGAGCCGCGGCCGGCCTCCGGTGGACCGGGCCCAGACCACCTCCCCCTGGGGGCCGATCTTCAGCAGAGACCCGCCATCGGTGGCGCAGTAGACCGTCCCGTCCCTGTCCACCGCCGGGGCTCCGACGATTCCTCCGTCGGCGACATGCCGGAAATTCCTCGCCGCCCCCTCGCCGGAGGCGGTCTCCCGGGCCCCGGCGTCTGCCAGGAGGAGGAGGGCCAGGCCCCCCGTCAGGAGGAGGCGGCGAAACGGCACAGGACCTCCAGATGGGAAGTCTGGGGATAGAAATCGTAGACGGTCCAATCCGTCATCTCGTAGGACCCGGCCAGGAGAATCGCCGCGTCCCGCGCCAGGGTGGCGGCGTCGCAGGACAGATAGATCAGGGCCGGCGGCCGCTCCCGAAGAAGGAAATCCCGCACCGGCGGGGAGAGACCGGAGCGGGGAGGGTCCACCACCACCAGGTCCGGACCAGCGCCCCTGGGAAAACCCCGGCGGCCGCCTGGGGCGGCAAGCCATCTCTCCACGGATCCGGAAAACACCTCCCCCTTCCCCCGGGGAAGATTCTCCCGGGCGTAGGCAGCGGCGACGGGGTTTTCCTCCACCGAAAGCACCCGGTTGAACCGATCCGCCAGGAAAACACCGAAGGTCCCGACCCCGCCGTAGAGGTCCAGCGCGAAGTCTCCGGAGAAGCCCTGAAACACGTCGGCCAGGAGCCTCCGGAGCATGACCAGGTTCCCCTGAAAAAAACAGTCCGTGGACAGGCGAAGCCTTTTTTCCAGGAGTCTGACCTCGATGTCCCGGTCCCTCCGGACACAGAGTTCTCCCTCGGCGCCGAAGAGGACCGTCCTCCCATGGTCCTGCGGCGGTTTTTCGGGAAATCGCCCGGCGAAAAAAAGATTTATCTCCGGCGAAGCCACGGGACAGAAGGGGACCTCCACCACCCGATGGGAACCCGCCATTTTGAAACCCCAGTTTCCATCTCCTGTCCGGTGAACCTGGGCCCGGTTCCGATACCCCAGGGGAGGGGATTCCACAAAGGGGATGCCGCTTCCCTCCTCTCCATCCGCCTCCAGACGGACGCCGCCGATCCGGCGGAGAGCCTCCCGGAAGATTTCCTTCTTGATCTTTCCCTGGCTCCGGTAATCCATGTGCTGGAAGTCGCAGCCCCCGCAGATGGTAAAAAGCGGGCAGACCGGCTCAACCCTTTCCTCCGACGGGACCAGAACCCGGCTGAGCCGGGCATGGGCGAAATCCCTCCCGCCTTTTTCCAGCGCCACCTCCACCTCCTCCCCCGGCAGGGTGTAGGGGACGAAGACCACCCGTCCGTCCAGACGTCCCATACCCGCGCCGCGGGAAACGATTTTTTCGATGGTCAGGCGATGAATTTCCGGTTCAGACACGGGGATGATTGTATCCCATGGACAAAAAAAGGGAAACATATCCTTTTCACCAGTGGCAAGACCCGCTTTTTTTTTATAGTATGGAAAGACGTTTTCTCCGGAGACCCTTCGGCAAAGGAGCGTGCAAGATGGGAAAGAAGATCGCCGGCCAGCCGACGATTCGCAGACTGCCGTCCTACCTGAAAATCATTCAGCAGGCCCACGACGAGGGGCAGTTCTTCATCTCCGGCACCATCATCGCAGGCGAACTGGAGCTGGAACCCATTCAGGTCCGCAAGGACCTTTCCATCACCGGAATCGTCGGCAAACCCCGGATCGGCTATCCCACCGGGGAGCTGCTGAAAGCCATCCGCCGTTTTCTGCACTGGGATATCACCCGGAGGGCCGCGGTGGTCGGCGCCGGGCATCTGGGTCAGGCGATAATCGGCAATCCGGAGTTCGCCCGCCATGGGCTGGACATCCGGGCGGCCTTCGACACCGATCCCCGCAAGATCGGAACCCGGGTCAAGGGGGTCGAGGTGCTGTCCATGGAGAGGCTGGAGGAGAAAACCCGGGAACTGGCTCTGGAATTGGCGGTCCTGACCGTGCCCTCCGCAGCGGCGCAGGAGACGGCGGAGGCCGTGGCGGCCGCGGGAATCCGGGGCATCTGGAACTTCACGAACGTCAAGCTGAAACTGCCGGACTCCGTCAGCGTGCAGCAGGAAAACCTTGCCTCCGGCTACGCGGTCCTGTCGGTGCGGATGGGATATCACCGGCCCCGGGGACGGTCATGAAAGCAGGAGAGGTTCTCCGGAAGGCGGGACTGGCGATGATCCCGGCGGCGTTCCTCCTGGCCGGATCCTGCGCGGGATTCCCGCCCCGGATCGGTACGGCGGCGGAAAGCCCGCCACCGGGGACGGAAAGCCCGGCCCCGGGGACCCGGGCCTCTACCCGGGCCTCCGCCCCCCGGACGGAGGAGCAGGTGCTGCGGGAGCTGCCCCGCCGGGTCCGGGAGTTTCTCGAGGAACTGCGCCGAAAACTCATGGCCGGTGACCTGGCCTGGGTGGCGTCCCGGGCGGAGCCCTCCCATCGGGAAAGGCATGTCCGGCGCCGGGGCATGGACGACGCGTCCTACCTGGCTCTCCTTATGGATGTGGGCGGATCCTTCGCCCGGGGGGAGAGTCCTCTGGCGCCGGAACCGGGCTCCTTCGATCTGTCGAAGGTTTCCTCCTTGCGCTTCATGGAAGCCCGCCGTCAGGATTTTTCGTGGGTCGTCACGGGCCTCATGACCGACCGTCGGGGCAGGAGCATCGATTTTTCCCTGGATGTCCTGGGGGACCTGGAACCCATCATGCTCACCGGGAACCAGTAGGAACAGGCCCGGGCCGGGAGCCCATCAACCCCGGGCCGGGAGCCCGGACGGCTCCCGACTGCGGCCCGGGAGTCCGTCAACCCCGGCCCGGGAGCCCGGACGGCTCCCGACTGCGGGCCGGGAGTCCGCCAACCCCGACCCGGGAGCCCGCCAACCCCGGCCCGGGAGCCCGGACGGCTCCCGACTGCGGGCCGGGGCGGAGGACGTGCGCGTCGGGAGCGGGTCCAGCGGCGCCCGGACCCCGGTTCCGCCGGGGCGCAACCGTCCTCAGCGCATTTCCACCACCGCCTTGATGACTCCGGTTTCCGGCTTCAGCCAGGCGGGGAAATCCTGCGCCGCCTTCTCCAGCGAGGCGGTGTGGGTGACAAAGCCCCTGGTGCTGATTCTCCCGCTCTCCAGCCCGGCGATGACGTTCCGGAAGTCTTCGAAGGTGGCGTTTCTGCTGGCCAGCAGGCTCATCTCCTTGCGATGGAAGAGGGCGTCGGCGAAGGTTATGTCCGCGGTTATCAGACCCGCGTACACCAGGGTGCCGCCCTGGGAGACGAAATCGAAGGATTTCATCATCGACGCGGCCACTCCCGTGGCGTCGATCACCACCGGGGCGTTTTCCCCGCCCGTCAGATCCGAAAGGGCCTTGACGGGGTCGGCGGTTTTCGAGTTGATCAGGAGATCCGCCTTCGCCACCTCCTTCGCATAGGCCAGTCTCTTGTCGTTGATGTCCATGGCGATCACCCGGGCGCCCCTCTCCTTCAGGCCGTGGATGACACCCAGCCCGATGGGCCCCACGCCCACCACAACGGCGGCCTCACCGGGCCGGGGATTCGCCCGGCGGACGCTGTGGAAACCTATGGAAAAGCATTCCACCACCGGCAGATCCTCCAGGGACACCCGGCCGGCGGGAACCACATACCCCGCGGGGACGGTGATGTACTCCTGCATCCCCCCTTCGATGTGGACCCCCAGAACTTTGAGGTCGACGCAGCAGTTGGGCTTCCCTCCCCGGCAGGCGATGCATTTCCCGCAGGCCAGATACGGCAGGACCGCCACCCGATCTCCTTCCTTGTAGCCCTTGGCCGCCGCCTTCGCCGAAGGGGGGATCTCCGCCACCTCCACCGCCAGTTCGTGCCCCACCACCCGGGGGTAGGTCAGAAACGGCATGATTCCTTTATAGGCGTGGAGGTCCGAGCCGCAGACCCCCACCCGCAGAACTTTCAGCAGAACCTCCCCTTCTCCGGGAACAGGTTTCGCCTTTTCCTGAATGGCGACCTCTCCAGGCTTCAACATGACCAAAGCTTTCATTGGGTGTCCTCCTCGTGGTATTGAGCCATATTATCATGATCCCGGAGCTTGTCCCAGAGCCCCGGTGATTGTCCTGGAACCCCCGGGACCTGTGTCCCGGAGCCGCTGGGGCCTGTGTCCTGGAGTCAGGATGCCGGGTTTGCCCATGGTCCGCACCCGGAGCTTGTCCCAGAGCCCCGGGGATTGTCCTGGAACCCCCGGGACCTGTGCCCCGGAGCCGCTGGGGCCTGTGTCCTGGAGTCAGGATGCCGGGTTTGCTCATGGTCCAAACCCGGGCCCTGGTCAGGGGCGCTCACCGGGCGGCGCCCGGCGCCCGGTGCCCGGTTTGTGCCCGGCGCCCGGTGCCCAGTGCCCGGTGCCCAGTGCCCGGTTTGTGTCCGGTTTGTGCCCGGGCGGGGCACGGTTATGCCGGAGTCCGGGGGGAACCCGGACCGCAGTCCGGTTCCGCGCCGGGGTCCAGGGCGCGAAATATCCTGCGTTCCAATTCCGGAAAGCCTTCGTGCCCCGGGTACCTCCGACCCCGGGGGACGGGGTGGGAGAGATGGAGGCAGACCCGGGCCGGAGGCTGGGACAGCACGAAGATCTCGTCTCCCAGAAGGAGGGCCTCCTCCATGTTGTGGGTGACGAACAGGACGGTCTTGGGGTTGGCCTCCAGGGCCGCCTCGAAGGTCCGGATCAAGGACAGCTTCAGCGGCAGGTCCAGGCCCTGGAAGGGCTCGTCCATCAGCAGGGCCTGGGATTCGAAGATGAAGGCCCGGGCCATGGCGGCCCGCCGGGCCATCCCGCCGGAGAGCTCCGACGGATACTTCCGGGCCGCTCCCGTCAGGGAAACCTCCTCCAGGCGGGCGGCGATGAGTTCCTTTCTGCAGCTTCGGGGCAGCCCCGGGGGAAGGACGAAATCCAGGTTCTTCTCCACCGTCAGCCAGGGAAGAAGACGGGGCTCCTGAAAAAGATAGCTCACCCGCGCCTCCACGGGACTCCTGTCCCCCAGAAGGACCTGTCCGGCGTCGGCCTCCAGCAGACCCGAGAGGAGATTCAGGATGGTGGTTTTGCCGCTCCCCGAGGGGCCCAGAAGGACGCTGACCCTCCCGGCGGGAAAGACCGCCGAGAGGTCCCGGAAAACCGTCACGTCGGGGAAGGTTTTGGTCACCCCCTGCAGAACGAGGCTCATGCGCCCCTCCGGTTCCGGAGGCGGCGCATCAGCCGGGAAAAGGCCCCTTCGGTGAGCCGGCTCACCAGAAGGGCCGCGGCGGTCCAGGCGAAGACCCGGGGAGTCTCCAGGCGGATCTTGGCCTCCTGGAGTCCCGTGCCGATCCCCAGAACGGGCTGGCTCAGGACCTCCGCCGCCACCACCACCCGCCAGGACAGACCCAGGGCCGCCGAGGCCCCGGAGGCGATGAAGGGGAGGACCGAGGGCAGATAGAGCCCCAGGATTCTCTTCCGGCGGCCCACCCGGTAGACCCTTGCCATGGCCACGAGCCCCTCGTCAACGGCGCCGATCCCCTGCACCACGTTGCCGATTATCACCGGGAAGGCCATCAGGAAGGCCACGAAAACGGGGACCACTTCGGTGCGGAACCAGACCAGCGCGATGAGGATGATGGCCAGGACCGGGGTGGAGTGGATCACCGTCAGATAGGGCTGGAGAAAACGGCGGAACAGCGGTGACCGCCCGGCGGGGTAGCCCAGGAGAAGTCCCGCAGCGAAGGACAGGGCGAAGCCCGCCGTCCCCCGGAGCAGGGTGGCCCCCAGGGAGAGCCAGAAGGCCTTTCCGGCCGTCAGCCGCAGGGCTTCCCTTAGGGTCTCCTCCGGGGACGGAAGAATTATGGAACTTCCCATGAAAAGAGAGCCCGCCTTCCAGACCCCCAGGAACAGGGCCAGGGAGGCGGCGCCGATGCCGGCGGATTTAAGGCGCGGCGTAGAAACCGTCATCGGGAAGTTTTCCCCCCACCGCCTCGGGGGCGAATTTGAGGAAGACCGACAGAAAGCCCTCCACCGACGGCCGGGCCTCTCCGGCGGGGACGACGGTCAGGCCGCAGCGGGGGATGGCGTCCCCGGCCTCAGCGGCGCCGATGCCGAAGGCGAGTTTTTCCGCCAGTTCCCCCGCCGCCCGGGGCTCCCGGAGGACCCATTCCTGGGACTCCCGGTACTCCCGGAGGAAACGGGCCACCACCTGGGGGCGGCCCTCCAGCAGCGATTTTTTCACCACCAGGGCTGACATGGGAAAGGTGGGAAGCTCCGGGTGGCCCGCCGCCCACTCCTTCTGGATGTCCACGGCGATGCGCGCCCGGGGGGCCGCCAGGAGGACCTTGGTGGCGAAGGGTTCGGGAAGGACCCCGGAGGTCTCTCTGCCGGCGATGATCATCTGGGCCAGTTCGACGATGCCGTACTTGAACCGCAGCTCCACCTCCCGGTCCAGGCCCTTCAGCTCCAGAAGGTGCCGGAGGACGAACTCCGGGGTGGAGCCCCTGGCCACATTCTGCAGAACGCCTCCCCGGAAGGATTCCAGCGAGACCCGCCCGGGGTCGGTGGTCACCAGGTACAGCACCCCGTTTCCCACCACCGCGGCGAGGCGGTACGGGGCGCCCCGGTTGTACAGGTTGGCCGCCAGATTGGTGGGGAGGACCGCCATGTCCACCTCACCGGTGAGAAGCCGGGGAAGGAGGACCTCCGGGGACCCCAGGGCGGTGATTTCCGCCGAGACGCCGGCTCCCAGGTCCGGAGGGT
>Ga0302247_1001895_pt1 | contig 14788 bp, 11 predicted proteins | sample AAG_UR_Ile_MG_FD_193529 | JGI IMG/M metagenome (GOLD analysis project Ga0302247, IMG submission 193529) | Enriched activated sludge microbial communities from anaerobic digester in WTTP, New Holstein, Wisconsin, United States - AAG_UR_Ile | ecosystem: Engineered > Bioreactor > Anaerobic >...
GTTGTGCGGCAGGAAGGGGTGGCCCGGCCCGCCGCCGAAGGCGAACTGCAGGATCCGCATGCCCGGCAGCCCGAAGCGGTCGCGCAGCTCGTGGACGTCCTCGTCGACGTCCCCGAGATCCTCGGCAACCAGGGGCAGCTCCCCGAGCTCGCGGGCCAGCTCGGCGAAGAAGTCGGCCCCCGGCCCCGGGAACCACTCCCCGGGGCGGGCGTCCTCGGAGCCCCGGGGGACCGCCCAGTAGGCGGCGAACCCGCGGAAGTGGTCCAGGCGCACCAGATCGAACAGGTGCAGCGCGCGGCGCAGGCGGCCCTTCCACCAGGCGTAGCGATCGTCGGCCATGCGGGTCCAGTCGTAGATCGGGTTCCCCCACAACTGGCCCGTGACGCTGAAGTAGTCCGGCGGGACGCCGGCCACGGGGTCGGCACGCCCCTCGGTGTCGAAGAGGAACAGGTCCCGGTTCACCCAGGTGTCCACGCTGTCCTGATCGACGTAGATCGGGATGTCGCCCATGATGGAGATGCCCAGTGCGTTGGCCTGCTGGCGCAGCTCGGTCCACTGCCGGTCGAAGAGGAACTGCAGGGCGATCTCGAGCTCGACCTCGTCGCGCAGATCCTCGCGGGCGGCGGCCAGGGCCTCCGGATGCCGGTCGCGCAGCGGCGGATCCCAGTCCCACCAGGCCCGTTCGAACCGGCGGTGCAGCACCAGGAACAGCGCGGCGTCCTCGATCCAGGGGGCGTCGCCCCGGAACTGGGCGAGGGCGGGCCCCAGCGTCCCGTGACGGGGCACCGCGTGGGCGGCGAGCTTGAGCAGCGGCATCTTGTAGGCGCCGGCGCCCTCGAAGTCCACGCGGTCCGGGGAGAACGCCGGCGGCGTGGGCAGGCGGTCCGGCAGCAGGCCGTCCTCCTGCAGCCAGTCGAGGCTGATCAGCAGCGGGTTCGACGCCAGGGAGGCGCAGGTGGCGTACGGGCTGTGCCCCGCCCCCGGCGGCACCAGCGGGAGGACCTGCCAGACCCGCGCGCCGGTCTCGGCGAGCCAGCGCACGAAGCGATGGGCCATGGGGCCCATGTCCCCGATGCCGTGGGGTCCGGGGAGGGAGGTGGGGTGGAGGAGGATGCCGGCCTTGCGAAGGGAGGTGGTGGTGCTCATGGGGCACAATGATGCGCGGATCCGCTTGAAATGGCAATCAGATTCTTACGAGCGGGACAGGGCGGGCCCCGTGCGGGCGCCCGGATCGGCGAGGTCCACGGGCACCACCCCGGCGGGCGTGACGACCGCGGACGTCAGGTCCGTCGAAGCGCGGCAACCCTCCCAGACCACCACATTCTCGAGGCGCACGCCCGGCGCCACGGAGGCGCCCGGACCGAGCACCACGGCGCCGTCGGTCACGACCGAGTCGGGCAGCACGGCGCCCGGGGCGGCGATGACGCCGGGGCGGACCGGGTGCCAGGGGAGCTCGTGGGCGAAGAAGTCGCGCAGCGCGGGATCGAACAGGTTCAGGTTGCCCCACAGGTAGCGCGACGGGGTGGAGTGATCCCACCAGTAGGCGTCCCCGGGCAGGGCGTAGCCGTAGAGGGCCCCTCCGTCCCGGAGCCCCGGGCCTCCACCGCCGCGGAACCAGGGCATGAAACCCTCGCGCACCAGGCAATGGGGACCCTCGGGCAGCGTGTCCAGGAACGCCGGCTCCAGGATGCTGATCCCGGTGAACATGTGCGTGGCCGGGAGAACGGCCGGGGCGCCGTCGTCCCGGGCGCCGAGCATGGTGGCGACCCGCCCGTCGGGCTCGAGGGTGAAGCCGCCCCAGCGACCCGCCTCGGGATCCTCCCGCAGCACCAGGGTGACGCCCGCGCTTCGGGCCCGGTGGAAGGCCAGCGCGGCCCCCAGGTCGGCGGTGGTGACGATCTTTCCGTTCATGACGACGCAGGTGCCGTCCCCGAGGAACCGTCGCGCGTGGCGCACGCCGCCGCCCGTGCCCAGGATACGGTCGATCTCCCGGCTCCAGGAGGCTTGCACGCCGAACCGGGCGCCGTCCCCCACGTGCGCCTCGAGGGCGTCGGCGTGGGTGAACGAGTTGAGCACGACCCCGGTGATGCCGGCCCGCCTCAGGAAGGCGAAGGCGTGCTCGACGAGGGGTCTGGCCCCGACGGGCAGCATGGGCTTGGGCCGGTCCTGTCCCAACGGTCCCAGCCTCGTGCCGTGGCCGGCCGCGAGGATCATCGCGCGCGGCGTTTCCATGGCCTCACATCTCCCATTTGATATTGAAGAAGACCCACATGAAGGCGACGAAGACGAAGCCCAGGATCAGCGCGATGAGCGTGCCGAACACGATGGCCTGGGTGCGCAGCCTGCGCTCGTCCGGGGTCTTGTCCAGGTTCTTCCAGAAGGACTCGTTGCCGTCCTCGTCCTGCTGGATCTCGGACATCCGCGCGTGGCTGCGCGTCCGCTGCCGCATGGCGAGGTAGGTGGCGACGAAGACGACGAACATGAGCAGGAGGCCGGCCAGCGAGACCAGGACCAGCACGGTGTTCTGGGAGCCCCGCTTGATGCGCGAGAGCCGCGCCTCCTTGTGCTGCTTGGTGTCGGCCAGCACCTTCGGCGCGAAGTGGAAGGTGTCGAGCAGCCCGGCGAAGTGATGGATGTCGTTGTCGATCGAGTAGCCGGGCTGCCAGATCAGGCCGCGGTCGATGATCGCGGACAGGTACTGACGCGTGTGGGGATCCAGGGCCTCGTTGCGCTGGGCCATCTGGACGGCCTGCTCGAGCAGGCGGGGATTGTTCGTCTGGGTGTTCACCCAGTAGGTCGAGTTCACCGTGGTGTTGGCGACCGGCATGTAGAACAGGCTCAGTTGCATCTTCCGCAGACCCGGCGGATCGTCGATGGCCACGCGGGCCTGCCCGAACATGTCGGAGAGGGGCACCTGGGCGGCGAACAGCCAGGCGGTCTCGCTGAACACGTCGACGTACATGGGTCCCTTGCCCAGGCCACGGAACGGAAAGACGAAACTGGTCCCCGGCGGAAGGATGCGCGGGAAGGTGGCCAGGAACACGTCGTCCTCGACGATCCCCACCTCCAGATCGGTCTCACGCCGCGGTCCCCAGGCGCCGGTGGCGTCCCGGACCTGGTAGGCCACGTGGAAGGAGACCCCGGGGGTCATCACGTAGAGGGACATGGAAGCCAGCCCGAGGATGTCGGTCTCGAGCTCGAAGGGCACGCTCTGGTCCTGCTGGACCTCGAGCATGCAGGGGTCGAGCTCGGGCTTGGCGAAGGGCGGGTTGCAGTCCGCGTGCCGCGGCAGGCGGATGCGCCCGCGCACCAGTTTCAGGGTGGCCCGCGCCCGCACGGGTTCCCCCGATTTGGTGTGCGCGCGGAAGAACAGGACGTCCCGAAAGGGCATCTTGAAGCCGCGACCGTTGACGGGGTTGATGGACACGACCACGCCGTCCTCGTCGGGCTTCGGAGGGGTCGTCTGGGTGGAGGCGTAGTTGCCCCCCTCGGAGCCGGGCGTCGACTCGTGGGTCCACTCCAGCCGGGGCGGCTTCTCGACCAGCTCCACCGGGAAGGCCAGGGTCTCGCTGGTCTTGGGACTCGTGACCTCCATGCGGATGCTGTACCGACCGGGGGCCGCCATGGGGAGCACGGTGTTGACCTCGACGGCCTGGGCGCCCTCGCCGGCCTCCCCCTCACCGATGAAGCGCTCACCGGCCGCGCCGCCGGCGATGAAATGGGCCCGGACCTTGACCGGGGACGCAGGTCGTGAGTGCTTGCCCTGACGGACCAGGACGCGGAAGGCCGCGCGCTGACCAGGTTGTAGTTGGTCGAGTCCGTAGACCCGCACCCATCCGTCGAGGTCCATACGGGACACATGGATCCCCACGGCCAGCAGCACGGTCACCAGGATCGGGACGCCGATGAACAGGAACCGCTTCCACCAGGAGAGACGGAAGCCCAGGCGGGGAAGGCCGGGGTCTGGTTGGGAACCGCCGGGATCCGACGGCGAATCGGTCTGGACCGGGGTCGGGTCACTGGGCTTCTTTCTTGAGACAGTCATGCACTTCCTTGCAGCCATTCTGGTCCAGGCACTGATTGATCCTGGAGGCGCGGGAGTCGCGACCATCCTTGGCGCGGCACGGACCGACGATCTCGGAGTCGACGAGCTTGGCGTAGTCGGCCGTGAGTTTCTCCATGGTCTTGGCGCACTCTTCGGCCTCGGCCGGACAGCCCTTGGGATTGAGAACCTTGTAGTTCTCCCTCATGCAGGAGATCAAGCGGGTCTCGAGTTTGTCGCAGTCCACCTTGGGCTTGCAGCCGAAGGCCAGGGGCAGCGCCAGCGAAAAGGCCATGGAAATTGTCAGCAAACGACGCATCGGATTCCTCCTGGATCAGTCCCTGCACATAGCATTTTCCGGCCCTTTCATCAACAAGTTTCTATTTTCAATAATATCGCTTGAACAGAACGAAAATCATGGACGGGTACATGCCGAACTCCGACCTCAGGTCCACCCCCGCCGGGTTGCCGCCGAGATAGACGAGTCCGGGCCTACGCCCCACCGGCACGAAGCCGCCCACCTGCAGCACGCTCTCGGACGACAGAAGGAGCTCCACCGACATGGAGAAATGGGCCGACGGATCGGCCAGGTTCACCAGGGCCAGGCCCGACCACTTGAGCCGCTCGGTCAGCTCCCAGACGGCACCGGCCCCGAAGTAGTAGTTCCCGAGGGCGGCGCTCTCGGCGAACTGCGCTACCCGGGCGGACTGCAGGATCCGCTGCCAGTCGTCGGGATCGTCGCTCCCGAAGCCGTTGTAGTGCAGCTCGGAGAACAGGTGCAGCGGCCGCGAGAGGTCAAAACTGTAGTCGACGCCGGCGACCGCACGGACGAAGCGGTCGCGGAAGGAATAAGCGGCCTCCCCCGGCGCCCCGGGATCGACGTCCCAGGTGAAGGTGGCCTCGGAGCGCAGCTTCCAGCGGCCCAGGGTGCCCGCGGCGAAGGCGCCCACGACCCAGTCCCCCCGGACCCAGCCCGCCAGAGCGCCCAGGTCGAACTCGCCGACGGTGGTGCGCAGGCGCATCGCGAGGGAGGAGGCGTCGGTGCCAAAGCGGAGCTGGCCGGGGGAGCAGCGCCGGCCGGCCGGGGTCTGCCACTCCGAAGGGGCGAGCGGGTCGGCGGCGGTGGGCACCGAGACGTGCAGGCAGGCGGGGGCGCCGGCCACCCCCACGAGGGCGAGCTCGGTGAAATCGCCCAGGTTGAGGTTGAGCCGCACCGCGTCGACCCCGGGCTTGAACTCCTTGTCGATGTCCAGCGGGGAGAACGGCGCGAGCAGGTCCGCCGGCTGCCAGATGAAACCCACGCCGAAGGAGATCGGCTGCCGGCCCACCAGGACGTCCACCGGACCCAGGCGGGTCTGGAAGTACAGCCGGTCGAAGGCGGCGTTCCAGATCCGGCGCGCGGCGACCGCGTCGGTGTATTGCAGCGGCAGGGACCGGGGGGGCTCGGCCGCCGAGGAGACGCCGCCCGAGAAGGCCGAGAACATGTTCGGCTCCGAGAACAGGAAAAGCCCCGTCCTGGCCTGGACCTCCCACTTGAACCGGTCCTCGCGGTACCGTCCGGAAAACCTGAGGCGCAGCTCGCCGGCGCCGAACATGGCGTCCCGCGAGCTCCAGCCCAGCCCGCCCAGGGCGGGATCAGCGACCACCATGGGCCAGGGCCAGGGCAGGTGCAGCGCGGTCCCGGAGCCCTTGACCACGCCGTCGACGTCGATGATCCAGGTGTCCCCGTCCACCACCGAGGTCGCCCCCGCCCGCGTCGGCGTGAGCAGGACCATCGGAAAAAGAAAAATGGAAAGTATGTAGTTGACGATGGAGGGGACGGACGACCCGGGCCGCATGATCACGCCTCTTCCGGTGCCCGATCGCCGGCACCCTCCGGTGCCCGGTCGCCGGCACCCTCCGGTGCCCGATCGCCGGCACCGCGGGCCTTGATCTCGTCCGTCGAGATCTTCCCGTCCACGATCCGCACGATGCGGCGGGAGTAGTCCATGACCATCGGGTCGTGGGTGGAGAACAGGAAGGTCACCTGGTGCTCGCGGTTGAGATCGGCCATCATCTGCAGGAGGGCGGCGCCGGTGTGCGAGTCCAGGTTCGCGGTGGGCTCGTCGGCGAGCACCAGCCGGGGATTGGCGACCACCGCACGGGCCACGGCCACCCGTTGCTGCTGGCCGCCGCTCATGTCCATCGGACGGCGGTCCCGCAGCTCGAGGAGCCCCACCTCCTCGAGGATGGAGAGCACGCGCTTCTTCCGCGCGGCGGCCGGGACGCCCTGGAGGGCCAGCACCAGCTCGACGTTCTCGAAGGCGGTGAGCACCGGCACCAGGTTGTAGGCCTGGAAGACGAAGCCGATCTGCCGCAGGCGAAGATCGGCCAGGGCCGAATCCGAGAGCGAGGAGACGTCCCTCCCTCCGACGAGCACCCGGCCCTTCGTCGGCGTGTCCAGGCAGCCGATCAGGTTCAACAACGTGGTCTTCCCGGACCCCGAGGGCCCGCAGATGGCGGTGAACTCCCCGGCCTGGATCGTCAGGTCGATCCCGTTGACCGCCTGCACCTCCAGGTGCCCCTGCCGGTACTCCTTGCGCACGTCCTGCAACTCCACGATGGGCTGCGTCTTCGTCGATTCCATGATCACTCTCCTACATCTGCCGGAGCGCCTTCACCGGCAGGATCCGTTTCGCGCGCAGGGCCGGCCAGACGGCCGACAGCAGCGTCAACGCCACCACGACGGCCGTCAGGGTCAGCCCCGAGGCCCACGACAGCACGGGGTGGATCCGGTCGGTGAAGGCGATCCCCTCCATCTCCATCACCTCGCCGCCGGTCAGGGCCAGGGGGTCGATCCCCACCTGGCCGAAATGCTGGACCAGAGGCAGGCCCAGGGAGGCCCCCACCGCCACGGCGAACAGGCCCATCAGGAGGGACTCCGTCAGGATGAGCCGGAACAGGGACCAGGGACGCATGCCCAGGCTCTTGAGGATGCCCAGCTCCCGCGTGCGCTCCATGACCGACATCAGCACGGTGTTGAGGATGCCGGCGGCCACGATCACGAGGATGATGAAGATGAACACCTGCATCGAGATGTCGTCGACCCAGAGCAGCTGGGTCAGCACGGGCAGCGCCTCCTGCCAGTGCAGCACGGCCACCGGCGTGCCCTGGAGACGCCGGCGCAGGTCGCGGGCGGCGGCCAGGCTGTCATCGGGCGGCAGGAAGAAGGCGAGCTGGCTGACGGCGTCCCCCATCCCCAGGAGCGCCTGTCCCCGCGCGAGGCCGATCATGGCCATGCCCCGGTCCGCGTCGCCGCCCACGCGAAAGACGCCGGCCACCAGGAAGCGCTCCTCGACCTTCTGCGCCAGCCCCGAGCACGAGACCACGACCTTGTCCCCCACGTCGACCTTGAGGAGGCGGGCGGCCTTCTCGCCGATGAGGATCCCCGGGGCGTCCGGCTCCGGCCAGGCACCCCGGACCAGTTTGCGTCCGACATCGCTGATCTTCCTCTCGTTCACCAGGTCCACGGCCATGAGGTTGTCGAGCATGACCGACCCGTCGGCCGAGCGCAGCAGCCCGGTCGTGAAGATGCGCCGGGTCACCGTCCAGTCCGCCGGAAGCGGCCCGATCCGTCGCATCACCTCGTCGGGATCCGTGACCCGGAGCTCCAGCGCGCGCTCCTTCTGGAACTCGGGCGCCTGGATCACCACATGCCCGGCCTGCATGCGGATCGCCAGGTCGATCATCAACCGGTGGGAGCCCTCCGTCAGGGCGACGAAGAACAGCAGCAGGGCGAAGCTGCCGCCGATCGCGACCAGGGTGATGCCGGTCCGAAAGCGCCGGCGCCACAGGTTGCGGAAGGCCATCTTGAGGAACATCGGAAGGCTCCCTCCTGGTTCACACGCCGGTCTGGCGCAGGGCCTCGACCGGCTTGATCCGGGCGGCGCGCACCGCCGGCCACACGGCCACGATCAGGCTCACCACCGACATCAGCGCCAGGGGAACCAGCAGGGTGTCAACCGTCAGCACGGCCCGCCAGACCGGGTCGATGACGATACCCTGGTAGGAGAAACCGTCGGGCATGAGGCTCGAGAAGTCCAGGCCGTAATAATACAGCCATCCCGTGAGCAGCAGACCCATGAACCCGCCCAGCACCATGGAGACGAGGGTCATCAGGAGCGTCTCGAGGAGGATGAGCCGGGCCACGAACCATGGACGCATTCCCACGGACTTGAGCACGCCGAACTCGCGGATGCGCTCGAACACCGACATCAGCATCGTGTTCATGGTGCCCAGCGCGGCGATGGCCAGGATGATCACGAGAAGGATGGCCACCGATGCGTCCTGCAGCTTCACCATGGAGGCCATCGCCGGCTCAACCTTCTGCCACGGCCAGGCGGACAGGCGCAGACCGGAGAGGCGCCGTTCCAGGCGGGCGGCGACGGCCACGTTGTCGACGCCGTCGGGGAGGCGCACCGCGAGCTCGTGGATCAGGGGGGTCCCCGAGGCGGGCTCGACGAGGTTCATCAACTGCGGGTCCCAGGCCATGCGCAGGTGGACGAACGTCAGCGACCGATCCAGGTTGTCCATCCCCGAGTTGAACAGCCCGGCGACCTCGACCATCTCGTCCATGGGGAACCCGTCGCGGGTGAGGATGTCCAGGCCCAGGCGATCCCCGGGCTTCACCATGAGAATCCTGGCGAGCTGGTCCCCGATCAGGATCTGGGGGATCCCCTGCCCGTTGCGGTAGTCCCGGGCGAGGTAGGTGCCGGCGACCACCTTGGACGGCATGGTCGTGACGCGCCCCTCCCGGACCGGATCGACCGCGATGATGCCCACCTGGGACGAGGCGGTGCGGACCACGCGGAGCCTGAGCGGAAGTGAAGACGGTGGCGGGCGACCGACTGAATCGCGATTGCGATTCAGTCGGTCGCCAAGCGGAATCGCGATTGCGATTCCGCCGGTGACCGGCGACGGTTCGGCGGGGGACGGCGCGAGCTTCTCCAGGGCGTCGATGTCGTCGGGATCCGCTGCCGGCGAAGCGGACGCCGGGGACGGTGGAGCGGCCAGGCGCGCGAAGTCGCCACCCGCCACCTCGAGCAGCGCCCGCCCGCCCCCGGTGCGGGCCACGCCCGAGATCGACACGCCCTCGCAGGCCGGCGCAGGAGGCAACGGGGAGAACCGCAGGTGACTGCCCAGGTCCAGTCGCCATTTCCTGGCGGTCCCCTCGTCGACGAGGGCCTCGCAGGGCGCCTTCGGCGGGCCGCCGCGCAGGAGAGCCTCCTTCGGCTCCATCCCCGCAGCGATAGCCCGCACGTCGAGCTCGAACGCGTGCTCCGAGGACACCATCCCGCCGGTGTAGACGCGCGGGGCCGTCTGCAGCACCTCCGGATCCGCCGAAACCGCGGCCGTGGCCGCCGCCTCGGGAAAGGCGAGCTCCAACCGCCGCTCCTCCAGATAATCGGGGTGGTGCACCTGCACGTGCCCCAGGTGAGTGCGGGTGATGCCGCGGATCATCTCCCGGCTCACCCACTCCACCATGCCGTAGGTGGGGATGCACATCGCCAGCCCGGCGCTCATGGCGAAGACGGTGATCAGCGAGCGGCGACGCTGGCGCCACAGGTTGCGCCAGGCCATCTTCCAGAGCAGAAGAAAATCGTACATGTCGCCGGTCACCCCTCCCACGTCACATCTTCAGCCCGCGCAGCGTGAACAGCCGCTCGGGGATGGCCACGTCGAAGCGCACCTTGTCGTAGACCACCTCGGTGCTCTCGTTCTTGCCGGCGAGGGTGAGGGTCATGCGCGTCGGGATGCTCCGGCCGTCCATCGTCTGGATGCGGTCGAACGTCATCGTGCGCTTGAGGACGCCTTTGTCCGAGTAGTACTGTGCCGACACCGGGATGGAGTCGGCGCGGCGGATCTTCATGACGATCTTCCCCCACACCACCGGCGCGGTGGGCTTGGGGGTGAGCGTCACGGTGATCGCGTCCTTTTCGTCCAGGCGGGCCTGGCACTCGTAGTGGAGGTACAACTGGGTCTCCTTGACCAGGTCGTCGTTCGTGAAGTGGCTGCCCATCCACGAGTCCCCCATCATCGAGCTGCCCACCTTCACGATGCGGTCGGTGCGGGGCATGTAATACCACACGCTGTCGGACACCTTCAGGGTGGACATGCCCTTGAGCCGGCTGGGCTCGGTGAGCCGCACGAGCATGTTCTCCCGCCCGGAGGACCAGAAGGTCATGCTCATCGTCTGCGTCTGATCGGGCTTTTTCACGGTCATGGTCATCTTGCCGGCGGTGGTCTTGGCGAACATGATCCGGTCCGCGCGGTCCACCAGGTCGCGGGTGTCCTTCGGACACTTGCCCCAGTTCTGGGCGGCGGCGCGGGGCATGGGTCCGGCGAGGAGGGCGATGAGCGAGAAAAAGAAAATATTCAGGCACTTCATCTGGAGACTCCTTCCGGCGCCGGCCCGCCGGACGCCTGGCCGACGGCGCGTCCGGCCTGCGTCCATTGCAGCCAGACGCTCAGATCCGATGGACGACGCAGACGGGATTTTGTTTCCTCCCCGGCGTCGCTGACCGGTGAGATGAAGTCGGTGAGGGACCCGGACATCGCCTGCCCCCGGTCGAGGAGCTGCCGCAGCAGTTCGACGAAGAAGCGGGTGTATCCCTCGGGGTCGAGGCGCCGCCCATCCTGCATCAGATCCAGCAGCCAGCTCGAGATCGCCATCATGAGTCCCTGGACCATGTGCACCAGCAACTGGGCAGGCAGGTCCGCGCGAATGACACCGAGGCGCTGCCCGGTCTCCACGACGCGGGCCAGGGTGATGGTGGAGAATTGCATCATCTCGGCCACATGTTCGGGGATCATCGCCGAGATCTTGGGATCCAGCAGTTCGCGCATGATCCGGAACATGGATGGGTCAAGTTTCATTTTAACGATCTGCAGGAAGACGTCATAGGCAACCGCCCAGAAGCGGGTAGGATCTTCCGTGTCATAGATCTTCTGAACTATCTGCGGAAACTGCTCCACCAGCCTCATGACCACAGCGACGAACAGGTCCGCCTTGTTCTCGAAATAATAATATATTGCCCCTTTGCTCAGTCCCGCCTCCGCGATGATGTGATTGAGCGAGGCTTTATCGAACCCATGCAGCGCGAACTCCGCTTGCGCCACGTCGAGAATGAGTCGGCGCTTTTCCTCCGGGAGCTTATAGAAACGGGCGGTCGGCATGAGATTCACCATGGGTTCGCAGGCCGCTCGCTGAAATGAGACCAGCGGTCTGGGAACTGGTATGAGTTGTAGTCTGATCAAACCCTTCTGTCAAGAAGTCGCCGGAAAAAAGTCCGAAAATTTGTCGAACCCCGGATTCGGGCACGACACATTATGTAGGGGGGCCAGTTGTCCGATGTCCCCGGGGAGCCGGCCATGGCATAAAATCTATGCGAAGGAGCATGCGCCCATGTCACTCCGTTTTACCCCTCGCCTGATTCGCAACCGCAAGGGCCAGGCCCTGGTGGAGTCCGCGATCGTCATCCCCCTGATGACGTTCATCATCCTCGGCGTGGTCCAACTGGGCATGATCCAGCACGCCCGCCTGATGACCGAATACGCGGCGTTCAACGCGGCGCGCGCCGGCATCGTGTGGAACGCCGATCGCTTCGTGATGCAGAACGCGGCGATCATCTCGCTCCTGCCCACGATGGAGGGCCTCGTGAACGAGACCTCGGCCGGCGACCCCGCCCGCATGATGATGCAGATCGTGCAGCGCGCGCTGATCTACCAGGCCCACCGCCGCGTGGCCCAGGCCTCCGACTTCATCCGCAACGGGACCGACGCCATCATCGGCCTGTTGTCGCCGTCCATCCAGGGGGGGGCCACGCAGTTCCGCGATGCTGTGCTCAACGCCGCCGAATCGGCGGCGGACACGGCCCTGCGAAACGCCATCAACGGCATCTTCGGCACCCAGGACATCGTCGAGATCGAGATCGTCTCACCCAAACTCGGGGACTTCGGCGGCGTGCACGACACCGAGATCACCTTCGACGACGTGATGTCCGACGACGCGGACTGGCGCGACAAGACCCGCCTGAGCATCCGGGTCACCTACCTGTACACCCTGCGCATCCCGTTCGCCAACCGCATCATCCACACCGCGTTCATCGCCGGCCAGGTGGGGCAGAACCTCTACGGCGCGGTGTGGAACCCCCAGATGCGCGCCGGCGAGACCGGCTTCCGCACGGTGTCCCCGGTGAACCTCGCCGGGCGCGGCTCGCAGTTGACCCGCCAGTTGTGGCAGGCCGCCTCCCACGGGGTCTTCATGATCCCGCTGAGGGCCACCTACTCGATGCGCATGCAGTCCAACCCCTATCGCCGCTCCGTGGCCATACGGTAAGGGAGATACGACCATGACCCGAACCATGAAACACCTCATCGAAGACAAGAAGGGGCAGGCGTTTCCGCTGGCGGCCATCGGCGTGTTCATCATGGCCCTGTCGGTCATCGCCACCATGAACCTGGGACAGGCCATCCACGAGAAGATCCGGCTGCAGGGCGCGGCCGACTCGGCGGCCTACAGCCTGGCGAGCATGGAGGCGCGCGCCTTCAACTTCGTGGCCATGCTCAACCGCACGATGCTCGTGAACTACAACACCGCGATGGCCGTGCAGAGCTACTACAACTACGCGGGCTTCTGCCTCTTTCTGCTGGGCTCGGTCCGCGACCTGCTCGCCTGCATGGTCAGTTCGCTGGACTTCGGGTGCACGTTCATCAAGTTGCCTCCATGGCTCAACGCGGCCTATTGCATCTTGAAGGCCATCTTCACCGCGGTGAACCAGATCGTGAGCGCCATCTTGAGGGTGGTCGACTACATCGTGAACAAGCTTCCCGTGGTCGGCCTCCACAGTCTCTCGGCGGGGGTGGCCGACGCCTTGGGCCTCATGAACAAGCACATGTTCTGGCAGATGCAGTTGATCCGCCTCGCCCTGGTCAACGCCCACATCCTCACGGGCATGCACCAGGTCGTGTCGGACAACTACCTCCACCCCACGACCGGCGAGTCCCGCTGGCAGTTCCGGATCACGCCGTTCATGCTGCTCAACATGGCGCTGAATACCCTCGAGTACCGCGCGGCCTTCGACCGCGGCTCGGGCGTGAACGCCAGCGCCTTCGACCTGCTCATCATGGGCATCCCGGACTACAACAAGTTCAAGGATCGGCAGACCAACCCCAACAAGGACGCCGTGGCGATCATGACCGAGCTCGCCAACGCCACGCGCAGCCACCAGGCCATCTACAACCGCAAGCGCGGCTTCTTCGCCTCCTGGATCGTCTCCAACATCTTCGGCGACAAGATGGGCGCCACCAAGCTCATCAACACCGGCAGCAACTCCAAGCCCAACCCGGACATCCGCAAGATCCGCTCCCAGGGCAACTATGAAATGGGCGACGTGCTGGCCTCCGACGACTACGTCACCCGCGGCTGGGGCATCGCCACGGTGGGCATCTCGGTCGTGTTCGCGCAGTCCTCCACCATCAAGGGGATCGCCCACGCCATCACCGCCCACGGCGAGGACAACTCGGACTCGGACCGCAAGCACTACGGCTACAAGAACAACAACGGCGATCCCGCGCACCCCAAGGGCGGCTATAGCGGCCTGATCGTCATCCCGCCCATGCGCAAGAGCGCGAAGAAGAGCATCGAGAAGAACATCGACTGCCAGTTGATGGAGAAGCACAAGTGGGTGGGCATCTCACCGTACTTCAAGTTCCAGCCCATCGCCGACCACAACAGCGACTACGGACAGCCCAGCACCTGGATCTTCCTCAACCTTCCCCCCGAGCGGTTCCAGACCGGCTCCGGCGTCGCCGGGCGCCCGTGGCACCGGAACTTCAAGTTCAACCACGGCGGCACCGACCAGTTCTCCAACGACAACCTCAACGGCGGCCAGGCCGGCGAGCACGGCGGCCACAGCGCCGAGCTCGACACCACCATCGGCGGCGAGCGCAACTCCCTGTCGCTGTTCGGCATGCACTTCGAGGGCCTCAACGTCATCGCCCGCGGCATGGTCTACTATCACCGCATGGGCAACTGGGGCGAGCCGCCGAACTTCTTCAACCCGTTCTGGCGCGCCAAGCTCGCCCCGGTGGGGGCCAAGCTGGCCCAGTGGCTGGACAACCTCACCCGCGGCATCGTCAAGCCCGGATCGGCCGACGAGACCACCTCGCAGGCCATCATCCGCAACGTGCTCAACCTGTTCCGCAACTTCCTCGGGGACGTCTTCTTCGGCTTCATCACCTCCGTGATGACGCACTGACCAGGAGGGCACCATGACCAGACGCTTCGCCTTCTTCCGGAACACCCGCGGTCAGGCCCTCGTGGAGTTCGTCGTGGCCGTCCCCACGATGGTCCTGATCTTCCTGTTCTCCCAGTTCTTCTACGAGGCCATCCAGGTCAAGCTCAAGACCCAGGAGATGGCCCGCTACATGGCCTGGGAGTTCACCGGCCACGCCCTGCACGACTACGACGACGGATCGTTCAAGTATTCCGACGCCAGCAACGAGATCAAGAACGACGCCGCCGCCCGCTTCTCGAACCTGAAGTCCACCGACCTGCGCAACGACGCCGACAAGGCCCTGGCGGGCAAGTGGACGGTCAACACGCCGACCACCCAGAACGGCGCCGAGCCGCTCCTGCCCGGGGGCAACGTCCTCTCCATCGGCGGCATCCCGATCAACATCAGCCAGATCTTCCAGATCGCCGGC
>Ga0302247_1001905_pt1 | contig 14738 bp, 18 predicted proteins | sample AAG_UR_Ile_MG_FD_193529 | JGI IMG/M metagenome (GOLD analysis project Ga0302247, IMG submission 193529) | Enriched activated sludge microbial communities from anaerobic digester in WTTP, New Holstein, Wisconsin, United States - AAG_UR_Ile | ecosystem: Engineered > Bioreactor > Anaerobic >...
AGGACCGTTTCCGGCATTGCCGATATGATCTCCCTGAACCCCTGCACCGTCCAGCGGCATACCGAGCTTGAATCCTACTGGAAATCGGGAGAGTATCGTCCGCCGTATCTATGGAGCGTGCTCTCCCTCCTGATCTCCGCACCCGTTTTCGTGACCTGCGATCCTGTGGGGGGCGGCCGTTCCCGCGGACCACACAACTGCGGGACATGCGATCGTGACATTGTCGATGCCATCCGCGATTTCTCACTCTCCAACGACAGAGGGCTTCTCATCGATGTTTTCGAAAAGGGGTGTCGCTGCCGGGCTGAATGGGAGTATATCCTGTCCGGAGAACAGCCTTATTGCATGCCGCTTTCAGGCTGAATCAGATCGGTAAGATCCGAGAAATCAGGTTCCGGGGATTGACACACCTCGATGTAACAATGCACCCATCCCCGACCTGCTGCCAGTTAGGGGAGAACAGCTTTTCGGTGCCGGGCATCCTGCAGGTCGATTTGTTTTTCGAGCAGTGGAAGGAAAGTGCCGGCGTCGCTCACCACCCCTATCGCCTGCATGGTTCCCCGGTCCATAAGCTTTGTAAGGGATGATGGGTTGATATCGACACAGATGGTCTTGACATACGAAGGCAGGCAGTTGCCTACTGCGATCGAGTGGAGGAGCGTGGCGATCATGAGCACCATGCTGCAGTCTGCCACATGGTCCCGTATCCGATCCTGTGCGACCATGGCATCGGCAATAACATCGGGAAGCGGCCCGTCATCACGGATGGACCCGGCCAGCACATAAGGGATATCCTTCCTGACACACTCATACATAATACCCCCGTTGATCACCCCGTTCTCGACCGCTTTCCTGATCGATCCGGCCCGCATGACCTCTGAAATGGCATAGAGATGGTTTTTGTGTCCACCGGTGACCGGCCTGCCGGTGCATATGTCCATGCCAAGGGACGTGCCATACAGGTTATACTCGATATCATGGACCGCCAGTGCATTGCCGGCAAAGAGAACATCGATGTAGCCGTTCCTGATGATGGAGGCGAGCGAGCGGGCAGCACCGGTATGGATGATTGCCGGGCCGCCAACAAGGGCAATTTTTCCGCCTTTTCGCTTGAGATCGATCATCTCTGCGGCGACCTTGGAGATAATGGTCTCGCTCGGGCGTTCGGGAGAGACCGTCCCATGCATGAACTCGAAGTTCGAAACCTGTCGTGGCCGCTCCGGAGGGATTACCTGGACGCCTTCTTCACCGACTACGACCAGGTCGCCTTTTTTAAGCTTCGAGAGCGGGGTACACCGTGCGACCATCTCCAGCGGGTCTATGACGATCAGGCAGTCCATCTCTATATGATGCACCGGCAGGAGCCTGCCACTGTATCGCACCGAGGTCGGATGATGGGTAGTCGAATAGAACCCCTTTGGGACGATGCGGTCTCCTTCTGCAGAGATGACAGTAGCATCCTTCTCTTCGAGCAACCGGACTCCATAGCGGTGTATCTCGGAGAGTATGGCTGATAGCTGCTGGTCGCTGTCGGCATTCACTCTTAGCCGGGCATAGCTTGGGTCGGTCTTTCGCTTGCCGACATCGAAGACAAGGATCTCGAAGTTGCCACCCTTGTCCATGATCCGGTCAAATACCCGGGTCATGATGCCAGAATCAATGATATGCCCTTCGAGTTCGATTTCGCGAAAGACCTGCATATAAATAAACTAAGCGGTTATCCTTTAAATAATTCTCCAAAGAGAGAGAAAATCAGGTCTTTTGAGGCTATCACAGGCCGGATCGTTGTTTTCCCGGCACCCGAACCAGGGAGCGGATAAGGGCGAGTTCTTCGCGTGTATTGATATTAAATGACAGTCTCCTGTCCTGAATAAGGAGGGCCAGCTCTTCCTGGGGACGGAAAATCAGATCGCCACGGAGAATGTTTATCCCGGCCGGACATGCAGAAATTCCGTTGATAATAGCGGTATATGATGATCGACATGCCAGAGTCTCTGAAAAATCAAGGGGAATCCATACCGAGCATGCCTCGCACCCCGACTCCATGTACCGCTCTTCAATCTCACGGATTGTATTTGGGCTCAGACAGGGGAGATCAGCAACACAGGTAAAAAACGGGCCGGTGATCCCAAGGACATTCACCGCTTCGGTAATGTCTTCAACGTATCCCGCACCGGATGCGATAATGCATGGGATTTCTCTGGCCCTGCACCAGTTCTGTGTGAACGGTGTCTTTTTCGAGAGTACCACCACCACATCGTGTCCGCTTTCCATGAAAGCATCGATGACATATTCGATCATCGGCTTTCCGCGGATGGTCACCAGTGGTTTTTCCCCAAGACCGAGACGTGTTCCTCCCCCACCCGCAAGGATCAGTGCAAGCACTGTTCAAGCACCTCGATGAGCGTGCGGTTCTCATTTCGTGTCCGGACCGCGATCCTGATCGAATCCGGAAGACCAAAGGAGTGGCAGTCCCTGACCAGGATGTCCCTGTCAAGTAACCGGGTGCAAAGCAAGCCGACATCGTATGGGAAGGTGAGCAACAGGAAATTGGCTGCCGATGGATGGATAACCAGATCGAACCGGGAGAGCTCCCTGACCAGCCATTCCCGCTCTGCTGTAATTTTTTTCCGGGAGGCCTCGAGCAGGTCGTAACTGCGGAATGCAGCGAGGGCATACTGCTCGGCAAAAACATTGACACTCCAGGGAGGCCGGATGGTTTCGACTTTCCTCACAAGTTCCGGGTCTCCAAACGCATAACCAAACCTGATGCCGGGGACTGTGAAACTCTTGGTGAGCGACCTGAGCACAAAAATAGCAGGATCCCGCACGTCAGCAACACTCTGTTCCGGGTCGGCAAGCTCGATAAATGCTTCGTCAACGAAGAGATGCTTCCCCCGCCACGTCTCCCTCATGGCAAGGATTTCGTCGCGGGGGAGGAGAACCCCGGTCGGATTGTTCGGGTTGCAGATGAACAATACCTGCGCCTGCTCGTGCAAAAAAGCCGGGAGCGCCCCGGCAAGGCGGGCGGACAGTTCATATTCTCCGAAGGTGGGATGCATGGTCCGGACATGCATACCAGGGGAAAGGGTTGCAAGGCAGAATACCCGGATCAGCTCGATCGACCCATTTCCCACGGCGATGTCTTCAACCGGGCGTCTGAACCGAGCCGCAATGGCTTCTTTTAAAACCATGTACCGGTCATCAGGATATGCCGCAAGGAGCTCCGGGGACAGATCAACGCAGATTCTGGGAGCGAACGGGTTCATGTTTGCAGAAAAATCTATTACGGCCCGTCCCGTATCTTCGCGAATCTGTTTTATCTTCCCTCCATGCACAACTTTATCAGGAAATGAACCGGTCACGCATAATTCCCTGTCTTTCCCTGTTTTTTTGGCGCCAGCCTGACATTAAGGTATGTGCACGAAGTTCTTACTCCAGACATCGATAAATTTATATACAATAATGTGTAAGTAGGACTCATCTGCTAAGGTCGGACAATCGGATGCTTAAAAGCAGACAATTGTCTGACGGATGACAGACAATCGTCACATAGGACACATATCATGCAACGTATCACGCTCAGACTTCCCGACCAGCAAATCGAGATGCTCCAGCAGATGGTGGAAGCGGGGGAGTTTCCAACCGTCTCTGAAGCGGTCCGGGATGCGGTCCGCCAACTCATCGAGAAACGAGCAAGTCGTGTCTTAAAAGAGAGTGACCAGGTTTCATTCAAGGTTTAGGAGGTCAGACATGCAGAGCATCATCAATGAAGCGTTAAAAAACTCGGAAATTGAAAAGGAAATGAAGAGTTCCGCGAATTCCATCGATGACGATTTCCTCGGTCAGCCGCGGATCCTGATCATTGGCTGCGGAGGCGCTGGGAACAATACCATCAACCGGCTCCATCACATGGGAGTTGCCGGTGCAGAAACCATCGCCATCAATACCGATAAACAACACCTGGATATGATCCAGGCTGACAAGAGAGTCCTGATTGGCAAATCGCTCACCAAGGGGCTTGGCGCAGGCGGATATCCCGATGTCGGGAAGCGTGCTGCAGAGATGGCACGTCCAACCCTTGAAGCGCTCCTTGATTCAGCCGATCTCGTGTTCATCACCGCAGGAATGGGTGGTGGAACCGGCACCGGATCAGCTCCGGTTGTCGCCCAGATCGCAAAAGACCAGGGGGCAATTGTCGTGGGGATGGTCAGCTACCCGTTCCAGGTAGAGAAAGCCCGATTGCTTCGCGCCGAGGATGGACTGGAGGCGCTCGCCACCGCTGCAGATTCAGTCATTGTCCTAGACAACAACCGGCTCAAGAACTTTGTGCCCAATCTGCCCCTCGGCCAGGCTTTCTCGGTCATGGACCAGCTTATCGGCGAGACCGTCAAGGGGATAAGCGAAACCATAACCGAGCCATCGCTCATCAACATCGATTATGCCGATGTCCGGGCTATCATGAGCAGGGGTGGCGTTGCGGTGATGCTGGTCGGAGAGAGCAAGCAGCAGAACAAAGCTGAGAGTGTTGTCCGGGAATGCCTGAGCAACCCGATGCTCGATATCGACTATCGCGGAGCAACTGGAAGCCTCATCCACATCACTGGTGGAAGCGACCTGACCCTGACTGATGCAGAGGACGTCGCAACTTCGCTCACCTATGAACTTGACCCGCACGCAGATGTGATCTGGGGTGCGCGTGTCAGGAACGAGATGGAGGGCAAGATCCGCGTCCTTGCCATCATGACCGGGGTCCAGACTGGAAAGATACTCGGAAACCGTGTCTCCTACAAGCAGGTTATTGAGGATGAGGTCCGGAAGGTTAAGAACCCAAAGGCCCCGCAGCTTCCCAAGAACCGGAAGGCACGGGAATTTGCAAGTGGAGGTAACCTGCTGGAATGGGTTGGATGATTACAGTACCACCAAACAAATAACTTTAGTCACCTTGATTAACAACTGCCCCGGTAAATCTGCCACAAATACCGGAATGCCACCATCACCTTCGGAATCGGGTATAATAATACCCTGTTCGTCCCTCTTTTTCCGACGCACGAAATCATTAAATTACAGGATGTCCTTTACATAATAGAAATCCGCTGGATTATCCCTCACGGAACTATGTAGTGCTGCATGAAGGGTTGTACATCCGGAAGTCCGGTTTTCTGGACCCTTCTGGTACCGGGAGTTGAACATGATGGACCGACAGTTGAACAAGGGCTCGCGCAAAGGTCGTGAACGCTTTGCGTTCCGATGCCCGGTTATCCACACTGCAGAAAGGTTCTTCTTTTGCCGGTTCATGCAGGATACCTGTGCGTATCGGGCGTCTGCTGTTGACTGTAGTTTCAGATTCATCCGGCACACTGGTGCAAGGGGGATACTCCTCCCGACTGATGTCGAGGCTGGTAAAGCATGCTGAACGAACTGATTGATAAACGAAAAAAGATTCTTGCCGAGTCTGAGCAGCACAAAAACAGAAGAAACGATCTCAATGCGCTTGCGAGTAAACATGCCCGGGAACGGAATGCATTAAACAACCAGACACGTGAGTTCGTAGAAGATGCCCAGAAGAACAAGGAGCTGCGGGACAAGTACAACAACGAAGTCCAGGCATTAAAAGACCGGCGGAATGAGATCAACGAACAGGCGAACGCCATGTTCGAAGAGATCGAGGCCTTCAAAAAAGATCATGGTGGCATAAAGAACCGGGGACTCAAAGAACTCCAGAAACAGATCGAACATCTTGAATTCCGCCAGCAGACCGAAGTCTTCTCCATCGACAAGGAACGGGAGCTGATCGAAAAGATCAAGCAGATGAAGGAGTCGGTCCGGGAACAGGAGGCCGAGCTTGAGCAGAACAAAGAGATCAAGGCCAAGATCGTCAGCGCACGCGATCTCCGTAAAGAGGCATCCGATCTGCATGCCCAGGTAACCGAGATGGCCGAATCCGCCCAGAAACACCATGATCTGATGGTGGAGTCCTACCGAAAGGCCGATAAATCAAGGGAGGAAGCCGATGCAGCGCACAGGAACTTCGTCGAGGCCCAGGAAACAGCCGATGCCGAGCACAAGTACTTCATTGCCTGCCAGAAGGAGCTCCGCGACTATGACAAGGTTATCTCCGGACTCCGCAAGAAGACCAAGAAAGCCAAAGTCACCAAGGAGCAGAAAGCAGTCAGGAAGGAAGCCGAGCACCTCTTCAAGATGTTTCGTGCCGGAGAAAAGCTCACTACCGATGATATCCTCCTCCTGCAGCGCTCAAAACTCATATAACCACTTTTTCAGCCGCGAAACCGACGGAATCATTTAATAGATTCATCGCAATTTCTATAGTGATGCAGCAGGGGCTGACACTGGTCCTTTGTGTCGACCGGGATGATGATATCGGATTCAAAGCTGGGATTGAGAGTCCGGTAACCGGTCGTCTGGCATGCCTCAAAGCTGCAAATGCCCTGGCCCTTGCCGATCCCGAAGAGTCGGATGTCAATGCAATTTTCCAGGCAGTAAAGATCCATGATGATCTTGCAGAGAGGGGTGAGAGGGTCGAGGTAGTGCTCGTTTCCGGCAACCATATGCACTTGCTGGAAGGGGACCGGAAGATCTCCGCTTCAATTGATCGCGTGGTGAAAGAAACCGGGGCATCTAACTGCATCGTGGTTACTGATGGTGCAGAGGATGAGTTTGTTCTGCCTCTCGTCCAGTCCCGTGTCCCGGTCTCCGGGGTCCGCCGGGTAATTGTCAGCCAGCTGCCAAACCTGGAAGGGACGTATTATCTTTTAAAAAAGTTTCTTAACGACCCCAAGGTGGCACGACTTGTCCTCGTCCCGCTCGGCCTTCTCATGCTGCTGTATCCTATCGCGTATTTCCTGGGCCAGACCGGGCTTTCCCTCGTCATCGTTATCGGGGCGATCGGGATTTACCTCCTTTACAGGGGACTCGGTGTGGATGAGATCTTCCAGGGATTCGGCGATGCACTTCGCACATCGCTTTCACGGGCGAGATTTTCTTTCGTCACCTATATCGCGGGCATACTGCTGGTAATAATCGCCGTGGTGATGGGACTGATGAATATTCTCATCTACTATGCCGAGGTAGGGTTCCTGATCTACCTGCTGATCTTTGTATATGGCGGGGTGCTCTGGCTCGCCCTTGCCGGCATTGTTGCCTCAGCGGGAATCGTGATAGATAACTTCTTCCATGACCGTACAGGCCTTGGCAAGGTCATCGTGTTCCCGTTCTTTATCGGGGCTGTCGGATTGATAGCTTATGGGGCAAGCATCTATGCCATAGCGATGAGCAATGTTCCGGACTTCCCATACAGCACTGCAAATGCTATCCAATACATCTTCTATGGAACAATTGGAGGTCTCATCTGCGCATTTACCGGAATGGCAATCCAGCACATGGTAAACCGGCACCTGAGTGCCCAGGAAGTCCCGGAAATCATCGAGACCATCTGAATTATACTTCCCTCATCCGGTGCGCCGTGGAAACCTCGGGGTGAGAAAGGAAAACCGGAAACAGGAGCTTACCGGACGGGGTGTGGCACGGGGAAGATTTAGCATGAGCATGCAGGGTGAATGCGCATCTGAATGGCATCACTGGGTCGCATCGCTCTATCTTCAGCAAAGTAATTCCAGTGCATCCGCTCGTCAATTTACGAACCGTACTTAAAAACCGGGGATCAGGAATCGAAATATCCTATCCCGTTTGGAACTCCTCCTGTTGAGATAAACTCGCGGGAGACCTGCGGGGTGGTTATGCGGAGGAACGGAATAATCCCGTTAAAACTATGTTCAGGGAACCAGTATACCCCTCTCCCGTATGAATAGGAGACATCATCGACCACCAGTTCTGCACGGTTGAGTTCAATAGCCCGAACCTCTGCATCCTGGTAGTTGAAAACCGCAAGCAGCCTCGACTTGAGATCCTGCTTGCCCAGCAGCAATACTATGACCCTAGTCGGCTCATCGAGGGTATAGTTCACGGTGATGTGTGCCTGACCACCCGAGAGGGTTATGTCGGCATCATGAATGGTGATATACCCATATTTGTCCGGAGCTGCTGCAGGTGCAGGAACCGCGAGCGCAGCCATAAAAAAAAGGCACACTGCGATGGCCCAGCCTTTCATTGTTTATAATGTGTTGGTGGAGCAGATATATCCTTTCTGGTAGTTACTACCTAGAACCCGCAAGGTGGAATAGTCAACCCCGGAGTCAGAGAAGACCCGTTTTAATATGGAAATGACGACACTCCGTCCGGTATCTTTTAACACATCAAAGATATCCCATGACGCTCCCCAGCGTTGCGATTTTGAGCTAATCCATACCGCTGAATGTCCCCCACGAACCGATAAGGTTGTTTCAATCATGATTATTCATTTTTTATAGGACAAGACACATTGGCATATCAGATATTTTGATTGATTTTTTGGGAGGGGACTGGACTGGTGGAGAAAATTGAATTATCTTTTAAAAAAATTGGTCATTTCTGGCTGATGAGCACGATTTCGATACTCGAAACATTGGTCTTTCCACTGTCGGTGTCGATGATCTCGGTCGAGGTGAAGATCTCTTTTTTCGCCACATGTTCAAGAAACCTGTTCAATGCGATTTCAGCCGTATCGACGGCACGGGAGATGGCTTTTCCCCGGGCCTTGATGGCTACTTCCGATGCACCATTGTTAAACTGGGTAACAACCGCAAGAACATAGTTCATGACCGGCTTGTTTCCGACGAATACTGTGTTGTCTTTCAGCATGGGTAATACCCCCTTTTCAGAGGTAGTTTTTCGTGGAGATCAGTTCTGCGTTCAGTACAGAGGCGCCTGCTGCGCCGCGGATGGTGTTATGCCCCATGGCAATGAACCGGATCCCTTCCCGGACCCGTCCGACCGACACGGTCATTCCTTTTCCCCGCATCCTGTCGAGCCGCGGCTGAGGCCGATCCGGTTCGGAAAAGAAACTGATCGATTTCCCGGGAAGGGTGGGGAGAGAGGTTATCGGTGGGGCATAGTTTTGGAAGGCTTCCCTGACCTTCTCGACAGGGTCCATGATATCAGCCCAGATGGCCATGGTGTGTCCATCGAGAACAGGCACACGGTGGCAGCTAGCACTCACCTTAAATGGTGCAGGCCTGACCATCCCGCCATCGAGTGTTCCCATGATCTTGAGTATTTCGGTCTCCATCTTCTGCTCTTCCTGCCCGATATATGGGATGACATTGTCAAAGATACCCATTGCCGGCACTCCTTCAAACCCCGCACCTGAAACGGCCTGCATGGTGGCGACCCGGATATCGCTGAACCCGAAATGACGGAGGGGAGCGAGGGCGAGTGCCATGACAATGGTTGAACAGTTGGGATTGGTCACTATGAATCCATCCTGCCCGCGGTCCCGCTGTATATCGATCAGGCCGAGATGGTCCGGGTTCACTTCAGTGACCACCAGGGGCACATCAGGGTCCATCCGGTGAGAACCAGCATTGCTGCAAACGCCGATGCCGGCCTGGGCACACCCGGTCTCTATGCTTCCTGCTATGTCGGCAGGTAGCGCTGAGAATACAAGGTCTACCTCCTTCAGACTCGAAATATCCGTGGGACTGACCCTGATATCGCCGACCTGTTCAGGAAATGGCACATCAAGGCGCCACTTGACTACATCGCGGTACAGCTTGCCCGCACTTCGCTCCGATGCAGTCAGCGTCGTGAGATTGAACCAGGGATGTTCTGCTAAAAGCTGTACAAACCTCTGGCCGACGGCTCCTGTAGCACCAAGCACTCCGACATTGATCATAGGTAAGAGATTTTATCACGCCGGAGTAATTAAAGAGTTTGTTTTTGTTTTTATTCCAGGGTAATGGCCTCTGATGGGCAGACATCCATACAGGAACCACAGTCAACGCAAAGTTCCACGTGCACGATGGCCTTATCGTTTTCCACGATGATCGCTGCCGACGGACATTCGTCAACACATGTGCCGCAGCCCGTACATTTATCCTTATCAACAATGGCTGTCATATTATCCCTTAACGGTTTTTTCGAGAAAAAGAAATATGTTTCTATATGGTCACTTCGCCGTAATCACTTGAGGCTGAGCACATCGTACATGCTGTAGATGCCCGGTTTCTTTCCAACCACCCAGTTTGCGGCCTTAAGCGCTCCGTGGGCGAAGACTGCCCTGTCATATGCCCGGTGGGAGAGCTGTATGGTCTCGAAATTACCTGAAAACATCACAGCGTGATCCCCCACGATATCCCCCCCGCGGATAACATGGACGCCGATTTCCCGGCCACGCTCCTTCATGCCTTCGCGCCCGTATATCTTTTCCCGGACTCCCAGTTCCTCGTCAAGGATTTGGAGGAGGGTCTTTGCTGTCCCACTGGGAGCGTCTTTCTTGTAGCGGTGGTGAGCCTCAATGACTTCGATATCATATCCGGGAATCATCCGGGCAGCTTCCCGCACGAGCTTCCAGAATATGTTCACACCGATGGAAAAGTTACTCGAAATGACAGCCGGTACAGCTCCCTCGATCGATTTCGCCATCCCGGCCCGCTGTTCGGGTGTAAACCCGGTGGTGCCGATCACCAGTGCCGTGCCTGCAGCCGCAGCGGCTCTGGCCGTCGCGACAGTAGCCGCTGGTGCCGAAAAATCGATCAGGACATCCGGCTTCTTCCCGGCAAGGAAGGTCCCAATCCGGGTCGAATCCACAACCTCCACACCGTAGAATGAGCCTTCCTTGAGATCGATTCCCCCCACAAGCTCCAGATCGGATGACTCATTCACCAGTCTCCCGACGGTTGATCCCATCCGGCCCAGGGCTCCACAGACAACCACTTTAATCATAGCAGGTGAGAACCTCCCGCAGATGTCCGGTCTTCACCTCATCCAGCTCATCTAGCGGCAGGCGGACCGGTCCGGCTGCCATGCCCCTTAGTTCAACCGCTTTCTTGACGGGGATGGGGTTTGTGTCGATGAACATCGAGCGGAAGAGGGGTGCGAGCTCGTAGTGCAGATCGAGCGCGGTCTCGAAGTCCCCATCGCAAAATGCATCGAACATGGCAACCATTCTCCCGGGTTCGATGTTGGCGGCAACCGATATGACCCCGTTCCCCCCGAGTGCGAGGATGGGAAAGGTGAGGTTGTCGTCGCCGGAGATGACCGAAAAGTCCTCATCAAGAGTTCCCTCGATGATGCGTGATATCTGCCCGATATCCCCTGATGCTTCCTTGATGCCCACGATTCCGGGGTGCCGGGCAAGCTCGATGACAAGGTCAGGAGTGAGATTCTGGCCGGTTCTTCCCGGGACGTTGTATACGATGAGCGGTATATCCAGGTCCGCAAGGACAGTGTAGTGTTTGACCAGACCTGAACGGTTGGGCTTGTTATAGTAGGGGCTGATGACAAGCACTCCGTCAGCACCGAGGTCCTTTGCCGCCTTGGTGAACCGGACCGCTTCGGCCGTATTGTTGGAACCGGTTCCGGCAATCACCGGAACGCGCCCGTTCACCGTATCGATGGTTGCGGCAATAACCTTCTCGTGCTCGTCAAAACTCAGTGTTGCTGATTCGCCAGTGGACCCGCATGGGACAATCCCATGCACTCCGTTCTCGATGAGAAACTCGATATTGGACGCAAGACCTTCAAGGTCCAGGTCCATGGCAAGATTTCTCCTAAAAGGAGTGACAATTGCCGGAAGAATTCCCTCAAACATACAAGAGGGTAATTCTAGTGTCTTCCTGTATTTATCTTTCTTGTGATATATCCGGCAACGCGGTTCCGGACGCGTTTGCTATCAATGGTGGTGACTTCTCCGACGATTTGCTTATTTTCGTCAAAATTATTGGAGAGCCGGTTCCCGTATGCCGAGAGCAGCTCTGATCCCATGGCCTTGATGTAGGTCGGTTTGATGCCCATGTAACCTTCTCCGGTTTGTGCGTAAATAATGCGTTCCCCGGACTTAATAAATTTATGTCGTCGCCTCGGGGCCTTCGGACCTGGAATTGCGTGAAACCCTGCTGCTGATCGTTCCGATCACGGTTGCAACCTGCCGGGGATCCTCCCCGAGGATGCGCACCATCGCCTCTTTTCCAACCGCACCGGTATCGAAGATGACATCGGGAACTCCCGCCCTGCAGCAGAAAGCTACGCCCCAGTCCATGGTTTTTGTGCCAGGAGGTTCCTGCCCCCTGTCAAACGAACACACTTCCAGGAAGAGATCCTCCATGAGATCGATGAGTTCGGGAGAGTACCTGATATTGGCGGCGCTCCTCGTTCCAGGATCGAATTTCATGGCGGTGAGCACGATCCGTGCCACATGATCACTTGCGCCGAATGCCACATGACCGACCGGTGTAGGCCGCCCTCGCGCACGCACTATCCTTCCCTCGACTGCCGCAACATCCATGGGGGTCCGGGCGCCGGGGATCGCATACACGATATTGGTCCCCACTTCGGGGATGAGTGCGGGATGCATCGTCCTTTTAATCTGGTCTACCGCTGAGCGAAGGGCAGACAACACATCATCCCGTTCCTGCGTGGTCATGGTCATCTCCTATCTGTACCATCCTGGCATAAATCCCCTTCTGCCAATCCCCACGGGTTTTCTGTTCAGGGGAACTCTCGAAATCATTAAAGGTGAAAGGGTACAGTTCTAAGCCATGCAGACCAGAACCCGGGGGATGGACCCCAGGATCAAGGATATCGCCGCAGCAGCAGTATCTTTCGTGGTATTCGTCGCCCTTCTCCTGGCGCTTCCTGCTGTCCTGGAACCGGGAATTGCCTATCTCATAGCGGTCTTCGGATTCATCATCGTCATGAGTGTGGCGGGTTACTTTACGATTGAGAGGTTCCGGTAGACCCGCCTGATTCCTGCTTTTTTTCCTTCTTTTTCCTGGTCCGGTAGTAGTTAAGGGGGTGGTTGATCTTTTCGCACAGGGCATCGCTATTGATGCATATCCCATAAGTCCTCATTGCTGCGCAGGACGGGGCCGTATATTCCGTTCCACTCCGGCCTGAAATATGTTCGACCTGGTACTGTGTCTTGGAAATATCGAAATCCGGTGCCCGGCAATACAGGGCAATGATGTCAGATGCAGCCATCCCGATATTATGGAGGAACGCAGTCAGGGCAAACCGGCCTGCATGCGGGATATTGGTGCCACCGGTCAATGCAGCCATCAGGGACTGCATGCAGGGGGGGAATGAATCTTCCTCGACAGCTCCGAACTGTTCGAGCATCGTCTGCTGGAAGAGCCCCTGGATCTCCCCGGTCTGGGGGAGGAGGAGTCCACAGACTGTCTCCGGTACACTGAGGGGGAGCTGGCGAAGCAGGATCACCCGCACCTGTTCCCTGAGCAGCTCATTCATCTCAACCGGGCTTACCCTGACCCTCCCGTTCCAGACATCACGGTTTACAAGTCTCCATCTTTCTTCGTGGAGGCCTGCCACGATCTCCACATACTGGATAACCGGAAGGTCTGCTCCGGCACTGTTTATTCCGATGCTGCCTGCGATAAATACCCGTTTATCTTCCTCCTCATCGATCAGGAACCGGAACGCACGCTGGGCCTCGTAGCGCGCCAGACGTTCAATGAGCGAGCGATCCTTTGTGCAGGAAACGATGATCCGGGCAAGCACATAACCTGATACCGATATCTTCACTCCCAGGTTGTCGGATGGAATATCCCTCATATCATCCTGTTGCCCCGGGGACCGGAGCGCTGCCCTGACGCGGTCCATGGCATGGCGAAGCGCAATCTTTCCTGGACTGGAACAGAGAAACTCTTCGATAATATCGGTATTTCTGCCCATGAACTGCTGAGATTCTTTTAAAAAAGGATATTTGGCAAAGTCTCTTAGTTCAAGGGCGACCCGCATTCAGTCTGCCTCAATCCGCGGTGCAAGCAGGTACTCGACACGTCCGTTCCCGGACGCTATGTAAAACGAGAATTTTGCGGGATGATCGGTTCCAAGTGAAACTTCAACCTCGGCAGCCCGGCTCATCACCCGCCCCATATCCTTGAGGTAGTCGAGCGAGAAGAGCGACCTTGCTTCGACGCCGTTTAAGAAGTTGACCTCGTCTTTCCCAAACTCTCTCCTGATATGGTCGGTATCTCCTTCAGCGGTCATGTAGAATATCTGGGCCTGGGGGTCGATTCCCAGCGCAATTTTGTCGGACACGACCGTTGCCGCCTTGATGGCATTGTTCAGCTCTGCTCCAGGGAGGACTACTTTTCCAGGGAGATCTATGTTCGGGGGATTGGGATCTTTCCGGATCGTACTCGGGTCGAGCAGGGTGAGCGAGTAGCGGTATCCCTCAAAACTGATCTTCAGCTTGTGGCTGTTTTCCGGAAGCTCGAGCGTGATGATATCGTTCTTTCCCATCATTGTAAAGACATTCTTCATCTTTGCGATATCGAGCCCCAACTCGCTTTTTGATGAAGAATATGATTCAAATGCTTCCTTTTTCAAGGTGAGGGAGACCATGGCCACGTTTGCGGTATCGACCGCCCGGGTAATTACCCCGTTCTCATCGGTATGGAGGCGGCATTCTGTCACCAGTGCCGAAAGGGCATCGATAGACTCTTTGAGAATATCTGCATCAATCGTTGCTTTTAACATCGTTCACCCCTTATATACTCACTATACACTATGCCACCACATTTTTAATAATATCTCCCTTTATTTCAGAGGCAGGGGACGTGGTGGGGAGATCGTTACATGGGATCGCAGTGGGGCAGGGA
>Ga0302247_1001907_pt1 | contig 14724 bp, 14 predicted proteins | sample AAG_UR_Ile_MG_FD_193529 | JGI IMG/M metagenome (GOLD analysis project Ga0302247, IMG submission 193529) | Enriched activated sludge microbial communities from anaerobic digester in WTTP, New Holstein, Wisconsin, United States - AAG_UR_Ile | ecosystem: Engineered > Bioreactor > Anaerobic >...
TCACCAAGATACAACCCTTATGAAAACCAACCCACTCACAGTACTTTACTCCAAGAAATCGAATATGGAAGGCTGAAGGCCGAGCAAATGGAAATCCAGATCAAAAATATGGACGGTCGCCTTGAGGATTTGAAACGAGAGATTATGACTTATAGGGCTTCTGATATGATAGATGAGTACAATACGCTTGTTCCTCGCTTCAATTCCCTGGTTGCTAAGCGAAATGGTTTCGTCAAAAAATACAGAAGGCTTATCGACCAAGTGAATTCCAAGGTGAGGAGTTATAATGCGGGCAATCGCTGAAACCGAGGCTCCTAGAGCAGGACGAGTAGGTTCCGAGATACATTATTGGAACTTCTTGATTTTGATGTTTGTAAAAGCGAGGCAGAGACGGAATATCCTGGTTCTTCGTCAATTTGCTGTCTCTGGTTCTGCCGTGATGCAACCGAAACTGCCGCCAAGCTGAAGGATAAGCTGACTAGATATCTATATGATTTCAAAAGCGAGAATTCTCCTGTGCGATTTACAGACAATGGTGTGGGCATATGTATTAATGATCCGGGCTAAACTAAAGGAGCTTTCAATATGGTAGCTTCATCAGGAGGTATCGTCATACTGATCAATGCCGAAGCGGAGTGGCAGGTCGCGTTGGGATTTTATCGAGTGAAGAACATCGATCCTGGCCCTTATGCCTCTTTCAAGCAGAGCATCGGTGCGACCGACCGAATCCAGCAAGTTGTTTTTGTTTATGGCGGTTCAGGAAAAATAGCGGCTGCATCAGCGTCACAGTTCGCCATTGACCATTGGAACCCTAATCTCCTTGTCAATGTGGGTACATGCGGCGGGTTCGAAGGAGATGTTATAGAGGGTGAAGTCATTCTCGCCGAACGAACCTCTGTATATGACATCTGTGAAAGGTCCGGTGGCCAGCAGAACATGGAACGTCGTTTTACGACAGACACAAAATTACCTTGGCAGATCCCCCCGTACCCAAAGAATACGAAACCAGGGATTATCGTTTCTGCCGACCGAGACCTAGATCCTGCCGAAATCCCAGGTTTGCGTGAGAGATACGGCGCGATAGCGGCAGATTGGGAATCAGCTTCTGTGGCGTATGTTGTTCAGACTGTCAACAAGGTTGACTGTCTCATACTCAGGGCGGTTTCCGATGTTGTAGGGCATGCTGGCAGCCCCATCTATGGTTCCAACATCGTTTTCGAGGACCGAGTCAGAAGGGTAATGCCCCCTTTACTCGAAGCACTTCCAGATTGGTTGAGGATGGCTGGTTATCGGTGGTTGGAGTAAGCACACACATTAGATCGTGCAGATAGAGGAATGAATTACATGGAATCGATCCACATTCTCAAAATTCTTTCCAACGGATGGGAAGTCCCCTATCCGGGAAACGCATTTTATAGAGATAATCTCCTGCTATCCAAAGATTATCGGCTCAATGATTTTCCGGGAGATCACTGGTCTGAAGACTTGAACTATGATGCCTATCTGGAATGGCTTCAGGACTATCTTTTCCGGTGCGAGATCGACCTGATGACCTGGCAAGACTGGATACCGGCTTGCATAGCAACGAACCGCGATCTTGATTGCGCCTCAATTGGCTGGCATGCCGGGTTCTATGAGTTTGAAGCGTACAGTGGTCCCTGGTACGATTTTCCGGACAATTTTGAAGAGACCTTTGACATTGAGCATTTAAAGGGTACCATTGATGATCCTTATGACGAATTTCTGAAAACCTCAGCTTGGGGTGATTATCCGCCGCCGAGCAAACTGGAATTTATTCTCCAGCAATATGGTGTGCTGCTCCTTAACAAAAAAGATGAGGAGCAGTTTCAGCGCTATTGGCCCGGTTTCGTGAAAATGGAACCTCTGCATTGGGCGTTTGGTGTGGCGGACTACAGAATGGAACCGGCTGATAGCGGCTGGCGGGTCTATCTGTCGCTTGTGCTGAAGAGAATTCCTGACAGGCAGAAGCGTATCGAGGCGTTAGAAAGGTTTTTTATCGAGCAGGCAGACATTCTTCACAAGTAATGCGATGCATCGGGTATTGTGGTGTAATATAGTTTTAAATACTTAAACACACAGGGGTTTGTTCTTAGAAGGATTTCGGATGATGTACGATATCGAGACGCAGGAAATGTCTGAGGAATTTTTCAAGTGCTGGCAGGCGGCTGGAAAGCATCTGAACAAACAGGTTCAGGGTGGGATTAGGTCGTGGCTTCGCGCTCATCCACATCCGCCATTTCTCGAACACCTTTCGTTTCGCCTCGGCAACCAACTGTTCTTCGTCCGGGTGGAGGATGTCGATCTCAAAGAACAAGGCCCGGGAACACTTCATGGCCTACATACTGTTGCTCACGGGAATCGTGGTCATGCCTGTATCCTGCCCATGAAGAAAAAGTTTTTCAAAGGAGAGTGGATTCCGAAGGAAAGCGGGTGGGGGCTTGTCGATGCCACAACGGGCCGACCTGTTGATCCTTTTGCGCTTGTCACCGATGAGAAGATTGAGATGACGGACTGGGAACTCCACGATATGGCCGTGCAGGTTGTACATGATTACCTGAAAGATAAAAACCATCAGATCATGACGTGGCAGAGCAATCCAGACGTTGATCCTTCCCTTTGGTTTGTGGGCGATAGCGGAAGGCCGGAATGGATTGTTGTCAGAGCGGTCCGATACCCGATGAATCAGGCGCAGCGACCTACAAACTGGCAAGACATCGCCAATCAGTGCGCACGGATGAGCAAAATCGGTCATTTTGCCTCTGTATCCGTAGCCAGTGCGGTTCAGCGCTTCATGTCACCCAATGAGACGGCAGAGCCGCTTTGGCGAGGTCATGCCATGCATGTCCGGTTTACCGGAATTGAGTAAAAACATAACCGTTATGTGTGGACCCTTCTTGACCGGATTTAGGTTTTATTTTAGGTTAGGCCTTCCGAGAAAAGCACAACAGATATTTTTGGAGGGACCCGCTATGACGACATTGGCAAGATGGACAAAACCCGTTTTCCTCTCACCAACATGAACCATCTTTCTGTCTCTTGCCGGTAAACATGATCCCAGAAAGCAATACATATATCTGTAAATCTCTGATCACCTATGATGACTCCAAAAATAAAAAACCGGATAAGGCTCATGTATTGAACCATATCCGGCCAAGTTATTGTTTCTTTCAGCGGCGCGATCCCTCCATTACCACGATTACACAGCAGCAAAATTCGGCTTATTAAGCTTTACGCCGCCAGCCAACTGAAGAATACGACGATGGGGTCCTTGAAAAATCTGAATACATCCGTACAGAACCACAGCCAGCACAGAAATATTCCAATGATCAGATAAACCATCCATTTCTTGTGGGATTTCTTCATTGTCAGATACTCCTTTCAGGTTTCGTCTGGCCGGGATCAAACTCCTGAAACTACTCCTTTCAGCTTATCAATCAGATCATACAGAATGACTGCTGCCACGGTAGCAACATTCAATGAATTGACCATGCCGTACATGGAAAGTTGGACAACGCTGTCAGACAACTCAATGATTTCTCGTCTTACGCCCTTGTCTTCTCTTCCCAGAACCAGGCATAATGGGAATTGATAATCTGCTATACGATAATCCACACTCGTGGTCGCAATTTCAGCGGTGACGATAAAGACGCCCTTCCTTTTCAGTTCCAGAACTGTATCAAAAGCGTCCTTACGATGTTCCCAATCCACCCATCTTTCAGCGCCAAGAGAGCCTTTTCGTACTTTCTTGCTGGGCGGTAAAGCTCCGTCGCCGCAGATAAACACCTTCTCGACCAGCAGCGCATCAGATAATCTCAGGATGGTTCCTACGTTATGGCTGCTTTTCAGGTTATCTAGGACCAAATAGATGGGATTTCTTGTCACTTTAAGAAATTCTTCACGGGATACCTTGCCAACACGGATTTCGTCTTTTGTTAGTTGCCGGATCTTATCTATGCTTTTGTTCATCTGGAAACTCCTTTCAGGATAAGTTTCCTGAAATGATTTCTATATTTAAAATTTGAATTTCAGAAAAAGCCTGTAAAGATGATGGTTGTGAGGTTCTGTAAGCGGCAAGAGCTCGAAGGATGTGTAAAATCCCGACATCAACGTCAGCTCTCGCCCCATCCCCCAAAATGAGAACCCTTTTCATTTTTCCAATGGTATTAAACATCTAACTATAATTTACCGGGATAAAGTTTAGGCATCGGCAGCCGTTTAAACATTTTGACAGTCGCCCTACGGCAGACGACTTTAATCACGCCGATGCGAGTCAACTCCCATTCGCTGTATCCGGTCTTTTTCATCTTCTACAGCGGCAAGAGTCAGTATAATGAGATGATTGCTGTCGCTGTTTGGTTCTTGCTCGCGGGCTACTTACCCGGAGCCCATTATTGATTGATGGATGGGTCGGAATGATTGATCAAGGGGCGAATGCTGCCATTGGGTGAGCTGAAACAGGAGCTGGCGTGGTAATCTTGATGGAACGCAAGACTCGTCAGATCCTGCCCTTGATTGATCATGAATTTTCTTCTGAATGCTTCATGTCTCAAGGGAAAGACCTGATTCTGCCTATGTGAAGGAGCTCTTGACGTTTCCCCTTTCCCCTTTGGACCCTAAGGGGAAAGGGGAAATGGAGAATCTTCTTTGTCATGGATTGAGCCACCTTCTTCATCATCGGCGTGAGCTTGTGGGATTGATGAAAAAGCCGATGTTCAGAAAATGAAAAACGCCCGGGGCGGGATGAGGATAGATTCAGGGCAAGTGAAATATCTGTATCCGTCCCGGTCGCCAGCTCTGTCCGGAGCAGAAAAACATTTCACCCTTTCATTTTACCCATATAAAAATGGTCGATTGAGCATTCACTGGTCATGGTGATTTTGTAACGGCGAGATACAGGAACACTGCTTCCAGAAAAGCAAAAATCCCTGAAGACCAGCGTCAACAGAGATTATCCTTCAAATAACCAGAAGGTCCAGTTCCTTGCGTGAAAGCATCCTCAATCAGTGAGTTGGGATAGCCAAATCATGCAGGGACTGGCCTTCTGTCGATATATAGCATCTTCCCTCCTTCATATCTCCAATGGCGATATCCCCAAAGAGATCCTTCCATCCGCCAACGATCCCTTCATCCCCAAAATAGTGCACATCCAATCTTTTTCATCTTCGGAAATCAATCATTTCTACATTCAGTCTTCCCTTGATCAACAAGGTCTATTGGTCTTTCTCAATTAGAGGTTCCTTCCGGAATTTTGAATAAGTCCTGATTTTCTGGAATATCCGTCATGTTCTTTGCGTATTGCGAAAATACAATAGTTCCCTTCCTATCGACTACGAATAATGCCGGCATTCTCCCTAGTTTGATTAAATTCCATTCCTGGCCATACAGTTTCCCCAATATGCCATCAGGATCAGGGATGCCGAGAAAGGGCAGATTTTCTTTTTGCCAGTAGTCTCTGACCTTTTCCATTTCATGAGGGGCGATCACTGCGATGATGGCTTTTCTGTTCCTGAATTCCTGATAATCTTTTTTCATCTGCCCCAGATGCTTCCTGGCAAACGGTCAACTGAAACCTCTCAGGAAAACAAGTACGACAGAATCATCCTGTCTCAGTCCCGAGAGAGATATTTCTTTTCCTTCAATATCCGTTGCTGTGAATTCCGGCGCAATAGAGCCTTTATGCAGCTTCATGAAAATTTACCTCTTTTGAACGAGCAAGAATCGATGGCATGGGAGTAGATAGATTACTTTGACGGGATATCTTGCAAATTTCCCTCGCCCGGCAGGAATGATATCGTATGTTGAATTCTTATTGCCATTTGACGTCTCTTAGCGACGTAGAGTCTCTCCTGTGGTAAAAGGTCAATTCTGGATCCGTTCAGGCTTCAGAGGTCTTCGCCTTTCTGGCTGCCCGAGCTTTGGCCAGGTTTTCGCCCAATCCTCTGTCCAGTGCCATCTGACGTCTCTTGGCGACGTATTCCGTGGCGGCCAAGGGCTGGTCTTTGGGAATTTGATATGCCTTCCTGTATTCGCCAGGCTTCATATTGTGTGCAGACATGAGATGGCGTTTCAGGGTCGTCATACCGCTCTTGCCGCAGATCATGCAGGCTACCTGATCCGGCTTGAACGCTTCCTCAACGGACAGAACCGGCGCTGGTGGTTTTGCATCTCCGGCGGCAGTGTTCTGCGTTTTTTCCGGCATTTCTGTCACCGCAATCTCTTTTGTAGCATCATCATGTTCAATGTTTTTCAGGGTCACATAGACCATCTTGATCTCATTCAACAATTCATCCGGTGACATTTCGCTTGTCGAAGCGTGGGCAACCACGATGTCTACTGTCAATTCGAGTAAGTCTGAAGCCATAATTTGAATCCTCCTGTTTTTCGAGTGTATTATGTCTGTTCCATTAAAGCTTTTTGCCGAGAGGGGCAAGATAAATTATTGCCGGATCGTCTATGTAAACATTCTTGCCCATGAATGTAGGAGTAACCATCTTAGGGACTTCGAGAAATTCTTCCTGGCTGATGAAGTTTAGACGGTACCAACTCACGTTTGAACAGTGCCCGGTCAATTAGGGGCAACTCTAATTTCCACTGCTCAGGTGTCCCCCGAAACCGGGTTACGCCGACATTTCCTGTTGCATAACCCACGCTTTCACATCCTTCAAGAGAGCCTTTCTAAAATCTTCCGGCTCCAGAATGACAATATTGGGTATCCAGGACTTGAGCATAGGCCGTATTGCCTCGTAGTTGCCGATCCGGAAGGTGACAACAAGTGATCCATCCGGTCGCTCCTCTTGGATCTCTTGGGTAGGGAACATCTTTCGGCGTTTGAAATAGTGGCTGACCTGGGCATTGATAAGCACTTTGATTTCTAAATTCATATCCCCGGTGAACCAGATGTTTGCGCTCTGCTGCATAATCACATCAAGTTCCCGGGGCACATCTTTACAGCAAATTTTCAGCAGACGGAAATCACCTATCCTGTCGAGGGCGTAACGTTTCAAAATCCCAGTTGCCGGTTCATTGCCGACAAGATACCAGAATCCACTGAAATAGGCGATTCGGTAGGGTTCCATCTGAACCGGGTGAGTCCCCTTGCCTGCGTCATATTGGAATGTAACCTGCTTTTTCTCTCTGATGGCCCGGACAATCTTGTTTAGTAGGGCGCTGTTCAGTGTAATGGCATCGTCGATCTTAACGAAAACCGGCATGGAGGCGACGCAATCATACAAACGATCCAGAACCCCGTCCGCAGCCTGTTGAAAGGGCTCTCCCAATTGGCCGACGATATTCTTCAGGGCCACAACCAAAGCCAACTCCGTATCGTCAAAGACCTCCAAGTTTTTCACCAAATCCTTGCTCATCGAATAGATCCCCTTTTGTATCTCATGGATCGGGAAGCCGGATTCCTTTATGAGAAGGAGATCCCGTTGGATAGTCCTTGGAGTCGTCCGGAAGTGGTTACTCAACCAAGTGCTGGAGACCTGTCCTTTCTCCATAAAAATCCTGAGGATCTGGCCCAGTCGGATCAGTTTTGTTTGTGTGTTGTGGTCACGACCCATTCCCTTTCCCTCCTCTTTCGAAAAAAATCACTCGATGAAAAATAATGCGACCTGCGTATGTCGTCGAGGCATTGAATTAACAAAGACAAAAGATTACGGTCAAGCCAAAAGAACGAAAAGGAGGGGAACCCATGTCACGGCTTGCTAAGATAGAGGATATTCTGTTTCCAGTGGAAGAGCACCCGGTTTTTGTTCATGTTAAGATGAAATCGGGTGAGCGGCGCCTGCCGGTATCCGATAAAAAGGCGATACTCAACTCTAAAACTAACCGTGTTCTGGGTGTGGTAAGTCGAGGATACCGATTGGTTAAGAACACCGAAGCGCTGGAGTGGGCATATCAATGCTGCACTATGGTCTTTCCGAATACCAAGCCTGTCGAATGGGAAGTCAAGGCCAGCGATGCTCCCCAGACAGGAGGACACTGCTTTATCGATCTGGTGCATAATTCAAGTAACCTGGATTTCCATCTGGTTGACGCCAAAAGCCGCCCTGATGCTTTTGGTCCGTTTATCCGTGTCACAAACAGCTACAATGGATTGCGTGCTTTGGCCTTTGATGTTGGCTTTTATCGGAAGGTCTGTCAGAACGGGATGATCATTCCCGAATCCGTGATACGGTTCAAGTTCAATCACATGCGAAGAGACATTGGTAACTCGCTCAGATTTGAAATCGACAATCAGAAACTGTCAAAACTCAAAGACAGCTTTCAAGATCTGGTAGGGGGATTGAAGGAATGCAGGTTGCCCCGCGCGTATTTCGAAATTTTGCTTCGTAAAGTTCTTGCCATTCATAAGCCCAAAGATATTGAAAATATTGACAATAAAATCTCCGCAGACTGGAAGTTGCTTAACAATCATTTAGGGCTGTTATGCGATCGCTATTTCATGGATCTTGGCGACAATGCCTATGCGGCTTTCAACGCCCTAACAGATTTTGCGTCTCATCCGCCGGAAAACAGATGCCTTCATCGAGATCGCCACAGCATGCAGCGACTCGCTGGAGAATGGCTGGCCAAATTCAGCCAGGAATGCAGGCAGAGCAGCTTTTAAATCCTGGAATATGTAAAGAATTTAGGGAATGTTACAATATAAAGGTATTAATATGGCTATGTATACCATAATTAATCCCGTAATCGCTGAATGCTTGGATTGTAATGCGGTCGTGATAAATAATAATCAAGTCTATAATTCTCCCGCCATGTTGAAAAATACCTCTTGACAAAACGACATATAAGTGTCAAAATAAATTTATGGAAGCCAAAAAATACACAATCGAAGACCTTTGTGATCTTACAGGATTTTCAAGAAGAACAATAAGATACTATGTTCAGTCCGGGATTATCGATTCCCCTGCAGGACGTGGACGGGGCGGATTCTATAACGACACTCATCTCGATAAGTTGCGTCAAATTAGAGCCTTTCAGGAACAGGGTCTTACGCTCCAAGCAATACAAGCACGTCTTTCAGAAGATAAACCTCCTGAGACGATTTCCCGTCAGGATATCTGGGTCCGTTATGAAATTGGACCGGGGGTTGAAATCCATATCCGTAGAGACCAAGAAATAACCGATAGGCGACGGGTCATAGAGTTGATCCGGGCTGCCCGAGCGATCATGAAGGAGGAGAAATCATCATGATTAATGAGCTTTGTGGAATGTTTACGGGAAATAATCCGATTCCTTTGACGGGCGTTGAGTTGAGAGCTGATATTGCCGGCAGGGGTGCCAGAGTGAAAGTAATCCAGAATTTTTTGAATGCTGAAGATAAGGCAATCGAGGCTGTATACAAATTCCCTTTGCCAGAAGGAGCTGCCATTTGCGGGTTTCGCGCACTCGTTGATGATCGTATAATCATTGGTGAGATAGAAGACAGAGATACTGCATTTGCTTTGTATGACAAGGCGCTGAGCAAAGGTGACGGGGCATATCTTCTGGATGAGGAGCGTCCCAACATATTTACCATGTCGGTGGGAAATCTGCCGCCAGGGAAAAAGGCCTGCATAGAGTTGGAGTATGTCACGCTTATGGAAACCAACGGAAGGGAAACGAGATTCTTTTTACCCACAACGATTGCGCCTCGCTATACACCCGCTGATATGCCTGAAATGGACGGCATTCCGGTGGATGAGATAGTAAATCCGCCCTTTCAGCTTCAGATTCCATATGAATTGAGTGTAAGCATCTCTGTACACGGCGCTGATGAGATTGATTCCATCCGCTCCCCTTCCCATCCTGTAAATATTGCTTTCCCAAAAAAAGAAGCACCAATCGTTGATCGCTATATTATCGTAACCTTTGCCGAAGAAAAAGCTGCGATGGACAGGGATTTCATTTTGACAGTAACCTACCACCAGGTATTTTCTAATCGTGCCTTTTGGTGCCGTCATCAAGATGATATCTTTATCCAGGTAGATCTTTGTGAAATTGCCGATGACCAGCTTGAAAATATCAAGAAAATTGCTGAGACGGAATCAAAAGAGATGGTTTTCGTTCTTGACTGTTCTGGATCTATGGCCGGCAGTTCCATCGAGCAGGCGAAGAAAGCCATCGACATACTCCTCAAGGCTCTTCCTCAGGATAGTCACTTCAACATTTATCGCTTTGGCAGTCGCTTTGAGAAGAAATTTCCCAAATGCGTGCCGTACAATGAAACGAATTTCAAGGAAGCGCTGTCCTATGTGTGTTCCATCGATGCTGATTTAGGTGGTACGGAAATACTCAGCCCGCTGAAAGACATTTATAAATCACTCCCAACTAAAGGGCGAAAGCGGCATGTTGTGCTGATAACGGATGGGGACATAAGTAACGAAAACGAGGTTGTGAGAATTATTAAGAAGGGAGCCGACCATAGCGTTTTGCATAGCGTGGGAATTGGTTACAGCTCAAATGAATATTTAATCCGCCAGGCTGCAAGGGTTGCTGGTGGAGCGTGTGAATTTGTAGCCCCCGGAGAGCGTATTGAACCCAAGGTGCTGAGACTATTTCAAAAAATGGCATCTTCTTCAATAAGTGATCTACATGTAAGCAATGGCCATCATATCGATCATGCGCCAGCATATCCCTTTCTGTTGAAGGGAGAGGCCGTAACACTCTTTCTTAAGACACAGGACGGCTCATTGCTGGCAAAAAACCTAACAATAATCGGTTCAACTGGAGAACATGAAATTCTTTGGAATCTCCCACTTCAGCCTCTGTCGGGAGCAAATATCCCCATCCCGGTATTGTGGGCCAAGGAAAAGATCCGGGATATAGAAGAGTCTACATTCGCAGAAAATGGCTCTCGGCAGATGAACAGGAAGAAAGATCATTTGTCGAAAGATCTTGTCTCCATCTCCAAACAATATGGTGTGATCAGCAAAAATACAAGTTATGTAGCTATAGAAAAACGCGCTGCTATTGAGGGAGATGATCATGAAATTGTTTTGAGGAAAGTGCCGGTGATGTTGGCGAAAGGATGGGGCGGCATCACTGCAGAAACAATCCCACTATATTCTGACAAATCACTTTCCATTGTGTGCTGCTCTATAGCTAAGCCCGCCTTCATGCGTAAAGCACAACCGATGTCTTATTTCACCTCAGATCAACAGGACGTTTCAGACGAAGATATATTGGAAATGCCTGTATTTCTCAGACGCTCGACTTCAGCTTTAGAAAGGTCCATAAGCTCATCAGACAAAAAACAAGAAGAACTGATGCATATCTTGTCATGTCAACAGCCTCAGGGCGGCTTCATCTGGTCTAGGGATGTGGCAGATATATTTGGTTTATCACTCGAAGAGTTACGTGCCATGGCCGATCAAATGATTGTGAAGGCTGATTGTGACAAGCATTTGCTTTTCTTTACGATGCTGACAATTGAACTTTTGACAAAAAAATCCAGCCAATTCGAATCATCGTGGCGGGCGATTGTTGGGAAAAGCGCTTCTTGGCTTCAAAACGAGTTACAGCGCTGCCAGCCAACCATAAACGGGATTGATCTGGAGAACTGGATAAGAAGAATTTGATTTTCCAGGAATTGGACTTCCATTAGTTTCATAACTATATGGTGAAAGCAGTGACTATTCTTAATGCAGAAGCTCTCTCCAGCTGGCCCCAATATTAAATTTGCAACCCTGACTAAAAGACTTGAAATTGACAAGGATGGTTGGCCGGCTTCATTTCTATATAGGGGACATATTATCTTTACGTGGTTGTTATCAATATGAATTAAGGAAGAATTCAAATGATGCAAAGATACCTTTTCATAGAGCCGAACTTTTCAGACCCAGATACATTTTGTAACGTTACGGTTGGCAGTGGACGTATTAGGGCCAATATTCAAATCTACGTAAATGAATCTATGTTGACTGATGTAGTTTGGGCTCTGAAAGTATCAGATCTCAACCAAGAGCATCCCCAAACGGGAACCGCAGGCCAAACATGGTTTGGTTTGGATATTTCAGTGCTGCCTGTAAAAAATGGCTATCGTTATGTACGTTTCCGAATCTATCAAACTATGCTGGAGGATGGTGCACCATTCACAGCCGACATTCAATTAGCATTAGCTCCAAATGAGGCTATGGAACTGGCAAATGATTTAGCGGCATGGCTGGAACGTAAAGAAGACTATACTTTTTCTTGGAAAGGCTAGATCGAGAACCTTGGGGACTTTCTCGTCCCTATGTGATAAATCGTGGCCAGTTCCTAAGCGTAAAAAATTTTCATCAACCATATTGATATGTCTACGAGGACAATTAATATTTCATCTGATTCCTCGTTTCGCAATTGCAATATAAATTTCAGTGTGATAGGAAAAGGCACATTGCATAACGCTAACGTTTAGAATCCTGAACCAGCAACCCCTGTGTGAGGATGCTATGGAATGATCACTAAAACCCCGTGTCTCCAGAAGAGAGCGGGGTTATTGATTTTTTAGGCAACGAGTTTCAAAGGGCTTTGAGCTGATTCTGGAGGACTATTACACAATGCCCCAGATATTCGACAACATCGCTTCTTTTTCAAAACCAATTTCTATGCCACACCGGGCACGCAGATCAAGATACCTACCGGCTATATGGCCGTCTCCACACCGGAGGCTACCACCCTTGATCTCATCCGCAGTGGAAGCATTATCCCGATGGGTCGCGGATCAGAAACCTTTGCCGGCGAGGCTCGATCCGTCTCAGCCGGCAAAAGGTGCAAGAAAGAATGATCGTTGGCAGCTTCTAATTAATGCTACCGTGGAAGGCGATTAGGATCGTATGATGATTTGAAGCGGGAAAATGAACAAATCAGAAGGGAAGGAAATCAATAAGAGGATGATCGATATCCGACAACACCATCAATACAGCTTTCGGAACACCATCCGGGCCGGGTGCATCCGGGAGTTTTGGCTTTTCTTACAGGAACTGGGAAAGGGCGTTGGCGCTGAACAAGTAAGGCGCGCACTGGCGGACGGCGCGTTACTCGGCAATTATGCCTACAGCACTCGAATGGCGCTGTGGAAGATGTTCCGGACGCGCTATCTCAATATCGCCGATCCCTGGGTGCAATCAGAGCTTATCGTAGCGAGTAAACATGGCCCCGACTCCCCCGAACTCATTTCTATCCTCTACCTATATTTCATTTTAAGGGATCGGTTCGCTTTCGAATTTGCGACCGACGACGTTTGGGCCAAATGGACGAACCATGATCTGTCCATTGGCAGCGAGGATTGCAGCCGGTTCTTCATAAAATTATCACAAGAATTCGATACGCTCCCAAAAATAACTGCCGAATCAAGAGGAAAATTGATCCGCAACACGGTCTCCACACTTCAGGACTTTGGTCTCGTGACCGGAACAAAACATCGTACCATCAGTCGTCCTCCAGTTGTGCCACGAACAGCCTTTCACCTTGTCCGGCTACTCAAACTTGAAGACCTTTCCGGCAAGGAAATCTTGGAAGCCAAAGACTGGCGGATCTTTCTCTGGGATGAGCAGGATGTTTCCCGAATGCTGACAAAACTTTCTCAGGAAAAGTGGATAAGATACGAAAAATCAGGAAGTATCGTGAATCTTGAAATTAGAATTTCATGAATGTTTCCGGTCCTATGATAGCTATGTACGAACGAGATCATGTGCTGAGTTCGACTGATGAGTGGGTTGCCTGGCTTTCTTCGCAGGAAGAACAGAGAATAAGCATCTATTCGATTTCTCCTGACCAGTTGATTGCAGACTATCGACGGGAACAACAAATTACCAGAGACTATCAAGGGCGGGAAATTCTTGAACTGCTTCAAAATGCAAACGACGCCGCGGCTGAAAAGGATATCAAGGGTAAAGTCAAACTGATCCTTTCGCAAGATGGACTGGTAATAGCAAACACGGGGAAACCTTTTACAGTAGGTGGCGTGCAGTCCCTGAGAATTAGCGATCTAAGTCCAAAGCGAAATAAAAAATATCTTATCGGCAATAAAGGCTTAGGATTCAGGGCTGTTCTCAATTGGTCTCGCAAGCCCCTGATTTTAAGTGGCGCCCTTTCTCTCACATATAGCGCCAGAAAGAATGAAGAAGTTTTAAAAGCGCTCAAAGCGAAAGATCCATTTTTAAAGCGCTGGATCGAAGAGGAACAAAGCCATCCTGGTGATCTTATTCTTCCCTCATTGGCTTTCCCAGCTTTCATCAACAATGGATATGACCATCAACTATACGATCTTTGTGAAAAACTTCGTTATCGGGATTATGATACGGTCATCGGCATGCCCTTTGACAATCCCGATTCCTTTGTGACTGCGAAAAATGAAATCGATCTTCTAAAGCCCGAGATACTTCTTTTTACAGACAACATCGAAGAACTCACCATAACGCTTCCAGAGCAAGAAGAAATAGTTTGGAAAATTATTGACCAGGGAGAACACACAAAGAGCATCGAGGTTTCATCAGGCGATCAAGAAAGCCCGCCAGAACCCCATAAGTGGCATATCTTCAAAAAATCAGAGAAGGTGCCCCCTGATTATCTCGACGAACACAATGACTCCCTGCAAGAATATGAAATTGTCATTGCGATCCCTGATAGAAAAGAAGACCTCCCCGGATCAACGCCCCTTTTCTCATTCTTTCCTACGGAAGTGTTATTTCCATATCCGGTTGTTTGCCATGCTACACTTGAATTGGAAACAAACAG
>Ga0302247_1001915_pt1 | contig 14650 bp, 6 predicted proteins | sample AAG_UR_Ile_MG_FD_193529 | JGI IMG/M metagenome (GOLD analysis project Ga0302247, IMG submission 193529) | Enriched activated sludge microbial communities from anaerobic digester in WTTP, New Holstein, Wisconsin, United States - AAG_UR_Ile | ecosystem: Engineered > Bioreactor > Anaerobic >...
ACCGCCTGGGAGGTCTCGCGGATCCTGAAGGCGGTCTCGGAGAACAAGACGATCTCGGACGTGATGCGCACGGTGACGTACACGGTCGTTGAGAAACCCTCGAACCGCCAGATCGTCTACAACAACACCAACATCCTCACGCGCGAGAGCGGGCGCCGGAGGGTGCTCGCGGGAAAGACCGGCTTCAACTCCTCGGCGGGCTACTGTGTGGCCACGTTGCTGGACCTGCCGGGCCTGGGGCCGGTGATCTTCGTCGTGCTGGGCTCCTCCGGGATGTACCAGCGGTTCGCCGACGTGCACGTGCTCCTCGCCGAGCTCGAGCGGATCCGGGAGAAGGCGGCGCAGGAGCAGCAGGCACGGAACCCCCCGAAGCCGGCGGTGGAGAAGAGCCGTCGCGCGGAACCCGTCCTGAAACGATCCGAGAAAAGATCCCCGAGCCCCGCCTCGAGGTGACCTGTCCCGTCAAAACGGATGAAGATTTTTTTCGTCCCGCCGAATTCTCTTTAAGAATTACTCAATAAAAACAAGCAGTTACAGAAAAAGTGTGGGGTCGAAAAAAACCTGTCGAAATTTGTTGACACCCGAGGAAATCCGCCTATATTAGCACTCCTGTTGAGGCGTGTGGTGCGGTGCTGGTGAGTGAGTTTGTGACGCCTTTCGGTCTTTGAAAACTGGATAGTTGGTCGAAGGACAGAACGAAGCTATCGAGCATTGAATTAGAAGATACAAACGACACTTGTGCCGAGGAGACGAACCGGAGCCTGAAGAGGGGGAAGGGGAGTCGACCCGGAAGCAAAATTTCAAGTGGAGAGTTTGATCCTGGCTCAGAGCGAACGTTAGCGGCAGGCTTAACACATGCAAGTCGAACGCGAAAGCCCTTTCGGGGGCAAGTAAAGTGGCGCACGGGTGAGTAACACGTAGGTAACCTGTCTTTGTGTCTGGGATAACCACTGGAAACGGTGGGTAATACCGGGTAGAGTTGTGACTTTCAATTAAGTTACAAGGAAAGCTGAGAAGCGCACGAAGAGGGGCCTGCGGCCCATCAGCTAGATGGTAGGGTAACGGCTTACCATGGCAACGACGGGTAGCTGGTCTGAGAGGATGATCAGCCACACTGGGACTGAGACACGGCCCAGACTCCTACGGGAGGCAGCAGTGGGGAATATTGGACAATGGGCGCAAGCCTGATCCAGCCATGCCGCGTGAAGGATGAAGGTTTTCGGATCGTAAACTTCTGTTGAGAGGGAAGAAAGACCCGTGAAGAGCGGGGGATGACGGTACCTCTTTAGCAAGCACCGGCTAACTCCGTGCCAGCAGCCGCGGTAATACGGAGGGTGCAAACGTTGCTCGGAATCACTGGGCGTAAAGAGCTCGTAGGCGGTTTGCCAAGTCAGATGTGAAATCCCCGGGCTTAACCTGGGAAGTGCATTTGAAACTGGCGAGCTAGAGGTTGGGAGGGGGTAGCGGAATTCCCGGTGTAGAGGTGAAATTCGTAGATATCGGGAGGAACACCAGAGGCGAAGGCGGCTACCTGGACCAATACTGACGCTGAGGAGCGAAAGCGTGGGGAGCAAACAGGATTAGATACCCTGGTAGTCCACGCCGTAAACGATGAGTGCTAGACGTTGCGCGTTTTAACACGTGCAGTGTCGCAGCTAACGCATTAAGCACTCCGCCTGGGGAGTACGGCCGCAAGGCTAAAACTCAAAGGAATTGACGGGGGCCCGCACAAGCGGTGGAGTATGTGGTTTAATTCGATGCAACGCGAAGAACCTTACCTGGGTTGGAAACCCCTGGAATCCTGCAGAGATGTGGGAGTGCTCTTTTAGAGAATCAGGTGTCCAGGTGCTGCATGGTTGTCGTCAGCTCGTGTCGTGAGATGTTGGGTTAAGTCCCGCAACGAGCGCAACCCCTGTTGTTAGTTGCCAGCGATTCGGTCGGGCACTCTAACGAGACTGCCGGTGGTAAGCCGGAGGAAGGTGGGGATGACGTCAAATCCTCATGGCCCTTATGCCCAGGGCTACACACGTACTACAATGGTCGGTACAAAGGGCTGCGAACCCGCGAGGGGGAGCCAATCCCAAAAAGCCGACCTCAGTTCGGATTGTAGTCTGCAACTCGACTACATGAAGGTGGAATCGCTAGTAATCGCGGATCAGCATGCCGCGGTGAATACGTTCCCGGGCCTTGTACACACCGCCCGTCACACCATGGGAGCTGGGTGCTCCAGAAGTGGCCGCGCCAACCCGCAAGGGAAGCAGGTCCCCAAGGAGTGTTCAGTGACTGGGGTGAAGTCGTAACAAGGTAGCCCTTGGAGAACCAGGGGCTGGATCACCTCCTTTCTGGAGAATTTCGACTGAAGAAGTCGAAAAACTCGTTAAGCTCGATAGACTGTCCTTCGGACCAGCGTCCAGTTTTGAGAGGCTGGGGCGACCCTGTCTGGGGGATTAGCTCAGATTGGGAGAGCACCGCCTTTGCACGGCGGGGGTCGTGGGTTCGAGTCCCATATCCTCCACGTAGAAATCCGCGATGCGGATTTCACAGGGAGTTTGCGGTGCAAACTCCACACGGTCCAGCGGGCTGTGTCGTTCTTTGAAAATACAAAAATAGTTGGCGCGAGAAGTATTGATTTTGGTCTTAGATACGCGAAGAGTTTCATGATGAAGCTAGTAAGAGCATACGGTGGATGCCTTGGCATCAGGAGGCGATGAAGGACGTGGTCAGCTGCGAAAAGCCCAGACGAGTTGCGACGGACATTGACTCTGGGATCTCCGAATGGGGCAACCCGGCCGCGAAGGCGGTCAGTCCTTATGGACGGCGAACGGGGGGAACTGAACCATCTAATTACCCCCAGGAAAAGAAATCAAAAGAGATTCCCTAAGTAGTGGCGAGCGAACGGGGAAGAGCCCAAACCGTCAGTAGAGATATTGACGGGGTTGTAGGGCGCTCCACGTGGATTGGTAGATGAATTCGAATCTGTTGGGAAGCAGAGCCAAAGAAGGTGACGGCCCTGTAGAAGCAAGTCGAACAATCCGGAGCGTTCCTGAGTACCGCGGGGCCAGAGAAACCCTGCGGGAATCCGGGTGTACCATCACCCAAGGCTAAATACTACCTGATGACCGATAGTGAACAAGTACCGTGAGGGAAAGGTGAAAAGCTCCCCGACGAGGGAGGTGAAATAGAACCTGAAACCGTATGCTTACAAGTAGCGGGAGCACCATGGCGCGAGCCGGTGTGACCGTGTGCCTTTTGCATAATGAGCCTGCGAGTTACCGTAGCAAGTAAGGTTAAGCCGATAGGTGGAGCCAGAGCGAAAGCGAGTCTGAATAGGGCGTCAAATTTGTTGCGGTAGACCCGAAACTGAGTGATCTATCCATGTCCAGGATGAAGTTTGGGTAACACCAAATGGAGGTCCGAACTCACTGACGTTGAAAAGTTAGGGGATGAGGTGTGGATAGGAGTGAAAGGCTAAACAAACTCAGAGATAGCTGGTTCTCCTCGAAATGTATTTAGGTACAGCCTCAGACGAATGTTATCGGAGGTAAAGCACTGAATAGGCTAGGGCTCACACCAGGGTACCAAACCTAATCAAACTCTGAATGCCGATAAACACTATCTGGGAGTGAGTCTGCGAGAGCTAAGTTTTGCGGACGAGAGGGTAAGAGCCCAGACCATCAGCTAAGGTCCCGGAGTAAGTACTAAGTGGAAAAGGATGTGGAAGCGCACAGACAACCAGGAGGTTGGCTTAGAAGCAGCCATCTTTTAAAGAAAGCGTAATAGCTCACTGGTCGAGTGAGTCTGCGCCGAAAATTCAACGGGGCTCAAGTACTTCACCGAAGCTGTGGGTCCAATGGACGGTAGAGGAGCAATCCTTGGGAGCAAGCCATACCGGAAGGAGTGGTCGGGGTCCAAGGATGAGCATATGCAGGCATGAGTAGCGATAAAAAAAGTGAGAAACTTTTTCGCCGTAAGCCCAAGGTTTCCTGGGTCAAGCTAATCTTCCCAGGGTTAGTCGGCCCCTAAGCCGAGGCTGAAAAGCGTAGGTGATGGGAAGCAGGTTAATATTCCTGCACCACTTTTGTAGTACCACATAGGAAGGACGGAGAAAGGCAATGCCAGCGGGGATGTGGAATACCCGTTCAAGCTTGTAGGTGGATTTCCGAGGAGTCCTCGTGACACAAACCGGAGATTAACACCGAGAAGTGATGAAGAGAGGCCCTAGGCCTCACCAATTGGCTGTCCCTTGGCTTCCAAGAAAAGTTTCGATGTGGGTTCGATGACAGAAGTGACCGTACCGGAAACCGACACAGGTGGGCGAGTAGAGTATACTAAGGCGCTTGAGAAAACTCTGGTTAAGGAACTAGGCAAATTAACACCGTAACTTCGGGAAAAGGTGTGCCCCTATTAGGTTTAGGCGTACAGCCGACGCCGAGGGGGGTCGCAGCAAAGCGGGGGTAGCGACTGTTTACCAAAAACATAGGACTCTGCAAACTCGGAAGAGGAAGTATAGGGTCTGACGCCTGCCCGGTGCTGGAAGGTTAAGGGGAGTGGTCAGCCGCAAGGCGAAGCCATGAGCCGAAGCCCCAGTAAACGGCGGCCGTAACTATAACGGTCCTAAGGTAGCGAAATTCCTTGTCGGGTAAGTTCCGACCTGCACGAATGGCGTAACGACTTCCCCACTGTCTCAACCAGAGACTCAGCGAAATTAAAATAGGGGTGAAGATGCCCCTTACCCGCGGAAAGACGGAAAGACCCCGTGAACCTTTACTATAACTTGGCACTGATTTTCGGGCTGAATTGTGTAGGATAGGTGGGAGGCTTTGAAGCCGGGACGCTAGTTTCGGTGGAGCCAACCTTGAAATACCACCCTGTTCAGTCTGGAAATCTAACCTGCACGTGTTATCCACGTGGGGGACACTGCCTGGTGGGTAGTTTGACTGGGGCGGTCGCCTCCGAAAGCGTAACGGAGGCTCACGAAGGTTCCCTCAGGCTGATTGGAAACCAGCCGTAGAGTGTAAAGGCATAAGGGAGCTTGACTGCGAGACAAACAAGTCGAGCAGGTGGGAAACCAGGTCTTAGTGATCCGGTGGTTCTGTATGGAAGGGCCATCGCTCAAAGGATAAAAGGTACTCCGGGGATAACAGGCTGATCTCCCCCAAGAGTTCACATCGACGGGGAGGTTTGGCACCTCGATGTCGGCTCATCGCATCCTGGGGCTGGAGCAGGTCCCAAGGGTTTGGCTGTTCGCCAATTAAAGCGGTACGCGAGCTGGGTTCAGAACGTCGTGAGACAGTTCGGTCCCTATCTTCCGTGGGCGTAGGAATTTTGAGGAGAGCTGACCCTAGTACGAGAGGACCGGGTTGGACGAACCTCTGGTGTTCCGGTTGTTGTGCCACTGGCATTGCCGGGTAGCTACGTTCGGACGGGATAACCGCTGAAAGCATCTAAGCGGGAAGCCCCCTCCAAGATGAGAATTCCTGTGACGCAAGTCACCTGAAGGCCAGTCGGAGACTACGACTTTGATAGGCAGGATGTGGAAGCGCAGCAATGCGTGGAGCTAACCTGTACTAATCGGCCGTGCAGCTTCATCATGACGCTCTTTGCGTCATCTAAGACCAAACTCAATACTTCTCACCCAACAACCTTTCCCGGTGATAATAGCGAAGAGGCCACACCCGATCCCATCCCGAACTCGGAAGTTAAGCTCTTTAGCGCCGATGGTACTGCACGGGTTTTCTGTGTGGGAGAGTAGGACGTCGCCGGGTTTTTTTTCACCTTTTTGTGGACTTAGTGCAATAATGCGAATCTTCTCCCCATAGACTCGCGCAGCGAGTCAACGGGGGGCTCATCGTCGAAGAAAAAGCAGAAAAGCAACTCCGGGGCTCATCGTCGAAGAAAACCAAAGAAGTTAATTGGTCAGGGGCGCTGCGGAAAGTCCGATTCCTCCGTTGTCGGCAGCTCCCGCACCAGCAGGGCTTCCTCGGATCCCAGAAGCACCCGGCGTGAGCCTTCCCCGACGACCAACTCTCCTGCGACCAGCTCCACCCAGGCGCCGGCGATCCGAAGCAGCACGCGCTTGAGTCGGGTCTGCTCGTCGTAGAAGATGCGGACGCGCTCGACGACCCCGGTCGGCAGAGAAAGCGCGGTGTCCGGAGATCCGGCTTCACCGGGTTCGTCTTTCGGACCGTCGGTCGAGGCCGTGAAGCACAGGCCGAAGCCATGCTCGGAGCCTGCGACCACGCGCAGCGCAGGTCCCCTGGATGGCACGAGCTCCAGGTGCAGCAGCTCCCTCGCCGGTGCACCTGGGTCGAAGAGCGGAAACCCATCGGCCCCCCGCTTGCGCAGCGTCAGTTCGAAACCTCTCCACGCGGTGATTTCCCGGCGTTCGAGTTCCTGAAAGCGCCGGGTGTTCTCCAGCACCCAATCCTTCATGGCAATCCCTCGCGCAGGTCGCCTCCCAGGCGACTGATCCTCCCATTGTTACCCCGTTTGAACCGAAATCGCAGTAAAAAATTTTTTGACCGTCAGGGACGGCGCCGTCACTCCAGGTCGTACTCACCGAGGAGGGGGAAGCGGCGCAGGTCAATCTGGTAGTGCTTGGCCAAAAAGGCGGGGTCCCGCTCCCGCCAGAGGGTCTCTCCGAGGGTGTCGGCCAGCGGGATGAGCAACCGCTCGTGTTCGCAGACCAGGGGGTGGACTTGGTCGATCTCGCCGGTGGATGTGAAGTTGTTGCAGCCGCAGTAGTGGATGCACCGTCCGACATAGGCGCAAGTCGCGCACGCGGGCTTGGGCGCGAGGTTTTTGCGTGACAGTTCCTGTCGCGCAGCGTTGAAACCCGTCGAGACGTGACCGATGACGTAGTCCCGGGTCCGCGGGTCGTCCGAGACGAAGCGCACGCAGGGATAGAGCGTGCCGTCGGGGGCGACGGAGACCTTGGAGATCCCGAAGTCGCAGGGGGGCGCCGCGTTGAAGTCCGCCTTGACGCGCGTCTTGATCTTGTCGTCCAGGAGGTTCAGGTAGAAGTACTCCCCTTCCCGCGTGTGGCGCAGGTACCAGTCGGCCAGGAGCCGGTATTGGGCACCGAGCGTCTCGAAGCTCTCCGGGTCCCAGGCGGGATCGGCGAAGTCGAGCTGGTGGGCGACGAAGCGGATGCCCTGGCCCCACATCCAGTCCATCGAGGACGCGAGGGCGGTGACGGACGCCGGCGTGATCACCGAGGTGAACACGGTGTGCGGGCAGAGGCTCAGGATCGCGGGCAGGAGGGCTGCCAGGGCGTCGAAGCTGCCGCGCCCGTCCGGGTAGACCCGCTGGGCGTCGTGGGCCGTCCGGTCGCCGTCGCAGGAGACCGCGAAGTAGATCTGGTGTTCGCCGCAGAACCGGAGGAGCTCGGGCGTGAAGAGCAGGCCGTTGGTGGACATGCGGAAGGCGACCCGCTGGGCACGTTCCGCGCCCAGCCGCTCGGCGGCTTCGACGACCTCCCGGATCAGCGGGAAATGGAGGAGCGGCTCACCGCCGAAGAAGGAGACGCAGAAGCTTCCGCGGCCCTCGCGGCTGACCAGGTCGACGGCCGTCAGCGCGGTCTCGAGGGTCATCGTGGTGCCGTGCTCGTGCTTCGCCGCGTAGCAGTAACGGCACCGCAGGTTGCAGGCCGACGAGAGGTGGAGGATGGCCTTCATGTTACCTGGTCTTCACGCGGCGCGCGGCGCTCTCCACGATGCGGGCGATGAGATCATGGTAGGAGACGCCGACCTGGGTGCAGATGATGGGCAGGTCCGAGTGCTCCGGGTGCAGGCCCGCCAGGGGGTTCACCTCGAGGTAGTTGGGCACGCCGTCGGCGTCGCAGCGGAAGTCCATCCGGCCCGCGTCCCGGCAGCCGTAGGCGCGCCAGATGCCCAGGGCGGACTCGGCGCACCGGCGTGCGGCGTCGTCGTCAGCGAGCCGGTAGATCACCAGCTCCTCGCAGTTCTCCTTGTTCACGTAGGAGTAGGCGTGGGCCTCGGCGTCGTGGCGCAGGATGACCTCCATCACGCCCACGACCTCGGCCCCGTCCCCGGTCCCGACGATGCCGACGGTGAACTCGCGGCCGGGCAGGTAGGTCTCCACCAGGGCGGGCTGACGATACTTCCTGATGAGCTCCTCGCAGCATCGCCGCAGATCCTCGGGCCGGTCCACGCGGGAGAGGGCGTGCACGCCCTTGCCGGTCCCCTCGGCCACGGGCTTCACGAACAGCGGGTAGGGGAGGCGGACCTTCTCCACGTCGTCGGGCGACTCGACCACGACGAAGTCCGGGGTGGGGTAGCCCGCGTGGAGCACGACCTGCTTGGCGAAGCCCTTGTGCAGCGTCAGCGCGTTGATCAGGCTATCGGAGAACGTGTAGGGGATGTCGTAGGCCTCGAGCAGGGCGGGGACCTGGGCCTCTCGGCCGAACCCGGACAGCCCTTCGCAGATGTTGAACACGAGGTCCCAGGAGTCGCCACTGGCCAGGCGGTTCACGAGGGCGCGCACATGGCCGATGCGGTCGACCTCGTGCCCGAGCGAGGAGAGCACGCCGGCGATGGCGAGGATGGTGTCTTCGCGGTCGAACTCGGCCGTCTGATCCTCGGTGTAGCCCATTTGCAGATAGTCGTTTCTCAGGTCATACGTCATTCCGATACGCATGGAAATCCCTCGGCCGGTCTTGGATTGAAATTAGGGTAGGAGCAGCGGCAACATTACCGTGGCAGTTCTCGGAGGGGAAGTGTAGGGCAACGCCGGAAGTTTGCAAGGGGGGAAATGCGGCCGTCCCCGCTTTTTTCCGGGCCGCGACGGACACGGGTTTTTTTCTTGCCATCCAAGAGGTTTTTCATCATGAATGGGTGCGGAAGAGGGAGCCCATGATCGATTCGCATTGTCATCTGTTCGACGCGCCCCTGGCCCAGGATCCGGAGGGGATCCTCCTCGAGGCGCGGGAGGCCGGCTGCACCGGCGTCCTGGTGGTGGCCACCTGGGCCTCGGCCTGGGAGGAGATCGCTGCGAGCCGCGAGCGGGTGCGCGCGATCCTGCCCGACTCCCGGGTCGCCGCCGGGCTTCATCCCTGGTACGTGCACGAGGCTCCAGGGGACTGGGAGGCCCGGCTGACGGGCCTTTTGCCGCGCCTCGACGCGGTGGGCGAGATCGGCCTGGATCGCGGCGAGCGGGCCCCCGCGATGGAGCTGCAGGAGCCCGTCTTCGTCCGCCAGCTCCAGCTCGCGGCAGAGGCGGAGCTGCCCGTGTTGATCCACGTCGTCCGGGCCCACGAGCTCGTGCTGCACCACCTGAACCAGGTTCGGCCGCGGCCGCGGGGGATCATCCACGCCTTCTCCGGATCCCCCGAGGACGCGCGGGCCTACGCCGAGCGCGGCTTTCTGCTGGGCATCGGCGGAGGGCTCACGCGGGAGAACGCCCACCGCCTGCGGCGGGTGGTCTCGAAGATCCCCCTCGGGAGCCTGGTGCTCGAGACCGACAGCCCCTACCTGGGCACCGAGACCGTGCCCGCGGGCGCCTCCCGTCCCGCCCACGTGGCGCAGGTGGCGGGCAGGCTCGCCGAGGTGCTCGGCCGTCCCCTGGACGAGATCATTGCGGCCACCTCCGACAATCTGCGCCGGCTCTGGGAGCGCTCATGATCCGGCACAGTCCCCGTCTCCAGGCGGTGCTCGTGTTCCTGGTCATCCTGGCGGGGAACCTGCCCATGCTCGGCGCCTACGGGCTGTTCGATCCCTGGGAGACGCACTACGCCGAGGTGGCCCGCACCATGCTGCAGCGCGAGGATCCCGTGTCCACTTACTGGCAGGACGACGGCTTCTACTCGAAGCCGCCGCTCCTCTTCTGGCTGCAGGCGACGGGCTTTGCCGTCGCCGGGCTGAACCGGCGCGGGGCGCCCGCGGACGAGATGACCGTCGATGCCCGTCCCGAGTGGGCGGCACGGCTCCCGGTGGTGCTGCTCGCGTCCCTGGCCGCGCTCGCCATCTTCCTGTTCCTGCGCAGGCACTTCGACCCCCTCACGGGCCTGTTCGGGGCCGTGTCGGTGGCCTTTTTGCCCCACTTCGCCCTGGTGGCGCGCCAGAGCATCACGGACATGCCGTTTCTCGCGCTCATGACCTTGGGCATGCTCATGTTCCTCCACGGCTTCCTGTGCGAGGAGGGCCCGCCCAGGAGGTTGTGGACCCTGGGGCGTGGGAGGCGCGCGCTCCAGGTGACCTGGGCCCACGCCTATGGCCTGCTGTTCATCCTGCTGGTGGTGCCGCAGGTCCTCGTGTTCGCCTCTCGGGTCCCCGCCTCGTTCGCCTGGCGCGGCCGCCCGGTGATCGTGTCGGGGTGGCTCGTGTTCCTCCCCTACCTCGTCCTGCTCGCCGACGTCCTCATCGGCATCGCCCGGCGGCGCTTCACCCATGGGCAGTTGTGGATCCTCGGGGGTTTTGTGATGTGCGCTCTGGCGATCCTGGCCAAGGGTTTCGGCGCGCTGTTCATCCCGGGGATGGTGTTCCTGCTCTACTTCGTGCTCACGGGCGAGTGGGACCGGCTGCGCCGCTTTCCGTTGGTGTCGTCCCTCTGGCTGGTGGTCGCCGTCTCCTTCCCCTGGCATCACGCCATGATCATCCGCCACGGGGACGCCTTCTTCCAGGAGTACATCGTGCACCACCACTTCAAGCGGGCGGCCGAGGGCGTGCACGGGGAGCGGGGGACCTTCGCCTACTACTGGAACCAGCTGCTGTTCGGGCTGTTCCACCTGTGGCCGCTTATGCCCGCGGCCTTCCTGCGAGGCCTGCGCCGATTGCGCTTCGACCGACCCGCCGACGATCGGGACCGGCTCCAGTTGCTGCTGTTCCTCTGGCTGACGGTGTCATTCTTCCTGTTCTCGTTCATGCTCACCAAGTTCCACCACTACATCCTGCCGGTCTCGGTGCCCGCCGGCATCTGGGTCGCCGTCTCCCTGCGCGACTTCTGGCTGCAGCCCTCCTATGAGCACGGCCGTCCGGCGCCCCCCTGGTCCGGGCTCCGGTTCTCCGGAGCGCTCTTCGCCGGATGGCTCTTCTTTCTGCTGGTGGTGCGGGAGGCAGGGCTGGATCCGGCCCATTTCGTCAACCTGTTCATCTACAAGTACGAGCGGCTGTTCCCCTACGAGGCCTGGATGAACTGGACCATCTGGGGTCTGGGCGCGGTCGTCGCCGCGGCCGCCCTCGTTCTGGTGTTCCTCCGCAGCCGTTGTTCCGTCGGGTTGTATCTGTTGGCCGGCTGCGCTTTCACGCTGCACCTGCTGGTCTTCTACATGCCGGCGGTGGGGCCCCACTGGAGCCAGAAGCAGCTGCATGAGATCTATTATCAGTGCAGAAGGGATCCCGGTGAGCGCCTCATCGCCTGGCAGCTCAACTGGCGCGGCGAGAACTTCTACTCCAAGAACCAGGTCGTCCCCCTCATGGAGACGAACAACAAGGAGTTTCTGGAGTACCTGCGCCGGTACCGCGCGCGCCGCCGCGAGGACGTCTCGGCGCGGTTCATCGTGCTGGAGGCCGGCCGCTTCAACCGCCTCGTGGGTGTGCTGGACCGTGAGCTTTATACCCAGCACCCCGAGATCTACGGGAACCAGCGCGGGGCGGAGCTCGTCACCGTCCTCGGTCCCGGTTGCGCCCCCGTGCCCGCCGAGTTCATCAAGCATCCGGTGCAGTCCAACTACCAGATCCTCTCGGCCCCGTACCCCCACAACAAGTTTATCCTGGTGCGCCTGACGCTGTAGGTCAGACGTTATTTCTTCTTCTCATCAACAGCAGGCCCAGGCCGAAACCGAGCAACAGCACGAGGCCGGTGGGGAGGGCGGAGCGGGTGCCCGGCGTGGAGCAGGAGCAACCCTTGAGATCGGCGGAGCACACGGGGGCCACGGGCGGTTTTCCGTCGCAGTTCACGTCATCTGTGCCGCAGGCCTCATTGATCCCGGGGTTGATCGAGGTGTTCGAGTCGTCGCAGTCCAGGGCGGCGCAGGCGGGGCCCACGCCGAAGCCGTCGCCGTCGTGGTCCACGCACAGCACGCAGCCGTCGTCCGGGACGCCGTTGCCGTTCTGATCCTTGCCGTCGCCGCAGATCTCCCGGGCGCCCGGGTAGACCGAGGGGTCGGAGTCGTCCGGGTCCGGCACGGCGCAGTCCTCGCCGACGCCCCAGCCGTCGCCGTCATGATCGATGCAGTCGACATAGGGGCAGCCATCGATGCAGACGGGATCCCCAGCACAGGCCAGCACGCAGGCGTGGTCGCGGCAGGGCTCCCCGTTGACGTTCCAGTCGTCGGCGGTGCCGTCGCAGTCGTTGTCCTGTCCGTCGCAGGTCTCGGGCACGCCGGGGCTGGTCGAGGCGCCGCCCGGGGCCGTGTCGTTGCAGTCCTGGATCGGGCAGCCGGGGCCGACGCCCCAGCCGTCTCCGTCGTGATCGACGCAGGTCTCCTCCCACTCGGGGCAGGCGTCGATGCAGGAGGCCAGCGTGGGGCATGGGTCGGCGGTGCCGCAGGCCTCGACGCAGGCCATCACGCAGGCGGGGTCGTGGCAGGGCGGCGTGCCCGTGGCGTCGATGGCGAGGCAGCCATCCGGGGGACCGCTGTCCTCGTGCTGCTCCAGGCAGGCGAGCACGGCGGCCTCGTCGGGCAGAAGGCGCATGCACTCCTCGTAGTCCGTCGGATCCACGCAGGGGGTGTCGGTGATCGACAGGTTGCAGTTCTCGTCGATGTCGTTGCCGCAGACCTCGGGGGCGCCCGGGAAGATGAATGGGCTGGCGTCGTTGCAGTCGCGGGGGCGGTCCTGGCAGTTGGGGTCGTCGCCGTTGCCCGAGTAGAACCCGTCGCCGTCGGCGTCCACGCAGGAGTTGCACATGCCGTCGGGCACGATGTCGCAGTTCTGATCGATGCCGTCGCCGCAGATCTCGGGCGCGCCCGGATGGGTCGTGCCGTCGGCGTCGTTGCAGTCCTGCGGGCCGGGGCAGCCCACACCCACGCCGAAGCCGTCGTTGTCGACGTCGTCGCAGTAGGTGCCGGGGCAGCCGTCGTCGACGATGCCGTCGCAGTCGTTGTCCACGTGGTCGCCGCAGCGCTCGACGCTGCCCTCCCAGCCGCAGTTGGGGTTGTCGTCATTGGCGTCCTCGGCGGGCGGGCAGGCGGCGATGCAGGCCGCGTTCCCCGCGCAGGCCTCGACGCACGCAGGATCCCGCGCCGGCGGGCAGGCGTCAATGCAGGTCTGGACCCCGTTGCAGGCCTCGACGCAGGCGGGGTCCGGGGCGGGCGGGCAGGCCCGGATGCATTCCAGGTTGCCGTTGCAGGCCGCGAAGCAGTCGGGGTCCACGGGGCCGGGGCAGTCGGCGCCCACGCAGGCCCCGTCGCCGTCGCCGTCGCAGAGCGTGACGCCCGGGCAGCAGTCGTCGACGTAGCCGTCGCAGTCGTTGTCGATGCCGTCGCCGCAGACCTCGGGGTTGCCGGGGAAGCGGCTGGGGTTGTTGTCGGCGCAGTCGGAGACGACGCAGTCGGCGCCTGCGGGCACGCCGTCGCCGTCGGAGTCGGTGCAGTTCACGCCGGGGCAGCCGTCGTTGGCCGTGCCGTTGCAGTTCTGGTCGATGTCGTCGGAGCAGATCTCGGTGGCGCCGGGGTGGACGGTGTTGTCGTCGTCGTTGCAGTCCATGTCGCCGATGCAGTCAGAGCCGTAGCCGTGCCCGTCGCCGTCGTTGTCCGTGCAGCCCGGAGGCAGGGCGCCGGCGGGCACCTCGATCACCAGCGGGCCCTCCATGTTGGTGACGCGGTCGGGATCGACCACGAACTCGTCGGAGTCCACCTGGGCGTAGCTCTCGTACTCGCGCTGATCCACGTTGTAGCGGACGAAGGTCTTGACGATGCAGTTCGGATTGAGCCCCTTCCGCTTCAGGTTGGGGATCTTCTCGTGGACGTCGCCGGGCTGGCCCACGGCCGGCGGGTTTTCCCGGGAGCGATGATAGTAGATGTCGATCCAGAAGGGGCCGGAGTCGGCAGCGCCCACGTTGCAGATCTCGGCCTCGTAGGTGATCGAGTAGGGGGCGGTGCTGGACACGGTCGCGCGGAACCAATTGATGACCAGGTCCGGGTTGGCCATGTTGATGTAGAGGGGGCCCTTGACGTTGTTGGTCTCGTCGGCCTCGTCGACGAAGGTGCCCTCGTCGGCCTTCACCCAGCTCACGTAGCGGCCGTTGGGCGTGGGGTTGCGCATGATCTCCATGACGTCGTCCTCGTCGTCGTCGCCGTCGGCGCAGGACGGGCGGCAGTCCCAGTTGCCGTCCCACCACCAGTAGCAGGTGGGCGCGGGCAGGCTCTTGAGGGACTTGAACTGGTCGCTGTACTCGCCGTCCCGGGGCTTGCTGGTCCGGTTGAAGTAGACGCCGTTGCGGAAGTTCTTGGCCTCGTGGGTGCCCTTGTTGCAGACGCGGAACTTGTACTTGAGCTCGGCACCCTTCTGCTCGGTCCAGAACTGGTCGATGTAGAGGTCGGGACCCACCCGCCACTTCGAGGGACCGTACACGTTGTTGTTCTCGTTGTCCTCCCCGATGGCCTGGCGGGGATCGACCGCACAATACAGATTGTAGGTGCCCTGGGGGGTGGGGCTGTTCTGGACGATGTACTCGGCGGTCTTGCAGGGGG
>Ga0302247_1001918_pt1 | contig 14626 bp, 14 predicted proteins | sample AAG_UR_Ile_MG_FD_193529 | JGI IMG/M metagenome (GOLD analysis project Ga0302247, IMG submission 193529) | Enriched activated sludge microbial communities from anaerobic digester in WTTP, New Holstein, Wisconsin, United States - AAG_UR_Ile | ecosystem: Engineered > Bioreactor > Anaerobic >...
CGCCTCTGAATGGGTAACGTATAAACCTTATTCATTACCAAGCGTTAAGTTCAATCACGCAACGGCGAAAAACATTTGATTCGCCGCTTGCGAACCATTTTTCCGCAGTTATGCAAAGCTCTCTAATTGATCATGTCTGTAAGAAATCGGTGGGGCGGCAATGATGCCCGGCCACAGTGCCCGGCAAATCGTGCATCCTATAACCCCGGCCGCTTCCCCATAATGATATAAAAACTTCATAATCTTACATCATTGACTGGAGTTGGCAAGCGATCATTTTATTTGTGTCATCCGATTCTTGCGTACTTCTTCCCGTACTCGTGATTTTGGGGAAATGGTTTTAGGCAGCAGCTTTCAACCCGTACTGTTCGGGCATGATGAGGAAAAATGGAAGTGCTGCCCCTCATCGGCAACATTTACAAAGCCACACTCGGCTCCATGGCTGATAATCAATGATAACAGTTTGAAAGTCAGCATCTATGAAATGGACTTTTTATTTTTCTTGTTTTCGTACATACGTTTGTCCGCATGTGTCATAAGCTCATCAATCGAACAGGGCACTGCCGGATCATAATATGCGCAGCCGATGCTGATGGAGAGAACGTATTCCCGGTTTTCCAAATTATTGTATGATTCAATTCGATTTTGCAGCCGCTGTGTGAGGATTTCCGGTTTCACATCTGCGCCATCGATGGCCAGGACGGCGAATTCATCTCCTCCCATCCGCGCGATAATATCGGACTTCCGGAAAGTGTCTTTAAGGATAGTAGCAGTTTCAATAAGTGCCTGATCTCCTTTTTCATGACCCAAGGTATCGTTAATCCATTTCATCTTATCAAGATCGGCAAAGAAGATATGCATTCCATTCTTCATCCGGTCTGCCATCTTGAGCTGCTGAATTGCCAAGGTCAAAAACCCCCGCCGGTTATACAATCCCGTAAGCTCATCGGTGATCGAAAGCTTGCGGGCTGCCTCCTCCGCCTGCTTGCGCTCGGCGATTAGTTTTCTGAGTTCGTTTTCCAATTCAACCTGTTTGGTTATATCGCGGGCTTGTACAATGCGGTGTAACACTTTCCCGGAGCTATCATAAGTTGCTGTAGTATTGTTTTGAAGCCATTCATACTTGCCTTCGGGGTTGAGCATCCTAAATAAGATCGTATACTGCTTTTTTTGTTGGGCTAACGCTTCCTGCATTTCTCGTACATAATGCATTATATCGTCGGGGTGTATATGCGATAAGACTTCAGACACGGTAAGTTTGTCAATATTTTCAGGTTCAATACCAACGTATTCACAAAAACGATGCGAGGCAAAAACCAGCTTTTCACCTTCAAACAATATGATACTGTCTGCGGCAATTTCGGCTAAAGATCTAAACCGTTCTTCACTTTTAATTAATGCTTTGTTTTGAAGCAACAACCGGTCAACTAATTCATTTTCTGAAATATCTTGCGTAATTTTCAATGATTGAATCATGGCCAGGTCTAGCTCAACAACACTTTTGAATTGCATCAACAATTGGTCGTACTCTTCGGAATAAGTATTCTCCTTCCGGTCTAGAACGCAAATGGTACCAAAAGGCTCACCATCTGGGAAATTTAATGGAAAACCAAAGTAGGAAACCATCCCCAATTTTATGTCGGGGTTTTTGTCCCACTTTTCATCTTTTAATGCATTTGGCACTTTTAACTTGTTTTGCGATTTTATTACTGTTTCGCAATACAGGCCATTCCAATGCTCTTTGTCTCCAACATGGTATGGATTATTATCTGATTTACTTGAGATAAATACCTCCATATATTCGTTCTCCACTTTCATTATCAAGGCAGCGGGTACTCCAATTATTTTTGCAAGTAAATCGGCAATACCTTGCCATTTGCTAATGAAACTCTGCGGTATTTGGTCAAATGAATTTTTCATGTATTTATTTTATCCGAATATAATAAAGATGTAAACTGACATTATGCGGCATTACGCGGCAAGACCGCCTTCCATACGCTGAAACTGTCATTAGAGTATGTGATGATATTCGGTTGAAACATAGCATGAATGGCGGAAAATTGACATGCTTGATTTCAGGAAGGTACTGTTGAAAAATTCTCCTTCTTCAACTCAAACATGATTCTTTCGGCAACGATGGTGCCATCCGTGAGGGTGGTCCCACCTGCGACCGGAACGATCGGTGATTCTTCGATCACTTCTTTTCGATGGTCATGACCGCGTTGCCAATGGCCGGCATCAGGGAGACCATTTTGTCGGCCGACAGGGTTTTTGGGTTGATCCAAAAGGTGGTTTTGGCGGCGGTATTTTCGGTGCTGACCATTTCAACTTTCACACACTCATCGGTCTTCACGGTCTCCTTTCCGATAACACATATTTTCACCTGCTTGGCCTTCATGGTCGTCATGTCGGGCACCTCAACGACCAGACTGAAACCCTCGCTGAGCGGCCACCGGGCAATGACCTGGTCAACGCCGGGTCCGTCCTGCAGACTGGCTCCCGTAAATTCCATCTCCATCTTTTTGCCCTGCATATCGACGACAGCCTTGCTCCCCTCTATGGTCATGCCGATCTTCCGGCCCATCTGTTCCATCTCCCTCCAAACCGCGGTGGCATCCTGCCGGTACAAGATCGCATCCTTCATCTCTCCCATGGCCCCGGTCACCACATCAGTAACCAGCCAATCACTGCCTTTCGTTTCGGTGGTCCGCTTCATCTTCATCGCCAATTTCTGGCCCTGGACTTCAAGCGTTGCATTGTATTCCATGGATCCAGCGCTCCATCCGTTTTGCAGGACGGGCAGGGACTTCGCCGTTTTCAGCGACGCCTGCGGTTCATACTTCACCGTTGAGATGTCGACGCGGAGCTTATCAAGAGTCTTTTTCACATCTTCTTCCATCCCTTCCTGGTAGCGGCCCCCCAGGACCTCCGAAAGGAATTTTTCCGTTTCGGCATACATTGCTTTTTTGTTGAGCGGTTTCATGAATCCGTGCCCTTCGTCCGGGGCAAGCAGGTAATCAACCTTCTTCCCTTTTTCCCTCAATGCGATCACGATCTGGTCGGCCTCGGCCTTCTTGACCCTGGGATCGTTGGCCCCCTGGATGATCAGCAGCGGCCGGTTGATCTTGTCGGCGCTGAAGAGTGGGCTGGCCGCGCGAATGGCTTTTTTCCCCTCCTCGGTGTTGGGATCGCCGACCATCCCATAAATAAATGCCCTGAAGGTTTCCGCGAACGCAGGGATGGATTCGAGCAGGGTAAAGATGTTGCTCGGACCGACAATATCGACGCCGCAGGCGTACACCCCGGGGGTGAATGCCAACCCGGCCAGGGTCGCGTAACCCCCGTAACTGCCGCCCATGATGGCCACCTTGTTCTTATCGGCAATGCCCTTTTCGATGAGGTGTTTTACCCCCCATGTGATGTCGTCCTGCATCAGTTTTCCCCATTGCATGTCGCCGGCATTCATGAATTTCTTGCCGTATCCGCCGCTGGCTCTGAAATTGGGCTGTAAAACGGCATATCCGCGGTTGGCGAGGAACTGCACCTCCGCGTTGTATCCCCAGTAGTCGCGTGGTCCCTTGGGCCCGCCGTGAACCAGTACGACCACGGGAAGGTTCTTCCCTTCGCCCCCCATCGGCATGGTCAGGTATGCCGGGATTTCAAGACCGTCGCTGCTTTTGTAAGCGACCGGCGTCATTGAGGCCAGATGTTGTTCCACCTTTTTGAGGGCAGGCCGTGGCGTGTACTGGTGGATCAGTTTTTTCGATTTGACATCGAAAAAATGAACTTCTGCGGCATATTTGTCCCCGCTCACAGCAATCAGCAGTTTCGAATAATCCTTTGTGGCGCTCTGGAGGTAAACTTCACGGCCCGGGAACTGGGATTCCAGGTACTCATAGGTCGATTTCCATTTTTTGTCCTTCCAGTAGTATTCGGTCTTATCTAGGGTGTATTTTGTGGATATGATCTTCCGGGTGTTGTCGTCGAGCATCAGGCCGCCGAAATCGACCTTTTTGTCCGGATCGCTTTCGAGCATCTTCATTTTCCCTGTTTTCGGATCTATTAAAAACAGGGTCGAAAGATCAAGCTCCCCCTTATTGGTGACCAAGTAGCACTGTGAATTGTCTTCGTTCCATCCGGCAACGTAAGCCTGTTCCGTCACGGAGAATTCGTAAACCGGGGTTAGTTTGTTCCCTTCATCCACCCGGAACATGGTGTTGTTGCCCTTTTCATCAGTTTTGCTCAGGATGCGCATTTTCTCATCCCAATCAAAATCGTAACGTGTGATGCGGTCTTTGTTTTCATACAGTTTTGTCAGTTTGCCCGTTGCGATCTGCAGCTCGTAGAGGTCATGCCAGGCGGCATCGCGATCGTTGAGACCCACGTAGAGAATGTTCGGGTCTTTTTTGCTCGCCATATAAATCTGCGCGGCCACCTTTTTCAGCGGCGTGAGGTTTTTCGACGCAGGAACTCCCCCGTCGGCCAGATTGGCCCTTGGATCGACGGCAAAGATGTTCATGTTCTCATCCCCGTCTTTATCTTTCACATATAGGATGTATTTGCTGTCTCTGGTCCAGAAATACCCGTAAAAGGGACGGGTGCTGTTGGTAAGGGGGCGTGCTTTTTCAAAAGGCTCGTCAAAGGATTTCACCCAGAGGTTCATGATCCCGTTGTATTGTTTCATAAACGAGATGAGTTTCCCGTCGGGGCTAAGCTGGCCCCCGGAAATTTCAGGGTTACCGAAAAAGAGATCGCGGTCAATTAACGGTGGCGGCTGGGCTGATGCCGTAGCGGCAACGGTCATCACAATCATGGCCATGAAGAAATTGCGAATCATATCTCTCAACTTTTTCATAATACAATCTCCTTGGATTTAAAACCATGGTTAAAAGGCAATTTGACTGCAATATTACACAGTAGTTACAACTCTTCCCACAAATTCTTCATTGATCAGATATTGCTTTCCATAGGTGAAATTATAGGAGGGTTTTTTGCCGGTCAAGGCATATTTTTTCACAATGCGTTATGACTGAATATATTCATCCCAATATTCCAGGTCGCCGTAGAAGAGATTGTCGTTGATTTCGGATTGAAAAATTGGACGCCTAAAAAAATTGCCGAACGCTTGCTTTCAGGAAGGAGCGGATCTGCTCCAAAAGGGTGAATTTGGCTTTAAGATTTGTGCGCGCTTTCGATCGCCATTCAATAATCCCTCAACATTTGGGGGTTAACGCTTTGTATTTGTAAGTAAATGCGCATGTTTACGAAAATACAGCATGCATGGTTCAAGTGTTAACGCCGTCTACGAAGGTGCACATGACTACTTCACTGAAAAATAATGAATCCCTTTTGTCATTTATACGGGTGAATATTCTCTTATTGCTCCAACTAATACCCGCGATAACCTACCTGACCAAATGGAAGAGTTTTGCAAGCTCAGCATGAAAGAGCACTGCCCTGGCAAATGTGGGGATGAGCATGAAAACCATTGCTCCGACTACGAAGGCAATAGTTGTGTTTTTCCATGTAAGCAGTCCTTTCTTGGCCCACTTCAGAAGGAAGTACAATCCTCCGGGTATGTAAAAAACTGTCGCCGTCACCACACCGGGAGAGTATTCTCCGCTGAGGACAGTAGCGGAAATATGTATGAAGGAATTGGCCAAGACCCACATAGCGGCGGACATTCCGACCCATAGGTATTTAACCGGGTTTTTATAATACAGATAGCAGGCTGTCGCCAGAAACGCAAAGAACATGGCATTTCCAAATATATTCTGCGTCCAGTCGAAATCGCCGAAGTATCGATCTGCCCATGGAACAAAGCCAAGGGAAAATTCCTCCACCATATGAAAGGCGTAGATGAGACATAGAAGAAAAATAGTGCCGGGCTTGTCATCAAAAGTGTGCTCGTCTTGCATGGAGTACCTTCACTTCTTTGTTTGTCTTACAACCGGTGGCAATTCCTCTAACAGTCATGATATGGTACTGTCAAGTTTTTTGTGTTAAATTATCATGAGCCAATTTATCAAGGAATGGTAGCCGTTTAGGCACTTTTCCCAGAGGGGCTGATTTCCAATGTATTTCCATTTTCAGAGATATGAATGCCAAGATGCGATAACAAGCCGCTTCTCCGGCTACAATCTCCATAACCTTTGTCCGTCGTTCAAACTCCTTGTTCAATCGTTCTATGATATTTGTGGTTCGCAAAGAGACCCATTCTTCAGAGGGATAGTTGAAAAAGCTCAAGCATGCATCAATATTGCGTTCCAGGCATTCCACGGCAGAAGGAATGGCTTTCTGCCACTTCTGTTGGAATGTGTGCCAATGTTCCAGAGATTTTTCCTTCGTATCGGCGTAAAATATGGAACGTAGATCATCTGCCACTTCCTGTTTGAATTTCTTCGGCACTTTGGCCAGTATGTTTCTTGCCACATGGACCTGGCAACGCTGGATTCGGGCATGGGAGAATTCCTCTTTGAAGACTGCCTCCAGTCCGGGCAAACCATCCATAATTCCCAAAGTAATCTTTTGGGCATCCAAACCCCTAACTTTCAGATCTTTGAAGAATTCACGCCAGACAGGTGCAGATTCCTTATCGCCTGATTGCATGCCGACAACCAATCTATCGCCATCTTCTTTCACCCCCACAGCAACTAAAACAGGCACCTTTTCAACGCTGTTGCCCATGCGCATGGGAAAATGGACGCCATCCACAAACAGATATTTTACCAGTTCACAAGATAAATCCCGCTGCCGCCATCGCTCTACCGCCTCCGACAATTCCACATTGACCGAGCTGATCTCCGTGGGCGATATCTTCCGGCCAATCAGACGCTCAGAAATCATAGAGAGGGTCCGGGTACTGACGCCTCCTAAAAACAGAACGCCCAAATCACGGCCAATCTCATTCTCATATTGCTTGCTCCTTGGAATGACCGCAGTCTTGAATTCTCCTTTACGATCACGGGGAATCTTGACTTGGACCTCCCCGATATTCTTCAAGGTGAAGAAACGATGATAGGAACCGTTGCGATACTTCTCATTGCCGGCAACACGCTCATAAGCATCTCGCCCCATGAATTGGGTCAATTCCGCTTCCATCATTGCCGTCAAGTACTTCCCAACGGATTCCCGCACATCCAAACGTATCATCTCAAAAAGTCGCTCCGGACGTTCCTGAATGACCTTGAATATTTCCGCAATTTCCGCTACCGTTACTTCCAGTTTCATGGCGCTTTATCCTTTCGTACAGGTTTTTGGGGAAAAACCCTTCTAAAGGAAAAGCGCCTTTTTTCCTACCTTTTTGGCTACTCCAATTTTACACAAAACATTTTACACTACCCTATTATCTTCCACTGAACTATCACGTTCAAAAAAAGAGCACCTTACGACCCGTTTTCAACGATCCGGGCTGACCTCCCAAGCACTCACCTTGTACATGATAGAGATAAAAGTATGCTTCCGCCGGATGAATCTAAATTCTTTTCAGAAAGTCGCTTCCTTCCATCCCGGGGACGTCAGCCGCCTTCCCAGCCCTTGAAGCCGCTCAGGGTAGGGGCGGGAATCGGGTTGTAATGATAGACTTCGTATTCCGTCTTTGCCCCCAGCAGATCGTCAATCCGCTTCTGAATCGTGACCCGGTCCGGACCGGACAGCCATTGCCGCCAGGCCGAGACGCTGTCCCAGGTGCTGATGACCAGGTATTCATCGGGTTTTTCCACGTTACGCATCGTTTCCCCGGTTATATATCCGGGACAGGCCGTCGCCGCATTGCGCAGTTCTTTGATGAGTGTCAGGAGATCTCCTTCCTTATCCGCCGGGACTATCCTTTTGATCAGAATTTTCACCGACATGGCTCATTCCTCCTTTCGTTTGAAACGATTTCCTCAACCCTTGGAACCTTCTCGCTGACGCCTTGCTCTTGTGCCTGCTCGCCTTCCTTGCTTTTTCACCTCCTCCGTCCCGTAAGCGCCGCCATGATGATGATTTATTATAAGGTCGCAAATCTTCGGTGTCAATGCGGTCATAGAGATCCACTCTACCGTGATTCCATGATGAGGCAACGGATCATTCGCAGCTCGCCCGAAGATGACGGGTTGACAAAAGACGGCAAATCATCGTAGGTCGTAAAGGTCATGATTCCCGCTCATTTGGAAAATTTCACGGTCGTTCTCCATAAACCCAAGTATCCGGGCAACATCGGCTCCGCGGCACGCTGCCTGAAGAACATGAGTATGGGCAAGCTAATCGTCTCCGAAGCTGGCCCTTTCGCCGCGGCGGAGATGAAGATCATGTCCACCCATTTCGCCGCGGACATCGTGGATCGGATCGGCTATCATGATCGTCTCGATGACGCCCTCGCCCCGTTTCAATACATTGTCGGCACCACCTCCCGCCTCGGGTCCGCCCGGGGACCCGTCCTCTCTCCGCGGGAGATAGCGCCGTCCCTGGCGGAGCTGTCCCGGCGCAACACGGTGGCCCTGCTTTTCGGCTCCGAAGACAAGGGCTTAAGCAACAGCGATCTTCGTTATTGTCACTCCGTCGTCGCCATCCCGGTGTCGGAACAACTCAAATCCATCAATCTCTCCCATGCGGTGATGATCCTCTGTTACGAAATCTTCCTCGCCGCGGCAGAGAAAAAAAAGGGCTTTACCCCAAAGCTTGCCTCCTCACGGGAAATCGAGGGGATGTACGAGCAGGTCAAGGAGGTGTTGATGGAAATCGGCTTCCTCAATCCTCAGAATCCTGATTACTGGCTCATGCACATCCGCCGGCTGCTGTCCCGGACGGGACTTTTTTCCCGGGACGTCAAGATCATCCGGGGCATCTGCCGCCAGGTGCGGTGGGCGGTGCGGAACAAAAATCCTTGACATTTTCGCGCCGGGGTTGCAGAAATAGGTGCTTGTCAGTCACTGCTTACGATATCGATTCACCCACAGGCAACTTTAAAAAGTCCCGGCCGGAGGCGCCGACAGGGGGACCGCGGGCCGGAATCAATTTTTAGGAATTTTCAGGAGGGAATCATGTCGAAGGAAGAAAAGATCGCAGCCATCAAGCAACGGGCCAGGAAGAATTTTACCCTGGGTTACAATTGTGCGGAGTGCATCGTCGAAGCGGTGACCGGAGAAATCGACACCGGTCTGCCACCGGAAGTGAAGAAGGTGGCCACGGGGTTCGGCGGCGGCGTCGGTCTCTACGGCGACACCTGCGGCGCCATCACCGGGGCGATTATCGCTGTAGGATGCGTCCACGGCCGCGGCGGCCTGCCGGAGGGAGAGGGCAAAGAGGTGGTAAAAAAGGCGGTGAACCAGCTCTACGGAAAGCCCGGGGCCTACCGTCTCTTCAATCAGATCCCGATCAAGTTCTCCGACAAGTACGGCAATACCCTGTGTCGGGAGTTGACCTCGCCATGGCACGACAGTTGGCTCTGCCGGGACCATGCCCTGCACTGCCGGGAGATCATCACCGATGCGGCGGAAATCGCAGCGGAGCTGAGCCTGGCGGATTATGACGAGGCAGCCTCCAAGCCCTTCGGAAAAAACGTGGAGAACCTCAAGGATCCCGCCGCCGATCAGTCCGACAAACCCTCTTGAGGCACCGCAGGTGGAGCAGGTTGCTCCAACTAATAATTAACGTGCCATTCGCACGCTGGAGCCGCAGCGTCGATAATCCGGAAATAGAGCGGGAATTTTCCAGCGGATAAGTATTTTTTACAACTGTCAGCCGGCCATCGCGGACGGGATGGCCGGCTGACATCTTGATAAAAAACCTTGCGAATATCGCGGCGAGGCACTTTCGTGCGCCAGGCGGCTCTAAAACTACTTGGATGCAGAAGGGTTTGAGTTTTTTAAATGCGCATCATCGAGGGAAAAGAGATCTGTGCGCTCTGCGGTAAATATCCCGGTATCATTTATTGTGACGGATGCGACAAGGCCCTGTGCCGGTCATGCCGGAAGTTCGACATGTGGCAGCAGGACTGCGGTTCGATAAATACCAAGGTCTTTTGCCCGGCCTGCGCCGCCAATCCCTGGATCAACCCCTGGGGAAGCGCCATTGATTGAGCTGCCGGAGATTTCTCTCCGCCCACCCGGCACCGGCAACGATCCTAAAACTTCGTCGGCCAGTTGGCGAAATGGTATCTTTTGCTGTACAGGAAAAGAGAATCCTTGCGGTTTCCTTCGCCGCTCAGCGACACGAAGCCCAGCGACCTCTGGATATCCGGAAGAAGCCGCCCTCCTATTCACCCAGCCGGATGGGGTTTTTCCCGTCGTTTGCACCGGGGTGATCATGGCGCCGCGGCGCCGGTTTCGAGCTCATCGAGACGCTTACGGACGAGTTCCAGTTCCTCCTGCAGTGCCTCGGCCTGGCCTTTCAGCGCCTGTTTTTCCAGCTCCGGATTGGGAGCCTGGAAAGGCGCCGCATACCCGTAAGGTGTGGCATACCCGCCGAAACGCGCCCAGCCCGGATGACCGGTGGCAAAAAACATATTCCGCCGCCCCCGGCCTCCGAAACTGCGTCCCCAGGCGCCGCCCCCTTTTCCGAATCCCATTCCTAGACCCCGTCCGACGGCGGGATTCGCACGTCCGGGAACATCGAATCCGGCGCAATATCCCGCCGCCCGTCCGGTCATGGCCCCGAATCCCCGGGGTCCAGTTCTATCTCCTCCTGGCATAATTTCATCCTCCTTTCTCGGGATTTATTGTTATATCTTCTAACCATCACCGCTCCAAAGCGCAGGCAATACCTTGTGAATCCCGTCACACCGGGTTGATGAGGCATCACCTCCCACGGTGGGAAAAGGAAATGTTCCCTATCAATTTCCTCCCCGTTGTTAGTAATGGCAAACGTTGTGCCAGAGAAGGCGGACACCCGGTAAAGATGGGAGAAATCCGCCGTCGCTACATATCGAAAACATAAGTAACATATTAATTATTTTTAGTTTATACTACGGTTATTCCGGCGGGAAACTTCTTGGCAAGGAAAAAGAAAAATTAAAAACAGGCCCTGTACAGTAGCTGATACGCGACTGCATCAACCTGAAATAGTTGCATTTGGGCTACTTCTCCGACGGGGGAAACCATCCTGTCTTTGGCGGGGCGAAGCAATGGGTCTTCATCCGGCTAAACAAGATGCTCTTGTGGACCCCCGGTGACCGGGTGGCGGCCGATCATGATCACGCCTGGGGGCTATCCTAACCGGATCCTTTTCCCCATGCGTTTATGCCTCTTTGGTTTTCACCTTGACCGAAATGCTCCGGCAGCATTCGGCATTTTTCACGACAAAACAGTCCGGTCGCTCCATGAGCTGATACTGGCCGGTGGATTCGATCTCCAGATCGTTCCGGGTCAAACTGCCTTCCTTGGGAATGAACAACATGCGACCGATGGGTATCCCCGCTTCCTTCAAAATTGCCATTGCCCGATTCTCCTCCTTGTCTATGTTAAAAAAACTCGTTCATAAAAATGAAAGCACCGTTTCGGCCGCCCGATTCATCAACAATCGGCGGTCTTCCATGATTGTTGTACCCGGCCTCACGGCCCCCACCGCCACGCCATCCGGTATTGCCGTCGTCAATAAACATCTCCGTTGTCCACCGTTGCTCATTGCCCCGCTGCCGATACCGACTTTAGCTCAAAAGTATCAATCCCGTCCAGGCCACCCTATCCTGGACGGGAAAGACAAGGGACAAGCCCACGTTTTCCAGTGTCGCCGCCACGTCGATCCCCATGGCCTCCAGGGAAGGGCGGGCCTGAAAGGGAAAACGGCAATGCATCCCGCCTTCCACGGCCACACAGACCGGACAGAGACGGCAGCAGCCGCCGATCAACCCGGCGGCGAAGCGAAAACCGGCCAGAAAGGCCTCTTTTTCTCCCAAGTTGACCAGTTCGTGGAGCCTTCCCGCCGGGGCATACACATCCTCACTGGGCCGGCAGCCGTCCAGGTCGGCAATCTCTTCCGCCACCTGGAGGACGACGGCCTCCCGATAACGAATCAGGACTTCCCGGAATTCCACCACGGACATGACAAAGGGGGGGCACATGAGGTTCTTGTGAAAACTGTCGCAGACGGGCACCCGGCACTTCAGTCGGACCCGCTCGTCAATGACGATCCGGTCCACCGCCAGGGGCAGGGCAGCCGTCGCCCCCTGTTCTTTGAGGAATGCGATTAGGGAAGCGATCTTTTGCGCCGTGTCGCGAGTGTCCTGCATCTTTTCTCTTACATCGCGGGTGATTACTGTCCATAAATCACCGAAGGTGATTCTTGTTCATAAATCACCGCATTTTCAATGGCATAGAGAGGGACGGGGCATTAAAACTCCATCCCGGCACGCTCCTTGATCCCCTTGGCGTAGTGATGCTTTATCTCCTGGATCTCGCTTACCGTATCAGCGAGAGCGACAATCTCCTGGGGGGCGTACCGTCCCGTGAGGATGAGGTCCACCGCCGGCGGTTTATTGGCCACCACGGCGATGACGTCCTCCAGATCGATCAACTTGAAGTCCAGGGCGACATTGACCTCGTCAAGGATTACCAGGTCATGCTCCCCGGCGGCAACCACCTGCCGGGCCATCTCCAGTCCCGCCTGGGCAAGTTCCCGGTCGATGGGCGCCGGGTTATCCCGCATGACGAAACTGTCCAGACCGCTGGGGCGGATGGTGAAGTCGGGGAGACAACGCTCGGCGGCCAGGACTTCGCCATACTTTTTGCCCTTCATGAACTGGATCATAAAAACCTTACGCCCATGACCCAGGGCGCGGAGGGCCTGACCGACGGCGGCCGTCGTCTTTCCCTTGCCGTTGCCGGTAATGACCATGACGATTCCCCGGTTGAACTTCGCCAGGGTAGTTTCTATAATATTGTCCGCCGCCACTTTTTCGCACCTTTCCTGATCGGAGGATGATTGCGGTCAAGATGAAAGCCCGGGATGAGCTTCATCATCCCGGGCTTTCACCGCTGTTTAAAAGCAATCTCAATCGCTGCATTCCTTGAGATACCGTCGCGCCACATCCTCGGCAAGGGTGTAGGGATCCGTCTCCTTATTGATCAGTTTCTGAATCATCCCTTCTATCTCACCGTTCTGCACGAGTCGATTCAGTACGGGTTCCAGAACACTGTTCCGGATCGCTTCGTTGAGTTCCACCACCGCCTTCCGGCGGACCCGGGACCCGATGAGGTTATGCTGGACCAGATGCTGGTAGTGTTTTTCGATCGTTGCCGACAGCTCCTCCAGGCTCTTGCCAAAGCCCTCCGGCTCGAAGGCATTTTCCACCCGGATAATTGGGGGTCGCCAACCAGCGGCAAAGGTCTCGGGCGGCGCCATGTCGAGCATCGCCATGATCTCCCGCCTGAGCTTGGAGGAACCCTCACGGTCCGCCTTGTTGATGACGAATATGTCGGCGATCTCCATAATCCCGGCCTTGATCGCCTGGATCTCGTCGCCCATCCCCGGAATCAAGACCACGATCACCGTATGGGAATGGTTGATGATATCCACCTCCTGCTGACCGGTGCCGACTGTTTCCACGATCACCATGTCCTTTCCCATGACATCAAGGATGTGGATCGCGTCGCCGACGGCCTTGGCCAAGCCCCCCAGGGCGCCCCGGGTCGCCAGGGACCGGACGAAAACCCCCGGGTCTTCCGCATGACGCTGCATGCGGATCCGGTCGCCCAGGATGGCCCCGCCGGTGAAGGGGCTGGTCGGGTCAACGGCCAGGACGCCCACGGTTTTATCCTTCTTGCGGAAGGACTCCACCAGGCCGTCCACCAGCGTACTCTTGCCCGCTCCCGGTGAACCGGTAAGGCCGATGACATGGGCCTTGCCGGTCAGGGGAAAGATATGCTTGATGGTGGATCGCGCTTCGATCATGCCATCTTCCAGGTTGCGTATGAGGCGGGAGGCCGTTCTCACGTCCCCGCCGCGAATTTTTTTAACTTTTTCCATGATATCAAGCCCTTGGTTGTACATTCGTTCTGAACCATTCCACGATGCTGTCCAGCTTCGCCCCCGGCACCCAGATGGCCTTGAGGCCGGCGTCATAAAGCATCTGGAAATCCTGCTCCGGGATAATCCCGCCGCCTACGACGGTGATGTCGTCGGCGCCCTGCTCCTTCAGGAGCTTGGCAACGGCGGGGAACAGATAGCGATGGGCCCCGGACAGGCAGCTCAGCCCCACTACATCAACATCTTCCTGGATCGCCGCGGAAGCGATCTGTTCCGGCGTCTGATGACAACCGGTATAGATGACCTCGAAGCCGGCGTCACGGAAACAGCGGGCCAGGACCCTGGCGCCGCGATCGTGACCGTCCAGACCCGGTTTGGCTACCATTACACGAATTTTCTTATCTGACATAGCGATTATCCCTCCTCAAGTCGTTCTCTTAGTACAATCCCGGATCACGGTATTCACCGTAAACTTCCCGATAGACGTCGCAGATCTCCTGGACGGAAGCCAGGCTCTTCACCGCCTCGATGCAGTGGGGCATGACGTTGTCCCCCTTCTTGCAGGCGGCCTTGATGTCATCCAGGGCCTTCTTCACGGCCTTGTTGTCCCGTTTCCGGCGCACGGCCTGGAGACGGTCGATCTGCTGGAGTTCCACGGAATCGTCGATCTCGACTAAGGGAA
>Ga0302247_1001920_pt1 | contig 14604 bp, 10 predicted proteins | sample AAG_UR_Ile_MG_FD_193529 | JGI IMG/M metagenome (GOLD analysis project Ga0302247, IMG submission 193529) | Enriched activated sludge microbial communities from anaerobic digester in WTTP, New Holstein, Wisconsin, United States - AAG_UR_Ile | ecosystem: Engineered > Bioreactor > Anaerobic >...
GTGTTGTTGGCGGCGCAGGTGTCGACGCAGGCGGCATCGGCGCAGGCGTCGCTGCATTGCAGGAAGGCGGTGCAGGTCGGGCTGTTCGTGCAGGCGCCGTAGGACGACGGGCAGCTCGTGCCGACGCAGGTGGTGCAGGCGTTGTTCGGGTCGCAGGCGTTGATGCAGGCCGTCAAGGCCTGATCGGGGGCCTGGGAGACCATCGACGCGATGGCCGAGCACGAGGCGTCGAGCATGCACTCGCTCTCGCAGAAGTCGTCCTCGGTGGTGCAGTCGAAGCCCGAGGCGGCGCAGGCGTTGGGGTAGCCGCACTCCTGCTCGATGTAATAGCAGGCCTCGTAGCAGACGTTGCACTCCTCGGTCATCGGGCAGTCGTCGCAGTCGTCGGGCGTGCCGTCGGAGTCCGCGTCGTGGGTGTCGTCGCCGTCGGCGCAGATGTCGCACTCGTCGGGGATGGTGTCGCCGTCGGCGTCGATGCTGTCGTCGTAGTCCGGGCACAGGTCGCAGCCGTCGGGCGCGCCGTCCTCGTCGGCGTCGAGGGCGTCGTCGTGGCCCTCGCAGGCGTCACAGTCGTCGGGCACCCCGTCCTCGTCGTTGTCGACCAGGTCCTGGCCGTCGTCGCAGATGTCGCAGCCGTCGGGGACGCTGTCGTTGTCGGCGTCCTCGCCGTCGTCGTGGCCGTCGCACACGTCGAGGTGGTCGGGCACGCCGTCCTCGTCGGCGTCGAGGCTGGCGCAGGCGGCCTCGCAGCCGGTGTCCTCGCAGTCGATCAGGGTGTCGCCGTCGTTGTCGGTGCCATCCGTGCACTGGGCGACGGTGGTCTCCTTCTGGGTGTCGCCGTCGTCGCAGGCGGCGAGCAGAATCAAGGAAAGGGCGAACAGGGAGAGGGTCAGAAATGTTTTCAAAGTGCGCATGAGGGCCTCCTTTTCCGGCAGTATGTCCCACATCGGAAAAATTTCAACGGAATATTTTCAGTTGTGAACCGGCGGTCACAGGGTTACCACCGCACTTTGGCGACCGGGGGACCGGTAGTTGCGCGATGGGGGGTGACAGCGGATGCTTTCCCCGGGTAGCGGAGCTGCCCAAGGCTGGCAGACTCCCACTATTAAATTGTCCCCTGTAGCCGCCGGATTGCCCGACCGTCCCCGGTCGGTGCGATCTCGCAGGCTGCGGGGGAATCACCGGTGCGTGGCACGGTTCTTGCGCAGGTGCCGGGTGAATGGAGGTGCGTCATGCGGCGCCTGTTCTTCCTCGTCCCGTTCGCCTTGTTGATCACCCTCGCCGCGGTCGCCCGGGCCCAGGTCCCGGGACCGCCGCCCGGCCTGTCCCTTCACCGCGCCTCTCCCACCTGGGTCCCGACGTGGACCCTGTCGGGCTTCTGGCTCCAAACCGAGGATCCGGCCGGGAAGCTCCACGGCGGCGGTGCGGCCGTCGAGTTCCTGCTGACCCCCTACCTGGGCGCCGAGTTGTCCCTCGCCGGGCTGGGTGGGCAGGTGCAGGACGGCGACGCTACCCTCTCCCGCGACGGCGTGCGCCTCGGCGGCGGGGTGGTCATCTATCCGATGGGGCTCAAAGCCCGGGGGCTCAACCCGTTCGTGCGCGGCGGCCTGGTGGAACAGCACATGGAATACACCATCGGCCTGAAGGGCGCGGATCCGCTGCGCCTGGACAACCGCAGCTCCTTCGGCGAGATCGCCGCCGGCGTGCGCCTGCTGCTGGGTCATGGCGGCGACGCCTTCGCCCTGAGCCTGACCGTGGAGGCCGCCGCCCTCTTCGCGGACGAGGACCAGAGTGGGGACGTGACGGTCGAGCATGACGAGCCCTCGCTGGTCCTCCGCGCCGGCCTGGGTCTTCACTTCTAGGGTTTTTTCACGAATCAACTCAGCTTGACTTTGGAAAATCAGGGATGTCTACTGTGCCCGGCTGGCGCCGCATGGTGCGGGGCCGGGCCGCAAAACCCGTTTGTGGAGGACCCGTATGAACGCCTATATCAGCTCTGTGATGAACGATCTCAAAACCCGCTGTGCCTGGGAAAAAGAGTTCCTGCAGGCCGCCGAGGAAGTCCTCGACTCCCTCACCCCCATCATCGACCGCGAGCCCAAGTACAAGGCCAACAAGATCCTCGAGCGGATCGTCGAGCCCGAGCGCGTCGTGATGTTCCGGGTTCCCTGGATCGACGACAAGGGCGAGTTCCAGATCAACCGCGGGTACCGCGTCCAGTACAACAGCGCCATCGGCCCCTACAAGGGCGGCATCCGGTTCCATCCCAACGTCACCCTCTCGACCCTGAAGTTCCTGGGCTTCGAGCAGATCTTCAAGAACTCCCTGACCGGCCTGCCCATGGGCGGCGGCAAGGGCGGCGCCGACTTCAACCCGAACGGCAAGTCGGCCAATGAAGTCATGCGCTTCTGCCAGAGCTTCATGACCGAGTTGTTCCGCCACATCGGCCCGGACACCGACGTCCCGGCCGGTGACATCGGCGTGGGCGGCCGCGAGGTCGCGTACATGTTCGGTCAGTACAAGCGCCTGGCCAACGAGTTCACGGGCGTGCTCACCGGCAAGGGCCTGAACTTCGGCGGCTCCCTGATCCGCCCCGAGGCCACCGGCTTCGGCGTGGTCTACTTCGCCGAGGAGATGCTCAAGACCCGCGGCGAGAGCCTGAAGGGCAAGAAGGTCGCGATCTCCGGCTTCGGCAACGTCGCGTGGGGCGCGGCCATCAAGGCCAACGATCTGGGCGCGAAGGTCGTCGCGATCTCCGGTCCCGACGGCTGCGTGTTCGACAAGGACGGCGTCTCCGGCGAGAAGATCGAGTTCATGCTCGAGATGCGCTCCTCGGGTCACGACAAGGTCCAGGACTATGCCGACAAGTTCAAGGGCGTCGAGTATCACGCCGGCAAACGCCCGTGGATCTTCCCGGTGGACGTGGCCCTGCCCTGCGCCATCCAGAACGAGGTCAACGGTGACGACGCCCAGCTGCTCCTGAAGAACGGCTGCCAGTGCGTGGTCGAGGGCTCCAACATGTCCTCCACCCTCGAAGCGGTCCGCTACTTCGTCGAGAAGAAGACGCTGTACGCCCCGGGCAAGGCCTCCAACGCCGGCGGCGTGGCCACCTCGGGCCTCGAGATGTCCCAGAACAGCATGCGCCTGGGCTGGACCCGCGAGGAAGTGGACGCCCGCCTGCACCAGATCATGGTCAACATCCACAACTCCTGCGTGAAGGCCGCCAAGGAATACGGCGACGAGGGCAACTACGTGATGGGCGCCAACATCGCCGGTTTCAAGAAGGTCGCCGATGCCATGATCGATCAGGGCCTCGTCTAGCCTCCGTTCTCTCCGCGTCCCCCGCGTCCCCTCCGTCTTCGCCGTAGTCCAATCCCCAATCCCTGTTCCCCGGTCCCCTTTCCCTACTCCGGCTTGCCGACCATGGCCAGGCCCCGGCGTCCGTCCATCTGGATCGGCAGGGGTTTCTCCGTGCGCACATGCCGGAAGAAGCGGGTGGCGCGCACGGGCGGTTGCGCGCGCAGCCAGTCCCAGTCGATGAAGTGGTTGGGGGTGTTCACCCGGAGCGTGAAGTAGCCGATGTCCATCGAGGTGACGTTGTGGAAGAAGTGGGAGCCCAGGGAGGAGTCCACCTGGAAGTGGGGCAGGCCCGCCTCGACGAGGACACGGGCCTGGGTGATCTGGTGGAACTGCACCGGCACACCCAGGAAGCGGTCGCGGGTGCCCCAGCGGCCGAAGCCGATGAAGATGGCCTGGCGCGCCTCGTCCTTGAGGGCGCGGTTGAGCTCCTCGAGCTCGGCGGCCATCTCCATGGTGCGAGTGTTGTCGAACGCCTCGGGGTCGGCGTACACCAGGTCGTGGACCGTGTTGTCGCGGCCGTTGCCCATGGCGGCGTCGGTGTACAGCACGCAGGCTCCCGGGGTGAAGTCGGCGGCGTCCAGGGTCACCTCCTCGAGGTGGTGGATCAGGGGTTTGAGCTGGAGCAGGTAGAAGACGGGCCGCGCGCCGGGGGTGGCGCCCAGATCCACGGCGAACTCGATCTCGACGGGGTTCCCCAGGGCCTGCTCGCCCACCTCGAGCAGCATGTCGATGGTCCGGGCCAGGGGAAAGGCGTCGTACTTCAGGATGTTCGCGAAGTTGAGGATCCGGGGACCGCGGCCGCGCAGCCCCGGCTGGAGCTGGTGGTTCTCGATGTCGTAGACCGAGGCGAGCAGGTTCAGGTCGGTCTCGAGCTCGGCCTCGGCCACGCTGCGCCTGACGTAGCAGGCCTCCTCGCCCTCGACCAGCGGGGGTTCGTGCCGGGTGAGGTCCAGTGCGTAGAAGTGGCGCTGCGTCACGCCGGCCTGGGCCTCGGGGGCCACGAGGTCGATCTTCGGGCGCCGCGGTGAGAACCGGAAGCACTGCTCGCCGTCGACGACGTAGGTGCCAAGGCCCAGGGCCAGGTTGGCGATGCCGTCGCCGGGCTCGAGGCCGGAGACTGGGTAATAGTTGTGGGACTGGGCCGTGCCGCTGATGTGCGGGTAGCAGTGGTGGCCGTGCACCTGGCCGACGACCTCCTGCAGCACGACGGCCATGCGCTCCTCCTCGAGCTTGTAATGGATGACCTCGAAATACGCGCGGGACCGGAGCGAGAACAGCGAGGCGTACACCAGGCGGATGGCGTCGGCGAGCTGGCGGTAGCGGACCTCGGGATCGGGGGAGGAGTTGGGGATCAGGAACGTGTCGTAGATGCCGGCGAACGGCTGCAGAAGCATGTCCTCGAAGAGCCCCGAGCTGCGCACCGCCAGGGGGCGCGTCACCAGCTGGACGAAGCGCCGCAGCTTCCAGGTGAGGAAGTCGGGCAGGGGGGTCTCGAGGAACTCGCGGCGGATCCGCTCGTAGTCGTCCTCGCGGTAGAGCTCGGCGGTCCGGGGATAGGCGTCGAGGAAGGCCTCGAAGGCGTCGATGCCGATGATGGCCGTGCGCGGGAGCCGGATGTCGATTCCCTCGACGTGGCTTTTGAAGTCGATGTTCTCGACGAGGTGGCTGATGAAGGCGGTGCCGCGCCCCTTGCCGCCCAGGGAGCCGTCGGCGAGGCGGGCGATGCAGCTCGCCTGGGTGAAGACGTACTCGTTGAAGTGCACCACGCGGCCCTGGACCTTGAGGTTGCGCACCTTCGAGAAGATCGAGACGATGAAGGCCCGAAGCTCGCCGGCGTCGGGGAAGTCCTCGATGCGGGCCTGGCGCAGGATGCGGGCGAAGAGGACCTCGCCGTGGGCCATGAGCCAGGCGCTGAAGTGGTTGCGCGAGGCGTGGTACAGCAGGGTGTCGTCGGGGAGCTCGCCGATCCGGCGCTCGAGCTCCTCGAGATCGTGGACGCGGCCGATCTCGACGCCGTCGCGATCGCGGAACACGAAGCTGCCGAAGCCGAGCCGTTCGGTGAGGAAGTGCCGCAGCTCGGCGGCCAGGTTCTCCGAGGTCTTGTGGACGAACGAGGACCCCAGCGCGTGGGCCCGTGATGCGTTCCTCGCGTCCGAGCTCTGCACCAGCACCGGCAGGTCGGGGTTCTCCTCCTTGAGCATGCCCACGAAGCGCAGCCCGGCCTCGGGATCGGACTCGCCCCGGCAGGGGAACTGGACGTCGGTGATGACGGCCAGCAGGTTCTCGCGGTACCTGCCATACAACTCCATGGCCTGCTCGTGGCTGGTGGCCAGCAGCACCTTCGGGCGGGCCCGCATGCGCAGCAGCTTGTGCATCTCGTCCAGGCTCTCCTCGCCGATCAGGCGCTGGGTCTGGCGCATGATCTCGACGTACAGGATGGGCAGATACCGGGAGTAGAACCGCACCCCGTCCTCGATGAGCAGGATGACCTGCACCATGCCGACCTCGAGGTCGTTGTCCACGTTGAGGAGGTCCTCGACGTACTTGGTCATGGCCAGGAAGATCTTGGAGTAACCGTTCCACACGAACACGCGGTCGATGGCGGCCATCTCGGGGGCGTCGTGGGGCGGGCACAGGGGCAGCGCCACCGAGTTGTTGAAGAGCAGGAGGTTGGGCAGCCCGGGGTGCGCGCGCCGGATCTCGGCGGCGATGTCCAGCGGGGTGCGCACGTCGATGCCCACCATCAGGATGACCATGTCGAAGTCGTGGGCGGAGAGCTTGCGCAGGGCGTCCTCCCGGCTGTACGCGCTGGTGATGCGGGGCGCCGAGGACAGGTTCAACTGATAGTACTCGCCGAAGATCTGCTCCGAGAGCAGGCCGTCGCGCTCCAGGATGAACGCGTCGTAGAGGGTGGCCACGAGCAGGATCTCCTGCATCTTGCGGGGCATCAGGTCGTGGAAGATGTCCTTGTCGGAGCGGTAGCGGTCGAAGATGTCGGTGAGCTCGGTGACGATCATGGCGGTGGATCCCCCGTCCCCGGGGCGGCCCGGGAAGGCGGGGAGTCTACCACGGATGGGGATGCTGATGAAGAGCGGGCGTCACTTGCAGAATTCGTTGCTGCAGCCGGTGGTCAGAAAGTTGCAGTTGGGCTTGCAGGCGAGGGTGCCGCCGCAGTAGCCCAGATCGTAGCAGGTCTGGCCGCCGAGGTCGGCGCCGTCGCAGGTCTCGCCGTCCGTGTCCTGGATGAGGCCGTCGCCGCAGCGGCCGGCCAGGGCGCAGGAGGCGAGGTTCCGGGTGCAGTCGACGTTGCAGGCGAGGGTGCCGCCGTAGTAGCCCAGGGTGCCGCAGGTCTGGCCGTCGAGGTTGGCGCCGTCGCACACCTCGCCGCCGGCCGTCTGGACGATCGCGTCGCCGCAGCGGCCCGCGGCCACGCAGGGGGCTAGCAGCAGGGTGCAGTCGGCCGCGCAGGCCAGGGTGCCGCCGTAATAACCCATGCCGGCGCAGGTCTGGCCTCCGAGGTTGGCGCCGTCGCAGGTCTCGCCTTCCGTGGTTTGGATGACGCCGTCGCCGCAGCGGCCGGCGAGCTCGCAGGAGGCCAGATTCAGGCTGCAGTCGGCCGCGCAGGAAAGGTCGCCACCGTGGTAGCCCAGGCTCTGGCAGGTCTGACCTCCCAGCGCCGCGCCGTCGCAGGTTTCCTGGTGGGCCTCCTGGATGACGCCGTCGCCGCAGCGCCCGGCGAGCTCGCAGGAGGCGAGGTTCCAGGAGCAGTCCGCGGTGCAGGCCAGGTCGCCGCCGTGGAAGCCCAGGCTCTGGCAGGTCTGGCCGTCGAGGTCGTCGCCGTCGCAGCTCTCCTCGAGCTCGACCTGGCCGTCCCCGCAGGGGTCGGAGTCGAGGCACGGTTCGGTGTTCAGAGTGCAGTTGGCGGCGCAGGACAAGGTGCCGCCGACAAAACCGAGCGAGTCGCACGTGGCGCCACCGAGGTCGGCGCCGTCGCACGCTTCCCCGGATTCGCGGACGGCGTTCCCGCAGGCGGCCTCGGGATCGTCGGGGATTTCCATCACCAGCCGGCAGCCGGCGGTCGTGCCGAGGGTGGAAACAGCGAAAAATAAATATATTAAAAAGCGGTTCATCACCGTCACCTCATGCTGGAACCATCCCACAATCGCCCGGATCATGCAAACGGTGCTTTCTCACCGTGAGACCCTCAGAACCGCCACAGCAGGCCCGCGCCCAGGTGGAGCACGAAGCCGTCCACGGGGACCTCGCCGTGGATCGTGCGGTGGAGGGACAGTTCGGGGACGAGCGTCCAGCGGGAGGAGAGGGCGTATTCGACGTTCACGAAGGCGCCCAGCATCGTGCCCTGGGCGTGGCCGCCGCCCTCGGGGTAATAGAGGCCCCAGAGCAGGCGCGGACCGCACGAGAGGGTCCAGTCGCGGCGCAGATCGCGGGTGAACACCACCGGCAGCTGGGCGAACAGGTGCCAGGCCTCGGTGGTGGTCTGGCTCTCGGCGGTCTTCGCGGAGCCCAGGGTGGGGATCACGGCCACGCGCCACGTGGAACCCCGGAAAAAGCGCCAGCGGACCGAGGCGTCCAGCCCCGCCGTGTAGAGGCGGAAGCCGGCGTCCAGATCCGGAAACAGGCCGCGGCGGGCGGTCACCAGCGCCTGCCCCGAGGGGGCGCGGGTGTCCTGGGGGACATCGCGCAGGAGCAGGCCGTCGACGCCGGCGCCCAGCTCCCAGCGCCCCGGCTTCACCGGGTCCGCGCGGTGCAGGGTGGACACCGACGGGCAGCCGGCGAGGAGGAGGGCGGCGGCCAGCGCGAGCGGGGCCGCGGCCAAACGCAGGCGGTTCATCTCGCACCTCCGGCGGCCTTCGGGTGGGCGCGGAAGAAGTCCACGATGAACGCGTTGCCGTCGAAGTCGCGGCAGACGGGGCCGATGCGGTCCGTGCCCAGGTAGGCGTAGCCGCCGGGCCAGGTGTGGCCGCCGCCGTCGATGCGCACGAGGGACACGTCGGCGGCGCAGCCCGGCCAGGCGAGCAGCGTGGCCGTGATCCCGTCGCCGGGGACGCCGTCGGGCAGGGCGGTCGCCGCGGGGTCCGGGCCGCAGCCGTTGCGCAGGCGCCAGGCCTCCAGGGTCTCGTCGACGCCCGCCTTCACGCCCTCGTTCTCGCCGGCGATGCAGGAGTCCGACGAGGCCTCGTAGCGCCAGCAGGGATCGGCGGTGCCGTGGACGTGCAGGACGGCCACCGCGGCGCCGGTCGCGAGGCAGGTCCCGCCCGCTGCCTCGAACTGGTTGGCGCCACCCACGGGGGCGATGGCGGCGAGGACGTCGGGGCGCTCGCAGGCCCATCGGTGGGAGAGGGCGCCGCCGTTGGAGATGCCGGTGGCGTGCACGCGGGCCGGGTCGATGGGGATCACGCGGCCCACGGCGGCGTGGAGGTCGTCGAGGTAGCGCAGATCGTCCACGCCCGCGCGGCAGGCGCCCCCGGAGGCGCAGTTCCAGCCGTCGCGGCCGCCGCCGGCGTTCCAGGTGCGGATGTTGCGCAGCGGGCGGGACCCGGTGCCGTCGGGGAGCACCACGGCGAAGCCCGCGGCGGTGGCCACGGGCACCAGGCAGGCGGGGTTCCCGCGGTCGCCGTCGGGGCAGGTGACGCGCGCGGCCGCCGCCCGGTTGCCGCCCCCGCCGTGGAAGGCGTAGAGGACGGGCAGCGGCGAGGCGCCGTCCCAGGAGGCGGGCACGTGCAGGTCGAAGGCGCGGTCGGTGTGGCCGGGCACCGGGCAGGAGAGCCGCGCCCCCGGGCGCGCGTCCCCGGCGTCGCACTCGGCGAGCTGGAAGCCGCAGCCGGCGGGGCCGAGGGCGAGCAGGACGAGAAGGATCAATCGAAATCCCATGCCTGCGAGAGTAGCATGAATCCGGGCGATGTCGACGGATCCCTTTTCTCGCGGTTTGTGCTATTTTGGGCCGCCTCCCGGAGCAGGACGCCCGGGCGGTCGAGGAACGCGATGGGAAGAAGTGAACGTGAGGAGATGGAAGTATCGAGGCTGCGGCTGGGGCTCGCGGCCTTCGTGAGCGAGGCGCCCAAGCGCTCCTTGCGCGGCAAGCGCAAGGTCCAGAAGTACGTCGAGGATCTGTCGAACTGGCTCAACGAGGTCGCCTTCTTCGTGCACGACCCGGGTCGCGGCCTGGACCTGGTGCTGGCCTTCTTCGAGTCCGACAACGAGCTCCTGAACGGCTGCGTCGACCACGAGGACCAGTTGAAGAACGTGTTCGTCGAGAACGCCTTCGGCCTCTTGTGCGACTACGCCCGGCGGCTTCCCGAGACCCCCGACGACGTGCCCCGGCGAGTGCTCGACGGGATCCTGTCCGGGCGCGAGGGCATCCGGGACCAGCTCGCCGGCCTCGCCTCGGACTGGCTGGAGCCGCGGGTCATCGAGGACATGCACCGGCGGGCCCTCGAGAAGGCCGAGGCCGCGTCGACCGAGAAGCGGCGGCTCGCCTGGCTCGACATCGCCGCGGCCCTGGCCCGCGAGATGCTCGATCCCGAGCGCTTCCTGTCCACCCTCGAGAAGATGTACGGCGAGATCCCCGCCTACGCCAGCGTGATGGTGGCCGAGATCCACGTGCGCCTGGGCGAGTTCGACCTGGCCGCCCGCTGGCTTTTGCGCGAACCCCCCGGAGACGAGGACCTGGAGACGTGGGACCGCCTGGGAGACGAGGTGCTCGACGGCCTCGAGGACGAGGACCGCGCGCGCCGCTTCTTTTTGCAGTTCTTCCGCATGCGGCGCACGGTCACCCTCCTGGACGACGTGCCCGAGTTCTTCCCGGACCTGACCGAGGAGGCGTTCGTGCGCCAGGAGGCGTCCGAGATCATGCGCGATCTGCGCTTCTCGACCTGGGACGCCACGTTCCTTGTCGACGCGGGACACCCCGAGCTCGCCGATCGCTACGTGGTCGCCCGACGCAACCAGCTCTCCGGGCAGGACCCGGCGCGGCTCGAGGAGCTCGCCGACCTGCTGGCCTACAACCGGGGCGGGCTCGGCGCCACCCTGCTGTATCGCCAGCTCCTCGAGGAGCTGCTCGACCGCAACCGCCCACAGGAATACGAGCAGGGCCTGTCCTTCATGAACATGATCGACCTGCTCGACGAGCGGGTGGACGACTGGTCCGGGGTGGCCGACACCGACATCTACCTTCGCGATCTGCAGGCCCGGCACGCGGAAAAAATCTCGTTCTGGGTCCGTGCCGGGTTCGCAGCCGACGAGCCATGAACGGGGGCCGCCGCCCCCGCAAGGAGTGTGCATCATGAAGAAACCGCTGTCAGTGTTGTTGTCCGCGTTGTTGCTCCTGTCGCTGGCCGCCGCGTGCGGAAAGAAGAAGGATGAGAAGAAGGCGGCCGACGCCCCCGCCATGGGCACCGAGACGCCGCCCGCGTCCGTCCCCGACATGAAGGAGGCGCCCCCGCCCGAGCAGCCCAAGCCCGAGGTGACCGCGAAGCCCGGGCCGGCCCCCACGCCGGCGGTGGCGCCGCCCACGATCACGGCCCTGTCCGAGCTGGGCACGCCCATGATCGCCGTGCACGTCGAGCTCGCCAAGATCTTCGCCAGCCCGGCCTTCCAGGCCACCGGCCTCGAGGACAAGCTCAACTCGGAGCTCATGGACGACGAGGACTTCGACCGCGCGGCCGTGAGCGCCTGTCTGGGCCTCGAGTTGAAGAAGGTCTCCGAGCTGGTGACCTCGGTCACCGTGTTCGGCAACGGCGGGGACGACCTGGTCATCCTGGCCGACACGCCGGTGGAGAGCGAGAAACTCCTGAACTGCATGAAGTCGGCCAGCAAGAAGAAGAAGAAGAACCGCATGACCGAGACGGCCTACGGTCCGGTCAAGGGCTTCAAGGTCGCCGACAAGGACGGCGACGTGACCCACCTGGTGCCCGTGGGCAGGAACCGGATGCTGTTCGTCATCGGCGAGCAGAAGGATCTGGTCGCCAAGCTCAAGGTCGGTGAGGGCCACCTGGGCACGGGGGACGTGGCCGGCTACTTCCACGGCGGTCCGCAGGCCGTGAAGGTCGTGCTGCGAAACCTGCCCCTCGACAAGATGAACAAGGACGGCGGCAAGGTGCAGATCCCCAACCTGAAGTCGGGGGATCTGGACGCACAGGTCGGCCTGGACGCGGGCCTGCGCGTGGACGTGCGCCTGGACGCGAAGGATCCGAAGGCCGCCGAGGCCCTGGTCGCCATGGGGACCATCATGAAGGGGCTCGCCGACGTCCGGGAGCAGATGGCCGCGATCGGCCTGGACGCGGGCCTGCTCGACGCCATCCAGTTGAAGGCCGCCGGCCCCGTGGCCACGCTGGCCTTCGAGCTCGACGCCGCGCGTGCTGCCGCCATCGCCGCCACGCTGAAGAAGCAGTTGCTCGACAAGGACGCCACGCCGTCAGCCGCGGTCGGCGAGGTCGCGAAGCCCGAACCCGTCGCTAAGCCCGTCACGCCACCGCCCCCGGGTCCGCCGCCCCCCGCCCCCGCTCCTTGATTGATCCTTCGTGATTCCGCGGAAAACTCAGAAATCCCCGAACAACTGGGACATCTTCATCGAGAGGGCGATGGCGATCTTGTACAGCGAGGAGATCGACGGGGAGCTCTCGCCGCGCTCGATCTGGGAGAGCAGGCTGATCGAGAGCTGGGTGCGCCGGGCGAGCTGCTTGAGGGTCAGGCCCTTGGACTTGCGCATCCGGCGGATGTTGTCGCCGATGATGCGGTGGAGCTCGCCCTCCTTCTCGAGGAGCAGGCCCTTCTTCTGGGCGATCTTGAAAAGGATGGCCCGCAGGTCATCGATGGAGAACGGCTTCTTGAGGTAGGCGCTCACGCCGTAGCCGATGGAGTCCGCCGCGGTCTCGACGGACGGATACCCCGTGAGGATGACGATGGAGACGTCCTCGTCGAAGGAGCGGATCTGGCCCAGCAGGTCCATGCCGGACAACTTGGGCATCATGATGTCGAGGATGATCAGGTGATAGGCGTTGTGCTTGATGTCGTCCAGGGCCTTGGTGGGATCGCAGAGGGTGTTGACCTCGTGGCCCTCCTGGCGCAGGAAGTCCGAGAGGAAGTCGCAGATGTCCCGTTCGTCGTCGACAATGAGAATGTTCATCGCAAGCTCCCTCGCGCCGGCAACGGACACAGGTTGGGTCGATTGGAGGTCTCTTGTTTGCTCTTCTGCATGTTGTCGGGGCGAGAGGGTTTGAACCTCCGGCCTTTCGGTCCCGAACCGAACGCGCTACCAGGCTGCGCTACGCCCCGAAGCTGACCCAAGTTAGATCGGTCGGCACCGGAATTCAAGCTGAAATTGCACCCGAACCGACTATTCTTCGCCATGAATACTGCGGGCCTCCAGGACACCCCCGATCGCCTGCCCCTCGAGCAACTGCACCGACTCGATGCGGTCCTCGAGCTCGGCGCAGAACCGGTCGTAGTCGAAGTGCGGGTTGAAGCCGTTGGCGCAGGAGCTGGTCCGGAAGGCCTCGTAGGGACAGGCGAAGTGGGCGATCTCGCCGACGAAGCGGTACATCACGAAGAGGCCCTCCCACAGGGGGACGGCCTCCTTGCAGATCGAGCACTCCACCAGCGTGTCGGCGTCGGCGAAGTAGGTGGTCGCCAGACTTCGGAAGAACGCGGTCTCGCTGTCGGTGATTTTCGGATTGCCTGAGCTCACGTCGCCGCCCTCTCGGGGAGCAGTCTGTTCGGTTTCGCACGTTGCGTCAAGCTGATTTCAGGGAAGAGCTGGCCTTTTCCGGGGCTTTCGCGGTTCCCGCCGCCAGGACGCTTGCAAAGGTCGCGCAGGTGGGGGATAGTTTCAACGGCGCCATCGCGCTGGAGACGGGACATGCGAACCAATCACATCATGAGCTTGGTGCTGGGAATCGGCTGGATCCTCCTTTCGGGGTGCTCCCCCGAGGAGAAGAAGACCACCAACAACACGAACAACATCCCGACCTGCACGGATCCGGACGGCGACTCGGACAGCGACGGGATCCCGAACCGGGTGGAGGGCTGCACCGATCCCGCCCTGGACACCGACAACGACGGCATCCCCGACTTCGCCGACCCCGACAGTGACAACGACGGCATCGGCGACGTCGTCGAGGCCGGCCCCAACCCGGCGTTCCCCAACGACTCCGACTTCGACGGCACCCCCGACTACCGCGACGTCGACAGCGACAACGACGGCATGCTCGACGGCGACGAGGACCGCAACGGCGACGGGCGCGTCGGCCAGTGCGGCACCACCTGTCCCATGGGCAACGAGTGCCATGCCTCCCAGACGTGCATCGACGGGCAGTGCGTCCTGAGCTTCAACATCGAGTGCTCCATGGGCGAGACCAGCCCGAAGAAGCCCGACACCGACGGCGACGGCGTCCCCGACGGCCAGGAGGGCTCCCGCATCTGCCTGCCCCTCGAGGAGGGCAGCCTCTTCGGACGCAAGCCCGTGCAGTTCTCGACGAGCGCCTCGGGTTTCTACAAGATCGCCACCGAGGAGCAGGCCACCGTCCTCGAGGCCGCGGTCGCCAACGCCCCGGACTCCGGCGCCAAGCTCGTGGACATGCCCTGGGACCTCGCGATGGTGGCCGGCTTCTCGGCCCACACCCCCTCGACCGCCGAGCTCGAGGCCGAGGTGAACACCCTGCTCGGGCGCCTGACCACCCGCTTTGGCGCCGGATCGGTCGTGCGCTCCTCGGGCGTGCGCAAGTTCAGCCACGACGAGTTCCCCGTGGTCATCGACATCGCCGTGGAGCTGGTCGCCGCGGCCCCCATGGACGTGCGCCAGGCCCGCCTGGGCGTCATCGGCGCCCTCCTGAACATCGCCGACACCGACGTGAACGATCCGGGCGCCGCCTTCGGCGCCACGGGCACCCGCTTCCTGGCGCGCCTCCTCATCCTGCGCCGCCACCCGACGCCGGCCGACCCCCGCGACTTCCTCTTCTTCCAGGGGGGCGTCGCCCTGTGGGACCACTACGTCGACAACGCGCGCCAGACCGGCTTTTTGGTCGACGATCTGTCCAACGGCAGCGGGATCGCCGAGTTCACCGCGTCCTTCGAGGACGAGTGCGAGGGCTACTATTACGCCCCCACGCTCAAGGCCGACATCATCTGGGTCATCGACGAGAGCGGCTCCATGGGCGAGGAGCGCGGCTCCGTGCGTGACAACGCGGTGTACTTCTTTCAGCACGCCATCGCCGCCGGGCTCGACTT
>Ga0302247_1001932_pt1 | contig 14570 bp, 10 predicted proteins | sample AAG_UR_Ile_MG_FD_193529 | JGI IMG/M metagenome (GOLD analysis project Ga0302247, IMG submission 193529) | Enriched activated sludge microbial communities from anaerobic digester in WTTP, New Holstein, Wisconsin, United States - AAG_UR_Ile | ecosystem: Engineered > Bioreactor > Anaerobic >...
GCGGAGACGAGGCGGGGCTCTTTGCCGCCGACCTCTTCCGCATGTACGCCCGCTTTGCGGAGATGTCGGGCTGGCGCGTGGAGGCGCTCAGCTCGAGCGCGGCCTCCGGCATGGGGGGCTTCAAGGAAGTCATTGCCCTGGTCGAGGGCCGCGGCGCCTACAGCCGCCTCAAGTACGAGAGCGGCGTCCACCGGGTCCAGCGCGTCCCCGTCACCGAGGCCCAGGGCCGGATCCATACCTCGGCCGTCACGGTGGCCGTCCTGCCCGAGGCCGAGGAGGTGGAGGTGCAGATCGACCCCAACGACATCCGCGTGGACGTGTTCCGATCGGGCGGCCACGGGGGCCAGAGCGTCAACACGACGGACTCGGCCGTGCGGGTGACCCACATCCCCACGGGCCTCGTCGTGAGCTGCCAGGACGAAAAGTCCCAGCTCAAGAACAAGGCCAAGGCCCTGAAGGTCCTGCGGGCGAGGCTGCTGGACAAGATGCAGGCCGAAAGCGACGCGCAGATGTCCGAGGCGCGGCGCAAACAGGTGGGCTCGGGCGACCGCAGCGAGCGGATCCGCACCTACAACTTTCCCCAGGGACGCGTGACGGACCATCGCATCGGGCTCACGCTCTACAATCTCCAGGCGATCCTCGACGGGGATCTCCAGCCGGTGATCGACGCCCTCGCGACCCACTACCAGACGGAGGAACTGAAGAAAACGGCAGCCTGAAAATCCCCCTCCATCCCCCTTTACGAAAGGGGGAGACTTACTCCCTCCTTTGCAAAAGGAGGGTTGGGGAGGATTTTACAACGGTCTCATCCATCGATAATCCATCCTGCAGCCTGGACGGAGCGAAAGGATCAGGGATGTCAGGGGAAGGCAAGCGCTCCATCTCCCGGATTCTCTCCCGTCTGACCGAAGTCTTCGAGAGGGCGGGCATCGAGACCCCGCGCCTCGACGCCGAGGTCCTGCTCGGCTTCTGCCTGGGCAAGGACCGCGCCGAGCTGTACCGGGACCTCGACCTCGAGCTCGAAAACGACCGGATCCTCCGCATTCTCGAACTGGCCGGCCGGCGCAAGCGGCGCGAGCCCATGGCCTACATCCGGGGCTTTCGCGAGTTCTGGTCCCTCGAGTTCGCCGTGACCCCTGCCGTTCTCGTCCCCCGCCCCGAAACGGAGTGCCTCGTCGAGGAAGTGCTTGCGCTCCGGGATGCATACCGGGGAGAAAAGGCGCGTATCCTGGACATCGGCGCCGGCTCGGGGGCCGTCGGCATCGCCGTGGCCTCGGAATGGCCCGATTGCGACATGACGGCGACGGAATTCTCGGCGGCGGCCATCGAGGTGGCGCGCGCAAACGCAATACGGCTTCTCGGTACAGACCGGTCCATCACGTTCGTTCAGGGAGATCTCTACGGGGGGGCCGAGGGCGTCTTCGACATCGTCTGCTCGAACCCGCCATACGTGAGCGAGGCCGAGTACGAGACGCTAGCGCGCGAGGTGACGCTCTACGAACCGCGGGAAGCCCTCGTGGCGGGGCCCCTGGGCACCGAGGTCCACCGGCGCATTGCCGAGGGGGTGCGGGAGAAGCTCAAGCCCGGGGGCCGGCTTCTCATGGAAATGGGGGCGGAACAGCGGGCAGCCCTCACGGAGATCCTGGAACGGACAGGCCTGTTCGGGGAGATCCGCTTCCGGGCCGATCTGGCGGGTCTCGACCGGGTGGCGATCGCGAGAAAAATCTCATAACCCTTCTAAAATTCTGCAACCAGAACCTGCCGGCCAACTCGCCGAAAAGTATTGACAATGGTATAATAAATGTATAATAAATATACCATGGATTTCGAATTCGATTCGGAAAAAAGCAGAGGCAACAAAAAGAAACACGGGATCGATTTCCTTGAAGCACAGGCGCTTTGGGATGATCCCGACTTTATCGCGATTCCGACCACGGCAAGCGACGAGCCCCGATTCGTGATTATTGGAAAAGTTGCCGGTAAGTATTGGTCTGCGATCATCACGTATCGGGGAGAGAAGTTAAGAATCATCTCGGTACGACGGTCCAGAAAGAAGGAGATCGACATCTATGAAGGTGAAAGCTAAAGACTTGGACAAGAAGTTCGATGCCGGTGAGGATATTACACAATACCTCGATTTGTCGAAGGCAAGAAGACCCAGGCAGGAGCAGAAACGGGTCAATGTGGATTTTCCGCTCTGGATGATTCACCAATTGGACAAAGAGGCAAAACGGCTTGGTGTGCCCCGTCAATCAATTATCAAGGTGTGGGTAGCCGAGCGGCTGAAAAAAGCCTCCGGGGAGTAATTCCGTACTCTGACTTTGAACAGGTTATCACCTCTCAGGTCAAGGAATGAATAGCCTGCGTTTTCTGGGAGAAATATTTTGGACAAGTTCATCATCGAAGGTGGCAAGAGACTCGAAGGGCGAGTGAGGATCAGCGGCTCGAAGAACGCCGCGCTGCCCGTGCTCGTCTCCTCCTTGCTTGCCGACGGCTGGAGCACCTATCGCAACATCCCCGACCTGGCCGACATCCGCACGATCAAGAGACTCCTGGCCAACCACGGGGCGCAGATGGAAGGGCAGGGCGAGACCCTGCGCATCAACGGCGGCAACATCTCCAACTGCGAGGCTCCCTACGATCTCGTGCGGACCATGCGGGCCTCCGTCCTCGTGCTGGGGCCGCTCGTGGCCCGGACGGGGAAGGCCAGGGTGTCCCTTCCCGGCGGCTGCGCGATCGGGGCGCGGCCCATCAACCTCCACCTCAAGGCCCTCGAGGCCATGGGGGCCGAAATCGACCTGAGGGAAGGCTACGTGGAGGCGAAGGCCAAGCGGCTGAAAGGGGCCCGGATCTACTTCGACATCTCCACCGTCGGGGGGACCGAGAACATCCTGATGGCCGCGGCCCTGGCGAAGGGGACCACGCGCCTGGAGAACGCCGCCAAGGAGCCCGAGGTGGTGAACCTCGCCGACACGCTCGAGGCGATGGGGGCGAAGATAAAAGGCGCCGGCACCGATGTCATCACCATCGAGGGCGTCGAGAGTCTCCGGCCCTGCGAGGTCAGCGTCATTCCCGACCGGATCGAGGCGGGGACCTTCCTGATTGCCGCGGCCATCACGGGCGGCGACGTTGTCCTGGAGGGCTGCGACACGAACCACCTGGATGCCCTCATCCTGAAGGTGAGGGAAACGGGGATCACCGTCGAGCCGGTCGACGGCGGACTCCGGGTCCGGGGCGCTCCGGAAATCCGAAGCGTCGACGTGAAGACCCTTCCGTACCCGGGTTTCCCGACGGACCTGCAGGCCCAGATCATGGCTCTCCTGGCCGTCGCACGGGGTTCGAGCGTCGTCACCGAGACGATCTTCGAGAACCGCTTCATGCACGTGGCGGAGCTTCGGCGCCTGGGGGCGAATATCGCCGTCGACGGCCACAACGCCGTCGTCAAGGGCGTGAAGAGACTCAAGGGGGCCCCCGTCATGGCGACGGATCTCAGGGCATCGGCATCGCTCGTCGTGGCGGGCCTCGTGGCGGAAGGCAAGACGACCCTCTCCCGCGTCTACCACATCGACCGGGGCTACCAGGCCATCGAGAAGAAGCTCACCGCGCTCGGCGCGGTTATCAAAAGGGTAAAGGGATAAAAGCCATCTCCTTTTCCCCCTTTCATAAAGGGGGACGCAGGGGGATTTGAAATTTCCTCATTTAGAGGGTTGCAGTGCAAAGGGCCTGGGGATGAAAATCATAAATACATCGGGCAAGGGGTTCGAAAAGGAATTCAAGCGGATCGTCAACCGGGGTAAGTCCTTCGACCCGGCCTTCGAAAAGAAGGTCTCCGCCATCCTGCAGGACGTGGAAAAGAGGGGCGACAGGGCCCTTTTCGAGTACACGAAACGCTTCGACGGCGTGGCGCTCACGGCGAATACCATCGAGGTCTCTCCCCTCGAGATCCGGGAGACCCTCTGCAATGTCACGGATCAGGAATCGGCCGTTCTGAAGCTCGCGGCCAGGCGTATTGAACAATATCACAAGCGACAGCGCATCGCCTCCTGGTCCTACCGGGAAGGCGGCGCCGAACTGGGCCAGAAGATCGTTCCTCTCTCGCGCGTGGGAATCTACGCGCCCGGCGGGCTCGCATCCTATCCCTCGACGGTGCTCATGGCGGCCATCCCGGCCCGGATCGCCGGGGTGAAGGAGATCGTCATGACGACCCCCGTCGGCAGGGGAGGGCTCAACCCCGTCGTCGTGGCTGCGGCCCGGATCGCAGGCGTCGACCGGATCTTCAAGGTGGGCGGCGCCCAGGCCGTGGCGGCCATGGCCTACGGGACGCAGTCCATTCCTGCCGTCGACAAGATCGTGGGTCCCGGTAACGCCTGGGTCGCCACGGCCAAGAAGCTCGTCTTCGGGCGCACGGGGATCGACATGATCGCCGGGCCCAGCGAGATCCTCGTCATCGCCGACGGATCGGCCGACCCCGTCGTCGCGGCGGCGGACCTGCTATCCCAGGCCGAGCATGACGAGCTGGCGAGCTCCATCCTGCTGACTCCCGACGAGGAATTGGCCGCGCAAGTATCCGACGAGGTCAGGGCACAGCTCAAGGGGCTCTCCCGGGGCTCCATCGCCGTGAAGGCGATCCGCGACTACGGGCTCATCGTCGTGACTCAGGACCTGGTGGAGGCGGTCGAGGTGGCCAACCGCTTTGCCCCGGAGCACCTGGAGCTTCTCGTGAAGAATCCCAAGGGGCTGCTCCCGGGCATCCGGAACGCCGGCGCCGTCTTCCTCGGCCACTGCACGCCCGAGGCCCTGGGGGATTACCTCGCGGGCCCCAACCACATCCTGCCGACGGGGGGGACGGCGCGGTTCTCCTCGCCGCTCGGGGTCTACGATTTCGTCAAGCGGATCAGCGTGCTGAATTTCGACGGGAAAGCGCTCGCAAAGTACGGCAAACCCGCCGCCGAATTTGCCGCGATGGAGGGGCTGGATGCCCACGGGAAGTCCATCCTCGCGAGGCTAAGGCCAAAAAAATCTTGACAAATTTTGATCCGAGTTATTAAACTCTGCTTCCTTCATAACCCGAATCCGGCGATAAGCCCATGTCATCGCGGTGAGCCGAAGCCCCGAGCGCAGCGTGGGGGGCAGCGTGACGATCTCGCCGTTCATAAGAGATTGCCGCGCACCCTGCGGGTGCTCGCAATGACCCTTGAACTGGAGCGACCGGCTTCTTAACGCTGGATCCGGGTATAATAGACCAGACGAGCGGGCGTAATTCAGAGGCAGAATGTCAGCTTCCCAAGCTGAACGTCGTGGGTTCGATTCCCATCGCCCGCTCCAGAAAACGCAATGGGTTAACGCTGCAAGGCTTAACCCATTTTTTTCGTGAAGCGACACACGGTTGACTTTCCCGCCTTGTTTTTCCCGCGAACAGCGACAAGACTGCGCCGGAGAAGGCCCGATAACCGCGGGATTCCCGCGCGTCACCGGGGAAAGCGCCTTTCTTCCGATGCGATTCGCGGTAATTCCTTGTTACGCAATGCTTTTCTCTTGCCGGGATGCCTGCATTTTACTATAACAATGTCGCGCAACGCGGCGTCGCCGGAAAACGATCTGTCGATGGGAGGCTCGTAACAGAGAAGCGTCTCAAAAGGGCAAGGCAGGATGAGCAGACTTGAGGACCTGCGGCCGAATGCCGCCGTGCGGGGCATCCTTCCGGATTGCCTGGTTACCGTTGTTGGTGTTCAGTGGTTCGGATCGGAAGCCGTCGAGCTGACGTACAAGGATCCGGCCGGGCGCGTTGCCAATGTTCTCCTCTATCGCCACGATGAGCCTCGCCTGGAAATTGTCGAACAGGGCCGGCCCTGGAGTTTCGACGGCGACGGCGGGCTCTTCCGTCTCGTATCGGAAGCTCACCGCATCCGGCTTGCCCATCTGTTCGACCCCGTCCTGGCCGTCCATACCTCGCTTGTCGAACCCCTTCCGCACCAGATAACCGCCGTCTACGAGTCCATGCTGCCTCGACAGCCGCTGCGCTTCCTGCTTGCCGATGACCCGGGCGCCGGCAAGACGATCATGGCGGGCCTCTTCATGAAGGAACTGATCGCCCGCGGCGACCTGCAGCGCTGCCTTGTCGTATGTCCTGGAAGCCTTGCGGAGCAGTGGCAGGACGAGCTTTTCCAGCGCTTCCAGCTTCCCTTCGACATTCTGACAAACGACAAGCTTGAGGCTGCCCGAACCGGCAATTGGTTTCTGGAAAGCAACCTCGTCATCGCCCGCCTCGACAAGCTCTCCCGCAACGAAGACGTGCAACAGAAGCTCATGGCCCCGGATTGCCGCTGGGACCTGATCGTCTGCGACGAGGCGCACAAGCTGTCGGCCTCCTTCTTCGGCGGCGAGGTCAAGTTCACGAAACGCTACCGGCTCGGCCAGTTGCTGTCGACGCTGACGCGCCATTTCCTGCTGATGACCGCAACGCCCCACAACGGGAAAGAGGAAGACTTCCAGCTCTTCATGGCTCTCCTGGACGGCGATCGCTTCGAGGGCCGGTTCCGCGACGGCGTGCACACCGCGGACGTTTCCGACCTGATGCGCCGGATGGTCAAAGAGCGGCTGCTCAAATTCGACGGAACGCCGCTTTTCCCCGAACGAATTGCCTATACCGTGCCTTACAGGCTCTCCGACGCCGAAGCCCGCCTCTACAAGCAAGTCACCGATTACGTTCGGGAGGAGTTCAACCGGGCCGAGAAGCTTGCAAATGAAAAGCGCGCCGGTACCGTGGGGTTCGCCCTCACCATCCTGCAACGCCGCCTCGCGTCCTCGCCGGAGGCCATTTATCAGTCGCTGCGCCGTCGCCGGGAGCGACTGGAGAAACGGCTCCGAGAGCTCGAGCTTCTCCAGCGCGGCGCCGCCGTTATGGGCGCTGCGAATGAAACGCCGGTACTGGACCCCGACGATGTAGAAGATCTTGAAGACGCGCCGGAAAACGAGGTCGCAGCCACCGAGGAGGAGATCCTTGACCAGGCTACGGCTGCCCGCACCATTGAAGAGCTGAAGGCGGAGATAGAAACCCTCCGGCAGATCGAGGATCTTGCGTTGTCGGTAAGGCGAAGCGGGGAAGACCGGAAATGGCGGGAGCTTGCCAACCTGCTCTCCGAAATCTTCACACCCGCGGCCATTGTAAACCGCGTTGCGGAAGAAACGGCGCAATACGATGCGAAAAGCCGGCCAAAGCCGGTCCCGTCCGTCCGGCAGAAACTGGTGGTCTTTTCCGAGCACCGCGACACGATCAATTACCTGGAGCAGAGGGTGACCACGCTCCTCGGCCGGCGGGAAGCCATCGTCGTTATTCACGGCGGGATGGGCCGAGAGGAGAGAATGAAGGCACAGGAGGCCTTCAAACACGATCCGGAAGTACAGGTGCTGATTGCCACCGACGCTGCGGGCGAAGGAGTCAATCTCCAGCGGGCCCACCTGATGGTCAATTACGACCTGCCGTGGAACCCCAACAGGCTGGAGCAGCGGTTCGGGCGAATCCATCGCATCGGCCAGACCGAGGTATGCCACCTCTGGAATCTTGTCGCGGAGGAAACCCGGGAGGGCGACGTATACCGAACCCTGCTGGACAAGCTCGAGGAGGCACGACAGGCCCTCGGCGGTCAGGTGTTCGACGTCCTCGGGAAGCTGCAGTTCGAAGGAAAGCCACTGCGTGACCTCCTCATAGAGGCAATCCGCTACGGCGACCTGCCGGAAGTGCGCGCCCGATTGACAAGGGTCATCACCGACGCCGTCGACAAATCACGGATGGAAGACCTCCTGGAAGAGCGCGCCCTCGCCCACGAGACCATGGACGTGAGCCGTGTCCGGCGGGTCCGGGAGGACATGGAGCGGGCCGAAGCGCGGAGGCTGCAGCCGCATTACATCGAATCCTTCTTCCTGGAGGCCTTCCAGAACCTCGGCGGGACCGTTCGTCAACGCGAGACACGGCGATACGAAATCACCCACGTGCCGGCGCCCGTTCGCAATCGTGACCGCCTCATCGGGATCGGCGAGCCGGTGTTGTCGCGCTACGAACGTGCCGTATTCGAAAAATCGCTGATTTCACCCCAGGGCCAGACGTTGGCTGCTTTCATATGCCCGGGGCACCCGCTTCTCGATGCTACCCTCGATCTGACCCTGGAGCGTCATCGTGACCTGTTGCGACGCGGTACCGTACTTATCGATGAACGCGACACGGGGGAGGCGCCAAGGGTGCTCTGCTACCTGGAGCATACCGTTCAGGACGCGAGTCTGACCCGTTCCGGGGAGCGCCGGGCCGTCTCACGCCGAATGCTATACATCGAAATGGATTCGGCAGGCCAAGCCCGGCACCTCCATTACGCGCCCTACCTCGATTATCGGCCCCTGCGGAAAGACGAACCGGACGTGAAGGCCATACTGGAGCGTCCGGAATGCGCATGGATCGCGCGCGAACTGGAACAGAAGGCCCAGGGGTACGCCATTACCCATGTCGTTCCGGAGCACCTGCAGGAGGTTCGCAGCCGCCGCCTCGAATGGATCGAGAAGACCCGCGCGGCGGTCAAGGATCGGCTGACCAAGGAAATCACCTATTGGGATCACCGGGCCGAGGAGCTGAAACTCCAGGAGCAGGCTGGTAAACCCAACGCCCGCCTGAACTCGAAGGAGGCCCGCCGGCGGGCCGACGAGCTCCAGGCGCGCCTGCAGAAGCGCATGGAGCAACTGGAGCAGGAAGGGCAGATTTCAGCTTTGCCCCCAGTGGTTATGGGGGCGCTGGTAGTCGTTCCGGTGGGGCTGATCCTCAAAATGACGGGACAAAGCCAACCACCTGTCGGGCAAGCCATCGACACGACGGTTTCGGCTGCGGCTGCCCGCAGCGCCGTAATGGAGATAGAGCGCCGCCTGGGCTTCGAGCCTGTTGACCGGGAAACAGAGAAGCTCGGGTACGATATCGAGAGCCGGGATCCACAAACGGGGAAGCTGCGGTTCATCGAAGTGAAAGGCAGAATTTCCGGCGCAGCCACGATCACCGTAACCCGCAACGAGATCCTCTATTCCCTGAACAAGCCAGAGGACTTTATCCTGGCCATTGTCGAGTTCACGGCAGGCAACGCCCATCGCATTCACTACGTGAGGCGCCCCTTCCACCGCGAGCCGGATTTCGGCGTCACGAGCGTGAACTACGATTTCGGCGAACTGCTGGCAAGAGCGGAGGTGCCAAGATGACAACCCCTGAACAGTTTCAGGTGCTTCTGGCAAGTCCGGAAGGGAATCGCATCGAATTCAAAACTGCGGCTACCAGTTACCAATTCGAGGAGCTCGTGAACTACTGTGTCGCCTTGGCAAACGAAGGCGGCGGAACCATGGTGCTGGGTGTCACGGACAGGCGGCCGCGTGAGGTCGTCGGAACACAGGCTTTTCTTGAGCCAGGTCGTACTGAGGCAGGTCTTTACGAGCAATTGCACCGCCGAATCCCAATTGAAGAGTACATGCACGAAGGCAAGAGAGTATTGCTTGTCCATGTTCCAGGGCGACTTCCGGGAACAGCCTGGCAATACAAAGGCGCTTTCTTGATGCGGGCAGGGGATTCTTTGGTCCCGATGACCGACGAACAGCTACGCCGCATACATGATGAATACGGACCGGATTTTTCTGCCGAGCTCTGCACGCCGGCACGGCTGGAAGACCTTGATCCGGATGCCATAGAGACCCTGCGACGCCTATGGCAACGGAAAGCGACCGACCAGAACATTGCTTCACGTTCCGTGGAACAACTCCTTGCGGATGCGGAATTGGTCGTGTGCGGGCAATTGACGTACGCTGCGCTTATTCTGCTCGGTAAGCGGGAAGCCCTCGGACGATACCTCGGACAGGCAGAAGTCGTATTCGAATATCGGTCCAGCGACGCGCCTGGGCCCGCCGCCGAACGACGGGAGTTCCGACAGGGCTTCCTCCCCGTACTGGATGAAATCTGGCGACTCATCAACCTGCGCAATGATCTCCAGCATTTCCAGCAGGGGTTGTTTGTCTGGGACGTCCCGACCTTCAACGAGCGCGCGGTTCGGGAAGCAATTCTGAATGCTGTGAGCCATCGCGACTACCGAAGCAGCGGCTCCGTATTTGTCCGTCAATATCCCCGTCGCATTGAAGTTGTCAGCCCCGGGGGGTTCCCTCCCGGCATCACCCCGGAGAATATACTCTGGCAGCAGAATCCCAGGAACCGCCGCATTGCAGAGGTCCTCAGCAAATGCGGGCTTGTAGAGCGGGCCGGACAGGGAGTGGACCTTATCTTCCGGGAGTGCATCAGGCAGAGCAAACGGCTTCCGGATTTTTCCCGCACGGATGCGCACTCCGTATGGCTTACACTCTACGGCGAAATCCTGGATCCGGAGTTCCTGCGCTTTCTGGAAGAAATCGGCAGGGAACGACTGGCGACATTCAGCACGGATGATTTCCTCGTGGTCGATTTTGTTCATCGGGGCCGTCCTGTGCCCGATATCCTGAAATCACGGGTTGAGCATCTTCTGGAACAGGAAATCATTGAACGCCATGGACGTGGCCGGGCAACACGCCTGCTTCTCTCCCGACGATTCTACCGCCATCTCGGCAAGGCCGGCGTCTACACGCGAAAACGCGGACTTGACCGGGATACCAACAAGGCCCTGCTCCAAAAGCACATCGAGGAAAACCAGGCGGTCGGCGCCAAGATGGAGGAGCTTCGCCAGGTGCTTCCTGCGCTTTCGCGCAATCAAATTCAGGTATTGCTGCGAGAGATGAAAAAACAAGGGCTTGTTCACGTCCATGGGGCTACTCGAGCAGGTCATTGGTATCCCGGGCCTGAACGGCCGGATTGCAACCATGGGGAATAGTGATCGCTATCAGGTTGCAATCGGGGGCGGCTGTTAAGTAAATTCCTTTTTCACATCAACGGGTTGAAATTGCAGGTATTGCAACCTGCAAGCGAATGATTGCAATTCCGGCACAAAGCTGCCTACAAAACCGACGGGAGATTTCCTGAATGGCTGTAATCCGGAAAAAACTCATCGAGGTCGCCCTGCCGCTGGAGGCGATTAACAAGGCGTCGGCGCGGGAGAAGTCCATCCGGCACGGGCATCCGAGCACGCTTCATTTGTGGTGGGCGAGACGGCCGCTGGCTGCCGCGCGGGCGGTTATCTTCGCCCAGATGGTGGACGATCCGTCGAGCTGGCCGGATCTCTTCCCGACGGAGAAGGCGCAGGAGAAGGAGCGCAAGAGGCTTTTCCGGATCATCGAGGAGCTTGTGAAATGGGAGAACACCACCGACGAGGCGGTGCTGCAGCAGGCCCGCGACGAAATCTGGCAGAGCTGGCGCCGGGCCTGCGCCGATAACGCCGATCACCCCAGGGCGAAGGAGCTCTTCGACCGGCACAAGCTCCCGGCCTTCCACGATCCCTTTGCCGGCGGCGGGACATTGCCGTTGGAGGCTCAACGGCTGGGGCTGGAAGCATATGCGTCCGACCTCAATCCGGTGGCGGTGCTCATCAACAAGGCCATGATCGAAATCCCGCCAAAATTCGCCGGCAGGCCCCCGGTGAATCCCGAAGCCCGGAAGGACAAATCGCTCTTCGAGAAAACCTGGCGGGGTGCTCAAGGCCTCGCGGAGGACGTGCGCTACTACGGGAAATGGATGCGTGACGAGGCGGAGAAGCGCATCGGCCATCTCTACCCGAAGGTCGAGATCACAGCAGAAATGGTGAAGGAACGGCCGGACCTGAAGACGCTCGTGGGCCGGAAGCTTACTGTGATCGCCTGGTTGTGGGCACGCACGGTAAAGAGCCCGAACCCGGCGTTTGCGAACGTGGACGTTCCGCTCGCCTCTACATTCATGCTCTCGACCAAGGCGGGCAAGGAGGCCTACGTCGAGCCGGTGATCGAGGATGGCAGCTATCGCTTCACAGTGAAAACGGGCAAACCGAAGGATGCCGAGCGGGCGAAGCGTGGGACGAAGCTTTCGCGTGGAGCGAACTTCGAGTGCCTGATGTCGGTAACGCCCATTACGGGCGATTATATCAAAGCCGAAGGCAAGGCCGGACGCATGGGCGCGCGGCTGATGGCCATTGTCGCCGAGGGCGAGCGTGGGCGTGTGTACCTTACGCCGACACCGGAGCACGAGGAAGCCGCGCGCAAGGCAAAGCTGGAATGGAAACCGGAGCAATTGCTTCCAGACGACCCGCGAAATTTCTGGACCGTCCAGTACGGCCTGACAACTTACGGCGACCTCTTCACCCCCCGCCAGCTCGTGGCGCTGACGACCTTCTCGGATCTGGTGGGAGAGGCGATGGAGCTTATCCGCCGCGACGGCATCAAGGCCGGCCTCCCTGATGACCCCACGCCGCTGCGCGACGGCGGCATCGGTGCAACCGCTTACTCGGATGCTGTGGGAGTCTACACAGCAATCACCGCGGATAGGCAGGCTAATCGCACATGCACGATTTCGTTCTGGGACAACACAAGACAGAATATCCAGCAGGCCTTCGGTAGACAGGCCCTCCCGATGACATGGGATTTTTGTGAGTCCAACCCATTTAGTGATTCGAGCGGTAACTGGTTAGGTCAACTTGATTTCCCCGCAAAGTGCATAGATTTCGTGCCAGCGAAGCCTCAGGGGTTTGGATTGCAGCAGGATGCTCAGCAGCAGAGCGCATCGGCCGACAAGATCGTATCCACCGATCCGCCCTACTATGACAACATCGGTTACGCCGACCTTTCGGACTTCTTCTACGTCTGGCTGCGCCGCGCACTAAAACCGATGTTCCCTGACCTATTTTCCACACTTGCCGTGCCCAAAGCAGAGGAGCTGGTCGCCACTCCCTATCGTCATGGCAGCAAAGAGAATGCAGAGGCATTCTTCCTCGAGGGCATGACGCGGGCGATGCACTGCCTTGCCGAACAGGCGCACCCGGCCTTTCCGGTCACCATATATTACGCATTCAAGCAATCCGAGACCGAGAGCGCAGGCACTGCCTCTACTGGATGGGAAACTTTTCTCGATGCGGTGATACGCGCCGGCTTCGCTGTCACCGGCACATGGCCCATGCGCACTGAGCTTACCGGGAACCTCAAGAAGAATGTGGCTGCCCTCGCCTCCAGCATCATCCTCGTCTGCCGTCCACGCGCAGAGAATGTCCCAACCGCTACGCGACGTGAGTTTATCACGGTTCTCAAAGCGGAGTTGCCTGTTGCGTTGGCCCACCTGGAGCGTGGCAATATAGCGCCAGTCGACCTGGCACAGGCCGCCATCGGCCCCGGCATGGCCGTCTTTACACGTTACTCCAATGTGCTCGATGCCGGAGGGAACCCCCTTTCGGTGCGCGAGGCGCTGGCGCTCATCAACCAGACACTCGACGAGGCGCTGGCCGAACAGGAGGGGGACTTTGATCCCGACAGCCGCTGGGCGCTTGCCTGGTTCGAGCAGTTCGGCTTTACGGAAGGGGAGTACGGGGTTGCGGAGACACTCTCCAAGGCCAAGAACACCAGCGTGTCGGCCATGGCCGACGATGGTGTTCTAGTATCCCGCGGAGGCAAGGTCCGGCTTCTCAGGCCTGACGAACTTCCTGAAAACTGGGACCCCGCCTCTGATCCTCGATTAACGGTCTGGGACATGACGCACCGGTTGATACGAGCCATGGAACAGGGAGAATCCGCCGCGGCCGAACTCGTTGCTAAGCTGGGAAGCAAGGCCGACACGGCCCGGGAGCTGGCCTATCGGCTCTACAATATCTGCGAGCGCAAGAAACGGGCGCAGGAAGCGCTTGCCTACAACGCCCTGGTGCAGAGCTGGCCCGAGATCATGCGTCTGGCAAGGGAAGAAGGCAAGCCGGAATCACCGCAGGGAACCATCTTCGATCAGGAGTAAGCGATGGCGATCACCAATTACGAGCGCGTGGGCAAGGCAATGGACCTCCTGAAGGCGGGCCTTGCTCCCTTCGTCGAGCGCGAGTTCCGGAACCTCTACAGGGACAAGGCCGCGGAGCGCGCCGGGAAATTCGTCACTGATGACCGCCTGAACACGGGCAAGCCCCTGGCGGAGTGGGATTCCGCGGCGCTGCTTCGCCTGATGTGGGAGGCATGGAACGACGTGTTCCGTCGAACGCTCGGACAGGCGGAAAGGACCCTGGTGAGCGAGCTGCGGGACGTTCGGAACCGATGGGCCCACCAGCAGACCTTTTCCAGCGATGATACAGACAGGGCCCTCGATTCGACCGAGCGCTTGCTGACGGCCGTATCGGCGCCCCAGGCCGACGAAGTCCGGAAGATGAAGACGGAGCTTCGGCGTACGGTTTTCGACGAGCAGATGCGAACAGAGAAGCGGAAAAGCGCCGGCAGCGCCGTCGAAAGCCAGGTCACGGGCAGCCTGAAGCCCTGGCGGGAGGTGATCAGCCCTCATCAGGACGTGGCCGGAGGCCGGTACCAGCAGGCCGAGTTCGCCGCGGACCTCTGGCAGGTCCACCTGGGGGAAGGGACTGACGAATACCGTCACCCGGTTGAGTTCTTCCATCGCACCTACCTGACGGAGAGCCTCAGAAGAT
>Ga0302247_1001935_pt1 | contig 14562 bp, 14 predicted proteins | sample AAG_UR_Ile_MG_FD_193529 | JGI IMG/M metagenome (GOLD analysis project Ga0302247, IMG submission 193529) | Enriched activated sludge microbial communities from anaerobic digester in WTTP, New Holstein, Wisconsin, United States - AAG_UR_Ile | ecosystem: Engineered > Bioreactor > Anaerobic >...
ATAGACGGTTGAAGGAATCCATGGGTCGCGTAACGTTTGAGACAGTTTCATTCGCGCTGGAAGATTTGGAAAACAGGAGGACGCGATAAAATAGGCTTGACTCTCTACCCATCATAGACGGGTAGCTCCGCTACCCGGGGAAAGGAGCGCGGGGGATTGTCAGGAACGGGGTCGTGCGACGTCAGGGGATTTAGGAGACGACCGCACAGTGTGGGTGTCTCCCCGAGGAGGGCGGCATGCACGAGCGATTCTCCATCCGGGACACGGGCGAACGTTTGCCCCTCGACCGTCGTCGGGTGCTGTGGAGCTACGAAGGCGTGCTCAGGGCCCTGACCCGGGTGGAACGACTGCATCGGGCGTCCGGGCCGACCGGCGATGCCCGGACGTTGGAGCCCTACCTCGCGTGGGCGGACCGCAAGCGCGACCATGAGTGGGACGCCGAGCCGCTGGCGCTGCGCCGCTTCTCGTTGAACGTGGACCTCTCGATGCTCCCCGAGGACCTGGTCCTGCGCTTCTCGCCGCCCTCGTGGGCGCTCGACCAGGCCCAGCTGCGCGCGTTGACGCGGTCGTTGCTGCCGGTGTCGTTCGTCTGGGGTCAGCCGTCGACGGGGCCACTGGCGCTCCTCGGGGCGGTCGCGGCGATGCACGCGGCCATGGGACACCAGGTGTTCCTGCTCACGCCGACGCCCGCGACCGCGGACGAGGTCTCCAGGGTCGTGGAGTCGATGATGGCGCGGCTGTTCGGCGCAGCGCTCCCGGGCGCGGTGGTGCGCGCCGCGTCGCCGGTGGGCGCGGACCTGGCCGGGTCGTGCGGGCGCGCCCTGGTCGTGGTCGCCACCGTGGAGGACGCCTTCCTGGACCCGGCGCTGCGGGCGCTCGCGTGTGACGACCCCGATGCGGTCTCCGGTCGCGCGCCGGCGCCGACGGAGACCTGCCGGGCGCTGATCCGCTGGCTGCGGGAGCATCCGATGGAAGAGGAAAGGGCGGACGTTGCGGGCCCAGTGGGCGTTCCGATGGTCGCCGGGCGGCGCCGGACGCTGATCTTCCACGGGGCCAACGCGATCCCCCGGTTTCGCGCGCTGCCGCTCTTCGACGTACCAGTGCATCACGTGATCCTGACGTGGGATCCGCGGGAGACCACGCCCGCGCTCCCGGCGGCCCTCGCTGGAGACTCGAACGCGCGGTTCTGGCTCGAGGAGTCCCTGTTCGACGCGGCCGGATACCACGACGGGGAGGAGTGTCGACGGGCCCTCGCGGCGCGCGGCGCGCTGACGGTCCTGGCGCCGGTTGAGAGCGTGGAAGACCCTGTCGGCGCTGTCAGGATCGATGACCGTGAACGTCCATGTAAATGAGCGCGAAGGAGCCGGGGATGGAGACGGCCAAGCTCGAGGAGTGCGTCATGGGTGACCCGTTGAAGTTCTTCGTGAAGTGCAGTGCGCGGTTCGGCGGGAACGAAGGGATGCGCCGGCAGGTGCAGCGCATGCGGGACGTGCTCGACGGGCTCGAGGCGTGGACGCTGCCCGATGACCGGGACTACACGATCGAGGAGCTGCACGGCTACCTGAGGTCGCTGGTGGGGCAGTACGATCTGACGCGCTTTGATTACGGTACGGGCCTTTACTACAAGGGCGTGAGCTGGTGCGTCCTGCAGGGCAGGCGGTTCAGGGACCCGGAGGACCGGTGGGAGTTCACCGTGCTCCCGACCGCCCTGGCCGCGGCCACGCTGTCGCGGTGCGTGCTGCAGTACCCGCTGCTGGTGTGTACGGTGCCCGGGGTCGTGGACGTGCTGGCCGCTGCGCTGGCGTACCTGGCGTCGCGGTTTCCGATTTCCCGGGCCGCGAAGGGGCTGTGGCGGACGGCGGTTCTGGACATCCTGCGCCTGGGCTGGGTCCCGCTGCTGCTGTGGGAGAACCCCCGGCTGTGTCCGCCCATGTACCGGCTGCTCGGTGCCGAACCGGACTTCCTGTCCCAGGTGGAGCACGGGCTGCAGCGTCGCTGCGAGAGGTTGCTCAAGCTGGTCCGGAGCGAGTTGAGCCCGGAGCGGGTCATGCCGGACGAGGACGCCCCATCGGAGCCGGGCGTTCACCACGACCCCGCCTTCGTCCATACGGTGCAGTTGGTCGGCCGCCCCATGCCGCCCCTTTGGCCGGACGAACCCGTGGCGGCCGAAGTTGAACCCGGGCCCGTGGCGGCCGAAGCTGAACCCGCGCCCGGGGGGCCCGAGACCGATCCCATGCCCGTCGTCGAGTTGGATCACACGCCCGGTCATCTCCCGGGTGCAAAATTGCTGAAACTGTTGCTGCACCTCGGTGAACGAGAGGAGAAACATCATGACACGTAAAGCCGCCACACCCGCCAAACTGTTCGAGGTCGGCGACGTCGCCGAGTGCCACACCACCGGCCTGGAGAGGCTGGTCGAGCGCATGCAGGCCGTCCTCGAGGGCCTCGAGGCCCGTACGCTGCCCGACGATCGCGACTACACCTGCGAGGACCTGCGCGCCTACCTGCGCTCCCTGGTGCAGGGGCAGCGCGGCGAGCTCTCCTGGGGAGCCGGGTGCGGCCACGTCGTGGCGGGCTCCTGGGGCGTCAACGTCGACTGCGACCGGATGCCCTCGGACGCCCGCGTGGAGTTCGTGTTCTTCCCCACGTACATCGCGGTGGCGACCTTGTCGCGGTGCGTGCTGCAGTTCCCGCTGCTCTCGGCCTCGGTGGAGGGTCTGGTGCCCGCCCTGCACCGCGGGATGACGTTCGCCTGCGGCCGCAACCTGGAGGGGCACGGCTACGACGCCGACGCGGACAAGGAGCGGGCGCTGAACCTGCTGTACATGGGCTGGGTGCCGCTGTTGCTGTGGCAGAACCCCGACTTCTGCCCGCCCATGGCCGCGCTGCTCGAAAAGACCCCGCACATCGACTTCCACGTCGGCTACGAGCTGCGGATGCAGTACCAGCTCCAGGCGGCGGGACTGCAGAACGACCTGCACCACCGGCGCCTGCTGCGCGCCGCGGTGCTGGCCCGGCGCGAGTCCGAGGGCGCGCTGCTGCGCCGGACCCTGGACCAGGAGCTGGCCGCCATGGCCGAGCGCGACCTGAAGCTCGACCTCTACCTCGAGGGGGATCCGGCGCCCGAGTCACCGGAGGCTCTGCGGCTGCGGCTCGCCGGCCTGCTCCACGAGTTCGATCCCGAGTACGGCAAGACCCTGGCGCTCCTGCACCGGTCGTTCCTGTACACGATCATCGATTACGAGCGGGACATCTCCGGGGTCGACTGGAGCCAGCGGCCGGCCGGCGAACCGGCGCCCGGCGCCGAGCCGCCCACGGGCCGCCCGGTGCGTCAGGAGCACCCGTATCCGCGCCAGCTCCCGGCGCCCGGGGAGTTCATGGACCGCCTGCGCCGCCTGGTCCTCGGGCGGGAGTGGGAGGACAGGCGGAAGAACCTGGAGCGGAACCGCGCGAAGTGGGAGGCCGAGGTCGCCGAGGCGCTCTCTCGCGTGGACCCGGAGAACCTCGGATTCTTCGAGGATTCCACCGTGGAGCGCGAGGTCGAGGACCCCGGCGCGCCGTCCTTCGACGACCTGTTCGCGCCCTGGCCGCCCGAGGACGCGCCCCGCTCCGACCGAGAAACCGACGCCGCTCCCGGGGAAGAACTGCCCGACGACGGACCGACGGACCCTGCGCCCCCTGCGCCGCCGGAGCCGCCAAAGGAAGAATGAGGTGTATCATGGGCGATGACACCGGGATCATTTCAATCGGCGAGAGTCTGGGAAACGAGCGTACGCGGACCTGCCGGATGGACCACGAGTTCTTCCTGGAGAAATTCCCGGGTGGCGGTCTCCTCCGTCCCCTCCCGATCCACCATCCGGCGGACAGCATCCGCGACTCCTTCATACTCGAGTATGAAAAACTGCGGGGCGCCTTCGCCGAGACCCGGGAGTTCAGTTATCTCTGCTTCGTCGTCAACAGCCGGACCCGCTCGGTCCAGGCGAAGGTCCTCCGGCTCGAGCCGGGCGTCTTTTACGACCTCATCGTCGGCCGTCACTCCCAGTGTGGCCTGGTCCTGCGCGAGGACTGGACCGTCTCGTTGCGCCAGGCGCTGGTGCGGCTCTATCTGCGCCCGGCGGACCTGGTGCCGGTGTTCAAGATTCTGGACTTGGCGACCGAAACGTCCCTGATCACGGTCGAGGGCGAGAAGACCAACGGGCTGGTGGGCGCGGGCCACTGCATGCTGACCGTGGGTGAATACCACCTGTACCTGGTCTACAACAACGACGAGGCCCTGCCGGAGAAACCTGAAGAAGCCTGGGAGGCCCTGCAGCCGAAGGAACCGCTCCAGCGCCGGGAGGACGCCTTCCGGGCGTTCGACGACGTGGTCTCGCCGGACCAGGTCAAGTTGCGGTCGAGGCAGGAGACGGAGGACGCCCCGACGCGCAACGAGCACCGCACCTTCAGCGGCACGGCGTCCCTGCTGCGGGTGCTCGGGCCGAGCTTTCTCGAGGACCCGGCGGTCCCTTCCGGCCCCGGGGTCGCCGTCGCCTCCTTGCTGCTGAAGTGCGAGCGGACCGGGCTCGTCCATCTCGTCGCCGTCCAGGGCGCCCAGCTGCGGCGGGGCCTGCTCCTCGGCCGCTACAATCGCTGCGGGGTCGGCGGCACCGGTCTGGCGTTGCCCGATCTCGTCTCGCGGGTGCACCTGATCCTGCTCGAAGACGAGGGCGCGTACTGGGCCATCGACGCGGCCTCGACGAATGGATGCTTGGTCTCCACTGTGCCCTTCTCGACCCGCAGGCTGGACGGCTCCACGAAGATTCTTTTGGGGGGCGAAGTCACGGTGGAGTGGATTCCGGCATCCGGGGCCGACTCGGCCGGCGCCTGAGGGAGGCCCGCAAAAGGGCGTCCCGGATCAAGCCCCAGGGACGCCCGCAAAAGGGCGTCCCGTTTTAGGTGACGAAGTCACCGGAATGATCAGGACGAGGTACTTCCGCTGTCAGGATCGGCGACGCGGGCCGTCTGAACTGACGTGAAGCCTGTTTTACGACGCAGGGTGCGCGCCACCCCGCATGAAGGAGAGATTCCATGACCACCGACAACGCGACGCTCCGGGAGTTGTATCCGCGGGAGTCCCGCATGCTGCGCGCGATCCGCGACGTGCAGAAGAAGTACACCATCACCGAGGTCGCCGGCGCCGACCGGTCCCGGCGGGAGTTCAGGCTGACCGGCGGACAGCAGCCCTATACGGTGCGCGTCTGGGAGGGCTGGGAGCAGGCGCCCACGTGCACGTGCCCGGACCACTACCAGCGGGCCGCCGCGCAGACGGGCGGCTACTGCAAGCACATCATCGCGGTGCTGCTCTCCCACGACGAGCTGCGCTGCCAGTTGCTGGAGCTCTTTCTGTAAGGCCTTGTCGGCGGCAGCCGACGATGAACGAGGAGTTAGACATGAACGCCAGAGCCAAGACCGTGGACAAGTCCCCCGTCGACGAAGGAACCCCCTACGAGACGCTGTTGCCGCTGGTGGGCGCGATCCTCACCACGGGCACCTCGGTGCTGCTGCGCGGCCACCCGGGCGTGGGCAAGAGCGCGCTGGCCGCCGAGCTGGCGCGGCGCCTGGACCTGCCGCTGGTCGACATCCGCCTGGCGCAGCGGGATCCGGCCGACATCGGCGGCGTGTACTTCCCCGACCGCGAGCGCGGCGTGCTGGACCTGTATCCCCCCGACTGGGTACGCGCGGCCTGTGACGCCCCGACGTTCATCTTCCTCGACGAGCTCAACGCGGCCGTGACGCGCCTGCACCAGAGCGTGGCGTATCAGATCGTGCTCGAGCACCGCATCGGCCCGTTCAAGTTCCACCCGAGCACGGTGGTGCTGGCCGCGGGCAACCTCGAGGAGGACAACGCCATCGTGACGAGCCTCTCCTCGGCGCTGTGCAACCGCTTCGCGCACTTCATCCTGCGCGTCGATGCCGCCGGCTGGGTGCGCTGGGGCAACGCCGCGGGGGTGGACCCGCGGATCCTGGCGTACATCGGCTTCTCGGGGGAGCCGGCGCTCTACGAGAACTCGGGCGAACTGGCGTTCCCCTCGCCGCGGTCGTGGGAGATGGCCTCGCGCGTGCTGTCGGTGCTGCACGACGAGGACGCCAAGCGCGGCGTGGCCGCCTGCGTGGGGCCGGCCGAGGCCGAGAAGCTCTTCTCCTTTTTGCGCATCTACGGCCGCGTGGACGTGGACGCGATCCTGAAGAAGGGCAAGGAGATGGACTTCACCCGCGGCAAGGACGCGGACCCGTCGTTCATCTACGCGGCCGTCTTCGCAGTGGCGTCGGCCCTGTGCCGGCCCGGGCGCCAGGTCACCGCCGTCGAACTGGACCACACGGTGAAGTTCCTGCGCTCGCCGGGCCTGGACCCCGAGTACACCATGCTGTTCCTGAAGCACCTCAAGGCCCGCTCGAATCTCCTCGAGGCCTTGCGCCGGCTGCCGGAGTTCCGCGCGCTGGCGGGTGAGCTCGTCGACCTGCGCCGGGGGCTGTACTCATGAACACCGAGGCGTGGGACCAGCTGGTCGAACGGGAGCGCGCGCGCCTGGTGACGCTGCGGCTGCAGATGCTGGATTCGCATCCGTTCTGGGGTTTTCTGCTGCTGCCGCTCCAGCTCGTGCCCGCGCCCGGCCTGGGCGTGCCCATGACCACGGACTACCTGCAGCACATCTGGTACGACCCGGAGTGCACGCGGCACCTGCGCATCCGCCAGCTGGGCTACGTGCTGCTGCACCAGGTCTGCCACGTCGCGTTCGCCTGCGTGGCGCGCCAGGGTCCCCGCAACACCTGGTGCTGGCACCGCGCCTGCGACTACGCCATCAACCGCACCCTCGAGCCGCTGTGTCCCGGCAGCCTGTCCCAGGTGCAGTTGTACGAGCTGCCCACGACGGTGATCGACGGGCAGCGTCGCTTCGTGCCACTCTTGGACGACCGCTTCGCCGGCCGGCCGGCCGAGGCGATCTATGAAATGCTGATGGACGAACTGCTGAACCAGGAGTTGGTGGCGGGCGGCGGGCCTGAACTACGGATGATAGAAATCGAGCTGCCGGGCGAGGACGGGGGCGGTAGTGATGGGTATGACGGCGAGGATGGGGAAGAAGATGGGGATGCCGAAGATGATGGCGATGGAGACGGTACGAAGCGTAGGGCTTCGCCGAGCGGAAGGGTCAGCCCTTCCGCCGGGGACGGAGACGGCGACGGTGGCGGAGACGGTGGCGGAGACGGTGACGGGGATGACGGCGGCGGCGGCGGCGGTGGCTCCAGGCGGTTCAAAGTGATGGACCACGGCAGCGGCATCGACGTACACCTGCCGGTGCCCGACGACGACCGCTCCCGCGAGCTCCTGCAGGAGCGCCTGATCGACGCCTACGCCCGCTGGGAGGCCAGCGGACGGCGCGGCACGGTGCCGGGCGAGTTCGCGCGGGTGGTCGAGGCCGCCCGCGGCTTCACGGTGAACTGGCGCCGGCTGTTCCACCAGCTGGCCGACCCCTGCCTGGGTATGGACGAGCTCAGCCTGGCGCGCCCCCACAAGCGGTACCTGGCGCAGGACCTGCTCGTGGCCGGTCCCATCACCGAGCAGCTGCCCAGCCTGGTCGTCTCCGTCGACACCTCGGGCTCCATGGCCAGCGCGTTCCTCGACCGCGTGTTCGTCGAACTGGAGAAACTGACCGAGCTCGCCGAGGAGTGCCTGCTGATCGTCGCCGACGCCAGGGTGCACGAGGTGGTCCCCACGGCCCGGCTCGCGGAGTTCTTCCAGGAGCGGCGCTTCCGCGGCGGCGGCGGCACCTCCCACGTGCCCGTCTTCGACTACCTGCGTGAGCACCACGTCACGCCCACGCTCTTCGTCGGCATCACCGACCTGTTCAGCGAATTCCCCGCCAAAAAGCCGCTCTTCCCCGTGCTCTGGCTGGTCCCCCGCAACTACGGCCATGTCCCTTTCGGTCACGTGATCGAGGCCGGCGAATAATTGGACGATTGACCGACGACGGGACGCGCGTACACTGGCGGCATGATGAGACCCATGACCCACAAGAAGACGGTGCGGCTCGAGTGGCTGCGGGAGCGGCTGCTCGCCGGCGTGCGCGTGTATCCGCCGGACGCGGCCGAGGCGATGGGCGTGACCCTGCGGTCGATCCAGCGGGACCTGGTGGATCTGCAGGCGGCGGGGCTGCCGGTGCGCGAGGCGCAGGTGGCCGGGCGCACGGTGTACTTCGTCGAGCGGGACGACGTGCGGATCGCGGTGGACTTCCGCCTCGAGGACCTGATCGTCACCCACCTGGCGCTGGGCATGCTGCGGCGCTACGCGGGCACCCGGCTCGACGACTACATGGCCCAGTTGCTCGGGCGCGTCGAGGACCGGCTCGCGGACAAGGCCGACCCGCGCCGGCCGGCGCTTTCACGCAAGTTGATGGTCCGCCAGCCGTTCTCGCGGGCGTTCGACTCCCGGGGGGACGACCCGACCCAGGCGGGGGAGGACTTCGGCGACCTGCTCGAGGGTCTCCTGCGGCAGTGGAAGCTCAGCCTCGAGTACCTGAACATGCGTGGCGAGCGCAAGCGGCACGTGGTGTGCCCGTATACGCTGCTCTCGTACAAGGGCGGGCTGTATCTCATCGCCCGCGACGAAGCGCAGCCCGAAGCGGAGCCGCCCCGCGTGTACGCGGTGGAGCGGATCCAGGCCTGCGACCTGCGCCGGGACGACGCGTTCGAGCTGCCGGCGAACTGGGATCCCGAGGCGTTCGTGCCCTTCTGGGGCGGCCTGCTGCCGGGAGCGCCCGAGACGGTGCACCTGCGGTTCTCGCCCGCGCTGACCGACTACGTCGAGCGCCTGCAGGTTCCCCCGGGGACCCGTCGGACGCGCCGCCGGGACGGCTCGCTGGACCTGGTCACGTCCGCGGTCTGCAACGAGGAGTTCTTCACCTGGGTGCTGGGCTTCGGCGCCGAGGTGCGCGTGCTCGAGCCCGCCCACCTGCGCGAGGCGCTCGTCACCCGGGCGCGGGAGCTGGTCGGCTTGTACGAGTGACAGCGAGAAGTTTTTCATCGCAGGACCGGTAGGCGGCGGCCAGGTCACGATCTTCGTCGCCGCCGAGCAGGTCGTCGTTGTCGAACACCCGGAGCTCGTCGGCCGCCTCCCGGAGCGCAGCGAGGGCGTTGGTCGCGCGCTTCTGTCGTGCCAGTCCCTCGAACGTGAACGGCCGGACCGCCAGCACCGTCGTGAACGCGCCCCGGGCCTTGGCGCGGGCGACCTCGAGAAGCGCCCGGGGTCCACCCGAGCGTCCGCCGAGGCCGACGACCACGACGACCCGAGCCGCGCGCTCCAGGGCCTTCGCACGAGGTGCGCCGACGCAAAACCGGACTCCTGCGTCCGCGTGCCTGGTTGCCAAACGCCCGACGATCGACTCCCCCGCGTCGCCCACCCCGACCACCAGTGTCTCACTCTTGTCCTCCGGCATATCCAGATCCTCCCTCCCATGTGGGCATCATGCTCGAGGAGACGACAGATCCTGTCGCGTGGGAAAAAATTGAACTGGAAACCAAGTCGGCCGGGGTCTAAGATGACCATCATGGAGGTGTGAAAATGAATCAATATTCACTCAAGCAATCTTTCGTGGACGAACTGGTGGACGACATCCGGATCGGCCTGCTGCAGGAGTTCGACCTCCTCGAGGACAAGGAATCGAAGACCGCACCATGGACCAAGGCCGTCAAGAAGACCCTGGCCCGGTGCTGCGCGGACCAGTTCATGGACGGGAAGCTCCAGGCGTTCAGTTCCCTGAGCGACGGCGAGTACCTGCTGGACTTCTCGTATGGGAGCTATCCGGTCGCGTTCACCCTGAAAAACCCGGTGAAGAAGGGCGTCGATTACCGTCTGTTCGTCGCCTGCGAGAGCGAGTGGGGTGTGGAAGACAGCCCGGCGCGCAATTACACCACGGTCCTCGACGACTTCTGCAAACTGCTCGACGTGCGCGCCCAGGTGAAGGTCATGGTCTTCGGTTACAATGAAGAAGGCCTCGAGGGACTGCACAGCGCGTTCGAGGCGCTCTTGGATTCCCGCAAGGTTGAGTTGTCCGGCGAGACCTGGCTCTTTCTGGGCGTGCCCTGGGATTCGATGCGGCGCGTGTCCGCCAAGCTGGTTTTTTCAACGCCGGCGCCCGAGGCGGTGCGCCTGGACTTCGCAGTGGAAAAGGAACCCGGATAATTCGAAATCAAATGATCCCGAGGGTGGCGCGCTCGTCGGGGGTGAGCAGGTCCTCCCAGATGGGGCGGGTCCAGGGCTCCGGCGGCGCCGGGAGCGCGATCGCCAGGTCGAAGCGGTGCAAAAGGTCGGGAGGCAGCGCGTCCGGGGAGGGCGCCGTCCAGAGGACTTGGACCCCCGGGTGACCGAGGAGCCGCAGGAGCTCCAGTTGACCGCCGGCCGGGCGGTGCTCCGGCGTGAGGAATCCGGGATCCATCAGCAGGGCGCTGTGGCCGTGTTGGCGCAGGATCGCGAGGGACAGGGAGATTGCATCGGTGCAGTAGGCTCGTCCTCTGTCGGCGTCAGCGGGGGTGAACAGCGCGAGTCGTGCGCCGGTGGCCAGGCTGCGGGCCAGCGCGGTCTTGCCGGCGCCGCCGGGGCCGTGCAGCAGCACGTTGAGCCCCAGCCCCCGAACGTCGGCCGCCTTCAGGCAGCGCCGGGCCACCTCGGGCCAGGGCTTCAGGTGGGCGAACGCCTCCAGGGGCAGCGCCGGCCGCCGATCGCCGAGGACCGCCCAGGAAAGCACGTCTTCGGATTCCGGGTGGGGTGAGTTCAGCGCGTCGAGCAGCGCCGACGGGATCGGGGAGTCCGTGAAGGCGCGCCGGAAGGACCAACTGTCGAAGCTCGGTTCGACGAGCCCGGCTGCGATCAGCGGGGAACCCTCGGACAACAAAGCCAGCGTCACTTCAGGGTCGAGCCCCGTGGCCGCCGCGATCAGCAGGGTCCGCTCCGACGGCGTCAGGTCGCGGTCCTCGACGAGCGCCTTCACGGGTTCGTACCAACGTACGGCCAGCAGGAAGGTGAGCACCTCGAGCGAGGCGTCCGGGAGCTTCAGTTCCGTGGCCAGCGCCTGCAGGTTCTTCCGGAGGGTCCCCTCCGGGCAGGGCGTGCGGTCGAGCTCCCCGGCCAGGAGCTGAAACAACTGGCGCAAGTGGGGGACGTCCTCACGCTCGACGCCGTTGTGCCAGAGCTCCCGGCACCGGCGGGTGAGCGCTTTGGGCAGATCCAGGAGCGGGCTGCCGAACACCTCTCCCGACACCAGTGTCCACCGGTAGTCGTCCCGGTAGCGGAAGAAGCGGGTGAGGATGCGGGAGACGTACCTGCGCGTGAGGTATTGGTCGGTCTGGTAGTCGATGTTTGAACTGTCGATAGTCGTGTCCGTCATGGGGCACCTCCTGGAAACCAGGTATGCCACCGGGAGACGACAGAAGTTGTCGCGTGCAAAATTACTTCTGGAACCGGCACTCGCCCTGGACGCAGGCCACGTCCGGGACGTCGCTGCACTTCACCTTGGGGCAGCCGGCGATGGTCTTCTTGGCGTTGTATTGATCGCAAATGCGGACGACCTCTTCGGCCCAGGTGCGGGCGACTGGGGTGCCGGGACACCCGAGGCAGCAGACGCCGTCCTCGAGCCGGGGAATGGAGGTGACCGTGCAGTCGGCCTTGGAGGTGCACCGGCGGTCGAGGGGAGGCAGGACCAGGGGCGCCGGCTCCGGTGGCGGATCCATGGCGGCCGGGGGCGGCGTTGTGGGGGGAGTTGCGGGCGGCGGGTCCATGTCGGTCGCCGTGGGGGCCGCGGGCGTGGACTTGGGCGCGACGTCGGAGTTTTTACAGGAGAGGACTAGGACCAGCAGGGAGAAAAGCAGGAGGATGGGGAATTGGCGCATGATCCGGGAGTAGCGGAAAAAGGGGAAAGGCGCAAGATGAAGGAACCCGCCCGGGGGGCGACCGGGGGACCGGTCGCTTGGGGCGGGGGGAAGATGCGGCGCCAGGCGTTCTCGCCTGCGGTCGCCGCAGTCCTTGTGGGAGAGAAAGGTGCGGCCCCCGGTGACCGCAGTCCATATTGGGAGGAGTTTTCTTTCAATAACATGGTTGATTGAACCGCCGGGATCGCTTATAACGCATGTTATGACAGGAGGGTGCGCCCATGCCGCCCAGGATCTTCATCACGCGGGAAATGCTCATCAACGGTGCGTTCGACTTCGTGCGCAAGAACGGCATCGCCAAGTTGTCCACGCGCAACCTGGCCAATCACATGGATTGCAGCACGCAGCCGATCTACCGGGCGTTCGCGAACATGGAGGAGCTGGAGCTGGCCACCATCGCGCACGCGGCGGGCTTCGTCCAGGAGTTCCTGATCAGCGCGCCCATCGACGGGGAGCCGCTGCACCACATCCCGACGATGCAGGTGCGCCTCATGAAGGAGGAGCCCCACATCTATCATCTCATGTTCCAGACCGGGCGACTGGACTTCGCCAAGGCCAACGAGCTGCTCGGCATGCTGGTGCAGCACGCGAGTTTCAAGGACCACCCGTACCTGAGCAAAATGGAGCCCGCGCGGGTGCTCCACGTGATCCGGCAGACCTGGGCCTACACCCATGGTCTGTTCTCGATCATGGGGTTCCAGTTCGTGGACATTTCCGAGAAGATCATCATGCAGACCGTGCGCGAGACCATGGCCAAGCTGGTGGTCTGGGAGCTCCACAAGAAGTCCCTGGCGCGGCTGCCCGAGTACGAGAGCTGGCCGGTCTACCGGCAGGCGTTCGAGGCCGAGCTCGACCTGGGCGTCGACCTCAAGGCCGTGCTCATGGCCCACTTCTCGGGCAAGGTCCTCTCCGGCAAGGCATGATCCGCACCGCCGTGTCCCGCCCCCTCGTCACCTTCATCGCCACCGTCGCCGTCCTCGCCTTTGCCTGCGGTCGCCCGTCCAATGGCGCCCCCGAGGACGCGAAGGCCGAGCGCCAGGTCACCGTGCGCGTGGAGACCGTCACCGCGCAGGCCGGCGTCGAGCGGCTGCGCTGGACGGCGACCACGGCCGCCAACGCCGAGGTGCAGTTGACGTTCAAGGGCAGCGGCCGCATCAAGAAGCTGAACTTCGAGGAGGGCGCCGTGGTGAAGGCCGGCGACGTGCTGGGCACCCTGGTCGAGGAGGACTACTGGTCCTACCGCAAGCTCGCCAGCATCCAGGTGCGCACCCTCGAGCCCGACGCCCGGCGCCTGCAGAACCTGGCGGGGCAGGACGCGCTGCCCCAGGCCGAGGCCGACCGCATGCAGGGCAAGGTCAACGTGGCCCGCGCCCAGCTGGCCCAGGCCGACGCCGCGCTGGCGGGGGTGGTCCTGCGCGCGCCCATCGACGGCGTCATCGAGAAGAAGGCGGTGTCCGACGGCGACCTCGTGTCCCCGGCGCGCGAGGTGGGCCGCCTGCTGGACCTGTCGTCGGTGAAGGTGGTGGTGAACGCGTCCGAGGCCGAGCTGGCGTTCCTGGCGCCGAAGACCGTGGTGAACCTGGAGTTCGCCGATCCGCCGAAGAAGACCACCGGCACCGTGGACCGCATCTCCCCGCTGGCGGACTTCAAGACGCGCACGTTCCCGGTGACCATCCTGGTGAAGAACGAGCTCGTCGACGGGCGGCCCGTGCTGCGCGCCGGCCTGCGCGCGGTGGTCACCCTGGACCGGCCGGCAGCCCCCGCCGTGCGCGTGCCGTTCTCGGCCGTGCTGCGCGGCGAGGACCGGCGCACCTACGTCTACGTGGTCCGCGACGGGCACGCGGCGGCCGTGTCCGTGCGCCCCGGGCGCCTGCTCCACGGGCGCCTCGAGCTCCTCGAGGGGCTCGCCCCCGGCGACCGGCTCGTGATCTCGGGCCAGCAGTTCCTGCGCGCGGGCACCCCCCTGATCATCCGGGAAGACTGACCGCCGCCGTTTTCCCCGGGTAGCAAGCTACCCGTCTAACATAATTCCACTTCAAGCTAGCCCCCTGTAGGGCGACCGGTGGAATCATGAACGATTCCACCGGTCGCCCTACAGGGGGGGATCACGCGGGGATCGGGGCCGCTGCCGGTTCGGCGAAATAGTCCAGGGCACAGGCGCCCACGCGGCGCAGCACCACGGCGTCCAGGGTGCCGGCCACCGCGCCGCCGGCCACGGGCACGATCTTGAGCAGGTTGTTCATCCCCCAGCGGGTGGTGCGCTCGAGGAAGACCAGCCCCAGTTTTCGCTCCACGGCCATGAAGACGGACGCCGGCAGCTGGATCGCCAGCTTCGCGGTGAGGCGGTTGGCCAGCGGCACGCCGCCGGTCTTGAGCACCTCCTTCACCGTGTCGCCGAACAGGGCCCATAGCACCAGGCTGCGCAGGCGCGGGTCGGTCAGATCGTGCCCGTGGAGCAGCGCGATGGCGGCCCCCAGGCGGGCCTGCAGCAGCCACGAGGACAGCAGCGACGACGGAACGGCCAGGGGCAGCGTGACGGGGCCGCCCAGGCCGGTGACGAAGCCGGTGGAGAAGTTCTTGACCGACTCCCGCAGGATCAGGCGC
>Ga0302247_1001949_pt1 | contig 14414 bp, 11 predicted proteins | sample AAG_UR_Ile_MG_FD_193529 | JGI IMG/M metagenome (GOLD analysis project Ga0302247, IMG submission 193529) | Enriched activated sludge microbial communities from anaerobic digester in WTTP, New Holstein, Wisconsin, United States - AAG_UR_Ile | ecosystem: Engineered > Bioreactor > Anaerobic >...
TCCCTCGACGTTGGCCTGCACCACCACCATGCGGAAGCCGTTCTCCCGCGTGATCTGCATGGGGCCTTCGGACAGGCCGACCCGCGCGAGCTCGGAGAGGGGCAGCACGCCGCCGCCGGGGGTCCGGACGGGCAGCGCGGCGATGGCCTCGGGGGAGTCCCGGGCGGCCTCGGGGTAGCGCAGGGTGACCGGGATGGGCCGGTTGTTCTGCAGGATGTGGGTGATGGTGCGGCCGGCCACGGCCGTGCCCACGAGCTCGTTGATGTCGGCCTGGGAGACGCCGGAGCAGGCGAGACAACTCGGATGGAACTGGATGTCCAGCATCTTCTGTCCGCCGAGCCGGGAGCGCATGACGTCGACGGCGCCGCGGGTGGAGGAGACGACCTGCTCGACGAGTCGGGCCTTCTCCTCGAGCTGGTCGAGGTCGCTGCCAAAGATTTTGATGGCGACGGCGGCCCTGGCCCCGGTGAGCATCTCCGAGATGCGCATGTCGATGGGTTGGGTGAAGCCGGCGCCGACGCCCAGGAACAGCCCCAGCTTCTCGCGGAGCCGCGCGCGAAGCCATTCGGGGTCGGGGCGCCGCCACTGGTCCATGGGCTTGGTCACCAGGTACAGGTCCGTCTGGTAGAACCCCATGGGATCCAGGCGCAGCTCGTCGGCGCCGGTGCGCGACACCACCCCCGTGACCTCGGGGACCTCCAAAAGGGCCTTCTGGATCTCGGTGTCCAGTTCCAGGCTCTTTTCGAGGCTGATCGTCGGGATCTTCTCGGTCTGGACGACGATCGTACCCTCGTTGAGCATGGGAAGGAACTCCGAACCCAGCAGGGGGAACAGGGCGACCGAGACCGCCAGCAGGGCCACGCCCACGGCGACACTGATCTTGCGGTGCCCGAGTACCCAGGAGAGGGCGGGCCGGTAGGCGGCCACCAGTTTCCGGATGAGCCAGGGGGTCGCCTCCTTCGCCGGGCGCATCAGCAGGCTGCCCAGCACGGGGATGAAGGTGAGCGAGAGGACCATCGATACCAGCACGGCCAGGATGAGGGTGGCCGCCAGCGGGGAGAAGAGCTTGCCCTCGACGCCGGACAGGGACCACACCGGGAACAGCGAGGCCACGATGACGAGCACGGCCGTCACGACCGGCACGGCGACCTCCCGCACGGCGCGGAACACGTGGTGCAGCGGGTGGACGTGGGTCGAGCCTGAACTGAGATAGTTGTGGACGTTCTCGGTCACGACCACCGAGGAGTCGACCAGGATGCCGATGGCGATGGCTAGGCCGCCCAGAGACATCAGGTTCGCCGTGATGCCGAGCTGGCGCATGATGACGAAGACGCCCAGCACCGAGAGGGGCAGGATGGCGCCGGCCGTGAGGGCGCTGCGGAGGTTCCCGAGGAACAGGAAGAGCACCACCAGGACCAAGACGATGGCCTGGAGCAGGGACCAGTTCACCGTGTTCACGGCCGTCGTGATGAGCGTGGAGCGGTCGTAGAAGGGCGTGATCCGCACGCCACGGGGGAGGGCGTCGGCGGTGCGCGCCAGCTCGGCCTTGACGGCCTGGACCGTCTTGCGGCCGTTGGCGCCGCGGCGCAGCAGCACGAGGCCCTGGACGGCCTCCCCGCGGCCGTTGGCGGTGACCCCGCCGTACCGGGAGACGGCGCCCACGGAGACGTCGGCGACGTCGCCGAGGCGCACGGTGCGTCCTTCGCGCTGGGCGACGACCACCTGGCGCAGGTCCTCGAGGCCGTGCAGCTGGCCGTGGGTCTGCACGAGCACGACCTCGTCCTTGACCGAGATCCGGTCGCCAGCCGCGTTGCGGTTGTTGCGCTCCACGGCGGCGGCCAGGTCGTCCAGGTGCAGGCCCAGTTGCAGCAGATCGGCCGGGCGCGGGACGACGCGGAAGGACCGCACCTCGCCGCCCAGGGAGTTCACGTCGGCCACGCCGTCAACCCCGAGCAGCCGGGGTCGGATGGTCCAGTCGAGGAGGTCCCGCAGCTGCATGGAGGTGTAGCCGTCGCCCTCCACGAGGAACATGTAGATGTCCGACAGCGGTGTGGTGATGGGGGCCAGTTGGGCCTCGACGTTGCCGGGGAGCTCGGCGAGGACCGGGCCGAGCCGCTCGCCCACCTGGGTCCTCGCCCAGTAGATGTCGGTCCCCTCCTCGAAGTCCACGGTGATGACGGTGAGCGCGTATTTGGTCATCGAGCGCAGGATCGTCTGGCGCGGGATGCCGCGCACCGCCGTCTCGATGGGCCGCGTGACCCGGCTCTCCACCTCCTGGGGGGACATGCCGTCGGCCTTGACGATGATCTGGACCTGGGTGGTGGAGATGTCCGGATAGGCGTCGATGGGCAGCTCCCGGAAGGACAGCAGCCCCATGACCGCGACGACGATCGCGAGGATGACCACCAGCAGGCGCTGGGAGAGGGCGAAGCGGATCAGGGAGGCGAGCATGTCACTCCTCCATCGAGAGCCACTCCCCCTTGAGGAAGAGCGCGTGACGGGTCACGACGCGCTCCCCGGGGTCGAGGCCTTGCTGAATCTCGACGTGGGTGCGGTCCTCGAGACCGGTGACCACGCGCCGCACCTGGAAGACGCCCGGGCGGGTCTCGACGAAGACCGACGGCGCGTCGTCGAGGGTGACGACCGCGTCCCGGGGCAGGCGGACGGAGACCGTGCGCTTTTCGTCCACGAACTCGGCCGTCGCGCAGGAGCCCGGCCGCCATCGGCCATCGGTGTTGGCGAGCAGGAGGCGGACCAGCACGGTGCGCGAGGCCGCGTCGGCCACCGGGGAGACGAACACGACCACGCTCCGGGTCCGCAGGTCGAGCTGGTCGTTCACGACCTGGATCTCCTGGCCGACCCTGGTCATCCGGACCGCGGTCTGGGGCGCCTTGACCTCGAGCCAGACCGACGTGAGGTTCATGAGGGTGAAGAGCTCCCGGTCGGCCGGGGCGTGCTCCCCACGGAGCGCATGGCGCGCGGTGACCGTCCCTTCGATGGGGCTGCGCAGGGTGAAGGTGCTGATCCTCGCGGGGCTGGAGGCCAGCTTCCCGTCCTTGTCCAGCAGGCCCAGCATCCGGAGCTTCTGCGTGGTCAACTGCAGGTCGAGCTGCCCCTTCTGCAGATCGTTCTGGGCGGCGCGGAGGCTCTCGAACGTGCCCAGCTTCTTCTCGAGCAGGGACTTCTCACGGTCGTAGGCCTGTCGGGCGAAGCTCCAGCGCTGTTGCTGCTCGAGATAAAGGAAGGCGACGTCCGCGGCCTCCTTGCTCTCGATCACCGCCAGGCGGTCGCCCTCCTTGACGACGTCGCCGACCTTCACCGGGAGCTCCCGGACGATGCCGCCGATGCCTGCGGCCACCTTCACGGTGTTGTGCTCGTTGGGCACGAGGTTGCCAAGCAGCGGGAGGGTGCGCGCGAGCTCACCGTCAGTGGCCGGGGTCACCTCCACGCCGGTGCGCCGGAGGCGCTCGCCGTCGATGGTGAGCTCGGACGAACGGCCCTTCGCCTCGCCGGGGTCGGCGCCGTCCTTGCCGCAGGCGGCGGGGGCGGCTGAAAAGGCTAGGAGCATCAGGAACGGGATCATCGGGGAACGTTTCATTTCGCACCTCCGGACTCCAGGCGGACGCCGGTGAGGAGCTCCAGTTCGAGAACCGCCGTCTGCAGCGCGAGCCTGGCGGCAAGGATTCGCTCTCGCAGCTCGAACAGGGACCGCTGGGTCTCGAGCATCTCGAGGATCGTGAAGCGGCCCATGGCGAAGCCCTCCCGGAAGAGGCCGAGGTTCGTCTCCACCTCGGGCAGGACGGTCTCCTCGAGCAGCAGGAGCTCGGCGCGGGTCCGCTCGAACTCGGCGAGCAGGCGCTGGACCTGCTGGTCCAGGAGGAACCCCTGGGCGGCGGCTTCCCGCTCGGCCACGCGCACCTGGGCGTCGAGGGTGTCCACCGCCTCGCGGCGCCGGTCCCACAGCGGCAGGGGCAGGGAGATGCCGCCCACCATCGCGGCGTTTCGGTCCTCGGCCACCAGCCGCACGCCCAGGGTCAGTTCGACGTCCGGGGTCCCCAAACGGCGCTCGAGCTCCCGCTGGGCGCGCAGTTGGGCGATCTGGGCCTGGCGCACCTGGAGCTCGGGGTGCCGGCTCAGGCGCTCCCGGAGCTCCCCCGGGGCGGGAAGGGATCGGGGCACCGAGAAGCGGCCCACGGCCACGCGGAATCGCGGCTCCCTGGCCCCCCAGTGGGACGCCAGGCGCGCGCGCGCCGCGGCGATGGCCCGGTCCAGCTCCTGCAGGTCGAAGCGCGACAGGGAGAGCTGGATCTGGTACTGGCGCAGCTGGAGGGCGGTGTCCTTGCCCGCCTCGACGCGGGCGGCGATGGCCTGCTCGAGCCCGGCGGCGTTCTCCAGTTGGGCCGCCAGGTTGGAACGGCGCTCCTGCAGGTGAACGAGGCGGGCGAAGTCCAGGGCCACGGTGGAGAGCACGGCGAGGCGGGTCAGCCGGAGCTGGGCGGCTTCCACACCATGCTGGGCCCCGGCCAAAGCGGCCCGCGCCTCGGGCTTGCCCCCGAGCTCGACGAGCTGGCTCACGGTGAGCGTCCACTGGCTGCCGCCCACGCCCCGGAAGGGGCCGGAGCCCAGGAAGTCCTCGGCGGTGAGCTCGAGGGTGGGGTTGGGCGCCACCCGGGCGGCCCGGACGCGGGCGGCCCGCAGCCGTTCCAGGTCCGCGGCGCCCTGCAATTGCGGGTGATGCTGGAGGGTGAGGGCCAGGGCCGAGGGGAGGTCCAGCTCGCCCTCGGGTTCGACGATGGGCGCGCCGGACGTCTTCACCAGATGCAACGGGAGCGGGAGGGGGTCCGGCGCCGCCTCCGGGCGCAGCCGTGCACCGGCGCAATTAAATAGGGACAAAAACAAAAGAAAAAAGGGAGTTCGCATGGCCCCGGCCTCCTGACTAAATCGATTGTTACTTATGCTTATGGAATTTGGAATGTCAACGCCGGAATCCGGTCTCTTATTTACGCTTTCGGACCCTGCGCCGGCGGAGCCAGGCGCCCAGGCCGGCGGCGCCCAAGGCCAGTCCGGTGAGGCCGATGAACAGCCACGGGACGCCGGGGTCCTCCCCGGAGGCCGGCAGGTCCTTGCGCTTGCCGAACGGGGGCGTCGGCGGAGGCGGGGTCTCGGGCACCATGGGCGCGGGCTTGCCGTGCTCGCGCACCACCTCGACACGCACGGAGCCGTCCGGGGCCGGCTGCTGCCGGCGCAGGTGCACGTAGTCCAGCAGCGACCCGTCCAGCCGGTGGGCGGAGAACTCGATCAGGTCGCCGTCCACCAGGACGCGGGCGTAGTGATAGGTCGGCTCGGTCACCAGGCTGTAAGGGCGGTTGTGCTTGATGTAATAGATGGGGGCGCCGCCGCCGGCGGTGATTGCATAGTTCAGGCCGTCCACGCGGCCGCGCTCGTAGATGTGGTCGTGGCCGGCGAAGATCAGATCCACGCCGAAGCGGCGCAGGTCGTCCACCAGCCCGGACTCGAGGAGCTCCTCGTTGGGGCCGTGGGGACCGCTGGTGTACGGGCTGTGATGCAGCGAGACGAACAGGTGGCGGACCTTCGGATCGGCCGCGGCCTCCTTCAGTTGCGCGCGCAGCCAGGCGGTCTGCGGGGCGCCCACGAAGGGCTTGTTGGTGTTGAGCACGAAGAAGCGGCTGTTCCCCCAGTTGAAGGCGTAGACCACCTCTGGCTGGGGGCCGTCGTCGGGCACGGCGAAGAAGCGGCGGTACAGTTCAAGGCCGCGCTCGAAGGCGTTCTCATGGTTGCCCACGGTGGGGTAGAGCGGCACGCGCCGCATCAGCGGGTGGGAGATGGTGAAGAAGCGGTGCCAGTTGACCTTCTTCAGGCCGTCGTCGACGAAGTCGCCGGTGTGCAGCACGAAGGAGGCCGGGTCGAACTCGAGGGCCTTGACCAGGTGGCGGTGGACGCCGTGGCCGTGGCGGGTGTCGCCGTAGACCAGGAACGTGAAGGGCTCGTCGCCGCCGGGGGCGGTGCGCACTGTGTCCGTGATGGGGCCGGACCCAGTGGTGACCGTGTACTCGTAGCGCGCGCCGGGCACCAGGCCCTCGAAGCGGACCTCGTGGTGCTCGCCGGGCCCAGAGTTCTTCTCCCAGGCGTCCGAGGTGGTGAGGCTGCGCAGGCGCACGGCGCAGGTCTGCGGGCCGTGGGTCTCCCACAGGAGCGACAGCGCGGTGGGGGTCACGTGCTGCACGTACGGGTCGCGGGCGAGCTGGTCCCGGGGGCGGGTCGGCGCGGGTTGGGTCAGCAGGAGGGCGAGGAGGAGGGTCGATATCATCATGTGGTGTTTTTCGCGCATTCGGGTCCGGATCGCCAGCTGTTTTTCAGCGATGGGCAGGTGGCTTGCCTGCCTGCCGCGGGTACGCCTGTCTCCCTGTCAGGAGGGACGCGCCCCGCGCCCGGAACCTCGTCGCCGGCGCCGCAGCGCCAGGAAGAGGAGGGCGACCGCGGCCCCGCCAAGGAGCAGGGCAGCGCCGAAGAGGGGATTCCGGGGCCGAGGGGAGTCGGCGCCCGACCGCGGGGCGCCGGCCGGCCGCGTGAAGGTCGGGGGCGGCGGCGCCGGTGGTGCGACGGTGGCTGCCGGCTTTTCCAGGCCGGTCGCCCGGTGTTCCCGCACCACCACGTGTCTGGGGCCTGGACCTTCGGAGGCCCCGGGCGCACGGCGCAGGACCAGGGAGTCCAGCAGGGAGCCGTCCAGACGGACTGCGGTCAGTTCCACGAGGTCCCCCTCCACCCGCAGTCGGCAGTAGTGATGCACCGTCTCCGTGACGAGGGAGTACGGGTGGTGCGTCTTGACGGCGTAGATGGGGGCGCCGCCGCCGGCGGTGATGACGTAGTTCAGGCCGTCGACCCGGCCCCGCTCGTAGAAATGGTCGTGGGCGGAGAAGGTCATGAGCACGCCATGGTGGCGCATTTCGTCCACCAGGCCCGAGTCGAGCAGGTCCTGCTGGGGCCCGTGGGGGCCCGAGGTGTACGCGCTCTGGTGGAGGGACACGAACAGGTGCCGGATGCGCGGATCCAGGGCCGCCTCGGCCAGCTGGGTCCGCAGCCAGGCGGTCTGGGGGGCGCCGGAGAAGGGGCGGTTGGTGTCGAGCACGAAGAAGCGGCTGTTCCCCCAGGTGAAGGCGTAGACCATCTCGGGGTACGGGCCGTCGTCGGGCACCTCGAAGTTCCTGCGGTACAGGTCGAGGCCGTCCCCGAAGGCGTTCTCGTGGTTCCCCAGGGTGGGGTACAGCGGCATGCGGCGCATCAGCGGCCAGGAGTACTCGAGGAACAGGTTCCATTTGTCGTGGCGCTGGCCGTCGCTCACGAAGTCGCCGGTGTGGATCACGAAATCCGCGTCGTCGAAGGCCATGACCTGCGCCAGGGCCCGGTGCACGCCGTGCCCGTTGCGGGTGTCGCCGTAGACCAGGAAGGTGAAGGGCTCGGCGCTGCCGGTGGCCGGCGCGGTCCGCACGGTCGCACGGAAGGTGCCCGCGGCGGTCGAGACCGTGTATTCGTAGCGCGCCGAGGGCACCAGCCCCTCGAAGCGGACCTCGTGGTGCTGCGCGGGGCCCGAGGTGCGCTCCCAGGTGTCCCGGGTCGTCAGGCTGCGCAGGCGCACGTCGCAGGTCTCCGGGCGTTGCGTCTGCCAGAGCAGGGACAGCCCCTCCGGCGTGACGTGCTGCACGTACGGGCGCCGCGGGAGCCCCGGCCCCGGGTCCGGCGCGGGCTGGGTCCAGAGGAGGGCCACCAGGCACGGGAGAATCGTCATGGGGTGTTTTTCGCGCATTCGCACCCGGATGGCCAGGGCTTTCTTGGACGTCCCATCGAAATCGAAATCGAAATCGAAATCGAAATCGAAATCGAAATCGAAATCGAAATCGAAATCCAAAACCTGTCCTGGCGAACTTGCGGGTATCATGCTCTGATGCTAATTTGTTTTTTCTGGAGCTCATGCTGTGAGGAGGATCCGGATGACCCACGCGTTTCGCCAATTCCTTCTGCCTCTGCTCTTCCCCGGGCTGCTGCTCCCGGCGGCCTGCGACGACTCCGCGAAGCAGGGGGACGACGTGCCTTGGGACCAACTGGTCCAGGTGACTTTCCCGGCCGGGGCGCCCGGGCGCCGGGCGGTGGACCTCGTCCTCGTGGTGGACAATTCCTACGGCAACACGGACATGCGGGCGATCCTGAGCAGCAGCCTGCTGCACGCCATCCCGGTGCTGGAAGGACTCGAGCACGGCCTCCCAGAGCTCCACCTGGGGCTGATCACCACCGACCTCGGCTCGGCGCCGTACAACGTTCCGGGTTGCGAGACCCCCGGCGGCGACGACGGGCGGTTCCTGCGCCTCCTCGGCGAGACGCCGACCGATCCCCCGAACCAGCTCTTCGTCGTGGACGTGGAGCCCCGGGGCTGCACGATCGAGCGGACGCCCGTCCCAGGCGCGCCCCTGACCTGCGCCTCCCACGACTGCACCCCGGCGAACTGCGAGCCGGCGGCCTTCGAGTTGACCGGGCTCCCGGCAGAGCCGGCGGGGCTGCGCCTGGAGCTAGACGCGCGCGGCTGCCCCCGGTGCCGGAACACGCTGCAGCCCACCCTGGCCGAGGAGGTCGCGTACCTGGAGTTCGCCAGCGGCGGGTTCGGCTGCGGCTTCGAGCAGCCCTTCGAGGCGCTGCACCGGGCGCTGTTCGCCGGACCCCCGGAGAACGTCGGCTTCCTGCGGGCGGGCGCCCTCCTGGCGCCGTTGTTCTTCATGGACGAGGACGACTGCTCCGTCGCCGATCCCGTGCTGTTCAATCCCGGTACGGAGGCGCCGATGACGGGCGGGCTCGGTGAGCTCACGAGCTACCGCTGCGCCCGCTTCGGCGTGACGTGCGACGAGCCCTGGCCCGGCGCGAACCCCCCGTACGGGGTCACCACGCTCCAGGGCTGCGTCCCGCGGCCGCCGGGGGATCCGGAGGCGCTGCTGCATCCGGTCGAACGCTACGTCGCGGCGCTGCTCGGGCTCCGGGACCGGGAGGACCTGCTGGTGACGGCCCTCTCCGGTCCCCACACCGACGAGGTGACCGTGGAGCATTACGAGGATCGTTCCCCCAAGGTCCGGTGCGCCTGCGGCGACGAGAGCGAGTGCGCCGCTCCGATGGTCCGGCTGGCGGCCTTCCTCGCGGCCTTCGAGCCGGACACGGCGAAGCGGGAGCGGGCTGTCCAGGACCTCTGCGCGAACGATTACCTGCCGGGCCTGCTCCGGCTGGTGGAGCGGCTGCGCGCCCGGTGGGAGGCGCCCTGCATGCTCCATCCGGCCGCGGGTTGCGTGGCCCCGCCGGCGGCGCCGGACTTCGCGGAGCCCTGCAACCCCCGGTGCCGCGTCCTCGATGAGGACGACGTGACAGATGGTGTCGCCGGGGTCTCCCGCGAGCTCCCCCCGTGCGATCCCGCCCATCGCTCCGGGCACCCGCCCGATCTGGACCCGGACCTGCCGCAGGACGCCTGTTTCCACGTCATGAGGGACGAGCTCTGCGCGCAGACCCACGACGGCGCCGGCGGGAGCCGCCTGCGCGTGTCCCGCCGGTCGCCCGCCCCGCCCACCGCGCGGATCCGCTACGCCTGCGTCCCGGCGCCCTGAGCCAACTCTTCCACGTACATCCCAATTTTCCACTCCCGGCGGAATTGGCCGTACTCTTGCCTACAGATTCGATCATAATTTCTCGAATTGCCGTCGGATTGATTCTTTGCACTAGATAAAAACGCCTGCAATTCAAGCAGAAAAAACCGCGCTCCCGATTCGGTTTGACAAACTCCTCAACTCATTTTACTTGTGAGTCGCGCTTTGGCGCAGGAAGGAGTCCCACAATGCTCGAATTTCGTTTCCACGGGCGTGGAGGTCAGGGCTCCGTGACATCGGCTGAACTGCTCGCCGTCACGGCCATCTCCGACAACAAATTCGCCCAGGCATTCCCCAGCTTCGGACCAGAACGCCGAGGCGCGCCGGTGCAGGCCTTCGCCCGCATCAGCGACACGCCCATCCGCAACCGCTCCAAGGTGTACCGGCCCAACGTCGTGCTCGTGCTCGACTACTCGCTGGTCTCCATGGTGAACGTGGCCGCCGGTCTGGCCGAGGACGGCCTGCTGGTGGTCTCGACCTCGAATTCCGAGGAGCAGGTCCGCCGGGAGACGAAATGGAACGGCCGCCTCGCGATGGTCGACGGCATCCGCATCGCGATGACCCACATCAAGCGGCCGATCAACAACACCGTCATGCTCGGCGCGCTGATCAAGGCCACGGGCTGCGTGAACATGAGCCAGATGGAAGAGGCCGTGAAGGAGCGCTTCGGCAAGATCGCCGCGGTGAACCTCAACGCGCTCAAGGAGGCCTTCGAGACCGTCCACATCTGCGAGGGGGTGAAGCATGGCTAAGAATCCGATGGAACTGAAGTGGCAGGAGATCCCGCTGGGCTTCGTGTGGAACCAGCCCCAGTCCTCCCTGAACAACCACACCGGCTCGTGGCGCTCCGAGCGCCCGATCTGGGACGAGCAGCACTGCATCCGCTGCGGCGTGTGCGCGCTGTTCTGCCCCGAGGCGTGCGTCCGCACCGACGAGCGCGGCTACTTCCACGCCGACCTGGACTACTGCAAGGGCTGCAGCATCTGCGCCCACGAGTGTTGGACGGGTTGCATCAAAATGAAGCCGGAGGAAGCATAATGGGAAAGCGTAAAGGTGTAGAGAGCAGTATCGCCCTGGCCGATTCCGCGGCCATGTGCCGCATCGAGGCCATCGCCGCCTATCCCATCACGCCGCAGACCCACATCGTGGAGCACCTCTCCGAGTGGGTGAACGACGGCCACCTCGACGCCGAGTTCGTGCCGGTCGAGTCCGAGCACAGCGCGATGTCCGCCGCCCTGGGCATGAGCGCGGTGGGCGCCCGCACGTTCACGGCGACCTCCAGCCAGGGCCTCGCCCTGATGCACGAGATCCTCTTCATCGCCCCGGCGATGCGCCTGCCCATCGTCATGGCCGTGGCCAACCGCTCCCTGTCGGGCCCGATCAGCATCTGGAACGACCACAGCGACATCATGACCGACCGCGACATCGGCTGGGTGCAGATCTTCGCCGAGAACGGCCAGGAGTGCTTCGACCTGGTGCCGGCCTGCTTCCGCGTGGCCGAGGACAAGCGCGTGGTGCTCCCGACGATCCTGAACTTCGACGGCTTCGTGGTCTCCCACATGATCGAGCCCATCGAGTTCTGGACCCAGGAGCAGTTCGACGCCTACCTGCCGCCGTTCGATCCCCAGATCAAGCTCGACGTGCGCAAGCCCGTCGCCATGGGCGCCGTGGGCATCCCCGAGATCTACTACGAGGCCCGCCTGGCCCAGCAGAACGCGCTCCTGAACGCCAAGGCCGTCGTGGTCGAGGCCTTCGCCGAGCTCGAGAAGATGGTCGGCCGCAAGTACAACCTGGTCGAGACCTACAAGGCCGACGACGCCGACGCGATCCTTTATCTCATGGGCTCGCTCTCCGAGACCGCCATGACCGCGGTGGACAACCTCCGCAAGCAGGGCAAGAAGGTCGGCCTGGTCCGCCCGCGCCTGTGGCGGCCGTTCCCCACCCAGGAGCTCCTGGCCGCGTTCGGGAACGTCCCCGTGGTGGGCGTGTGCGACCGCGCCCTGGCCTTCGGCCACGAGCACCACATGGTGGCCCAGGAGATCCGCACGCTGTTCTACGACGCCCCGAACCGCCCGAAGCTCGTCGAGTTCGTGATCGGCCTGGGCGGCCGCGACGTCACCATCGGCGACATGGAGCACATCCTGAACCGCCTCCTGGAAGTGAAAAACGGCGCACCGGTCGGTCCGGTGGAATACGTAGGAGTGAGAAAATGATTGAACAATACAACGTCTACGCCGCAAAGCTGCTTCCCCCGGAAGAACTGTTCGCCTCCGGTCACAAGGCCTGCCAGGGCTGCGCGCCGGCGCTCGCCCTGCGCTACCTGATGAAGGCCCTCGGACCGAACACCATCGTGTGCAACGCCACCGGCTGCATGGAGATCGTCTCCTCGGCCTACCCGGACATCGCCTGGGGCGTGCCCTGGATCCACGTGGCCTTCGAGAACGCCGCGGCCGTGGCCTCCGGCGTCGAGGCCGGCATCAAGATCCTGCAGCGCAAGGGCAAGCTGGCCCCCGGCAAGATCAACGTCGTGGCCATCGGCGGTGACGGCGGCACCTTCGACATCGGCCTGCAGGCCCTCTCGGGCATGCTCGAGCGCGGACACAACGCCATGTACCTCTGCTACGACAACGAGGCGTACATGAACACGGGCATCCAGCGCTCCTCCGGCACCCCCTTCGGCGCCTCCACGACCACCAGCCCGGCGGGCAAGGCCATCCCGGGCCAGCGGACCGTCAAGAAGGACCTGCTCGAGATCGGCGCCGCCCACCAGATCGCCTACGCGGCGACCGCCTGCACCTCCTATCCGTTCGACTTCATGGAGAAGGTCAAGAAGGCGTTCTCGTACGACGGCGCCAAACTGATCCACATACTCGCGCCCTGCCCGACGGGCTGGCGCACCAACCCCGGCGAGGTCATCAAGCACGGCCGCCTGGCGGTGCAGACGGGCATCTTCCCGCTGTATGAAGTGGATCACGGCCGCTACAAGATGTCCATGGATCTGCCGTTCCTGAAGCCCCTCAAGATGTACCTCTCCCCGCAGGGGCGCTACCGGCACCTCTCCGAGGAGCAGACCGCCATCATCGAGGCGAACCTGAAGGCCCGTTACGCGAAACTGCAGGCGCTTTGCCGCATCACGGCGGAGGTGTGACCATGGTGGATCTCACTGCTGTCGACAAGATCATCGAAGGCTACCACGGCGACAAGACCGCCATCCTGGCGATCCTGCAGGACATCCAGGCCGTGTACAACTACCCCGCGAGGCCATGATGCGCGTGGTGGAGAAGCTCCAGGTCTCCACGACCCAGGTCTCCTCGCTGGCCACCTTCTTCCATGCGTTCTCGCTCAAGCCGCGCGGCAAGAACATCGTGACCGTCTGCATGGGCACCGCCTGCCACGTCCGTGGGGCGCCGCGCGTGCTCGACGAGATCGAGCGTCAGATGGGCGTGAAGAACCAGGAGACCACCCCGGACGGCCTGTTCACCGTCGAGACCGTGAACTGCGTGGGCGCCTGCGCGCTCGGCCCCCTGGTCATGGTCAACGGGAACTATCACGGGAACATCGCCACTTCCGAGGTGACCGAGGTTCTGGACCAGTACCGCAAGCCCGCAGGGCAGGCGTGAGAGGGAGTGAAACATGGAGAAAGCGACAACCCCGCAAGCGTTGTTACAAATCATAGAGAAGCATGAGAAGGCGCGCGACCCCAACGCCGTGCGCATCTCCGTCTGCGGCGGCACCGGCTGCAAGGCCTCCGGCGCCGGCCCCCTCATCGAGGCGTTCCGCAAGGAGATCGCCGACCGCAAGCTCGACGTGGAAGTGATCAGCACCGGCTGCCACGGCTTCTGCGAGCGCGGCCCCCTGGTGGTTTTGCATCCGACCGGCGTCTTCTACCAGAAGGTGAAGATCAAGGACATCCCCGAGATCCTCGAAAAGACGCTGGCCAAGGGCGAGCTCATCGCCCGCCTGCAGTACCGCGACGAGAACCGCCAGGTCTACGTGAAGGAGAAGGAAGTCCCCTTCTACAAGGACCAGGAGCGCATCGTCTTCGCGATGAACGGCCACATCGACCCGACCCGCCTGGATCACTACCTGTCCATGCAGGGCTACCGCGCGCTGGCCACCGTGCTCGCCAAGCACCAGCCCGGCGAGATCGTCGACATGGTCATCAAGTCCGGCCTGCGCGGCCGCGGCGGCGGCGGCTTCCCCACCGGCCTAAAGTGGAAGTTCACCCGCGAGGCCGAGGGCGACAAGAAGTACCTCATCTGCAACGCGGACGAGGGCGACCCGGGCGCGTTCATGGACCGCTCGGTCCTCGAGGGCAATCCCCACCTGGTGCTCGAGGGCATGATCATCGGCGCGTACGCCGTGGGCGCCTCCGAGGGCTACGTGTACGTCCGCAACGAGTACCCCATGGCCATCGAGCACCTGCAGTTGGCCATCTCCCAGGCCCGCGAGCTGGGCGTGCTGGGCGACAACATCCTGGGCACCGGCTTCTCGTTCGACGTCAAGATCAACCGCGGCGGCGGCGCCTTCGTGTGCGGCGAGGAGACCGCGCTCATCGCGTCCATCGAGGGTCGTCGCGGCATGCCGCGCACCCGCCCGCCGTTCCCGGCCAAGAAGGGCCTGTGGGGCAAGCCCACCGACATCAACAACGTCGAGACCTGGGCCAACGTGCCGTACATCATCAACCGCGGCGTCGACTGGTTCACCAGCATCGGCACCGGC
>Ga0302247_1001959_pt1 | contig 14335 bp, 16 predicted proteins | sample AAG_UR_Ile_MG_FD_193529 | JGI IMG/M metagenome (GOLD analysis project Ga0302247, IMG submission 193529) | Enriched activated sludge microbial communities from anaerobic digester in WTTP, New Holstein, Wisconsin, United States - AAG_UR_Ile | ecosystem: Engineered > Bioreactor > Anaerobic >...
TTCGAGTCTCAATTATGATGAGCCCTACAATGCATTCTGGTATCGTCTTCCCCCAGAGCGGATCCTCGGGTATGTTGAGAGGTGGTTCTATGTGTAAACATAATTCGGGATATCACAGGACACTACACTGTCGTGCTCACTACTCGAACGGGTGAGCAGCCCACCCCTTGAGAGATTACAGGTCACTGATGGGTATGATCGATTACTGATACGACAAAGAGGGCTGAAACTACGATTGCGAGTATAAAACTCAGGAAGAATCCCGAAGTGTATCCAATCGCTGTGATAACCATTCCGGTTACGAGGGGGCCTGTCGATTGCCCGATATCCATGATCGAAGAGAGCGCCCCCATCGAAGCCCCGATCTGTTCTTTCCGGGCCACATCTGCAATGTAGGCGGTGGTCGCGACCGTAGAGATTGATATCCCAAGACCGAACAGGGAGCTCACGATGAGGAATTGTGTGAATGACTGACAGAACGGGACGAGAGCTATAGAGACACCGGTAAGCACGATGCCGGCAAGGATCTGGACTCGTTTGTCGACCCGGTCCGCAACCCGTCCGAAGAGGGGTTTTGTCGCCGCGATGATCAGGACCTGGACCGCAAAGATAATCCCGGTCTCGTATGCACTCATCTCACGGGAAGCGAGTAAGATCGGAAGAAAGGTCTCGAACGCACCATAGGCAAAATAGGTGGCCATGTCCACAAAGGCTGTTCCTCTCAGTCTCCGGTTTGAGAAAAATGTCATAAAGCTGTCTCGAAACACAGAAAAGGGAAGAAGATTGATGGGGCCCGATTCCTTCTCGCGATACAACAGGGTCATGATGAACACCGGAACAGCGGCAGCCGCTGCAGCGATATATACGATCCGGTATTGGAGAAGCCCGGGGTAGAACACGAAGTACGAGATAATGGCACCACCGGCGAGCGGGGCGATAGTCCGGCCTATGAGGGTTGCAGAGGAGTACTGGCCGATCATCTCGGCCTTCCGCGCCGGGAACCTTTCGGCAATAATCGCAGACACGAGAGGTCCAAGGATAGCGGTTGCCGTACCATGGAAAAAACGGATAGGGATCAACCAGTAGGGGTTAATCACGAGGAGATAGAGGAAGGGAGCTGCGAGAAAAATTGCACCGGATAAAACGAGTATCCTTTTCCTGCCGATATGATCAGACATGACGCCGATCGGAAACGAGAACAGGATTCCGGCAAGGGGTGAGAAAAAAGCTATAAGGCCTATAAGAGCGTCGTCTGCACCCAGTGCCTGGGAGAAGAGAGGTAATACCGGAGTCTTTGAAACTGTTGTTGAAAATATTGCAAAGAAGCCGAGCAGGAAGAAGAAATACATCATCCTTCTTTGATGGCGATCCTGAACAGACTCCATATTGTCCATCCCAGAAGGATAAGCATGTGAAGGCATAAATACCGGATGACCTGCCGGATATGACAGCCCCTTCGCAATTGACAGGTTGGTTCAAAACAGATGTAAAATAATTCATATTTTTTTTATTCGACACAGTCAGGCTTATCCTGACCCACTTTCAGAAGCTCCCGTTCATCCTTATTTCACCCGTTTGGCCATGCTGGTGTGCATGTGGCGGCACGGCTTGCCGGCATGCAGGAACGAAACACCATGGAACAGCTCGTTGGACGGGCACCCGGCTCCCGGACAGGATTAGACACGGGAAATGGCCAGTGCCGGCCCTGATGTCGAGCAGCGAGAATCCACCTGCTCAACAGCCTAGGATATGTCGAACACCGGTTTGAAGTATACCCATCCTAAACGATCACGCTTTACTTCAACCACCCACAGTCACAAATAAAAATTCCAAACCCAACACTCTTGGATATAGCCACTCTAAATGTAATCACGGACAGAATTATGAGAAACACCCCATCAAAGCCCTTCCTCAAATGGGCAGGCGGAAAGACCCAGCTACTCGAAGAGCTTGAGAAAAGGATTCCAGAGGAATTGAAGGATGGCAAACTACCTGTTTTCATAGAACCGTTTGTTGGGGGCGGGGCTGTATTTTTTCATTTTAATAACATCTTCAATTTCGATAAGTGCCATATCTTCGATATCAACGAAGAAATAATCCTGGCCTACACCGTAGTAAGGGATGACGTTGATTCGCTCATAAGCCAACTCGATGATCTCTCTTCGGAATTTCTATCGAGTAACGATATTGCACGAAAAGAGTTTTACTACCAGGTACGGGATGAATTCAACCACTCAAAGGCAGATGTCAATTTCAGTCGGTTTGGAGCGCTGTGGACTGAGAGGGCAGCCCAGCTGATTTTCCTTAACAGGACCTGTTTCAACGGTTTATTCCGCGTAAACACACAGGGGGAATTCAACGTCCCGTTTGGTAGGTATAAAAAACCAAAAATCCTCAACGCCGATTTACTACGGGCCGATTCAGACACTCTTCAGAATACGGAGATCCATCATGGTGATTTCATTTCAGCTGGTTCCTTTGTTTCCGAGAGAACTTTTGTTTATTTCGACCCCCCTTATCGACCCCTCAACCAGACCTCATCATTTACCGGTTACTCAAAAAACGGTTTTTGCGACTCCGAACAGCGACGACTTGCCCGGTTCTTTGCAGACTGCAATGCGGCCGGGGCTAAACTGATGCTGAGCAATTCAGATCCAAAAAATATCGATTATGATGATGACTTCTTCGATACCCTCTATTCTGATTATAAGATTGAACGGGTTCCTGCAAAACGGATGATCAACTGTGATGCGACAAAAAGAGGAGAGATCAGCGAGATCATCGTGACGAATTTTTAAACGCCAGGCCTTCACAGGGCGATGCAGCAGTCCATACCCTTCTCTGTCCTGCTGCCTGATGCCCCGGTGACGCTCCTGCTGACGATACACCCATGGCCTTTAACTCATAAGGAGGGCATGAATTGTACAGGCAGGTGGAAATAGAGAACCCGGCCTGAGTTGTAAAAGCGGGCATTAATCAGGTATGCGTATGGGCAGTATTCGCATTGGAAGTCAACCCCCGGGGTTTGGTAAAAACAGGATCGAAAACCTTACCGATGCCATCTTCGCGATCGCGCTCACTTTGCTCGTCCTCGGCGTCGAAGTGCCTTCTGTCGCGGATGAGACAGTTCCTGCCGCTAAACTCCTTGTCAGCCTGTTCCCCGACTTTTTCAACTATATCCTGGCATTCGTCGTTCTTGCGTTTATCTGGGTATTCCACCACCAGCAATTCCACCATCTCCAGCGAATCGACCGGACGATGCTCTGGCTGAATATCATCTCCCTGATGTTTATCACGATGGTCCCGTTCTCGTCTGACTTTGCGGATACGTATTACGCCCAGCCGGTTGCAAACGTCTTCTTTTCCGCCAACCTGATCATTATCGGGCTCCTGAACTGGCTCCAGTGGGAGCATGCCACGAAAGATCACCGGTTGGTAAGCCCGCACCTGGACCCGGTCGAAATAGTTTTCGAGAGAGAGAAAAATCTTACCATCCCTGTACTGGGGGTATTCGCAATCGCCCTTTCCCTGGCCGGGATTGCCTGGGCTGTAGGGGTCTTTTACCTGCTCCCTCTTGTCCTCTTCTTCCTGCAACGCAGGGATATCCGGAATTCCACACAGGATCCTGGCCTGAACTGAAATGACCGCCACAGGTTCATTTGAATCCACAGTGCGGATGAGAGCACGAAAGCTGCGTCGCGCCCTTGCCAGCTCTTAATTTTCTACCCTCTCCGTTTTCAATTCCTGTATAGCCCCGCAGGAAAAGACCTGGACAATGTCTGGGAAAAACTTGAGGACCGCTCCAAGGTCACAGGTCTCACCATTCGGAGTGTCTGGTCGGGTGATCGAGACTGTCACCATTTACTTCCAAAGCCTGATTGGAGCTTCAGAAGCTAATTCCCAGGAAGTATCGGATGGCTGCTTCGGGGCGAACAGGATTACATGCACCATTGTGCACTGGTGCAGGAACACCCCCCCAGACCCTCCAATCACGTGAAAATAACCCCTGTACGGCCTCCGTTTGCCTAAAAACTCCTCCTTTGATCAGGTTCCATGCGAAGAGGTGCTCACCCCTCTGTAAAATTCGAACAAAATCGATTATTTCCAAAAAATAACACGTAAAATCGCACAAAAAAGTTGCTCTTTATTGACCATCTGCCAGGCATCATAACCTGGAGGGAAGGATTATCCGACCGGAGGAGAGAATCGCTGCTGGAACGAACCTGTGGGGGTTTTTGAAAAACGCTAAATATCGATTGTTTATGGAAACGGACGATGAAATGGGAATACTTAATCCTATGATCCGAAGCCTGCCCGAAGGCCCGGATCAGATCCCGTCAAAATCACGCCCTCCACAATAATGAGCATCTTTGCGGGTATCGAATCCGAAAATTTCGCAGACACAATCCATGGACCCTGGAGGGTAAAATGGATGAACCCGGGGTGAAATGCATCCGGTTACACTTCAGACCGGGCGTTCTTCTCTTTCATCCAACACTCATAATGGAAAATTTTTTTCTGGTTGGCATACACCCTGTCATGATAACGAAAAATGTCCTTTCCACACCGCGAACAGAATGTACGGATTGACTTAAGCTTCGTACTTGTCATCATCATTCACCACCTGACCGTGCTTCGTGGATATCCCGTGTCTTGATGCCTGCCTTGTGCAACCGGTACCATACGACCGAAGGGGGTATATCGAGTTCCTGGCCAATACGATACGTGCTCCATTTGTCATCGAGGTAAAGGTGCACGATCTTTTCCAGATCGATATCGTACCGCTCTTTTACTTCAGACCGGTTCCTGATCCTCTCGCCTGCACGAAGGAGGACATTTCTTACTCCGCCATGCGTGATCATGCCTTTGAAGTACTGGGAAATCTTGTAGGGGCTCATGCCTCCACGATACAGAGTGATTATCTCCTCTTCCATTTCTTCACTGGTGCGCTTCGTCACTGTTCTCGTATCTATTGTAATAGTCAATGAATCTATCCCACCACATGCCCTTTATCGTACAATACGGCGTGTTCGCATCTCCACTGGGTGTCAATCAGGGTTGTGGACTGAGGACATATCCGGCAGGGCGTCTCTTCCTTTCGTCTCCCGGCGCTCTCTCCCCCATGCTATCACAAACGCTGAACAGGCATTCTAAGTTCCGCCGGTCCGACGTCTCGATTCGCGCCGGGCAGGTGGCACATTCACGCTTCCCGCCGCAGTCCGGGCGGGTCCTGGCTGCGAGGGTCCGGATGTCCTGGACCGCGAGATAGATCTTTGCTTTCAGGATATCTGTCATTTAATTCTCCGTTGATGCCCCTGCCGGGTGGCTCCGTCCCCGGCAATCCAGGTCATCTTCATTGGCATGCGGAGCCTCTCCCTTTGAACCGATAGTGGACCGGCATAACCATTGGAGTGCCCTGCCGAATCAGGATGAATGCAAGTACCGGCCCGGTGGAATAGTGCTCGTTCATTCCTGAGTCATCCTCTGGCATTTCTCCGTTTCAATTCCTCGATTTGGGGTGCGATGACATGGTCGATATGATATCTGAGTTCGGCTGCCCGCTCCTCAAAATACCTGATCTGTTTCTGGTGTCCTGCGATCTCGCTCTCCAAATCTTTTATTTTCCGATTGACGAATGTCAAACTCACACCTCCTGCCTGATGTCCGGGCCCATTTTCCGGACACGATGGTTATCATTTCTGGAGTGCGGCTTTCAGCATCCGATACTTCGCCCGGAATCATCCAGGCAATTTAGATGTATTGTGATACATACAAGACCTTCTATCATGATAAACCTTTTGCAGGATTTCGCTTTATAGATGGATTTTTTTCAATCGAAGCCCATAAATTTTTTATTCAAGGCATTAAGAAAAAAAGGTGACAGTAAGCCCACGGCCTGTAATTGAATGTGGAAGCTGAATTTACGAGTTCAACCTTTTTCCAATGAAAACAGCTCAACCATCTTCATTTTGTATGCATGTGTCCTGAAAGGTAATCACTTGTTTTTATGTCATTGAACTCCACTGCCGGCATTGAGTCCCCTTCTGGTATTGGTGCGCCGGTGGGCAGGCGAGTGGAATGGCAACGTGATTTCCGGTTGGGATGAATGCCCGGGAATAGCTCACGGCTTCACTTCCATCCGGAGATGAGCATCGCGTTATGGGCTGCCCTGAGGTTACGGAAATTGTTACCTGAACTGTCTCGGCGGTTTACCAGGGCAAAAACCGGAACCATCCTGTTTTCGGAACCCCCGGCATGGAAGCGGCCACAACCGGAGCAATGGCCATTGAAGATCCTGGCCCACAATGATAGTTCCCGGGCAAAAACCCGACGAATGAACCCTAGAGGGATCGTTCGTGTTTCCGGCCCGTATGCCTCCTCCCCAACCGGAAATCGCTGTAGGGAAACCGAAGGAGGCTCCGTGATCCACCGGCTGTCGAGAAGTTCCTGAGATCCCGTCCGAAAGCAACAAGGAACGGAATAGAGATAGACTCGTCCACCTCCCCCAACTCCTTCACATAAGAGAGCCGATGGATCGAGAACAAACCGACCAGGGCGGCCACGACAAAGAAAAAGTCCCAGTGCTGCAGCTGTAGTGTCGGCACGATGTAATGCAGCCCGGGGCTTCTCCACTCAAGGTTCCATGCAAGAGAAAATTCCGCGAGATGGTCGACAAAGAGCCCGCCGATGATTGGGGAGATCCCTGCTGCAAGCGAAGTGAAGATCCCGATGGTTCCAAGATAAGCGGTGGCCGACCCTTTCGGTGCCAGCTTCAGGCCGATATTCCCGGATGACAGGGTCACCCCTGCGGTCGAAAACCCCATTACGATATGGATGATCACAAGGAGTGGCATGGTCATCAGGTGGGGTTCGGGAAAATTTGTGAAGGTGAAGGCCAGGATGCAGATAATGAAAAGGGGGCCGGCGATCTGAAGCACCGTCCTGTTGCTGTAATGGTCCGTAAGCCTTCCCCAGAGAGGAAACGAGAAAATACTGCAGACCCTGCTCAACAGGGAAAGGATGATAATCGTGGTGATGTCAAGCGAAAGGCGTTTGATCAAATACACGGTAAAAAACGGAGCAGCCAGGTTTATGGCAAAGCTCCAGAGGCAGAGGAAGACCAGGAGGTTGTTAAAATTCTGGTCATGGAAACACTCCGTAAAGAGACTTTTCAGGGGGATTTCGAACTGCCTCTTCATCATGGGTTCTGGTGTCGCTGCGAGAAAAACGAGCCCGATCAGGCCGATAAGGCTGCCTGCAATAAATATCAGCGAATATCCATAAAGAACCGGGGAGCCTTTGCTATTCCAGGAATCAAGGAAGAAACAGGCCAGCAGGCTAAGTACACTTCCCAGTGCAAATGAAACGGCAAGTCTCCGGGAGAAGAAGATGCCAAGGATACTATCCGGAATCAGGTCCCGCATCCATGACTTCCAGCTGCAATGCTTGACTGCCGAAAAACAGGAATAGATGAGGATGCTTACGACAAGAAGCACCACCCCTGTCTCTGGCGGGACAAAGAAGGGAATAAAAGCGATAAGGAACCAGAATGCCCGGGATATCAGGGAAGTGGCGAGCGCAATCACCTTCCGGTTGCGGACCCGCTCAACGAGCGCAATCCCCGGGATCTGCATCAGCTCGGTCAGCGGAGGAATGGCTGCAAGGAGCCCGATTACCAGGTTGGATGCCCCGAGATTCAGGGCAAAGGCAACGAGGAAAATGCCACCGGTCAGGGTGACAAACGCATGTGTGGAGAGGCCGTCAAAAATGACGTATGACAGCCCCTTCTCCTGTTCAGCCCTCGTGATCGTTGTATAGGGAGAAAACCGCCACATTCCGCATCGCCTGGGTCAGGACCGGATTATCGGAACCCTCGGAGGATTGCTGATACATCCCGGAGGACGGGTGCATGGATTTGCAGGGTTATCCTCCGATGTTGACTAATTTATTTCCTCAAACCCGGGCATTTATCCCGGGTTTTACCGGCAAAGCCGGAGGCCTCCCCGGGAGTTATGGAAGGCACTACCCGAACGTTCTGCCCGGGCTCGCCACGAGTTTTTTTTCGGCCGGAGGGTTGAGCACGGTCATGCAATTTCTTCTGATGGGCGATCTGTGACTACCGGACACCCTCGAGGGGAATATATGGCAGGAGTGAAAGAAGTTCTGACTTCAACCGCTCAAAGCCAATCCGTTCGAGGAACCGGGCCGTCCTTTCCTTTGGGCTGGCATTATTCCGGTAATATTCCACCAGGCGATGGACGAGGTCGAGAGCATCATCGCGTGAGAGATTCTCTGCAACCACGGTCCCGATCGATGGCCGCCGGCCGCTGTTTCCGCCGAATATAACTGTCCAACCTTTTGTGGTTCCCACAAGCCCGACATCCCTTACGTAACTCTCACCGCAGCAGCGGAGACAGCCGGATACCCCGAACTTGAGCTTTGCCGGGAATGAAGTATCATGGTACCGCTTTTCCAGTTCACGCCCAAGCTCCATCGAGTCCTGGACGCCATACTTGCAGACATCTGTCCCGAGGCAGGTCTGGACATATTTGACACAGGGAGCGGTCTCTTTCTCGGCAAGGGGCCCGAGATCCTTGTAGACGGATGCAAGATCTTTTTCAGGAATCCCGATCAGAGTGAAACGCTGGCCGGAGGTCAGTTTCACCATCGACACCTTGTATTTCCGGGCAACTGCGGCGAGCGTTTCAAGGGCTTCCGGAGTTACTGTCCCGGCAGGTACGCGGGTAACCACCGCAAAGGTTTTCCCATCCCGCTGGAGGATTGCCCCGGTATGATGAGCCATGTGTCCTCCCCCCTACAGCAGCTTGGTCTCATCGGTCGGTTTCGGGACCTTGATGACCAGCACCCGGAACACCGATTTGCTGTCATTGATCCACCGGTGTGGAATTCTTGCCGGGCTTTCGATCAGGGAATCCTTTCCAACGGTTGCCTTCTCATCACCGATCTCAATTGTGCCCGTCCCTTCCAGGACATAAAAGATCACGTCGACAGGGGTCATATGCAGTTTCAGCGATTCACCGGGATTAAGGGTTATCATGACCACTACGGCGTGGGGGATCTCGCAGAGCTTTCTTGCGTCCACGTGGTGGGGGTTTGGCGAGCTGGCAGTTTTGGTTGCATCAACGATCTTCATGATGAACTCATCTCTTTCCTCTCTCTTTTTCGCGATAATCATCTCATCGGTTATTCAGGCCACTAGGCCTGACCAACCCTGCAGGTGTCCTGCATGGTATTTCTATGGATATATCCGGCTATTTAGATTTAGGTGTAAACCAGACCATCTCCCATAACCAATTACCATTGGAAAAAAAGACTGGCCTTCACCCTCATAAGGTCCGGAAACGCACATGTATTTACAACCTGATGGTGATGATTAGAGGATGGAGTTCAAACCAGAATCCCTGGGTGCGGCCGAAAAGCCGGATAAAAAGCGGGAAGAACTCAAGGGAAAGGTACTGGCCCTGAAAGATCTCGTGAATTACCAGGACGGGACGGTTGCGAGCCGGATGGTGGTCAACCGGAAAACGGGCAGCATCACGCTTTTCTCATTCGATGAGGATGAAGGGCTGTCCGAGCATACCGCCCCGTATGATGCCGTGGTAACCATTCTTGACGGCGAATGCGAGGTCTGGGTCGCGGGAAAAACCTTCCAGATGAAAGAAGGTGAGACCATCATCTTTCCAGCCAACGCCCCGCATGCACTCTCCGCGATCACCAGGTTCAAGATGATGCTGATCATGATCAGGGAGTAACCATGGCTGGCAATGAGAAGGACGGCTACTACTGCTCCATCTGTGGAGGTATCCCTCCCGATAAGATCAGGACAAAGCGGGTCCTGATCGATGGCAAGGAGACGGGCATCGATCATCTCGATTTCATTTTCGAAAACGTCAGGAAGCTGCAGCTAACCGATGGCCCTGCGATCTCCAAAGAGATCATAAAACTGGTCAGGGAGTTCAACTACGTGCCGACGAAGAAAGAAGCCGTGTATGCGGAGGCACTACTGAAGGAGTACCGCCAGTGGGAGAAGGAACATGCTTGATCGCTGTCCCGGTGCGGCAAATATCCGTACACCGACCCTGACGATAAAAAAGTGTCCCCAGTGCGGTGAGGAGATCGAGATCTTCTCAAACGATGTATCCGTGAGGTGCAGCAATTGCGGCTTTACAGTGTATAACGACATCCTTTCCTGTGTCCAGTGGTGCAGGTATGCCAGGGAGTGCGTCGGCGAGGAGACGTATCGGAAACTGACTGGAAAAGGGCCAAAACCACCGTGAGGGTTTACATGAAGAGGAAGATCATTCACATTGACCAGGAAAAATGCACGGGGTGCGGCCAGTGCATCCCCGATTGTCCTGAAGGAGCTTTGCAGCTGATTGATGGAAAAGCACGTCTAGTAAGCGATCTCTTCTGCGACGGGCTTGGCGCCTGTATCGGCACATGTCCTGAAGGAGCGATCACGGTCATCGAACGGGAAGCCGGGGCTTACGACGAGAAGGCTGTCATGGCCAACATTGTTCCCCAGGGACCCGCGGTTATCACCGCTCATCTAGAGCATCTCATCGGGCATGGAGAACTGGATCTCTACAAGCAGGCAATTGAATACCTGGACGAACACCACATTCCTGTTCCCGGACACCGTCAACCCGACCATAAAATGCAGGGCCATCCATCCTTTGCCGGCTGCCCCGGATCTGCACCACGGGCCATCCCCCGCCGGCATCAGGCAAGATCCCGGCAGCAGGAGGGAGCAACCGGTTCGGAATTACGACAGTGGCCGGTGCAACTCATACTCCTCAACCCATATGCCGGGTATTTCGACAATGCCGATCTGCTGATTGCTGCCGATTGTGTTCCTTTCGCCTTCGCGGACTTTCACCGTGAATTCCTGAAGGATAAAATCGTGATTATATTCTGCCCGAAACTGGATCCGGATATTGATGGCTATATCAAAAAACTGTCCGAGATATTCTCTCATCACCCAATAAACTCAATTACCATCCTCCGTATGGAAGTCCCGTGCTGCGGTGGTGTATCATATATCGTGAACCAGGCGATGGAGCGATCGGGAAAGAAAATCCCGGTAAAGGAATACACGATCACGATAGACGGGAAGGTCGTGTAGTCATATCAACAAATATCATCGGATAAACCAGGAAGAAGGGACAAGATTTGTGCCGGACAGCCGTTTCTTTTTCTCTCTTTGAAACTGCATTCCTGCGCGAAGATAATAACTGGATTGCGTGGCTCCGTTGACAACCCGCCCGGGCCCGCTTTTCATGATACATTTTTGAATTACCACCCGGTTTTAGAGCAACAATCAGGGACGGTTCATCTAAGCTGAAATGAAGTAATACGACCATGGGCGTCTTCGGAAATCCCCCGTGTAATACAAAATGGCTACGGCATCCTGGTATGAATACCCTACGGCATCCTGGTATGAATACCGCTTCCGCAGTTTTCACAGGCCGTGAGATACCATTGGCCTTTCATCCTGTTGTTGAACCATGAGTTTTTCTGTAGTCCTTGCCTAATAATGCACAAGATGCTATCTGGGCGGCACCAGTCTGCGTGAAGTTATAGGTGCTGTATCCTGACCCGGATCTCCTGAGGCAACAACAGATGCAACCCTCCATTGAGTATATCTTCCTTGTCATTGCGGTACTCATCATCTTCAGTATCCTTGCCAACAAGGTATCCGGGAGGCTTGGCGTCCCGGCCCTCCTTATATTTCTCATGGTGGGGATGCTTGCCGGATCAGAGGGCCCGGGAGGAATTTACTTTGACGATCCCTGGGTTGCGCAGGCCGTCGGAGTCATGGCCCTCACGTACATCCTTTTCTCCGGAGGCCTCAATACCCGCTGGGCTGAAGTCCGGCCGGTACTCCCCCAGGCAGCAGTCCTCTCCACCATTGGGGTCCTGCTGACTGCCCTCCTAATGGCCGGTATCGCGATTGTCTTATTCAAGGTCACGCTGATTGAAGGATTTCTCCTGGGAGCCGTTGTATCATCAACCGATGCTGCAGCAGTCTTTTCAATCCTTCGAACAAAGAGGGCGAGCCTGAAGGGATTTCTCCGGCCGCTTCTGGAACTCGAGTCTGCAAGCAATGATCCGATGGCCGTCTTCCTGACCATCGGGGCTATCACCCTCTTCCTTGCCCCCGGCTTATCACCACTCGTCATGATCCCGCTCTTCATCCAGCAGATGGCGGTTGGCGGTCTCATCGGATACGGTATGGGCAAGGCGATGGCCTACCTGATCAACCAGCTCAAGCTCGAGTTTGAAGGCCTCTACCCGGTGCTCACCCTGGCCCTTGTCATGATGACATATGGAATAACAGCCTCCCTTGGAGGAAGCGGGTTCCTGGCAGCGTATATTTCAGGGCTGGTCCTTGGCAACAGCATGTTCATCCACAAAAACAGCCTGATGCGGTTTCACGAGGGGATTGCCTGGCTGATGCAGATCGTGATGTTCCTCACCCTTGGCCTGCTGGTATTTCCCTCCCATCTCATCGCGGTTATAGGGTCCGGGATGCTGGTATCCCTCTTCCTCATCTTTATCGCCCGGCCGGTCGCTGTCTTTATCACCCTCACTCCCTGGAAAATGGCGCTTCGGGACAAGGTAATGATATCCTGGGTTGGGCTGCGGGGGGCAGTCCCCATCGTCCTTGCCACCTTTCCACTCCTGGCAGGCATCCCCCAGGCTGAGACGATCTTCAACCTGGTGTTCTTCATCGTCATCACCTCAGCCCTCCTCCATGGAACATCGATTCCTTTTATCGCCCGCCACCTTGGAGTCTCGGCACCCATGGAGGAGGGTTCCCGGCTGGCAATGAGCCTTGGGGACGGGTGTACACCAGGAAACGATCTGGTCGAGTTGACTGTGCCATTGCATTCCGGAGTGGTGCGCAAGCAGATCGTGGATATCGGCCTTCCTCCAAGTACACTCATCATCATGATCGAGAAAGAGGGAAAGCGGTTCGTGCCCTGTGGCAGTACAGTCCTTGAAGAAGGCGACCACCTGCTCATTCTTACGGACAAGTCGCAATCCGACAAGGTCCGCTCGATGTTCATTTCTGAACCATGTACGGAAAACCCTGGCCCGTAGCGGACCAGGGCTATGGCGGGTCCAGCATGAGGGATCTCCTCATTTCCCTGTCCTGAACCGTTCTGCCAGCGGACAGGCCCTGAGCCAGCAGACGGCCAGGATGATCATCAGGATGATTGCGATTATCAGGAGGATCCCCTCAGCCTGCATGAGAGTCCCGATGAACTTGCTTCCCGGGAGTATACGCATCCCGGGGTAGTCGAGGCCCGACACCAGGCGGGCCGCCGTGGTGAGAAGCAAAACTACCGGGATTGCGAACTTGCAGATCGGGTATACAATCCTCGCCATGCCGTGTCCGATCTCCCCGGCAAGGATATCTCTTGAAATAAACCAGGTGAAAACAACTGCGAGGAGCAGTGCAGTAACAGGCAGACCAAGGGTCCCAATCGTCTCGTCCATGAAGTCGAGTACCCGGATTCCACATATCCTCAGGCCAGGAGCACTATAAGAGAGTGCTGACGGAAGACCGGCGATAAAAACGATACCGGTGAGGAGTGCAGAAGTCCGCACCCGTGACCAGCTGATCGATTCACTGACAGCCGCTACGCTCACCTCCAGCATGGAGACTGCAGAAGTGAGTGCTGCGAAGAAGAGCATGAGGAAGAACGCTGCTGCAATCAGCCACCCGAATGGCATGATGGCAAATGCCTGGGGAAGGGTGGTGAATGCGAGCTCGGCTCCCAGGGTTGGTAAAAGTCCGAAGGAAAAGACGATGGGAAAGATCACGATACCGGCCAGCAGGGCAACGGCGACATCTGCGCACGTAACGATCAGCGAAGAGACCGGAATTCCCTGTTCACTGCTGATATGTGCACCGTATGTCAGCAGGATGCCGGTGCCAACGGAAAGGGAAAAAAATGCCTGGCCGAACGCCGCGCTCCAGAGCATCGGATCAGTGAGAACCGCGAAGTCCGGGGTGAAGAGGAAGGCCATTGCCTGTGAGAATCCCGGCAATGTCAAACCATACAGGGCAAGGATAATGAGAATCCCGATCGTGGCCGGTATCAGGAACATTGACAGCCGTTCAATGCCGGCGCGTATACCCCGGGATACCACAGCCCCGGTAACCGCCGCGGTAACCGCAAAAAAAATCACCGGGAGCCATCCATTTGTGAACGTGTTGAAAGAGACCATGTCTCCACTGATGGAGAAGAAGAAATAACCAAGAGTCCAGCCGGTTATAACGAGGTAATAGGCGAGAACGAGA
>Ga0302247_1001966_pt1 | contig 14306 bp, 14 predicted proteins | sample AAG_UR_Ile_MG_FD_193529 | JGI IMG/M metagenome (GOLD analysis project Ga0302247, IMG submission 193529) | Enriched activated sludge microbial communities from anaerobic digester in WTTP, New Holstein, Wisconsin, United States - AAG_UR_Ile | ecosystem: Engineered > Bioreactor > Anaerobic >...
GCCCACATCTCCACAGGCGCAACAACCGCTACAACCAGAAATGGCTAAAGCGGCATGAGAAAAAGGGGTAAATCCATGGACCTTAATTTACCCCGCTTGCTGGTCTAAACGACGGGGTGCAGCTCACCAGCATCGTCAATATTTCCCCATAAATAATCAAAAAAACAATGGAACCACCATATAAAAAATACGCTGAAAATGCAAGAAACATAAATACTTTCAACAGGTTAACAGACATTTAACCATTAAGAAAAATTCAACCATAAGTCAAAAAGCCAAGAATTAAGAGGGGACTGTTTTATATTCGAACGCGATTAACTCGTATGACTACAGTTATTGTTTGAAGGAATACGTTCATTCAATTCCTTCGGGGCGCCGGGAGAGAGCCAACCCTAACGACCCCCTTGCGTTGCGGGCGTTCCAATGCCAGAAACAGGGCCTGACCCTTTTCGTTACTTATTCCGGAGCAGGCAGAAGAGTCTATGTTTTCCAATTTGTTAGGTTTGCTTTCAGCCGATATGGGCATCGACCTCGGCACCGCCAATACGCTCGTTTACGTGAAGGGGCGGGGCATCGTCCTCAACGAACCTTCCGTGGTTGCGATTGCGACAAGTCGCGGCAAGCGGCAGGTGCTTGCCGTGGGCGACGAAGCGAAGCTCATGCTCGGCCGCACGCCCGGCAACATTCAGGCCATTCGTCCCTTGCGCGATGGCGTGATCGCCGACTTTGAAGTCGCGGAGGAAATGATCAAGCACTTCATCCGCAAGGTTCACAACCGCCGCAGTTTCGCCAATCCGCAAATCATCATCTGCGTGCCGTCGGGCTCCACGGCGGTCGAGCGCCGCGCGATTCAGGAGTCGGCGGAGTCGGCGGGCGCGCGCCGCGTGTTCTTGATCGAAGAGCCGATGGCGGCCGCGATCGGCGCAGGCTTGCCGGTAACGGAGCCCACGGGCTCGATGGTCGTCGATATCGGCGGCGGCACGACGGAAGTCGCGGTGCTGTCGCTGGGCGGAATCGTGTATTCGCGTTCGGTGCGCGTCGGCGGCGACAAGATGGACGAGGCGATCATCAACTACATCCGCCGCTATCACAACCTGCTGATCGGCGAAAGCACGGCCGAGCGCATCAAGAAGGAAATCGGCTCGGCGGCGCCGCCGGAAGACGGCGAGGGCCGCGTCACGGAAATCAAGGGCCGCGATTTGATGTACGGCGTGCCGAAGGAAATCATCATTACCGAGCGGCAGGTGGCCGAAAGCCTTGCCGAGCCGGTCAGCGCCATTCTGGAAGCCGTGAAGGTCGCGCTGGAAAACACCGCGCCGGAACTGGCGGCCGATATCGTGGACAAGGGCATCGTTCTGACAGGCGGCGGGGCGTTGCTGCGCAATCTCGATCTTGTGCTCCGCCATGCGACGGGCTTGCCGGTCTCGGTGGGCGAAGATCCGCTGTCCTGCGTGGCGTTGGGCACAGGCCGCGCGCTCGAAGAAATGCGCACGCTCAAAAACCTGCTGGTCAGCGGGTATTAAGGGTTAAGGCCCGGCCTTAATATCCTTGTGTCCCGAAAGACGGTTTAATACGACGGAAAGCGGCGTCGTCTTTGGAGTTTTTTGCGGCCTTTGCCGTTTCAGGGCGGCGAAGATAAAGCTAAGAGCCGCTATTTCCAAAATCGTCCTGTCTCCAATGCCTTTGGCAAGACTTATCTTCATCATGTCTTTGGGCGACAGATCGTCGACAGGTTTTTGAGCGAGAGTCTGCGTGTCCGAGTGGCGCTTGAAAAAAGCCGTTCCGGCATTGAGGAAACCAGCCCTGTTACGGGGCAGGATATGCGCCTCGAAAGCTTCCGGCAGGGAAGGAGCGTTCCCATTGTTTTCAAAGCGTTGCAGGACTTTTTGTCCCTTATCCCTTAACTTCACGACCATAGCGTCGAGAATGCCCAAAGGCCCCCTTTCCGCAAAGTCCCTCCGGCAGTCGATAGGGAGGCCGACGGCCTCATAGGCGGCCCTGAAGGCCGTTTCGTCGAGGGGTGTTTGACCCGGCATGTCTGTAATTCCCTTCTTTATAAGTTTAAAAGAACGGCGCTACTTTAGCACCGAAGCGCAAAAGACTCAAATAAAGCTTGGCCTTTTCGGGCGTCTTTGGTTAATCTTCGGGCCGCCGGGAGAGGTCGCCCCCGGAAACAGAAATTCGCTTCAGGCAGAGAGCGTCAATGCCGGTTCGTCCGCGCCGAAACGATTGGGTCTATACGACCGCCATATCATGGCGGCTAACCGCCCAGCGTTTTTCTTTTATCATTTTTTTGCTGCTTGCGTTCGGTCTTCTGATCCTGAGCCGGAGCCAGCCCATGCTGGTGGAAAATGTCCGCGCGCGTTTCGTGGATGGGCTCGCGCCCGTGCTGGACGCTTTGGCGCGTCCCGTTGCGATAGCCGGGAACGTGGCGCATCGCGTGACAAGCTATCTTGATTTGCAAACGGAAAACGAAAGACTTCGGGCGGAAAACGCCAAACTGATGCAGTGGCAAAACACGGCGCTCGGCCTCGAGAACGAAAACAAGGAATTGCGTCAGCTTCTCCGCTATGCGCCCGAACCGAAACTCGCCTTCATCTCCGCGCGCGTCATCGCCGACGCCGGCGGGCCATTTGTGCGTTCGCTGATCGTGACGGCGGGCAAGACGGACGGCGTGCGCGAAGGCATGGCGGCGATGACAGGCGAAGGACTGATCGGCCGCGTGGTGGAAGCCGGCGAATGGTCGTCGCGCATTTTGCTGATTACCGATTTGAACTCGCGCATTCCCGTGGTGATAACCGGCAGCGGCGATCATGCCATTCTGGCGGGCGACAACGCCCCGAGGCTAAAGCTTCTTTATCTGCCGCAAGACGCCATTCTCAAACCCGGGGTGCGCGTGTTGACCTCGGGCCATGGCGGGGTTTTTCCGCCGAATTTGCCGGTTGGGATGGTGATCAGCACCGCGAAAGGGGCCTATGAAATAGCGCCTTTGGCGTCGCTGGGACGCATCAATCAGGTCCGGCTTGTCGATTTCAATTTGAAAGGCGGCTCGTTCAATCCGATGGCGGCGGGGATTGAAGCCAGGGCGCATCGTAAGTAAGGCACATGTGGTTGTCTCTTGCCCAAAGGCTTGAACAAGGCGCGCGGCGCCTGTTGCCTGTCGCGACGGCGCTTTTGTTCGTTCTGGCAAGCGTGGTGACATGGCCGTTGCCGGACATCGGGCCGGTCGCGCCGTCGCTGGGAATTATCGCCGTCTATTTCTGGGCCATTCACAGGCCGGACCTGTTCGGTCTTCTCCCAGCGTTCTTGCTGGGTTTGTTGAACGACATCGTCAATTTTTATCCGCCTGGCCTGTCGGCCATCGTCTATATAGCCGTCCAGCAACTACTTGTGCGCCAGCGGCGGTTTTTTGCCGGTCATGCGTTCTATATGCTATGGTCCGGCTTCGCCCTCCTCATGTTGCCCGTGATGCTGGGGGAGTGGATTCTCATGTCGCTGCTCGACGGCCAATGGATGACTTTTCTTCCCGTGTTTCTGCAAGCGGCCCTAACGGTCGTCATTTTTCCTCTGCCGGTCTGGGCGCTCATCCGCTTGCAGCGCCTTGTCCTGACGCAAGAATAGGAGCGGGCGATGGCGCGCGACAGCGAACGGGCCCGCCTTTTTACGCGCCGCGCGGTTTTGCTGGGTGGCGCCCAGTTTGGGCTTTTCTCGCTTTTGGCCGGACGCATCTATTACCTGCAAATTATCCAGGGCGACAAATACAGGACGCTGGCGGAGGAAAACCGGATCAACCTGCGCCTGATTGCGCCGCCGCGCGGCCAGATTCTGGACCGTTCGGGAATTCCGCTCGCCGTCAACCAGCAGAACTACCGCGTTGTGCTTTTGCCCGAACAGATCGACGAGCTTCCCCAACTGCTCGACAACATCAACCGCTACGTGCCACTGGCGGAATCCGACCGCAAGCGCATCGATCGCGACTTGAAAAACAACAGCGGGCTCAACGCCGTTCTTGTCCGCGACAACCTGACCTGGGATCAGGTGGCGTCCATTTCGCTGCGCGCGCTGGAGCTTCCGGGCGCGGACATCGAAGCGGGCGAGGTCCGCTCCTATCCCTTCAACGAGGCCTTTTCTCACATCGTGGGCTACGTGGGAGCCGTCTCGCAGGCGGAACTCAGCAGCGAGAGGCCGGAACTCGCCATTCCCGGCTTTCGCGTCGGCAAAAGCGGCGTCGAGAAACAGTTCAACGCCGTCTTGCGCGGGGAAACGGGAAACGTCCAGTTGGAAGTCAACGCCCGCGGCCGCGTGGTGCGTGAGCTGACGCGCCAGGAACCAAGGCCGGGAAGCGACGTGACTCTCACCATCGACGCGGGGCTCCAGCAAATGGTCCAGAAGCGCGTGCTGGAGGAGGAAAGCGCGGCGGCGGTGGTCATGGACGTCCACACCGGTGCCATCTACGCGATGGTATCGCATCCCGGCTTCGACCCGAACCTGTTCACGTACGGCATCAGCCAGCAGGACTGGGACCTCCTTAACAAGGACGAACATGCGCCGATGCTGAACAAGTCGTCCGACGGCGTCTACGCGCCGGGCTCGACCTTTAAAATGATGACGGCGCTGGCGGGTCTGGATTCCGGCCTTCTCAAGCCCGAAGCCTCCGTCTTCTGTCCGGGTTATGTGGATCTTGGCAACCACCGTTTCCACTGCTGGAAAAGGGGGGGCCATGGCTCCGTCAATTTCGTCCACGGTCTTGCCGGATCGTGCGACGCCTATTTCTATGAAATGGGCCGCCGCATCGGGATCGATAAAATACAGGCCATGGCGAAACGCTTCGGCCTCGGCCAGAAAACCGGGATCGACCTGCCGTACGAGCGCTCCGGCCTTGTGCCCGGGCGCCTCTGGAAAATGGCGACGCGCAACAGCGCCTGGCTGCAGGGCGAGACGCTTGTCGCGGCGATCGGCCAGGGATACATGCTCGCCACGCCCTTGCAGCTTGCGGTGATGACGGCACGCATCGCCAATGGCGGCTACGCCGTCAAGCCGCGCCTGGTCACAAGCAAGGGCGAGGAGAAACAACTGGCATCGACATGGCCATCGTTGGGGCTGGACCCCGAACATCTGGAGATCGTGCGCGAAGCCATGGCGGCGGTCGTCATGGAGCCGGAAGGCACGGCCTACGGCGCGCGCATACCGGACGAAAAAATGGCGATGGCCGGAAAAACGGGCTCTTCGCAGGTGCGGCGCATCAGCATGGCCGAACGGGCCGAGGGGGTGCTGACGAACGACGAGCTTCCCTGGAAGGAGCGGGATCATGCGCTGTTCGTAGGCTTTGCGCCCGCCGTCGCGCCGCGTTACGCGGTGTCGGTGGTGGTAGAGCACGGCGGCAGCGGCGCGCACAAGGCCGCGCCGATCGCTCGCGACATTCTCATCGAATGCCAGAAACGGCATTTGGCCGGATAGGGAAAGCGGTCAAACCGCCGAGGGCTGCTGGCGCATCTGGCTAAGCGTATCCAGAATGGCCTGCGGTTCAATATCGAAAAATTGAAGGGCATAGGCCGTCATGCCGATGGCGATTTCGCGTTCGCCCATGACGGCAAGGCCGACGCCCAAATGCACCATATGCCGCGCTTCGGAATCGGCATGAACGCGAACGGAAATTTCAATCGACGGGTTGAGGCGTCGCGCGTGCATGACGATGCGGCGGACCTGCGAGGCGGCGGGAATGGTCGCGATCAAAAGCCGCGCCGTTTCGGGATGCGCGGCAGCCAGCACGGCCTCGCGCGTCGCGTCGCCGAAGATGACAGGCTCGTTGTCCTGCCTGAGGGATTCCATGATGCGCCGGTCGGACTCGATGGTGATATAGGGGATGCCATGTGTTTTGAGGTTTTCGGACACAATTCCTCCGACGCGCCCGTGGCCCACGACAATGACATGGCCTGAAAAAGGCTGCTGACCGTCCGGGAGGTGCAGCTCGCCATCCTTCCGCCAGCGCCGAAAGAATTCGGTTTCGCCGAACCACCGTCCGAGACGGGGGAAAACGAACATGACAAGAGGGTTCAGGATAATGCTGACGATGGCGACGGCCAGAATAAGGTCGCGCCCGTTTGAGTTCAAAATGCCCCAGTTGAAGCCCAATTGGCTAAGCACGAACGAAAACTCGCCGATTTGTCCGAACGAACCGCCGACAAGCGAAGCCGTCTCGGACGGAACGCGCATGAAAAGCAGCAGAAAAAAGGTAACGGCCCCCATGCCGATGACGACCACAATCCAGGAGATGAGAATCTCAAGCGGAATGCGGACGATGCTTTGGGGATCGAAAAGCATGCCCACGGAAACGAAGAAGAGGATAGTGAAAACCTGCTGCATGGAAAGGGCTTCGGCGGCGGCGTGGTGGTTGAGATCGCTCTCGCCGATCACGACGCCGGCAAAGAAAGCGCCGAGCGCCAGCGAAACGCCGAAAAGCATCGACGAGCCGTAGGCGAAGCCGAGCGCGATGACGATGACGGCCAGCGTGAAAAGCTCGCGCGAACCCACGCGCGCCACGTAACTCAGCATCCGGGGAATGAGCTTGCGGACGCCGAAAAAAATCACGACCGCGAAACCGGCGATTTGAAGCAGCGTCTGCCCCATAACCATGCCGAAGTGCTCAAGGGAAACGTCTTTCGTTTTCACGATTGCCGGAAAAACGACCAGGGCGATAATGACAGCGAGATCCTGGACGACCAGCCAGCCAAGGGCGATGCGCCCGGCATAGGAGGTAATCTGGTGGCGTTCCTCGAGCAGGCGGGTGGAAACGGCCGTGCTGGCGATGGCGAAAGAAAGGCCGATCATCGTCGCCGAAGTGACGGGGCAGCCGAAAAACTGCCAGGCCACCAGAAAACCGAATGCCGAGGTGATCAAAATCTGGACGCTGGCTCCGGCAAGGGCGATTTTCTGGACCGCGACAAGGTCTTTGATGGAGAAGTGAAGGCCGATGTTGAAAAGCAAAAGGGCCACGCCGACGTCGGCCAGATCGGAAACCACCGCCTGATTGGAGACGAAACCGGGCATAAAAGGGCCGATAACGATGCCGGCAATAAGGTAACCGAGCAAAGGCGGCAGCTTGACCGTACGGGCGGCCAGTCCGCCCGCGAAAGCGGCGACCAGGCTGATGACAAAAGTTGAAAGAAGGCCGCTTGCGTCCAGTTCCATCGATTCGAAGGGGGCGTGAGAGGAAGGTTCTTCTGTCTTAAGCGCAAGCGCGCCCCCGTGCAAGCTCGACGCACCCATGGCCGGCATTCAGCATCCCGCATTCAGCATTCAGCGGGCAGCTTTCAGGGGTCTGCATCCGGCAAAGAATTCTCTTTTCCCTGAATGCTGGCCTTGAACCCCGAACCCCTACGCCTCGACGGCTTCCTCGCCTCCGGATTCTTCGGCGCGGTGGAGGACATAACCGGGGTTCGCGCGCCAGCTGGCCACCATATCCTGCGCGATGGTGATCGTCAGGCGGTCAAAGGCGGCCAGCGCGTGGCTCAGTTCGCGCGGATGGACGATATGCTCGTCGGCGCGCGCGCCGCGCGACAGCAGGAAAAGGGAAACGAAGCTTGCCTTGTCGATATTCAGCGAGCGGCAAAGCGCGGCGAACATGCGGCCGCCCGTCTCCTCGACGATGCAATCGATAAGAGTCACGTCCATCTGGCTCAGGCGGCCCAAAACGATGTTGAAAAGGCGGAAATGGCCCATGCGCAAAAGCTTGGGCAAAAGGCCGGGCTCGACCGCGCCGCGCTCTTCAAGCCACACGGCGACGCTTTCCATGGCCGCGGGCTCAAATCTTTCCAGAACATGCTCGTTCAGTTTTTCCTCGATAACCCTGGCAAGGGCGATGTCGAGTTGTCCGGCGGTCATGCCGAAACGCTGCAAGGCCACGCGGCGCAAATCCTGAGTCACCCACCAGTAAAGGCGCGTAGCGGCTTCCAGCGTCAACTCCGGGCGCTCCATGATCGGTTTCTGAATGGTGGCGGTCAGGCGCGCGGCTTCAGTCAAAATCGCGACGGCCCTGGGCGACAATTTGGCGCCAAGGTTCTCGGCCACCGTCTGCATAACGCGCAGGTCGCCGGTGGTGACAAGGGCGTCGGCCACCGCTTCGTTCACGCGGCGGCGGGCGGCGACGGCGCAGGCATGATCGCGCGATTGGGTTTCGACGATCGTTACAAGGTCTTCGTCGGTAAGCGCTTCGCTGGTCAAAAGAACGCTCCGCGCTATATCGATGGAATCGCAGGCGAGGCTCACGGCCATTTTGCGCGGCATGCGCGCAGAATCGGCGAACTTCTTTAAAAGCTCATACCGGACGGCAGGGCTGTGATTTTTCAACAGTTCGTCGATAAGCTCGTTAACAAGCTCTTCTTCGCGGCCGCTCAACGGCAGCGAATCGGTCAGGAAAAGATCGGCGATTTGTCCGGCAAGTTGCAGACGAGCGGCTTCGCTTCGGTCATGAGCCAAAGCCAACAATGCCGGGAACTGTTCTTGCAGCCGGCCGGTCACAGGGCACCTCCTAACAGTTGCGGCCCTAAGTAAAGGCCCGCAAAGTTAAATTTCCCTAAAATATATTTGAACATGAAATGATTAACACTTTCTTCATTACAGTTATGTAACAATATGTTAAGCATAGGTCCGTGGTCCTTTTGGGGTGTAAGGCCATGATCCAGATAGCGCCCGTTCCGGTTCCCGTTGCAACTCCTGCCGCGACCTCGCCGCAGGCCGCCGTCTCCGTTTTGCCCGTGATTCAGGGGCAGGCGATAGCTCCGATTGTGGACCGGGCCGTTCCTCCGCCCCCGAAATCCGAAAAAGACCAGAAAGCGCGCAGCAACAAGGAAAGGGCTGAAGGCGGCAGTGGCGGCGCGGGGCGCAAGCGCGGCGGAAATGTGAACATCAGTATTTGACATATTCCCCTCAAATACCCTTGCTTGAATCTTGGCTGCCGTACGCATAAAAACCTGAAAAAAGGGCTGCAAAAAATGCTATTATATAGCGTGTTGGCGTGCCCATATTCAAAGTGTACACGATAATCCTGAAACTAAATCATTGATTTTATAGTAAAAAAGTTGTTAAGCATAAATTCGTCTCAAAATTGGCAAAAATTATCAATGAAGGGTATCTTCTTCCCCTTATTGGGTAAGCATCATGAAAAAAAAATTACGCCTCGGCACTCGCCCCAGCCCTTTAGCAATCAAACAAGCTGAAATTGTGCGGGATTTGCTGAACAAGGCATTTCCTAGCCGTTTTGAGGGTCTTGAGGGCATCGAAGTCGTCCCTATACGCACCTCCGGAGACGGTCTTTTGGGCCCGATGGACGCGAGTTTTATCGATTCCGGAACCGGAAAAGGTCTTTTCACGAAAGAAATCGACGATCATTTGCTTGCGGGCGACATCGATTTCGCCGTTCATTCGATGAAGGACGTTCCTCTTGTTCCGCCAAGCGGCTTGATCTTTACCGCTATGCCCGTGCGCGCCGATCCGCGCGACGCTTTTCTTTCGACAAAAGCCAAAACGCTCGACGAACTGCCTGCCGGATCGAGAGTCGGCACATCGAGCTTGCGCCGCCGGGCGCAGGTACTGGCGAGGCGGCCCGATCTGCAGGTGACGCCGCTTCGCGGCAACGTCGATACGCGCTTGCGGAAGCTGGAAGAGGGGCAAGCCGACGCGACGATCCTCGCTGTGGCGGGTTTGGAAAGGTTGGGCGTGCTCGCGTGCGCCGCGTCTGTCATGGACACACAGGCCATGTTGCCTTCGGCGGGGCAGGGGGCTCTTGGCATCGCGATACGCGAAGACGATGAGGCCATGCGCGGGATTCTGTCCGCGATACATTCGGAAATCACGATGATTTGTGTGTCGGCCGAACGCGCCGTTCTGGCCGTCCTCGACGGCTCGTGCCGCGTTCCGGTCGCGGCTCTCGCCACGCCGGAGGAAGATGGAACGCTGACGGTTGACGCCTTGGCTGCCAGGCCGGACGGCAGCGAAATCGCCCGCGCGCAGCGTAAAGGCTCCTTGTCTTCGGCCAAAGCCGTAGGCGAAGAGCTTGGCCAGGCAATCAAGGCCCGGCTTTCGCCGGATTTCTGGCCATGACGGCGGCGCTTGTCACGAGACCCGCGACGGTTGCCAAAGTGACAATGGAGGCTTTGCGCAAGTTGGGTTATGAGGCATGGCATGAGCCTTTGCTGACCGTCGAGCCTACCGGAAACCCGCGTCCTGAAGCCGGAGACATTCAGGCGGTGATGCTGACCAGCCAGAATGCCTTGTGGGCCTTGCGGGAAAGCGCGTGCCGGGTTGGCGATCTTCTTAAGAAGCCTTGTTTTTGCGTGGGCGAGCGAACGGCTGAAGCCGCGCGGGAAGCAGGCTTCCTGCATGTTAAGGCGTCACCGGGCGGCGGCGAAACGCTGGGGCGATCGATCCGTGAATACCTCGGTCCGTCCGCGTCCCTTCTTCATATAGCGGGCGAAACGGTTGCCGCTGCGCCGCAAGAATATTTGTCCGGCGACGGAGGCAAAATCGTTTCGTGGCGGATATACAGGGCATTTGAGGCCACAGAGTTTTCGACGGCCTTGCGGGAACGCCTGAACCGCCGGGAACTGTGCGCGGCGCTTTTTTATTCGCCCCGAACGGCCCGGGTTTTTGTCAAGCTGGCGGCCATTTATAAGCTTGAGGCTTGCTGTAAGGAGCTAACCGCGATAGGAATTAATGAGGCGGTTGTTTCGGCGTTGGAAGTCCTTCCGTGGGCGCGCGCGATAGCCGCCGACGTCCCGGCCGAAGCGGCCATGATGGCGTGTTTGCAACGTTATTGTCCGGTTTCCTGAGGCAAGCATGAACCAGTCCAGCGAAAGTCCCTCAACGCCCGAAAAGCCTGCGGCCCAGCCTTCCAAAAGCCATTCCCGCCGCGGCTTCGGCTTTTTCTTCTTTTTTATCGTTTTTGTCGTCGTCGGAGCCGTGGGAACCGGCGTTGCCTTGCGCCATATTTCCCTGCCGGAACGGGAGCAAAAGCTTGCCTCGCCTGTTATTGTTCAAATGCCGGTCAAGGAAGCGGCCACGCCCGAACCGGAGACTCCGTCCGTTTCAAGGCTCGATCAGATGGAAGAGAGGTTCAATTCCCTGACCGCGCGCCTCGACAAGCTGGAGCAGACCCCGGCGGTCCCGGAAGGCATCGTCCTTGAGGGCGCGCCTGCGCCTGCGTCGAATGAGGAGCTTGTCCGTCTAAAGAACGAAGTCGTCAACCTGTCGGGAGCCCTTAGCGCCGTGCAGATGCAGCTAAAACAGTCCGAGCAGGCCGCCAGCCAGACGCGCACCGCCGCGCAAACGGACATGGCGGCTTTTGTGGCCTTTATGCAGTTGCAGGCGGCGGCGACGGTGGGCGGCGGCTTTGCGTCCGAAGCCCAAACGTTGCGCAAGGTTGCCGGGAACGACGACGTTCTTAAAGAGAACCTGTCGGCTCTCGAATCTCTGGCCGTGCAAGGCGCGCCGGCTCTTGTCTCTCTGCGCGAATCTTTCGTTTCCTTCGCGGTTCCGGCTCGCGCCGCCATGCGTCGCGCGGAATCCCGAACCTGGCTCGAACGCGTCAAAACCGCCCTCGCAACTCTCATCTCCGTTCGTCCCTTGCATCCCGCGGAAGGCGGAGAGGATGTTCTTGGACAGATTGAGCGCGATCTGGCCGAACACCGGCTCACGGACGCGCTGGATAAGGTTCGGGGCTTGCCGGAAGCGGGGCAGACAGTTCTGGACGGCTGGCGCCGGAAGGCTGAGGCGCGTCACCAAGTCGATACGGCGCTGAACGCCATGGCGGCGCGGCTTGTCGAACGCGCGCGCGGCGCGGCCGATGCCGCAGCGCCCGTGCCTGAGCCCGCCGCGGCGCCGCCTTCTTCATCACCTACGCCAACGGTGCCCTGATGCGCGTGATGCGTTTTACGCTTTGGCTGGTTTTTATGACGGTTTTGGCCGTTCTGCTGGCCGTCCAGCCCGGCGAGGCCCAAATCGTATGGCACGGCTACGTTATCGAGACATCGGCGGCCTTTCTTCTGGCCGCCCTTCTGGTGGCTTCCCTTGTTTTGTACTTTTTCTACCGGGCATGGCGCTTTCTGCGGGACGGGCCGCGCTTTTGGCGCTTGCGCCATAACCTGAGAAAGATGGAGCAGGGCCAGAGGCAACTGACCGAGGGCCTGATCGCCATCGCGGCCGGGAACGCCGCCGAGGCGGGAAGACTGGCCGTGGGCGCGCGCAAGCTTTTGGGCGTCATGCCCGCCACGCAGCTTTTGCAGGCGCAGGCGGCGCAGCTGGCCGGGGATCATGGCGCGGCGCGGGAAATCTATATGTCGCTGGCCGCGCATCCCGGCAGCGCCGTGCTCGGCTACCGTGGATTGATCATGGCGGCCTTGCGCGAAGGCGACTGGGGCGAGGCCGAACGGCAGGCGGAAAAGCTGCGCCACGTCAAACCGGATACGCCGTGGCTGAACCTGATACGTTTTGAGCTGGCCGTGCGCCGCCAGAACTGGCGCGATGCCGGGGCGGCTCTGGCGCAGGCCGAGCGGGCGCACCTTCTTGAAGCGCCCCGCGCGCGGCTGCATCAGGCGGCGCTTCTGGTGGCGGATTCGGATTTGGAATCGCAACAGGGCCATACCGGCGAGGCCCTTCAATTGGCCGAAAGGGCTGTGCGCTGCGCGCCGGAATGGCTGCCCGGGCGGCTGACCCTGGCGCGCAAGCATCTTGCCGCCGGACATGTGCGGGCGGGAATGCGGACGATCGAAAAGGCGTGGACGGCGACGCCGCATCCGCAGCTTGCGTCGATTTACCGGACGATCGTGCGCAGCAACAACGTGCTGGAAGTCTACAAACAGATCGAGCGGTTGATCCGTTTTAATCCGGAGCACCCGATCAGCCAGCTTGCGCTTGGCGAAGCCGCGCTCTCGGCCGACTTGTGGGGCGAGGCGCGGCGGCACTTGACGGCGCTTGCCGCGCGCAAGGAAGCCACGCAGGTTGTCTTCCGTTTGCTGGCCCGCCTCGAAAGACGCGAGTCCGGCGACGAACGCGCGGCGGCGCAGTGGCTGATGCGGGCCACGGAAGCGCCGCCGGATCCGCGCTGGCTGTGCGCTGCGTGCGGCGGAGGACACGAGGACTGGCGCGCGCTTTGCGCGCACTGCGGCGCGTTCAATACGCTTGAATGGCAAACGCCGGGAGAAAGCCGCAGCGGCGGCAAACTTCTTCTGACCGGAACGACGCTCGATAACGGTCTTGCGTGAAGGAAACACCTTGTCCGCAACGCGCGCCATCGCCGTTTTCGATTTCGACAACACGCTTGTGAAGGGCGACAGCCTGTGGCCTTTTCTGGTGGCCGTGGCCGGGGGACCGCGCTGCGCCATTGTTTTGGCAAGGGCGTTTGCGTTGGCTGCATGGCGCGGGAGAGGGAAGGATAGACGCACTTTAATCAAGGCTTATCTTCTGGAGCATCTGTTGGGCGGACGGCGCGCGGACGCTTTCGATCAAGCCATTGCAAAACTGAAGAATTGGAAAAAAGAACTTCCGGCGATGGATGCGCTTCGCAAACATCACGCGGACGGCCATCATATTGTTATCGCAACAGGCAGCTTGAATCTTTACATGCCCGCTTTGCTGGAAGGGATTCCGCACGACGCGCTTCTGTGCACGCAAATGGAAATCGCGGACGGAGTCGTGACGGGAAAAATGGTTTCCGGCAATTGTGTGCGTTTGCGAAAAGCTGAATTCATTGAAAAATATTTGCGCGAACGCGGACCTTTCACCGAAAGTTGGGGTTACGGGAACGCGCCGCACGATTTACCGATGCTGAATCTTGTCAAGCATCGCGTTATTGTTTGATTGTTGTTAAAATTATTCTCCGCTTTGCACGTCAAACGAAATTTATGGATTCGATTTTCTGATACAATGTCCGTTCGATCTCACATGATGAAACGGAGGCTGCCATGGCCAGGGCTGATTATTCATGTGGCGATTATTCGCCCGAACTTTCAGAAATTTTGAAATCCTTGGGCATGATCGATTGCGATGGCAAACCATTTCCGGTCGGCATGCTTGAAAAGAGGTGGAAGCCGGAAATTGTGGCGAAGCTTGACGAGCGAATTGAGTGCGTATTGGGAGGAGATGCCGAAAATAATTTTACCAATCTTGTCGTCCAGTTGAACGATTCAAGCACACTACCCTACACCCCTGTGCTTTGATTTAAAACGTAATTTTGGCGGAGCGAACAAGGACAGAAGCAAAAGGTTCAGGCCACGGAGGAAGACGGATCGAGCGGCGTAGCCGTGGTTTTTTTT
>Ga0302247_1001970_pt1 | contig 14262 bp, 10 predicted proteins | sample AAG_UR_Ile_MG_FD_193529 | JGI IMG/M metagenome (GOLD analysis project Ga0302247, IMG submission 193529) | Enriched activated sludge microbial communities from anaerobic digester in WTTP, New Holstein, Wisconsin, United States - AAG_UR_Ile | ecosystem: Engineered > Bioreactor > Anaerobic >...
ACGCCGTCCCCGCACAGATCACTCGCGATCTCACGGCGCAGATCCAGCCGCACGTTCTCGGCCAGGGCGGCGGGATCCGTCTCGCGCAGGGCGTGGCGCGAGAGGCTCACCAGGATGCGCCCCAGCGGGCGGACGCTCACGCGCTCCTCGAGCAGGCGCACCAGGACCTCGGTGAGCAGCCCCAGGGACACCGGGTGCGGCATGCACTCCTCCACGAGGGCGGGGCTTGTGCGCCGCAGCGCCCGGACCAGGTTTTGTGCCAGGTCCATTGTCATCAATTCATGCAACCGTCCGGCGAGCTCACGGCGCAGATGGTCCACGGGCACCTGCCAGGGCGCCTCGGGCCGGCCCGCGATCATGCCCGCCTCCGGCGCCGCGGGAGCTTCGGTGCCCGAGGCCGGGGCCAGCGACGGCTGGGCGCCCGGTTCGATTCGCACGGTCCCCTGCCCCACCGCCAGCTCCCACAGGCGCAACGCGTACCCGTCCGGCGGCAGGGCGGGGTTCACCGTCACCGTCACCGCCGGCGGCATCACGCCGCGCTGCCACCAGGTCTCCGAGCGCCAGCGGGCCAGCTCCTCGCGCAGGAGCCGGCCATCGGCGTCGGCGGGGTCGGCCCAGGCGCGCAACCGCGTCCCCAGCTCGAGCCACAGCGGCACCTGGGAGCCCCAGGTCTCGGGCTCTCCCGGACGGAGCCCGGCGGGGCCCTCGGCCGCCTCGGCCGCCCCCTCGCGGGGGTCGAACGCCGACGGCGGGGGCCGCTTCCCGAGCCGCCAGCCGGCGAAGGCGACGAGCCCGCCCAGCAGGGTGAACGGCCCCAGCGGCATCCCCGGGACCCAGCCGAACACCAAAAGAATCACGCCCACCCAGATCAGCACCTGGGGGTTCTGCAGCAGCTGGATCCCCATGTCCTGGCCCAGGCCGCGCCCCTTCTCCTCGGAGGCCACGCGCGTGATGACGAACCCGGCCGACACGCTCACCAGCAGCGCCGGGATCTGGGACACCAGGCCGTCGCCCACCGTCAGCACGGTGTAGGTGTCCAGGGCCTCGCCGCCGGACATCCCCAACTGGAGCATGCCGACCCCCAGGCCGCCGACGATGTTGATCAGCGTGATCACGAGCCCGGCGATGGCGTCCCCCTTGACGAACTTCATGGCGCCGTCCATGGAACCGTACAACTGGCTCTCGCGGGCCAGCTGGGCGCGCTGGGCGCGGGCCTCGTCGTGTCCGATGTGCCCGGCCCGCAGCTCGGCGTCGATGGACATCTGGCGCCCGGGCATGGCGTCGAGGGTGAAGCGCGCGGCCACCTCGGCGACGCGCTCGGAGCCCTTCGCGATCACCACGAACTGCACGATGGTGATGATGAGGAACACCACCGCGCCCACGACCACGTTGCCGGCCACCACGAAGCGCCCGAAGGCGTCGATCACCGAGCCCGCGTCGGCCTGGAGCAGGATCAGCCGGGTGGTCGCGATGTTGAGACCCAGGCGGAACAGCGTCGCCAGCAGCAGGAAGGTGGGGAACGTGGCGAAGCGCAGCGGCTCGGTGATATGCAGCGCCAAAAGCAGCAGGGTGACGGCCAGCGCGATGTTGGCGGTGAGAAACAGATCCATCACCCAGGTGGGCACGGGGAAGACCATCAGGCCCAGGACGCACAGGACGATCAGGACCAGGAAGACGTTGCCGTGCCGGAGCGAAAGTGGCATGGGCGCGCTAGTCCCGGACCCTGCCCAGCCGGAAGGTGGCGTAGGCCTCGGGGCCGGCGAGCCGCAGCTCGAGGCGGTCGTTGCGGTAGACGGTGAGGAAGGCCATGTGCGGTTGCCCGGCCAGCCGGATCCATGAAAGATGTGTGAACAGCGGCTCCCCCTCGATCTGGAGGTTGGAGAGGGCGTCGTTGAGGATCTCGGGCACCGGCGCGAGGATCACGGTCTCGCTGGGCAGCGCCAGCACGGGCCCCTCGTCGGGCAGATCCGCCGAGCAGACGGCGGCGTCCGGGTTCCGGCGCAGCGTCAGGGAGGCATCGAGGGTGGTGGCACCGACCTGCCGCAGCTCGAGCCGGGCGCGGGTGCAGATGTCGAAGCCCCGGCGCACCAGGCGGCTCTGCTCGACGGCCCCCTCCCATTCGCCCCGATATTCCTTGAGATCCTGGCACGCGGCCAGCCACAGGAGCGGAAGGGCGAGCGTCCATATCATCCGGTGGTGGGGAGAGAGCATCCGTGGTTCCTTTCGTTTCCGGGCCTAGAATGTGCAGTTTCGGGCCCGTTGTCAACGGGCATGGGGCGCCGCCGGTGCCCGAACAGTTTCAGCTTGATTTCCGCGGGCCGCGGGTTCTATAGTTGCCGCCGCGATGAACCGCCACCACCTATCCAAGAAAGGATGCCACAGGTGAGAAAATGCCAGACCTCAGTTCGATGATTTTTGGAGCGCTTGAACCGATTCTGCTTTTCTTCTTGATCCCCATGGTGCCGATCACCTTCCTGATCGCCCTGGCCATCGTGAAGATGTACGAGCCCAAGACCGAGGACTACAAGTCCGATCCCCTGCTGGCCCTCAAGACGGGGATGTACTTCCTGCAGGTCTTCATGGCCCATCTGGTGGTCCTGGGGCTGTTCTCCTTCCTCGACATCTTCCTGAGCCAGATGACCGATCAAAAGGTCCCGATGAAGACCCTCAAGAACGTCATCGGCACCCTGGTGGGTTCGGGCGCCGTGCTCCTGCTCATCGAGTTCCTGCTCATCAAGCTCGACGTCAAGAAAAACTACCTGCCGCGCCGCATGATGTACGGCATCGCCATCTTCCTGCTGGGCTTCATCGGCACGCTCTCGACTTACTTCTTCATCTCCGGGCTCTTCGAGTTCTTCCCGAAGGGCAACGCCTTCCACATGCCGCTGGCCGGCATGATCGTGTACCTGGCCGCCTTCGGCGCCGGCGTGCTCTATTACAAGGCCGAGTTCGCCGAGGACAAGGAAGCCCAGACCTTCCTGCCCGCCTCCGTGGTGCAGAAGGCCGACCAGATGATGGCCCAGATGCCCGGCGGCTTCGGCGGCGCTCCTGCCGGCGGCGCGGCCCCGATGGGCGGCTACGGCGCCCAGCCCATGGGCGGCTACGGCGCCCAGCCCATGGCCCCCCAGCAGCCGGCGGCCCAGCCCATGGCCCAGCAGTACAGCCAGCCCATGGCCCAGCCCACCTACCAGCAGCCCCAGGTGCAGCAGCCCGTGGCCGCCCCGGTCGCCGCGGCCCCGTCCAACGCCTGCCCGACCTGCGGCAACGCCGCCCGCTTCATCGCCCAGTACAACCGCAACTGGTGCGACACCTGCCAGAAGTACCTGTAGGCTCGCGCTAGTCCCGTCTCAGTGAGCGCCATCTCGACCCCAGGACAACTGAAAACGCGGAAGAACGGGTCCAAATGGATTCAACGGTAAGTCCACCGCATTCATCCACACTGCCCCAGTTTTCCGACCGGCTGTTGTTCTGGGCGCTCGCATCCTTCATGATCGTGTTGCCGTTGAAGGCAGTGGGATCACACCGATTTCCATTGCCCTTGGATATGCTTTGCCTTGCGATGATGATACTGCCGGTATTTGCATGTTTGTGGGCCCAGAAGCCACCTTTGAAAGAGCTTCTGATACCTTCCGCGGTATTCATGCTCGCGCTGGCCGCGATGGTTTCCGAGGCAGCCACCGCCTGGTCATTTCGCACCGGTCTGAGATTCATTTCGTATTTTATTTTCGTTCTCAGCATTTCATTGCTCGCGCCAGAGGAGCGCCGGAACCGGTTGCTCCGCATCTCCCTGTTGGGTGGATCCGTAGTGTTGGCCTTTTCCTTGATCGGTTACTTCGTCGCGACCTTGGCAATGCAGCGTGGGGACGGCCCCGTCCCATTTATTTTCACGAGCTCTCATCCTGTCTTCCCGAACATCCCACGGCTGACTGGGACCATGGGCACCCATCCCCAAAATTGGGGCGAGTATTGTGTCCTGCTGCTGAGTCTCGCTTTCTACGCGAACGGACGCCTGGACGACAGACACCGGCGGCTCACCATTATTTCTGCTGGACTGGCATCCATTTCATTGGTCTTCACGTTCAGTCAAGCCTGGGTCGGTGGACTTTGGATCGCCGCCTGGTTCGTGCAATCGCGGAATTCCACTCGCCGCTGGATGAAGCCAATCATCCTGTCCGTCACCATCCTGACGACGCTTGCCATAACTTGGGTCGTCAACATCGGCTTCCCATCGAAACCAGGCACCGACGGACAGCGACGGGCCGTACCTTGCGACCAAGCCGACGCAGGCCACTTCGTTGCACGGGCAGAGTATCTCGATGGGACGCACCTTTGTCATTTCACATGGCACGAATGGCCATACCATCACCGGCTGACCACCTATCTGCAGGCCAAGTCGACCGCGATCGAAGCCATCCGACTTCACCCCTGGTTCGGAACCGGGCAGGCAGGTTACCGGGTATTCGCCGATGACCACTTTGCAGCGACCTTGGGACAGGGAACCACGAGCGGCACGAATTACACCCATCCGCACAGCACCTGGCTCGGCATTCCGGCTCAATTCGGCGTTCTGGCCACGATTTCCTGGCTTTGGTTGGTGATCCTTCTATTCGTACGACGGCCGAAGCCTGGACAGCCAGAACGAGTCCTGTTAGTGACCGTAGCGGTGTTCCTGGTGCTGGGTCTGGATTGGAGTATTGAGCAGTCCATCATATTCTGGACCCTGATCGGCTGGGTCGCTCCACCGTTCTCTTCTGCGCGATCTGGTGTTACGGACGATCGATAATAAGCGCGACGCCCTCGCCGCCACCGATGCACAGGGTGGCTAGACCGCGACGCAGGCCCGTGCGACGCAGGCCGTGAATCAGCGTGGTGAGGATGCGCCCGCCCGAGGCGCCGATGGGGTGGCCGATGGCGACGGCGCCGCCGGTGACGTTGACCCGCTCGGGGTTCAACTTGAACTCGCGGATGGCGTAGAGCGTGACGAAACTGAAGGCCTCGTTGATCTCCCACAGGTCGATGTCGGCGGCGGTGAGGCCGGCCCGCTCGAGGGCGCCCGAGATGGCGCCGGCGGGTGCGGTCGTGAAGAACGTGGGATCGTGCGAGAAGCCCTTGTGGGCGCCGATGACGGCCAGCGGCGTGAGCCCCAGCTCGGCGGCCTTCGCGTCGCTCATGATGACGAACGCGGCCGCGCCGTCGTTGATCGAGGACGCGTTGGCGGCCGTGACCTGGCCGTCCTTGGTGAAGGCCGGCTTCAGGCCCGCCATCTTGTCGAACTGGGCCTTGAACACTCCCTCATCCTCTTTGACCAGGATGGGATCTCCCTTGCGCTGGGGCACCGGCACGGGGACGAGCTCGTCGGCGAACAGGCCGCCCTTGGTGGCCTCCTGGGCGCGCAGGTAAGAGGTCTTCGCGAAGGCGTCCTGCTCCTCCCGCGTGAACCCGTACTTCGCCGAGGCGATGTCGGCCAGCGCGCCCATGTGCTGGTTCGAATAGACGTCCCACAGGCCGTCGTTGACCATCGAGTCGACCACGGTCTGGTTGCCCATGCGGTAGCCGTCGCGGGCCTTGGGCAGCAGGTAGGGCGCCTGGGACATGTTCTCCATGCCGCCGGCGACCATGATCTCGTGCTCGCCCAGGCGGATGGCCTGATCGGCGAGCATCACGGCCTTGAGGCCCGAGCCGCAGACCTTGTTGATGGTCATGGCCTCGACGGCGTGGGTAAGCCCGGCCGCGATGGTGGCCTGGCGCGCGGGGTTCTGCCCCTGGCCGGCGCCGAGCACGTTGCCCATGATGACCGACTGCACCTGCGCGGGCGCGAGGCCGGCGCGGGCCACCGCCTCGCGGATGGCGAGCGCGCCCAGCTGGACCGCGCTCACCGAGGCGAGCTGGCCCTGGAAAGCCCCCACGGGGGTGCGAACAGCGGAAACGATGACGGATTTGACCATTTTTCCTCCGAATCGGGTGGAGTTGAAGTTCAAATCATCAATGAAATCAATGACTTGATTCCACCCGCCCCAGACTTTAGTCGCGTTCGGGGGGAAAGGTCAACGGATTTGATTCGTGCGCCGTTGAAGATCCTGCGCTCCCGAGCGTCCCTGCCACAGCACGACCGCCCGGGACTGCGGTGCGCAGAACTTTTTTCTTGAGTTTTCCCGGGCATCTACTAGTTTGCCGGTACTGAAGGAGGCTCTCTCATGAAACGTTCGATTTGGTTGACCCTCGGCTCCGCGTTCGTCGTCCTCTCCCTCGGCCTGGCCGGGCTCTTCTCCACGGCCTCGGCCCAGACCAAGCCCTCGGCCGAAGAGGTCAAGAAGATCGTCGACGCCGCCATGGCAAAGAAGACCCCCCGCGTCGAGATCTCCACGACGGTCGGCCCCATCCGCGTCGAGCTCGACGCCCTGAAGGCGCCCATCACCGTGCGCAACTTCCTGACCTACGTCGTCGAGGGCCACTACACCAAGACCGTCTTCCACCGCGTCATCGCCGACTTCATGATCCAGGGCGGCGGCTTCCTCGAGGACCGCACCGAGCGGCTCGACACCCTGCACGCGGCCATCAAGAACGAGGCCAACAACGGCCTGTCCAACCTGCGCGGCACCATCGCCATGGCCCGCACCCAGGTCGTCGACTCGGCCCGCGCCCAGTTCTTCATCAACACGGTGGACAACAAGCGCCTCGACTACCGCGGCCCCGGTGCGCTGTTCGGCTACTGTGTGTTCGGCAAGGTCATCTCCGGCATGGAGGTCGTCGACAAGATCCGCAAGCTCCCCATCAAGAATTTCGGCGGCGCCTTCGTGAGCTGGCCCATGCCCGTGCCGGTCATCACCGGCATGAAGATCGTCGAATAGCCGCACGCGGATGAAAATCAGTCCCTTCACCCCGCCGGACGTGCGGGAAACGCTTCTACACGAAATTTCTCATCAATTTGAATTGCCTATTGTCCCTTTCAACGAGAGACGATTGTTCATCGCAGACGTCGGCTTTCAAATAAAGAGTGGCAACGCAATCCCGGTCAACCCCGTTGTAGAGAGGATTCTTTCGCCTTTTTCTGCAACTCCATCTAATAAACCTGACTATATAGTTAATCCGACTTTCATGGGAGAACCACTACAAATCCCGCCGAACACACCCGGCAACGTCATGGGAACCATGTCTCCGACCGACTGGCAGTTTATTACTTATCAATGGTCGTTGACTTGGAACTCACGACAACCCGCATGTATCGACGTTCGTCATCATCTGTCAATGATTCATATTATCAACGCGTTACGTCCTTTCTTGGCCCATCAAATGTTATTAATGCAAGCCGGCCTTCTGCTACACGCCTCGGCTGCGATACATGAAGGTCGGACCGTAGTCTTCCTCGGACACTCCGGCGCGGGGAAAAGTACTTGCGCCCGGCTGACCCCAGGACAAGCTTTGTCTGATGAGACCATCGCCGTCAAATTTGACTCAAACAAGGGGATCCTGATTTTTGGTACACCTTTCGGAGGCGAACTCTTCCCAAATGGTTCGCCGGGGACTTCACCGCGGTTCTTATTTGTGAAAAAAAGTCACCGAAATGGACTCAATCCCATTCCCCTGCGCAACGCTCTGCCCCGTCTCTTGTCTCAGACCGTGTTGTATCCTTTCGCGCCAGGACTATACTGGGAAACGGCAACAGATTTATGCTTGCAACTTCTGAAGGATTGCCCTGTTGAAGAACTCGAAGCGAAACCTGACGGATCTTTTTGGAAGGAATGTTTGTCGTGACGGAATACAAAAGTTCAAAATTTAAAGCAAGCCCCGGCATTGCCATTCGCAGGATTCGCGGGGAATTGTTCTTCATCACGCCTGCGACAGCGGAACTCCACACCCTCAACGAAAGTGGAGTGACTATTTGGGATTCACTCATGTCAGGACATACCCCCGATGAGGTTATCGCTGAGTTAGTGGAGAATACCGACGGTCATCCTGAAGAGATCCGGGCAGACCTTCTTTCATGGATTAATACCCTGATCGACAAGGGCATCATTGAAATTGATAACTGACCTCCTCGCCCGCTATTCCGAACTCTGCGCGAAGGAGAACAAACTGGCGAGCATAGGCTTCGAACTCACGAATGCCTGCAACTTCCAATGCACCCATTGTTACCGCGTACACGGCAAAACATACTTATCAAAAGAATCTTTCAGAACTGCGCTCGATGAATCGGAATCCCTGGGTGCCCTGCTCGTGAGTTTCAACGGTGGAGAACCTACCATACATCCTGATTTTTGTAATTTTGCCCTAGAGGTTGTTAAGCGAGGCATGCACCTGAGCGTGCTCACCAACTCATCGGGTTTCACTCCCGAAGTCATAGCCTCGTTGGCTCCTTGGAGCGCAGGCATTCATTTACAAATATCATTATATGGAACAGATCCAGAATCAGGAAAGGTCATCACTGGCATCCCTGAAGCCTTTCAAACAACCTATGAAACAATTATGGAGTTATATGAAAACGGCTTTGATGTTAGGGTGAGCCTCTTGGTTTCCTCAGTCTCCGCCGATTACCTGGAGTCGCTCATTACCCGCATGGTTCAAAGCCAGATCCGCATCGGTCTCATGCCGCAATTGATGGCGACCGAGGCAGGCTCCCTGCATCCCCTCGATTTGGCCGCTGACGATTCACAGTTGATGCGTCTATTCGCCTACGAGGGCGATTGGAACTCGGACCCATTTGAGCCAAACTTGGGCTCCTCATCCGAATCCGATTACCGCGCATGCAACGCTGGTCGCACCACAGTTGGAGTCCGTGCCGACGGCTCGATCCTGCCCTGTCTGGTCCTCACGCGCCCCGTCCTTGGGCACCTCTCGACGGACACCCTCGCATCCGTCATAACAGGGGAAGCCCGACGTCATTTCCTCGAGTCAAATGTGACCCCAGATATCTGCCGGGCCTGTGACCTACGCCGCTTCTGTATGCGCTGTCCCGCCGACGCGCTGGCCGAGACCGGCAGCCTCAGCGGGATCCCGCCCGAGAGTTGCCGCATCGCGCGGCTGCGGGCCAAATTTCATATTGATTCGCAGCGGTAGCGTGCTAAGATACCGCGGCGACCTTGGCGCCAACTTCGATCCAACCCCGGCCTCTGGAGGTTCTCATGCGTAAGTCATTGATTTTCCTGAGCATTCTATCGATCCTCGCGCTCCCCATGGCGGCCTGCGACGACGATCCCAAGAACAACAACAACACGAACAACGTCAACAACACCTCGACCTGCGACTGCGGGATCACCATCGAGACCATCAACGGTCGTCCGGTGGACGAGGTGGGGAACCTGATCCAGGCGCTCGACGACCAGGATGCCGATCAGCCGGGCTTTCAGATCGACGTGACCGCCCGCGTAGCCGACACCGGCTTCGACTGCGTGCCCCCGAACGGCGCCGAGGTCACCCTGCTCGGCGGCGTAGCCAACGTCAAGGCCGCCCTGGCCGCCCGCGTGGCCACCTTCACCGGGTACACCATCCCCAGCGGCGCCGGCTCCATCGACCTGCAGGCCCGCGTCCCCGACTGCCAGAGCGAGCCGGTCCGCCTGGTGCTCTCCACCGGCGGCATCCCCGAGTGCCGTATCGCCTCGGGCATCGAGGCGGGCGAGGACTACGCCTGCCCCGACGACGACGAAGCGACCAACCAGCTCGGCCTGCAGCGCACGGTCATCGTCCATTGCGTCGACGTGCCCGCCGGCACCCCCGTGCGCCTGCTCATCGACGACAACGAGCAGGGCATCGGCAACCTGGGGCCCACGGGCACCGTCGAGTTCGGCGTGACCCTGCCGGTCACCGCCATCTGCAAGGACTCCCTGGTGGTGAGCATCGAGGTCAACGTCGATGATCAGGAGCTCACCGACGCCATCACGACCGGCCAGGCCTGCTGCGAGGGCCAGGTGCCCTGTTCCCTGCGTTGGGAGGCCGGCACCGACTACTACGACGGCGCCCCCTCGGGCCTGCACGCGCTGAACGCCGCCACCGATCTTGACCCGGCGACCGCCGGGCACCAGTCCGCCTTCCGCCTCACCACCCGCATGGACGGCGCGGCCCGCGTCGCCGTGCTGGGCGACGACGGCTCGGGCACCTTCACCCCGCTGTGCACGCAAAACAGCGTCACGGCCAACACCTTCACCCTGAACTGCACGGTCCCCGAGGGCACCGTGTGGATCAAGCCGGTCTGTTACACCGTTGGGGACCTTACCCCCTTCGAGGACGCCAGCCAGGCCCACCACATCGTCACCGACACCGTGCTCCCGCCGGCGATGGAGAACTTCGCCTGTGCGGTTACCAACGCCCACGAGGTCGACATCACCTGCACTTGGAACATCCCCGCCGCCGGTGAAGCCGTGGCCCACACCCCTGCGCGCTTCACGGCCAATTACACCGAGACCGACTGTCTCGCCGACGCCGCCGGCCTGTTCTCTTCGGGCTGGGCCACCCTGAGCGACGCCCCCGGCCTGGTCAGCCCGATGGGCGCCGGCAACCCCGGCGATGCCTTGCAGTACATCTTCACGCCGTTCGTGCCCGGTCCCGGCTATTGCCTCGGCGTGCGCGCCGAGGACGCCGCCGGCAACGTGAGCGCCAGCAGCGTCACCGCATGGAGCGGTGAGGTCGTGCCGGAGATGCAGACCTTGGTTGGATTCGAGGATGACGCCCTTTTCGGAGATGCCATCACCTCGGCGGACCTGAACTGCGACGGCCTGAAGGATCTAGTCGTCGGCGCCCCCTACGGCAGCGCCTGCTGGTACAGCCCCTCGGATTTCTGCGCAGGGGATGGTCGCGTCTACGTCTACTTCGCCCTGCCCGGCGGGGGATTCTCCACCATTCCCGACCTGACGTTGACCCAGGATGCCACGGTCCCCGATATCGGCGGCGGTTCCTATGTGTACTTCGGTTTCAGCGTCGCCGGGGTCGGCAACTTCACTGGCCACCTCAATGGCATAAACGACAATATATTCTGTGAGGATCTTCTAATTGGAGCCCCCTGGATGTATTTCGATGACGAGGTAAATGCCATCGAGGTTTGGCCCGGCAAGGCCTACCTGCTCAAAGGCCGCCCAGGCTGGTCCACCAACCTCATCACCACCGCACCCGAGGATCCCAGCGGGTTCGACTTGGTGATTACGTATTTCCGCGCAGATTCCTTATACACAGACAATATGGTGTATTTCGAAGAATTTGGCACAACCGTGGCGGCCATCGGCGACTTCACTGGTGACGGAGTGGGTGACGCGGCCATCTCCGCCCCTGGCGCGCTTCCCGGCGGTGCCGTCTACCTGTTTCCCGGAACACCGATCCCATTCAAGAACGGCGCGGAGGATCCCGTCGAGTGGTATGCACTCGAGGCGGCCCACCTCCAGTTGCTTGGGACCGCCGACGTCGGCGCCAGCGACACAGCGTCGGCCAATTACGAGTATTTAGGCCGAGCCATCTCCGCGTTAGGTGACCTTAATGACGACGGCTTCGACGACGTGCTCGTCGGGGCACCAGGGTGTGGCGGCGCTGCCGGCTATGGCAGCCAGCCCGGCAAGGCGTTTATCGTGCTTGGAGGCTTAGAGGAGGTCATCGATACTGAGACCTATTCTGGAACGCGCCTCATCAGCATAGAGCAATCTGCCGCGGTCCCCGGGACCGCTTGCCTGGGCTGGAGCTTGGCCGGACTGGGTGACTTTAACAATGACGGCTTCCTCGATTTCGCGCTCGGCGACCTCAATTATTCCATCCCCGCCACATCCAATTTGGCGGAAGGAGCCGTGTTCGTGTTTTTAGGCAACGGCGTGGTCGAAGACACTACCACCGAAAACGCCAGCATCATGATTCGCTCGGAATGGCCACTGGCCACCACCAGCGACAACTTCGGAATCTCCGTTGCCCCCGCTGTCGGGACGGCTAACACCCCTGCCGGTGACTTCAACAACGACGGAGTTAGCGACCTGCTCATTGGAGTGCGCCACTTCGGCACCTATCATGGATCCGCCTTCATCTGGCTGGGAAATGCAACGATCACCCCCTCGAGTTTCTGGGAGACCTACGAGTCTGCATCTTTCTGGTTCCTCCCCCCGTCAACCAACGGCTTCTGGGGATTGTTAGTGCGTTGGCTTGGAGATATCAACGCCGACGGTTACTCCGACATCGCCGTGGGTGACTCTGTATGGGATGGTCTCTACGGCGGCTCTCAGAACAATCCTTACCGTGGCCGTGTTACAGTGATGTACTAAGGTGGTGTAGAATGAACAATGACCAGACAATGAAAAATAAATCGAAATATTCAAAACCGCGTCTAGTTAGTGAAAAAATAACCTCGACTGATTCCTACCAGGCGGCTTGCACCGTCGCAGTTGCAGGCGTTGACGGTTGTAATACTGGTCGCTTTTCCTCTTTACAGACCACTAGATAATGCTCCCTCGTGTTCGAACGGGCTCCATGCTTCCTCACTTCGTCCCCGGAACTGAAGTGCTCGTTCGAGAATTGCCTCCCCATCCCGGGGATGTCATTGCCTTCAAGGCGGGCGATATCATCATCGTGCATCGGTTGATTGCGCGGTTGCCGTGGCCGTTGGATCGGTGGGGGTTGCAGCGGGGGGATGCGCATCAGTTGGGGTCGTGGATTGATTTGAGGCGGGTGATCGGGAAGGTGGTGTGGCCCGAGGTGTCCGAGCCCACGTCATGGGTGACGCAGGCGGCCGAGATCGGGTGTCACCTGGCGTGGGGGGCGGCCTCGCGGACGAAGCGCTGCGTGCTGAAGTTCGTGCCAGGACTGAAGGCGGTCGCGGAAGAACCCACCGAGATGAATCGAGTCCAATCGGAGTCAAACGCATGATCCTGGGGATCACGGGGGGCATCGGCGCGGGGAAGAGCACCGTGACGCGGTGGTTCGGCGCGTGGGGCGCGCGCGTGGTCAGCGCCGACGAGGTCGCGCGGGAGGTCGTGGCGCCCGGGGAACCCGCGCTGGCGGCGCTGGTGAAGACCCTGGGGCCGGGGATCCTGTGCTGCGACGGCGCGCTGGACCGGGGGGCGCTGGCCCGACGGATGTTCGCGGACACGGCCGTGCGCGAAGCGGTCGAGGGGATCGTGCATCCGGCCATCACCGCGCGTGTGCAGGCGGCGTTCGCCCGACTGCCCCACCCGATCGTGTACGAGGCGCCGCTGTTGCTCGAGGCGGGGCACGACCGCCTGGTCGACGTGGTGGTCGTGGTCGTGGCGACCACGGCGGTGCGCGCCGCGCGCGTGCAGGCCCGGGACGGCGCCGCCATGGCCGAGATCGAGGCCCGCATGGCCGCCCAACTGACCGACGAGGCCCGGCGCGCCCGCGCCCGCGCGGTGATCGTCAACAACGGCGAGCTGGCGGCGCTCGAGAGAGCCGCCCGCGACCTGTGGGACGACTGGACCGCCGGCCGCCCGCTGCGACCGCAATACGGCGACGCCGAACTTTCCGGGTGATCCTTCCGACCAAAAGGAATATATTGCTCGAAATGAGCCGTTTCCCTCGACCGGTGACCGTCAGATGAGAGTTGTCGTATCTCCCAATCATGAAGCGAATTTCCCGGCGGTGGGTCATTCCGGCGACGCTGTCGCCTCCAACGGGACGCCCTTTTGCGGGCGTCCCTTCGGCGCCGGCTGGGCCGTCGCGCTCCTTACCTGCATCGGACTGCTCGGGTGCGCGACCCCGCCGGGGAATAAGACGCTGGCCGCGGGCGCCGGCTCGCCGGCCGCCATGCCCGAGACCATGACGTTCTCGGCCGAGGCCGAGGTGGGACCGGCCGCCGCCCAGCTGGGGAAACTGCTGGCGCGCCTCGAGGAGGCCCAGCGCTGGGACCGCCCGCTGCTGATGAGCACCGTCGCGAAGCGCCTTGCCATCCCGCTGCCGCCCGCGTGCGCCGGCTGGGGACGGGTGGGTGTCTACGTACCGCTGCCCGCACCCGATGCCGATGGGGCAGCCCTGGACGCGCCCGTGACGCGGTTCCTGTTCGTCGTGCGGGAACAAAAGACCGTCGATCCCGACGGCGTGCATGGCCCCGAGGAGGAACCCGCGGTGAAAAAGGGCGGCGAGGAAGGCCCCGGAGGCCTGGTCCGAACCTGCGCCGCCCTGCTCGTGCGGGGCACCACCTCGGGCCGCGTGCGCATCGGCGTGATGCCCGTGCACGCGGGCGCCGGCACGCCCCGCGTCCTCGCCTCGAGCGAGCTGGGGGGCGCCCACCTGGTGCACCTCGGGACCCTCCCCGGAGCGCAGCCGGGCCCCTTCACGTGGACCCCCGGA
>Ga0302247_1001978_pt1 | contig 14213 bp, 23 predicted proteins | sample AAG_UR_Ile_MG_FD_193529 | JGI IMG/M metagenome (GOLD analysis project Ga0302247, IMG submission 193529) | Enriched activated sludge microbial communities from anaerobic digester in WTTP, New Holstein, Wisconsin, United States - AAG_UR_Ile | ecosystem: Engineered > Bioreactor > Anaerobic >...
GTTAGCGGAGATTTAAAACTTTTTGCAGTTCCCACGCTGTTTTCCTCCAAGCATCTACCATGCCTTGTAACTTTATTGCTCCTTCGTAATCAGCTTTCTTAGCGGCTTTTTTCTCAATCTCTCGGCATTCATCTATTTCATTGTAGATTTTTACCAAAAGTTTTAAACCATCCGCTAACAAAGTATTGCCGTCAATAGCGGCTTTCTCTGCTTGTTGAAGTATCTTCTTTCTATATGCTTTTTCCATTGTTTGAAATTTTATCTTGTTAATCCGCTACTGCGGCAATACTCGGCACGTTATGTGCTATAATAACTACCTTCTATTGTATGCAGGTTTAAAATGATTGATATAGAACCTTTCTGCTTGACAATTTTCCGTATGTGTTAAATATTCACATAAATACACTTTGTCAAAATCCCTACAATTTTTCCATCCAGATAATCTAAGTCTTAAATTTGTGGTTCTGCCTACATATATTATTTCCTCATTGTGTGTAAGCATATAAACAAAGTTTCTATATCTTACCTGAGCGGGTATTTTGGGTATTTCCTGCTTACTAATTACAGCACATAACAGCACATTGCCAAAAGTGGGGGGTTCGTGTTTCAAATCAACATTTGTGGTCATATCAAATTCAGTTTTTCAATTAAACATTAATGGTACAAAGCCCCACCTTCGGCAATCTGCAAACCGTTAGCAGCAACCCTAAAAGAGCCTCGTCTGTGCCGACTGCATCTTGAAATGATTAACTGCATTTTTATAATATGTTTCGTTTATTTCAATCCCTGTAAATGAAAACTTTTCTTCCCACGCTGCAATGGCACTATTTCCGCTACCTAAATGAGTATCGAGTATAGTTTGTCCTTCCGTTGCAAATTTGCTTAAAAGCCACTTGTATAGCTGCTTTGGCTTTTGAGTAGGGTGTATCTTCGTTTCTGCTCTTGTGTTGCCTTGTAGCCCTCCATAATAGCGGTAATCAAAACAAAGTGCAGGTTTCTTAAATGAAGTCCATGCCAATTCGCCATCAGCAAAATTTGCAACAGGGTTCTGTTTATACCAAAATATAAAGCATTGTGTAGGTGGTAGCGGAAAATAGTTGCCGCCCCAAACAATTTGATTTTTGCTTACTCTAAATAGTTGTTTCCAGTATTCATCTTGGGGCGTTTCTTTATCCCAATCCCCATTGTGGTATTTATTAGCTTTGTAGCGGTTTCCGTTACTATCTTTATTTGTTCTGTTAAACGCCCCAAAGTTCAATCCATAAGGGGGGTCAACTATTGCTAAATCAAATTGTTTATCCTCAAAAGTTTTCATTACCTCCACACAGTCGGCATTAATCAACCGAATAAAAGGGCAGCTGCTAACATCGGCTATAACCAATGGCGGCTGTGTGCTAATTTGTAAGTTTGTATCTTCGTTCATTCTGTATCGTATTTTGATAGGTTTATTCTCGTAATCCGCCACTGGTCATAGCCGTAGGCGTTAGCCACAATACGAAGAAAGCCTCCGAACGGCAACATCGTAGTATTGTTTTTCCTTTTCAATGCCAATTGATTTGCGATTTAATTTTAAACAAGCAAGGTTTAGCGTACCGCTTCCGCAAGTATTGTCTAAAATCATATCTCCCTCGTTTGTGTAGGTTTTTACAAGGTATTCCATCAATTCCAAAGGTTTTTGTGTTGGGTGTTCATTCTTTGTTTTGTCAGCGTTGGAAAATGTTAAAATACTTTTAGGGTATTTCATTTCGCTTTTATCGCTTCCATTATTAAATAGTGTGCTTTGCCCTAAAGTATCTGTTTTGTGTTGTTTTTTACCTGCTCTACTCCATTTCATCCCAACTCTCATTTGTGGGTTGTATGTAGGTTGCTTATCGTAAAAGCATACAATATCCTCGTGGCATCGCATCGGTTGTTTTTTCGCCAACATTGGGTTCGTTACAGCCACTTTATCCCAAACCAAAGTATATTTAAACATTTTCAAATCATTGCTTATTAATATACTTGTAAATGGTTGCGAAGCAGTTAAAACAATTACTCCGTTTGGCTTCAATACTCTTTTATATTCTTTCCAAAGTTCATTAAGCGGTAAAATGCTATCCCATTTACAAGCGGTTGTACCATAAGGCAAATCGCAAATTATGGCATCTATACTCTTATCATCAATAAAAGGAAAAACATCAAAGCAATCCGCATTAACCAACGTACTGTGGCTAACACGTGCTATATCCCATTTGGGTTTGTTTTGTGGTAAATTCAACATTCGTTCTCGTATTAAAAGTTATTGTAAATTGATATTTCTGTGCTTCGTAATCCCAAACGGTACATACCACCAACGTTACCATTCATTTCACCCTCCTTCCTGTTGATCTTCCAACTATAAAACCACTTAACCACATCAATACCAAAAATACTGCAATCATTAAATCAGTCATTTTGCCACCCTTTTCTTCATTAAATCACGCATCCAAATAGCTCCCTGAATCCAAGCCTTCATATTAACCACTGCTTCGATACTATCGCTGTTTAGGATATTTTCAATGGCATACTGCTCGATTTTTTCATCACTCGGCAAAGGCTTCTCCAATGCAGTTACCACCGTGTCAATGGCTTCTTCGATTTTATCATAATTCAATCCTTCTGCGACACAATGTTTAAACCTTTTCAGCACCTCAATCGCTTCACTAAGTTTCATTTCGTTTCCTCCTATTGTGTTTATATCTCTAAATTTGCATTGTATAGTTATTGCGTTAACATATTGTTAGGTGCAATGCCTAAAACAGCCTCGTCTGCGATTTGAAGTTATCGAAACGCTTGTTTGCGGCATTAAAATATTCCTCATCAATTTCAAATCCGACAAATGAAAGACCCGCCTTATCAGCTGCAATTCGACTGGCTTGGCTTCCGCAATGTGTATCTAAAATCAAATCTCCTTCCTTTGCATAATTAGCATAAATCCAATCATATAGTTTTATCGGCTTTTGTGTAGGGTGTATTGTTCCGTCCTTCAATAGTTCAACCCTGTTTATTTTAACAACCCTTGTGGCACAATCAAAACTACTATATGCTAATTCTGCATCACTCATTGTTAATCCTTCTTGCCCTTTATACCAAACAATCCACCCTTTTGTGCCTTTGTTTAAATGTTCTACAAAGTAATTAGCACCCCAAATGATTTGATTTTTAGATACACGCCACAACTCAGCAAAGTATTCGTTTGTAGGTATATCATTATCCCATCCCTTGAATTTATGTTCCTTTCTGTTTGCTTTCGGGTTGTTCAAATTAATACTTTGCTTTTGCCCATCAATCCCTATCCCATAAGGCGGGTCAACTACTGCCAAATCAAAATAATTGTCGGGATAATGCCGCAAACCCGCTACGCAGTCCATCAAATAAACTTCCGAATAAGGCACTGCACCTAACACTGCATTGCCGCAATGGCGGGTGACGTGCTGTATTTCAACTTTTGTACTACTATCAATCATTTGTGCTGTTATTAAACTTTTGTACTTCTAAACCGCCACTGACGGCAATGCTTTTACGTTATGCTCCATTTAAAGACCTCCGAACATTCATTCGTTGCAATTTGAAATCTGAATGCTCGAATGGTAATTTTTTACGAGACATTGTATAATCAATTTTATCTTTAAGTTCAGCATATTGCGGATATTGTTCAAAGAAAGGTTTAAGGCTTCCATAAGCCTCAAACCTGTCGGTAAATATTGCAAGTATTATTCTCATATAACTGAACTTACTTGTTTAACTGGCATTTGAAATGCAGCCCTCCAAACCATTAAATTTGTGATAATATCTTGCGGTGGCATACATACACCATCTTCGCCAAGTTGTAACGTATTATTACATTTTATTAGCAAGTGGTTTGGATTATTTGTGATAAATGGCTTTCCATCTGCAATATCCATCAACCTTGATTTATCAAATAACCCAAGTGATTCGATTGTTTTGGTAAATGGATTGCATTTGTGAGCCTCAAACATTGGGTTATATTTCTCCCCCATATCTGTTTTAGTTACCACAACTGTTTCAGCATCTAATTTATTCCAGTCAATTTTGTCTATGTATTTCATAACTTTAAATATTAATTACTCTGCAAATATACAACAAATAATTGTACAAGTCAAGTAGAAAAGCAATTATTTTTCATTTAATTGTAATTTTATAATGATTCTAAATAAAAACGGGACATAACCTGCGGTATAGTGCAGTTTGCCATTTGCGGAAGTGGTAAGGAGGAAAAGCCTGCAAAGCAAACCGACACCATACCGCCATCCGTTAGCTGCAACCTTAAAGAATCCTGCGTTCTTCAATTGGAATGTGGTTTGTTGTTGCGTATTGCTTTGCATATTCCATACCTCGACTATATCCATAATCGACATAAAATACATGCTTTACAGCCACTTCTTTCCAAGCCAAGCCAGCATCGATGCCCCATTGTCTTTCTTCGGGTATTTCGTCCTTTAAAATCCCTTCTTGGGTATAAAGTAAATGGCTCGCTATTGGTGCTTCACCTCTCGATAAGCTATCACGTACAGCCATTCTTGCATATTTTACGTTTCTTTCAACGTCCCCAGCGTACGGGCTTTCTAAAATTACTCTAATCATATATATATTTTAGTTTAAAATTCGATTGATAAAAAGGCAGCCGATAACACGGTATAAAACCAATAGCGGTTTCATCGGTTATTGTTGCTTTAGTGCTTGTATTTAAGTCATTCATAATTTGATAGTTTTGTGTTCAGAATCCGCTACTGGTCTTATACCCATTCGTTACCATTCATTTCACCCTCCTTCCTGTTGATCTTCCAACTATAAAACCACTTAACCACATCAATACCAAAAATACTGCAATCATTAAATCAGTCATTTTGCCACCCTTTTCTTCATTAAATCACGCATCCAAATAGCTCCCTGAATCCAAGCCTTCATATTAACCACTGCTTCGATACTATCGCTGTTTAGGATATTTTCAATGGCATACTGCTCGATTTTTTCATCACTCGGCAAAGGCTTCTCCAATGCAGTTACCACCGTGTCAATGGCTTCTTCGATTTTATCATAATTCAATCCTTCTGCGACACAATGTTTAAACCTTTTCAGCACCTCAATCGCTTCACTAAGTTTCATTTCGTTTCCTCCTATTGTGTTTATATCTCTAAATTTGCATTGTATAGTTATTGCGTTAACATATTGTTAGGTGCAATGCCTAAAACAGCCTCGTCTGCGATTTGAAGTTATCGAAACGCTTGTTTGCGGCATTAAAATATTCCTCATCAATTTCAAATCCGACAAATGAAAGACCCGCCTTATCAGCTGCAATTCGACTGGCTTGGCTTCCGCAATGTGTATCTAAAATCAAATCTCCTTCCTTTGCATAATTAGCATAAATCCAATCATATAGTTTTATCGGCTTTTGTGTAGGGTGTATTGTTCCGTCCTTCAATAGTTCAACCCTGTTTATTTTAACAACCCTTGTGGCACAATCAAAACTACTATATGCTAATTCTGCATCACTCATTGTTAATCCTTCTTGCCCTTTATACCAAACAATCCACCCTTTTGTGCCTTTGTTTAAATGTTCTACAAAGTAATTAGCACCCCAAATGATTTGATTTTTAGATACACGCCACAACTCAGCAAAGTATTCGTTTGTAGGTATATCATTATCCCATCCCTTGAATTTATGTTCCTTTCTGTTTGCTTTCGGGTTGTTCAAATTAATACTTTGCTTTTGCCCATCAATCCCTATCCCATAAGGCGGGTCAACTACTGCCAAATCAAAATAATTGTCGGGATAATGCCGCAAACCCGCTACGCAGTCCATCAAATAAACTTCCGAATAAGGCACTGCACCTAACACTGCATTGCCGCAATGGCGGGTGACGTGCTGTATTTCAACTTTTGTACTACTATCAATCATTTGTGCTGTTATTAAACTTTTGTACTTCTAAACCGCCACTGACGGCAATGCTTTTACGTTATGCTCCATTTAAAGACCTCCGAACATTCATTCGTTGCAATTTGAAATCTGAATGCTCGAATGGTAATTTTTTACGAGACATTGTATAATCAATTTTATCTTTAAGTTCAGCATATTGCGGATATTGTTCAAAGAAAGGTTTAAGGCTTCCATAAGCCTCAAACCTGTCGGTAAATATTGCAAGTATTATTCTCATATAACTGAACTTACTTGTTTAACTGGCATTTGAAATGCAGCCCTCCAAACCATTAAATTTGTGATAATATCTTGCGGTGGCATACATACACCATCTTCGCCAAGTTGTAACGTATTATTACATTTTATTAGCAAGTGGTTTGGATTATTTGTGATAAATGGCTTTCCATCTGCAATATCCATCAACCTTGATTTATCAAATAACCCAAGTGATTCGATTGTTTTGGTAAATGGATTGCATTTGTGAGCCTCAAACATTGGGTTATATTTCTCCCCCATATCTGTTTTAGTTACCACAACTGTTTCAGCATCTAATTTATTCCAGTCAATTTTGTCTATGTATTTCATAACTTTAAATATTAATTACTCTGCAAATATACAACAAATAATTGTACAAGTCAAGTAGAAAAGCAATTATTTTTCATTTAATTGTAATTTTATAATGATTCTAAATAAAAACGGGACATAACCTGCGGTATAGTGCAGTTTGCCATTTGCGGAAGTGGTAAGGAGGAAAAGCCTGCAAAGCAAACCGACACCATACCGCCATCCGTTAGCTGCAACCTTAAAGAATCCTGCGTTCTTCAATTGGAATGTGGTTTGTTGTTGCGTATTGCTTTGCATATTCCATACCTCGACTATATCCATAATCGACATAAAATACATGCTTTACAGCCACTTCTTTCCAAGCCAAGCCAGCATCGATGCCCCATTGTCTTTCTTCGGGTATTTCGTCCTTTAAAATCCCTTCTTGGGTATAAAGTAAATGGCTCGCTATTGGTGCTTCACCTCTCGATAAGCTATCACGTACAGCCATTCTTGCATATTTTACGTTTCTTTCAACGTCCCCAGCGTACGGGCTTTCTAAAATTACTCTAATCATATATATATTTTAGTTTAAAATTCGATTGATAAAAAGGCAGCCGATAACACGGTATAAAACCAATAGCGGTTTCATCGGTTATTGTTGCTTTAGTGCTTGTATTTAAGTCATTCATAATTTGATAGTTTTGTGTTCAGAATCCGCTACTGGTCTTATACCCATTCGTTACCGCACATTTAAAGAAACGGTACTTTATGTATAATATAGTCGTTGTGAATAATCGGGAACGGCTTCGATTTTAGCGAATGATAAGGCAAAATATTAAACCCTTTAGCCTCACACAGCTTTTTAAAATTGCCCCAAACTTCTAAAGTCGGGGCAATTACTACTATTACGTTTTGACGTTTCATATTTAAAAAGGGTCTGCTACGAAACCATCATTACACTTTAAGTATGAATTAGTGCAAGAACCATTTCGGTCATAAGTTGCAGCCGCTCTATTCTGTGTGTAATTTTCGCCATTAAAATAGTACACATCAAAATTAGAGTACAAATAATTCCTTAATGATACAAATTCCTCATTTGCAATCATTTTTTCAATTTTCGAGTTTAATTCCTGAGTTGTCATAATTTTAAAGTTTTACCGAAACTGCTTCGTTGCTGTTTCATGATGTAAAGATACAATGTATTTTTCTATTCTACAAATATTTTTGTAATTATTTTCAAAATATTTCTAATTTATTTCAATTCTAAATAACAAAACGGGCGGTAACACGTGCTATACGTCAGTTTTGCAGATAGTTTCGTGCTTAATTGATAGTTTCTGCAAGCAAAACCGAACGCATAGCACCAACGTTAGCGGTCATTTTTTGCCTCCTCAATCTTGTTTCTTATCATATCGCCTCTTAGCAGAAATTCAGCGTCATAATATTTGCATGGCTTCTTGAGGTGTATGTAAACCCTATCTATAGCCTCTCTCAGATATAAAATATACTCATCCTGCGCTTCAATGATCCTATCTTTCTGCTTCAGCTCATCGGAAAGCAGTCCGATATAATTCTCCTGCTCCCTAATCATTGGATTTTTATTCGCAATATCTCCACGCACCGATGGCATCGGGGTTGTGCTGTCTGACAATTTTGTAGTTTTCATTTCTGTTCCTTCTTTTATTTTGCGTTTAAATCGTTTTTAAGCAACTTTAATTTTTAGCCGGTAACTTCATCGACTTTTGACAGAAAGTGTCTTATTCGGGCTGTAGTGAAGCCGTATGGCTAATTAACCACCTTCCGGCCAGTTCCCTTTAAATTTTTCTGAGTTTATCGTCACATTTTTCGGGATCCCGGTTTTCCGGTAGCGGAATAATGACCGTAATTTTCAGTATCCGATAACTCATAATTTTGCGAGAATTTCACGTTTAATTTTTACGGCTTCTGCTATCCGGGCTTTCAGCAGTTCTATATCCACGGGGTCGGCGTCAACGGTCAGGGCCACAAGTCGGTATTCTGGTTCTATCTCCGGGAAGTAGCTTACAAAGTCCCATTCTTTCAACCCCGTTACGGCCATGCACATTTGCACCTGCCAATAATATTCCGGGCGCTCGGCTTTGAACTGATCCACGGTTTTTATCATCATATTTTGAACATGGTGAACCGGGTTTATGGGGCATTTTATCTCCAGCCCCTTCCTATTTGGAAGCATCCGGTTTTCAGCGTCAAATTCCACCACCAAACCATCAGGGGATGCTCCGGCCTCGTCACACCACGGGGCCACGATAAACGGCTGCTCTGATACCGCCACGCCTTCGCCATTCGAATAGGCCCGCTTAGCGTAGGGTTCCAAATCTGTTCCCCGTTGCATGGCATAGGTGGTGATCTCAGGCATTGTGGCGCCTAATTCTTCGGCTACCTTCTCCAAAATGTAGGTTTCTCCGGTCTTTCCGAGGCCTTTTGCACCCATCAGCTTGTGGATTTCAGAGGCGGTAAATTTACCCCGCCTCTGTTCCTTCCATTCGTCTGTGCGCTGGTCAATCATAATTCAATATCAATTATTTTAAATGTCATTGACGTATCCGTTCTGCTCATATCGTCACTTATTGTTAAACTCATATTTTTTGGAATAGCATTCATCCCCATGATTTCAATTAGTTTTTTAATTAAAGAAATGTTCCCAATCCGTAAACTTGTTGCTCCTTTGTAAAGTTTTAACGAATACCCTCTTTTGCTAAATACAAAGAATACCTCTCCCGTGATGTTATTAACTGCAAAATTCAAATAAGTTAACCCTCTGCTAATAACCTCGTTAGTTAACTCTCTGCTAAAGCTTAAATTGGCCTCAGTTTCACTTGATGACGTGATTCTTATTTTATTTGCGGCTATTCTGTTATACCCGCCTTTTATCCTCATTGTTGATAAATCAATGATTTCAACCGGATTTTCTACATTGTAGTTCATAATTGCGCTTGTTTTAAATTGGTTATTAAATTTTTTATTCTGTTTTTCCGTTTGCCCCCATCAGCTTGTGGATTTCGGAGGCGGTAAATTTACCCCGCCTCTGTTCCTTCCATTCTTCTGTGCGCTGGTCAATCATTGTTCCAATGGTTTGATAGCGGCCTCGACTTCCGCGCGCTTGTAATACAATCTCCCTCCCAATCCGTACGCCTTCAGCTTCCCGCGCTTTGTCCAATTATGCACCGTGGACAGATCCACGTTTAACAAATCCCGCACCTCGTTACGGGTCATAAATTCGGTAGGTTGTTTCGGCTGAAAATCGGCCTTCAGTTTCTCGACTTCCGCACGAACCCCTGCGATGATTGCGCTCTGCAATTCTTCCGGGGTGATCTGAATTAACTGAATTGTTCCCATTTTAGTTGATTTTAAATACGTTAATAAATATTTGTTTATTTTGTTTTTCCGTTTGCCCTTCTCACCGTTACCGGCTCGTCGTCTGCAAAGGCGGCTTCTATCGGGTCGTTATCGACGTATTCCACTGCCCCGGATTCCACGTCACGGACTACACCCTGATCGTATTTAACGGCGTTTTGCATTTCAATGGAGAGAATCCCCCACCGGCTGATTAGGCTTTTAAGCACGGTTTTTCTCGCCATACTCTCGAAGTCATCCTTCCATAACCCGAAACCCTTTTTGTAGGTCTGAGAGTAGCGTTTCCCGTGGCGTTCGATCTTCTCAATCGGCCAGTATTCCATTTTCTCAAAGCCGTTAACAAGCCTGAAATAAGCGATGTACCCGACTATCTTATCGGATTTCTTCCCGGAGAAATCAAAGGTGTATTCGCCCGTCACCCGGTTTTCTCCGGTCATTTCACCCTCATATACCTCCGTAACATTGATAGTCTGATACTGCCCGGAGCGCATGGCAAGCTGGATAAGCCCCTTATACATGATTTGAAATGATGCCTGATTCCCGAACGGCACCACGGCGGCAAAGCCCAGGTTTGGATCAAGGGGAAGATTAAGGGAGGCGGCCACGACGGCGGCAGATACTACCGTCATTGGGTCGCACTTCGATAGGGCGGCGGAATTGTTGACCATTACGGCCAGATTCGCGGTAAACCCCGCTGCCCGTTCTTTGAGAATTTCCTCAAATTTTGCCTTTACATTCTGATTCGACAAAAGGCTCTTAACTGTTGCTGGTGTGTTCATAATTTCTCTCTTATTTTTTCGTTGTTTTTTAATAACTCTCTGAATTGGTTTACCCTGCGTTTCCGGTAGCTGTCGAGGGTTTCCCCTTTTTTCAGCACCCCGTAAAGGGCCATTCCGGTTCCTGCAAAGTTGGCATTTGGAATAGGTTCGGCCACGGCCTGGTTGTAAAACTCATTGAGGCCGCGCGTCTGCGGTCGCAGCACATAATCCCTACCGTGCAGGCGGATTATTTTAAGGTCGTCACTCATGCTCGTAGGATTTATCCCAAGTCTGGGGTTTCGGGTAGGAAAACAACTCCTCTTGCTCTGTCGTGTCGTCGAAGATCGCGGCGAATACCAGCACGGCCAGCACGACAAAGCCGATGAAGCTGAAAAACCCGACCAGAATGTCCGTCCATGTGAATTTAGCGGCGATCCATCCGATGATCACCCCCACTCCGAGGCAAAAGCCGCCCAGCAGCCACTCCCCGATTGATTTTGCTTTTTTTATTGTCATTTTAATTACAATTAATTGGTTAATATCTGAAGACTATTCTTCATTCATTATTGGTTATTAATTGGTGAGTCTTCATTGTCTTCAAAGTTTGGGAGGGGGCAGGTTTCTGGTATTTCGGAGCAGTATCTCAGGTCTATATATTCCAATGAGCAGTATCTCCGTATAACCCAATTTCTTTTGTAGTAGATACAATCCTTACACTCTGATATTATAACATCGATTTTTAAGTGTTTCATTGTCATGTCAGTTGTATTAATTGGTAAATTATTGTGATTGCTATTGTCGCTATGGCCACCATCGCCACCCAGCGCCAGTTGTGCCGGGTCTGGGCGTGGAGGCGGTTCAGTCGAACATTGACTCTTCTTTCATCCATTTTTCAAAGTCTTTACCGCGTGTATCAAACTTGTCGGCCACATACCGGCAGGCGTCATAAAATGCCTTGTACTCGCTGGGGTGTTTTGCCCCTGCGGCTTTGGCCTTTTCGGCCAGAACGTGCTTAAAGGTGCGGGTGGGTTTTGTCATTGCTGTTTTTTTTTTAAATTGGGGCGGCCTGCTATGGTAGGCAGAATATACCGCCCCTGGATTGGAATTGAATAAACTATCTTCAGTAGTCAAAATCAGGTTGACTAAACATAGATTCCAGCGCGTGCGGGTCAAAGGAGCAGGAAACGGCCTCCCCTGCCTGATCCCAAACGGCATAGTCGTGGATCGACACAAAGGTCTGGCTCCGGTTGTCCGGCTCCGTGTCAAAGTCGTGAAAAGCGGTGTTAAATTCCCGGGTTAAACTGTATTTAACCCAGTATATCAGGATGTTATAACAGATTTCGGCCAAGCCATCCGTGATCTCGGCACCAACGGTGTCGGATTCAATGCGATCTTTAAGGCGTTTGTAAACTGGGAAAAGCGGATCTCTCTTGCTCATAGCTCTGTAGTATTGTTGATCAATGATTGCAACAGCTTGCGTCTGACCGCCTCAGTTCCTCCATGACGATCTATTGTTTCGCCGTCCAGGTAAATTGTTACGGCTTTTTTCTTTTTACCCGGTGGCAGGGGTTTTCTCCCTGCCGGTGACTTTGTTTTTTTCATAATGTTTCTCCATCCACGTTTTTAATAAAATCCCTATAAAATTCAAAGGTATTAATATCTTTATCTATTGTAATGTTCTCAAACCTCGGATTGTTTGAAAAATTCATTGACCCAACAAAATTAAGTACTCCGGTTTCTGTTTCGATAACAATAAATTTTGAGTGGTTAGCGCAAAATTTGATTTTCACTTTCCCCTTTAAAATATCGTATGCATTTGAGGTAAATATCCATTTATAGGAGTGGGTTTTATCCAAGATTAACCATGCTTCCTTAACCCTACCTGTTTCAACTAATTTTAGCAGCGCATCAATCCCGGCAGGGGTTATGGCCCAGGTCGCGATATAAATATTCCTGATTTCGGGGAGTAAGGCGTTTATTATATTTGGGGAATCAAACCGTTTGCTTATTAGGACAACTTCCTCATCAGGGGCGAAATTTAAAACCAGGTCCCGGATCGTGGAAATATCATCTTCGATTTTGTGTTTTCTTTTGAAATTGTGCTTCTGAATTTTCATGAGCATTTTTTTCTCTACCTTAACCTTATCGGAATAGGTTTGATTTTTAAACGTGACTCCGGAAAAATTAAAATCTAATTGCGTTTTGAACATGAGAAAGGTTTTATGGAGGGTTGCCCCTCCGGTTAATTATCTCTCCCAAATATGAATAACTCCTGACCCCTGGAAACCATTTCTCGTTACAATATAATCTGGTAACAGTTCCCTCATTTTTTGAAAATTGCTCCTAAATGATTCAATCTTATGCGCGGGGTAAATCAAACATATATAATTGCTGTTTACTGATTTAAATTTTGCCCCTACTGCTAATTTGCTGGTTTTTATTTTTTCTACCGTGGTTTCAATTTTTGTTTTCATCGTGTCTTGTTTTTAATTACCCTCCAAAGTTAAACCTTTCATTTGAATTGGCAACACATTAAATCTATTATTTTATATAATACTGATATGTTTTATAACATATAGACAAATAAAAAAGGGGCGGCCACTGCCACCCCTCGCTGAACCAACTAAAACCAACTATGAGAAAACCTCGACCCGTGGCCAAGTATCGTTATTCAAAAAGGTTCAAATCGTCTGCCGATGTGAATCAAATCTTTTTCCATCCGAATACTCCGGGGGCATAAACATTATAGTCGCTTGTGCATTCCCACGTGAACCCCTGATATGTTACTTTTGCGCCAAGTCGGTAGGCATCGTGCGCCCCTGTAGGTTGCACCCATTCAGATATTTCAGGAGTTGTAACTATCACTTGCCACAATGCAGGGGTAACATCAGGTTTCCACCCGTCCTGTGCCTGATGCGCCTGTATGCACTTGTATGTTTTTCCTTCAAAAGTTCTTGTTTCATTCAACCCAACATCCTCGTTAGGTATCCACGCCTGACCCTCTTTTACCTCACGATAGAATGAGAATAAAGCCGGAGTTTCTTCTGGTGTGTAAATGGTTCTGTCGTGGTCTTGCACTACCATTACCACACCTTATGCGTTGGTTTCTGGCTTCTACGCAGCCTGAAAGCAAAGCCGGGAACCGAAATCCGCTTGCGCATCCGCAGGCTCGCAACACGCAAACGAACACGTCAAACCCGCAGCCGCCGAAAGCTCAGCGTTACCACCGACACACAGCATTATTAGTGTTTCCCCGGAAGCAGAATATCCTGGAAAATAGGAATCGCAGTAGTAATGCGAACCATCTGCACCTGATGTTACCGTAGGAACAAACTCTGCCCCCCCACCCATCAATGCAGTTTTCATATAGCCGTATTCTCTTGCCTGATTCCCTACATTTGTGTAACCTGTGTAGTTTGCATCATTCCAAGTTGCTGGGTCATCGCTTATCCATGTTTCCGTTAAACCTCCCGAGGCAACAGACTGCACATTTAGGTTGATACCATCTAGTATATTCCAAACATGACCGAACGGATTTTCATGTCCCCTGAAACGAGGCA
>Ga0302247_1001980_pt1 | contig 14208 bp, 11 predicted proteins | sample AAG_UR_Ile_MG_FD_193529 | JGI IMG/M metagenome (GOLD analysis project Ga0302247, IMG submission 193529) | Enriched activated sludge microbial communities from anaerobic digester in WTTP, New Holstein, Wisconsin, United States - AAG_UR_Ile | ecosystem: Engineered > Bioreactor > Anaerobic >...
TAACCCTTTCGGAGAAGACTGCTGGGCGAGCTGCTTGAGGGAAAACCTCACGAGCAGTTCCTATGGGGAGGGGCTGGAAACGGGCCGGGAATATGCCCAGGAACCGCGCCAGTCCTTTACCCGACAGTTGTTTTTTAAGGCCCTCAAACAGAATCTGAAGATCAAAACCTTTGTGGGAACAACGGCTAATGCCGTGAAAATTCAAATTTGGACAGCACTCATTGCCATGCTAATCCTCCGGTATTGCCAGCTCAAGGCTTCTTTCTGTTGGTCTTTATCCAATCTTGTTGCCCTGTTGAGAATGAATCTCTTTACTCATCGAGATTTTTGGCGCTGGTTAGATGAACCTTACGAAACGCCCCCGTTGCCTTATGTACAGGAGCAGACAAATTTTGCTTTCTGATAATTCGGACAGCAGTGATCCCCCATATACTCCAAACCATCAAAAGCAATGTCTTATCAATTTCCAAGTATTTCAGCTTGGGTACGACGGGTTTGATGAAGCAATCAACGAACTGAACTCGGCGCTAAATGATAACAAGCTTGAGTCAGATGCGTTTATCGCAATAACACCGGGTAAATTTGCTGAAGTTGCCGGACCTCCCCCTTGAAGGGGGAGGAATAAAATGATTTTTTACGATGTCGTCAAGATTGGAAGATCATCTATTGAATAAATGCCTATAGAACGAAATCAACAGATAGTCTTTTTGTAGAGGGGAAAAACGCTCCTAAATAAATACTTGCTTGATAACTTCCGATATTTATGAAATATTCCGCTTCATTTCCGTGATGGTAAGAGATTCTTGTGACGCATTATATCTACCAATGGGCGATTGGTCGATAACATTAAGCAATAAAGGAGGATACTAAACCATGCCTTGTGATGAAACAGACCAACTTCACGTTCCACGACGTTCTTTTTTAAAAGGAGCTGGGGCCCTGGCTTTGGCGCCGCTGCTGATGAGCCTCGACGGGAAATCTTCGTTCGCCGCCCCTTCCGATCTCCAGAAGGGATCTCGGGCTGCGAAATTCAACACCAAGCTTGTCCTGCTGGGCACGACCGGCGGTATGACATGGTGGCCGGGTTCGAACCGGGCCAGCGCCTCGCAGGCATTGGTTGTGGGTGACGCCATGTACATTATTGACCTGGGATTCGGCGCCACGCAACGGCTTGCGGAAGCGTTCAACCATGCACGCTTTGTGACTGTCAACGGCGAAAAGACGCAACTTGAGTTATCCACTTTTCTCAAGAATGTCCGGGCCGTCTTTTTTACCCATCTCCACATGGACCATTTGGGAGACTATCCGACCTTCCTGATGATCGGCGCCAGAGCGGGCTTCGGCATCCCGAACCGATTGCAGATCATTGGTCCCGGTGAGCGCGGAAGACTGGAAGAGAACAAGACCGGGTACAGCGGCACGATTATTAAAGCGGAGTGCGGCGGTTCCAATCCTGCCACCGCAACTCCGGGCACCAAACAGATGACAAACCTGCTGTTGCAAGCATTTGCCCAGAACTTCAATGATTGCGCCATGGATGCGGGATACCCTGATCTCCCGAATATCATCGATGTCAAGGAAATCGGCGATCCCCGGACCATTCCCTGGCCGGCGAATTTTCTCCCCCCTGATCCATCCAAGCCCTGGACGAGAAACGAAACCTGCCCGGCAATGGTTCCATTCGAGATTTACAGGGACGATCGAGTCAGTGTCTCGGCCATTCTTGTTGATCATTATCAGTCCTATCCATCCTTCGCCTTCCGGTTCGATACCAACGACGGATCGCTGGTCATTTCAGGCGATACAGGACCGGATACCAAGGGGAACCTACAGAAGCTTGCCAAGGGCGCCGATGTTCTTGTCCACGAGGTTATTGATAACGCCTGGATTGATGCAGCCTTCAAGGGCGTAAAGGAGGGTGATCCCGCTTGGCCGCTCTACTATCATGCCATAACGGCTCACACAACCATCCAGGATGTCGGAAGAGTTGCGGAGCAGTGCCAGGCAAAAACCCTTGTTCTCAGCCATATCGGCCCGGGGAATACTCCTCTCTCACGCCTTAAGAAGGCGCAGAAGAACTTTTCCGGGAAACTGCTTATCGGCAAGGATCTAATGGAGATCGGCGTGGGCCGGGCCCAAAGTCGCTCTCGCGGATGATCGATTAAAAATGATAAGCAAAGATAAAAGGCTTTGGTCATCAGAGACGCGCAGCGATGGCTACGCCGCCAACTTCGATTTCTCCTACTGCTACTGGAGCTGGCTTCCCCAATCCCACACCGTCCTCACCCGGGCTTTGCCTGTGCGGTCGGGCAAATAGATTATTTGGTCATTTTCTTTTGGGTGCAGGGCGAAGCCCTGTTCGCTACAAAAGAATGCTCTGTTTCATTACATAATCATCAATATGCAGATTTTTCAAAATTCATTGACTCGTAGGTGAACACAACGCTGATATGGTCCGTAAATAATTACTATTGATTGGCGACAGTGTCCAGAAACTTACGCGAATATTCTGAAAAGGCGGCGTAATTATCCGGCGTAATAATGATGGGAAGAGCTTTCGGATACTTTTTCATAAAGGCATTCAAGCCCCGCGACAATTTGCGACGGCCAGATTTAACCTCGACGGCATAAATCTGTCCCTGATAGCTATATACAAAATCAACCTCGTCTAGCTTCTCTCGCCAATAATAAAGATTGCCGGGCAGTTGAAGAAGTTGGCCTCCGACCGCAGCCTCGAATATTCTTCCCCGTTTTTCCGGGTCGTCAAGGACTTTCGGGCCTTCATGCATCGTATATAACGCAGGACAGGAAATCAGTATTTTGGGACTTGATCCCCGCATCAAATGACTTTTCGTTGAATATTTTTCCAGCGGATGAACAAGAAACGCTCCGGAATAAAGCTCGATATAATATTTAACCAAATCGGTATTCCCCTTGTCCTGAAGCTGCCCCAGAAGTTTGGTATAGCTGATTTCCTGCGCCGGGTAACGGCACAATATCTCGAATGCCTGACGAAACAGAGCAGGATTACCAACCTTATGATTTAGCAGAATATCCCTGCCTACCACCGCCTCAATGATAGATTCTTTCAAGTAGGCATACCATCGGTCGAAATCGCTCTCAAAGACAACAGCCCCCGGATAACCTCCATAGGTTAAATAACGATCCAAGTCGTATTTAAAAGCACGCTTCAGCTCTTCATAGGTCCACTGATGGGTTTTGATTAACTCAAACCGCCCCGAAAGACTCTCCGAAAGCCCTTTCTGCAATTGCAATGAACTGGACACCAATAGAATGACAATCAACCGCGTAAATACTTCGATTCCGAAGCCCTGGAGGAATTGGCCGCCTCCATCAAGAAACACGGCATCCTCCTGCCCGTTCTTTTCCTGCCCGGCGATCAGGGCTGGCTGAACATCGTGGCCGGGGACCGGAAAGGGAAAACCCCCGGTCAATATGTAGCCTTGATTGCCGATATGGAAAAGAAATTGGGCCAACTGGACCGGAGCGCCTGGACGGAAGAGGAAAACACGGCCTTCCGGGACGGCCTTGCCAACCTCCGTGACACCGTCAAGCTTCTCCTCGATTCGGAGTCGCCCAACCCGGTGCGCATTTTGGCAAAATCGCGGCAACTGTCGTGAATAGCATAACGATAACAAGAACTAAAGTCGTATTCCTCCGGGAATATTTTTTCCGACTGAATGCAAACAAGAGGTCGATAGAGTATGCATATAGTAGATTCTTCCGGCTGGCTTGCCCGCTTTGCCGATGAGCCTAATGCCGAGCATTTCCTGCCCCCATGCTGTATGGATGTAAAAAAAGCTCTGACAACGGCCGCAACGCGGACCGGCGATTCCGCCGCGCTCCCTTGCCTGTCAGATTTGAGGAGCGTCAGGACCACATAGGAGACCAATCGTTGCTATCGGCTATTGAGGAAAATCGGCGGCAGGTTTCCAGGAGCATTGAGGCCAAGAAGAAATCACGGCTTGGCCAGTTCCTGACATCGCAAAGCATCGCCGTTTTTATGGCCTCGCTCTTTTCCGACCAGGGCGGCCACTGCCGGCTGCTGGACGCCGGTGCGGGCATAGGGTCTCTGTCCGCCGCGTTTCTGGAGCGGTGGATATCCGGCGAACTGCACTTTGACGCCGTAGATCTGGTTGCCTTCGAAATCGATTCGACGCTGCATCCAAACCTTTGCCACACCTTCCTTCAGTATGCATCCCTTGACAACCTCAGGGTACAGATCCTCGGCGACGATTTCATCCACGCAAGCGTGGGTTCTTTGACGGGAGACCTGTTTTCCCATTCCCTTCCACCATTCACGCACGCAATTCTCAATCCGCCCTACAAGAAGCTAAACAGCTTTTCGGCGCACCGACTGGCGTTGCGCCGTGTCGGCATCGAGACGGTGAATCTATACTCGGCCTTTGTCGCCTTGGCCCTCGCACAGATGGCGCCGGGTGGTCAGCTTGTGGCGATCATTCCCCGGAGCTTCTGCAATGGTCCATACTATCGCCCGTTCCGCGACTTCATCTTTGCCCGGGCCGCCATCTGTCATATGCACCTGTTTGAGTCGCGAAGCCAAGCGTTCAAGGATGAAGACGTCCTGCAGGAAAATATCATCATCCTGCTGGAGCGGGGCGGCCGGCAGGGGCCGGTGACGGTTTCGACTTCGACCGATGACACCTTTGCCCGTTTTTCCCGGCACGAATATCTCTTCGAGCGGATCGTCTCCCCTGATGACCCGGAGCGGTTCATCCATGTGCCCATTTCGCCCGCTCACAATGTCATTGATCTCTCGCCGTCAATCCGCCACCCATTGGCCGATCTCGGCATCAAGGTTTCGACCGGGCCCGTCGTCGATTTTCGGGTGAAGGAGCACCTGCGTGCAATGCCGGGTCCGGGCACGGTTCCCCTGCTTTATCCGGGTCACTTCATCGGCCAATCCGCCACATGGCCCATCGCGGGCATGAGGAAACCGAACTCCATCGCGCGCAACGCCGACACCGAGAAATGGCTGTATCCCACTGGTTTCTATTGCGTGGTGCGGCGATTCTCAGCTAAGGAAGAAAAGCGTCGGGTCGTGGCGAGCATGGTTGACCCCCGTATCTTCGGTGATGCGACAATGCTGGGCTTCGAGAATCACCTGAACGTCTTTCATGACGACAGGCACGGCCTGCCCGAGCCACTGGCCCGAGGGCTTGTCGTTTATCTCAACACAACGGCTGTTGACGAGCATTTTCGGAGCTTCAACGGCCACACCCAGGTCAATGCAACCGACCTCAAGCTGATGAAATACCCGAGCCGTGAAGCGCTGATCCGGCTCGGCATGTGGGCCATGCGACAAGGATCTCTCACGCAGGAACAGATTGACGCCAAGATAGGAACTCTGATCACATGACGAACAACAGAAACGATCACGTCGAGGAGGCGTTGCAAATCCTCATAAGCTTGGGCCTTCCCCGGGCCCATCAGAACGAACGGTCAGCCCTTTGCCTGCTGGCCTTGCTGCACTTGACGCCCGGCAAGCCTTGGACACGGGCTGCAAACCCTCTCATGGGCATCACACCCAGCATGGATTGGGCAAGGGAGAACTACGAAAAGAAATATGCGCCGAACACCCGAGAAACGGTGCGGAGGCAGACCATGCACCAGTTTGTGGATGCCGGGTTTGCCCTCTACAATCCAGACAAGCCAGACCGGCCGGTGAACAGTCCCAAGGCCGTTTATCAGATCGAACCGGCGGCGCTGACTCTGCTGCGCACCTTTGGCAAGCCAAAGTGGCATGCCAATCTAACGACCTACCTGGCCCAGCGGAATACGCTGGTTGCCCGTTACGCCAGGGAGCGCGAGCAGAACCAAATCCCGGTCGAGATTGCACCGGGTAAGCAAATTACCCTGAGCCCGGGTGAGCATAGCGAGCTGATCCGGGCAATCATCGAGGATTTCGCCCCGCGCTTTGCACCGGGCAGTGTGTTGGTCTATGCCGGGGACACCGGTGAAAAATTGGGATACTTCGACGCGGCACTCTTGGCCGGGCTGGGCGTCAAAGTGGACTCCCACGGTAAGATGCCCGATGTCGTTTTCCACTATCCCGCGAAAAACTGGCTGCTGCTGGTGGAGTCCGTTACCAGTCACGGGCCGGTGGATGGCAAGCGACATGCCGAACTTGCCAGGCTGTTCGCGGGATCAAAGGCTGGTTTTGTCTATGTGACCGCCTTTCCCAACCGGGCGGTCATGAGCCGCTACCTGGTAGAAATCGCATGTGAAACCGAGGTATGGGTGGCTGATGCGCCTTCGCACCTGATCCACTTCAACGGCAAGCGTTTCCTTGGCCCCTATCCGAGTCGCCCTGATAAGTCTTTCAATAAGCCGATCCAGCGAACTCGGAAAACGCGCCGCTGATTTGTTTCTATATTAAGAGGACAGGATGGATCCGATACTTTGCAGTTGCGGTTCATCCGAACAGTATGTGTAAGGAGTAGAGAATGCCAAGCACGACAATTAATATTTTTCTTGCACACGGCGACCCAAAGAGGCTCAGAACCGCTGAATTGTCGAACTGGACTGGAAAAGCTGTTGCCGGACCGCGAAGTGAGTTCGACAGAGGATCATTTATTATTCACACGAGATGAGGAGTTTTCCAGTCCCAGCGCAGCGGTGGCTGGAAAAATATATCGGAAAAATTTCGCAAGGCGAAATCCTACGGCGATGTGCCGTTTGAAGTGCTGCACAAGGGCCGGCAAAAGGTGATCGTTCCTATCAAGGGCGAATGGTTGGGAGACCATCGCGACGGGAAAACGGCGCGAAGGAGAGGCGTGGAAATCCATTGCGGCGATGCCGCCGCCCTTCCTTGCCGGATGGTCAAGCGCGGGTGACAAACGGAAGGGAAACGCACATGACGGAACATCGTCCCAAATGGGGATGAAAGCGAAGCTTAATGTTCATAACATCGAGACTCATCCCCACCTTGATCCTTTCTTGCAGGGGAGGAAATAAATTGGTTAAGGGAGTCAGTCACATAGGAATGCATTTTCAGATGAGAAGAAAAGGTAAAGATACTGTAGCAGGAAGGATTTGAAAGCAGGAAGAGGTGGAAAGGCGTATGGTATCATTTAGCTGCGGGCCATGTTAAATCCGTATCATGAAGAGATTCGAGAGATTGCCATTCTTTTTGCCCACTCCGGCGCCAGGGAGGAGCGGGGAAACCGGGCCTACGCCGTGGCGGCGGCGATCCTCCGCCCCGACGGCCCGGAACGGAAATTTTCGTCCCTGATCAATTACGCCCATTTTACCGCCATGGACCGGGGCCGCTCCAATCTTTCGCGTCCGGAACTGGCGGCGGCGCCGGAAGCCCCGGAGGTCTTTAAAGAACTCCAGACCTTCCTGGGTGATCCCCCTTTTGTTCTCGTTTTGCCCCAACGGGACAACTTCCCGACTTTGAAGCAGTTATGCGGCCCCCGGCGGATTGTGGATTTAGGGTTTGCCGCCGAGTTCTTCCTCCCCGGCCTTGATTCTCTATCGCCGAAGTATCTGTGGGAGCGTCTCCACCGCCGTCCACGCCCGAAGGTGTCATTCAGCGCCGGGGAAGGGGCGGAACTGGCCGTCGATCTCATCCGTCATTTCTGCCGTTATCAACTCAACGACCGGGAGTCGCCCCGGGCGGCGGCCCTCCGCTATTATCTGGCGAAAAGCGATACCCTGTTCGGGACGGTTTTTCTCCATTTTGCCCAGCGCCTGACGGACTATTTCGGCGATCTCATCAATATCCGGCGGGACAACGATACCGCCGCCTGGCGCCCCTTTTTGCCCGATGCGAGCAAGGCGCATCGCCGCGCCGTGGCGGCTGCCGCTCCATTCCAGCCCGTAGATCCTCAGGGGATGGCGGCTATCTTTCAGGGTATGGCCGGAAAGAGCAAGGATTTTGTTTATCGCCCCAGCCAGGCGGCGTATGCCGGTCAGGTCGCGGCCGCCCTGAATGACGCGGCGGTCCTCACCATCGAGGCCGGAACGGGCACGGGGAAGACCCAGGGCTACCTCCTCCCCTTGCTTGAATTCCTCGATCGCAATCCAGAGGCCAGGGCCGTTGTTTCCACCTATACCAAGAGTCTCCAGAATCAGATCCTGGAGCGGGAGATCGGTTTCATCACCAAGGCGATCAAGGCCTACACGGAGATCCCCGTCACCCTCCTCAAGGGCAAGTCGAACTATCTCTGCGCTGAAAAGCTGGATCATGTCTATGAAGACGTCTGGCAGGGGTCAGAACTCATGGCTTGGCTTTACTGCCTCAATCTCCTCTTTAACTTTCGGGAGGCTGACGGCGACCGGATCGGGGGACGGATTCGCCATTTTCTCGATAACCGCGGTTTCTTGACGAAACTGCATCGGGAGATTTCCGCCCGATCCGGCTGCCACGGGAGGCACCGGCAGTGCCCCGCCCAGATCATCACCAGCGAGGCAGTAAAATCACGCCTGGTGATCACGAATCACCACAAACTCGCCCTCCTTGCCCATGATCCGGTTCTGAGCAAACTATTCCGGATCTTTGTTATCGATGAGGCGAATCATTTCGAGGATGCTTGCCGCAGCGCCTCCGCCCTGGAGATAGATTCCCGGGATATTGCCTTGGCGGTCGATTATATCTCCACCGCCGCCGCCAAGCTCCGGGACCGGGCGTCGGGTTATATAGGGGAAGAAATAGAAGCTATCCTGGCGGCCACGGAGGATTTGCACACGGCCATAGACGGCTTCGGTCGGGTCTTGCGAAAGGTCAAGGCCAATTGCGGCAACATCACCGCGGCCGGAACTTGCCCGCTCCCCGCGGCGGACGCCGCTTACCGCGATGGCCATATCCAGACGCATCTGCGCCAGATGCGGGAAATCCTGCTGATGATCAATGAGCATCTCGCTTGGCTCAAGGATGATGACGTCTGCCGCCTCCTGAAGATCCAGAGCCGGACCCGGGAAAGGATGAAAAACGCACGGGGAGAAGTGGCGGATCAGACCGATCGATTGCTGGAGATGGACAACATGATCATTCGGCCGGACCGGACCACGGCCTTCACGATCCTGATACGGCACTGGACCATTGCCACGGCTCCTATCGATGTGTCCGACCCGATCCGCCGGGATTTCTACGGGGACACCAAAGGACTGATCTATACGGCAGCGACGCTCCGATACGGAGAAAGCTTCCGGGACTTCAATAAAATCGTTGGCCTGGATCGTCCCTTTCCTCTCGATGAAAAAGAGGAAAAATGGCGGGAATTCCGATTTGCCGCCTTCCCCTCGCCGTTTTCCAGTGCCAACAGGGAGGTGCTGCTTCACCCCGATGCGGTGAACGGCCGCTATGAAAACAAGGAACAGTGGCTCGATGCCGTGGCGAAGGTTCTGCCAGGACTGATCCAGCGCCACCGCGGCGGCACCCTGGTCCTTTTCGCCAGCTATAACGACCTCGAAGCGGTGGCGGCGAGGATCGGGACGGAGATCGATGCCCTGGGGTTTCCCCTCCTGGTCCAGCGCCGGGGCGCCCCGACCGCCGATCTCTGCGACGAGTTCCGGGAGATAAAGGAAAGCGTCCTCTTTGGCGTCGACACCTTTTGGTATGGGGTGGATTTCCGGGGGGATACCCTGACACAGGTGGTGATTACGCGCCTGCCCCTTGCCAGCCCCGCCGATCCCCTGCAAATCGCCCGCCGCCGGACCATGACGGTGAGGGAATATCAACGTCGTTATCGCTATGACAGCGCCATCAAGATGAATCAGGGTATGGGCCGCCTGATCCGGAGCGAAACGGACTACGGGCGCATCGTCATTCTGGATTCCCGCTGGCGCCACCAGGGCGTTGCCGGTGATTAAAGATATTGGCAAAGATGAAATTCCAAAAGGATATTGACATTACTATCGAAGTGAAAAGGTCGAACATATGTGGGATGAGGAACAAAGATAATGATTAGGAAAGGGAAAAGTGACTAATATTATTGATTTATTTACCATCGGTTTTGCCGGTAAGTCGGCGGAGAGGTTTTTCACGCTCCTGATGGAAAACGGGGTCCGGCTGGTCATCGACATCCGGCTCCACAACACGTCGCAACTGGCCGGTTTTGCCAAGAAGGACGACCTCCGGTACTTCCTCAAGGTCATCGGAGGTATCGACTATCTCCACCTGCCCATCCTCGCCCCGACGGAGGAGATCCTCACGGCCTACAAGAAGAACAAGGGCGACTGGTCCGTCTATGAGCGGGACTTCCTATCCCTCATCGCCCGCCGGGGGATCGAACGGGAGGCAACCCCCGCGTTGCTCCATCGGGGCTGCCTGTTATGCAGCGAAGAGCAGCCCCGGCACTGCCATCGCCGCCTGGTAGCGGAATACCTGCGGGAGAAATGGGGCAACATTATGATTCATCACCTGGGATGATTTTTCCCGCCGCCGGGGTGATCTTCGGAAAAAAAATGTTTGCCTCGGGGAAAAGTATGTTATGAAGCATGAACATCTTCGGGAGGGGTGGCTTATGTCCATGGTGGGTAAGAATGTCGATGCGCTCTGCACGCGCTGCGGTCTGACCCTGGCCCATATCGTCCTTTATGAGGTCGGTGGGGTGATCGCTCGGGTGAAGTGCAAGACCTGCGGGACGGAGCACAAATATCGGGGCGCCAAGGTCCGGGACCGAAAAGGCGAAACCGGCGGCGACCGTTCCCGCCGCACCGGGACTCGGGCCGCGGAAGAAAGCCGGCAGGCAGAGGCGGTGGAGACCCAGCGCTGGCTCCAGCGCCATAACGAACTGGGGAAGAACACCCCGATACTACCGTACCGCATGACCGATCGTTACCAGCGCGGCGAGGTCATCGAACATCCCACCTTCGGGATCGGCTTCGTGGAGAAGATCCTGGAAGATCAGCGTATGGACGTGCTCTTCAAAGGCAGCCTAAAGCGCATGGTCATGAGTTTGCCGGCCAAATAGGCGTACCGCTTCCGCCGGAGATGCGCCTGTCGCCGGCGTCCTGATCTTCAATTCTGGAGATGATCCGGACCAATATTTCGCGGTCATGGCCTCTTAGAGCATGTTCGTGGTTCTTACGGTGCGAACCAAGAGCCGGCCGTATCCATCCGTGTTCAGAGAAAAACCCGATGGGCGGCCGCAGCGGCCGCCGCTCCCCAGAGGATTACGGCCAGTACCATGATTGCCCAAACGGACCTTTTAATGCCCGCGCTATCATGTCGCCTCCTTATCGCAAATATTTGTTGCCGAGTTATTCCGTATTTCGAGTCTGTCATTTATCCCTCAACATGTCCCTCAGAAGGGGATCGCCGACATAAGCCTCCCGGATATTGTCCGGGGTCACGATCCGCGGTTCGAGGAGGCAGGCCGGGACAACCTTGACGCCGTTGTTGTAGCTTTTATCGTCGTTTACGGCGGCGGGCTTGCCCTGTTGGAGGTCGTTGACCATGTCGGAAGAAACTGATCTACTCGACTCAATAGAACCCCTTGGTACAGCGTTTCATAAATCCTAAATGCAAGTAACAATGGGTGTTAGCGCAGGTTGGCCGCCTTCTGGAGGCTGTAGATCGCTTCCGCGAGGCCGATCTTTCCGTCAGCGTTGATATCGGCCTCTTGGTAAACCGGAATGGCAGGGTTGATCCCCGAAGCCAGTTGAAGGGTGAGAATGGCGTCGGAAACATCGATGACGCCGCTATTGTCGACACCTCCCGGAAGCGTCGTCACAAAAACGCGCTTCGCCGGCAGTTGGGCAAAAGTGAAAGGCATGGTAAAGGCATCGGCGGAAGAGAAAACAACCTCAGAGAGGTAGATGCTCACGGGAGATTCAGCGGGGATGTCGTCGGTCAGTTCGAAAATAGCGGTGAGGAAGGTCGCGTCCGATCCGTTCAGAGCCCCTGTCTTGTCCACGTAAGCGTGGGTAATCGTTTTGCTGGGGTCCCCCATGTTCACGATGATGACTGTGCCCTGATCGAACCAGTTGGCAAAATCGAGGGGTGCAGCGGCTACCGTGTGCCCTGTGTTTAGGGCTCCCCAGGCACAGCCGCCGGTTTCCGTGCAGTATGGAATCTGAATCGGGTAGCAGGCCTCTTCCCAGCAAAATTCGTCTTCAAACGGTCTAATTTTCACTTTGGCGGGGTCCCAGGAGATCCGAAACTCGAGAGCTGTCGGCGGCTGGAGCAAGGCTGTTGCACTCGCAAGGGTCAGCGGGCAGGAAACGGTGTTGCCCTTGGAACCTGAAATGGTGCAAAGCTCGTAGGTGCCCAGGCCCGGAAGGGAACCGTAAACACCGACCGGCAGAAGTATCAGACTGATCAGTAGGCAGATTGTCCAAATTCTTTTCATCCTGGCCCATCCTCCTTGGCAGGATTTCATTTCCAGATGCCTTCGTCTTTCTTTATTTCGTCATGTGTCAAGAGAAACTTGAGAATCGTTTGTTAAAAAAGTCGGCACCCAACAAAATCAGCAGAGATAGAACTTCTTGATTTCAAGCATTAATCATCGTAGCATTCAGGACCGAAATTCACCTTGCACAAGAGATAGCCTCAGCAACGAAGGAGACGAACATACCTATGCGAGTTAAGCTGTTCATTGGAATCATTGCGCTTACAGTCATCACTGCTTGCAATACCAAACAATTGGCCCCTCAGTTGCCTGCGCTCTCCATCAATCCATCCGAGATAAGCGTCTCAGGTTTATCTTCCGGCGGGTTCATGGCCGTGCAAGTTCATGTTGCACACTCCGCCACATTTAAGCGTGGAGCCGGGATCGTGGCCGGAGGGCCTTTCTATTGCAGTGAAGGGTCATTTGAAAATGCCATTGGCCGCTGCATGACACACGGCAGCGGCATCCCCGTTCAGACCCTCGTGAACCTCACCAACGAATGGGCTTCTGACAATCTCATCGATCCGGTAAGCAATCTCCGTGCTTCCAGGATATACCTGTTCTCCGGCACGGAGGACAAAACGGTGAGGCCGGTGGTAATGAATGACCTCCAAACTTATTACCGGAACTTTGTGCCGGCTGAAAACACCTTCTACAAGAACACCGTCCCCTCCGGACACGCGATGATCACTGACGAATTTGGAGGCAACTGCGCAACCACGGCCGCCCCTTTCATCAACAATTGCGATTTCGACCTTGCCGGCGAAATGCTCAAACACCTTCATGGAAACCTGAATGCACGTAACAACGGCACACTGTCGGGCAGTCTCACCGAATTCGATCAAACCGTATTCGTCTCCGGACATGGTATGGCGAAAACAGGGTGGGTGTTCGTACCACAAGCATGCGCGGCAGGCGCAACGACCTGCAAACTCCATGTCGTATTCCATGGTTGCAGGCAGAACACCGCTACGCTGGACGATCTGTTTGTGCGAAATGCCGGCTACAACCGCTGGGCGGACACGAACAACATTGTCGTGCTATATCCACAAACGGGCAATTCCTCACCCAACGGCTGCTGGGATTGGTGGGGCTATGACAGCGCGAAATTTGCCCAGAAATCCGGACCGCAAATAATGTCCGTTAAGGCGATGGTTGCCAGATTGTCCGGTAATGCAGTCGCAACGACGGCCACACCTCCTGTCTCCAGGGGCGAAAAATGAATTTATAACGGACAACCGCATGTATCTGCTTCTTTCGCTTACAAACAAGCATTTTCATCTGGCCCGCAAATGTATGAATTCCTGGCATACCGTTTTACCCCGCCACCGCCGGAGCTATCACCGGCGGCAAGGAAGATGGAAATTACCTTTTCCTGTTAGCTTCTAAAAATGTGGAGAAGGATGCCCGAAGAGATCCCAGAAAAGATTTGTTCTCGGAAGTTGTTCCATGATAGAAACGGTCGTCTGTTTGGTATGAAAATACATCCGCGCGATCTCCCCTAAACATTTTTCATCGTTCGTGGGTGTTGGATAAAAGCGACAATTATATTGAAGATGCTTGTCAGAGCAACAACTTGTATTGGCATCGCTACAAGGCTTGGCCCAAGACAAACCCGGATAAAGATGATACCGGGTAAAGTGCATTCAACCCGCGGTGTTCTTGAGATGCCGGGGCGGGAATAATAATTTTTGAGGAGGAAGTGATATGAATAAAAGGTTTTTTGCGATCCTTTTTCTGACGGGCTGTTTTTGCCTGTCCCTGGCCGCGGTGACGGAGGCCGCTCCTCAGGACCAGCCGGCGGCCAAAACCCCGGCGGCATCTCTCC
>Ga0302247_1001981_pt1 | contig 14207 bp, 9 predicted proteins | sample AAG_UR_Ile_MG_FD_193529 | JGI IMG/M metagenome (GOLD analysis project Ga0302247, IMG submission 193529) | Enriched activated sludge microbial communities from anaerobic digester in WTTP, New Holstein, Wisconsin, United States - AAG_UR_Ile | ecosystem: Engineered > Bioreactor > Anaerobic >...
TATTCCGGGATGGCCCCCGAACCGGACCGGAACGGGCCGCCGGGTGAAGAGGCGAGCCGCCGGGTGAAGATGAGCCGGTCGTCCCCGGGGCGGTAGAAGTCCCGGATCCGGGCCTCCACCCGGTAGCCCCGGGCCTCGTAAAAGGCTCGGGTGGGGGCGTAGAGGGGAACCGATGAGGTTTCGATGACCAGAAGGCGTCCGCCGGCGGCGAGGACCTCCTTCTCCGCGCGCTCCAGAAGGGCCCGGCCGATTCCCCGTCCCTGAAGGTCCGGATCCACCGCGATCCAGTACAGATCGAAGGTCCCCTCCGTGGCGGGGGTCGGCCCGTAGCATACGTAGCCCGCGACGCCGGAGTCCGCCTCGGCGGTGAGGACGAAGTAATCCCGCTGCTCCGGCTTGTACAGCCAGGCGTCGATCAGTTCCCGCGCCACCTCGATCTCCGGAGAGGTGAACATCCCCGTTCTTTCCAGCAAAGACAGAAGAGGCGTCCTGTCAGCCTCCCGGGCGGGCCTGATATGGAGGCCGCCCCTTTCCCGGGCTATGACCCGCTCCGTGCCCCGGGTCATAAGAAGAGGGCCTCTTCGAAGGATGGGATGTTGTTGGCCAGGAGGGTCCGGATGAAGTCCCGATAGCTCCGGCCGGAGGCGGCCAGGGAACGGGCGAAGCCCCCATCGGGGGATATGTCGGGGTTGGGGTTGTACTCGAGTATGTACGGCTTTCCCGACGGATCCAGCCGGAAATCGATGCGGCCGTAATCCTTGCCCCCCAGGAGGCGGAAGGTGGCCAGGGCCAGGGCTTCGATCCTTTCCCGGAGGGGAGGTTCCAAATCCGCAGGACAGATCGTAGGGGTTCCCCGGTACTCGGGACTGTCCGGGCTCCACTTGGCGTCGTAGCTGGTGATCCGCGGTTTGTCCGGGGACAGTCCGGCAAAACTGATTTCCGACAACGGAAGCACCCGGGCCTCGCCCTCCTCTTCCAGAATGGAGGCGCCGATTTCCCTGCCGTCGATGAAGCTCTCGATGAGAATGGGCTGGCGGTACTTCCGGTGCAGACCCGCCAGGGCATCGGGCAGATTCTCCGCAGAGGAGAAAACCCCGTCGGGACCGATGCCCAGGCTGGCGTCCTCCCGGGACGGTTTGGCGATGAGGGGAAACTCCAGGCCCGAAAGGTCGGGCATCCGCCGGCCGTCATAGAGACGCCAGGCGGGGGTGGGAATGTTTTCCGAAACCAGGAGCCGTTTCGTGACGGCCTTGTCCTGGGCGATGGCCAGGGTCCGGGCGGAATTCCCGGTGTAGGGGATCTCCAGGAGTTCGAACAGGGCGGCCACGTTCATTTCCCAAGCGGAATTGCCTTTGAACCCCTCCGCGAGGTTGAAGATCAGCCTGGGTTTGTCCCGCCGTCCCGCCAGGCGGACCGCGGCGTCCAGCACCGAGGAAAGGGGGTAGATTTCCGGCGGCGACCCCAGGCCGTTCAGCGCCTCCGACACCGCGGCGACCTGGGATTCCACCGCCGATTCGGAGATCCAGTCCGGGTCCCCCATGTCCAGGGTGTTCCGGAGCCACGCGTTGTACACGATCCAAAGTGCCGGCACGGTGAGGAGTGTACCCCAAGCCGCGGGGCGCATCAAGAGCGGGGTTTCGAGCGGATGGTTTTTGAAAACTCGTCCCAGGCGCTCTCCTGCTGCTTCTTCGAGTAGGATTTTTCATTCGCCGGCCGGGTTTTGGAAATTTTCTTCCGGGAAGCGGGCCCCGGCGCGCCTTTGCGGGAATGCCCCGGTTTCCTTCCCCGAGGCGCGTCCGAGATGGTCTTTTCTCCGGTGGCGCGCCTGCTCGACGCGGGAGTGGAAAGACCCGAGGCCGGCATCAGGCTGCGGCCCAGGTACTGGTTCCGGTAGCTCTCGTATTTTCCCGTCAGCCTCATCCAGAATTGTCGAAAAAAGGAAAGGCGCGAGAAGGCCCGGAGGAAGATGTCCACAATGGAAAACTGCAGGATGGACGCCATGCTTCGAAAGGCCATGGTGTCCGGTTTGAAGTATTTACCCAGTTCCCGGGTGATGAGGGCCGGGTCCTTGATCTTCTGCTTTTCCTTCATCCGGTAGACCACCGCTTCGGTCAGGAGCCGGGGCTTGTCGAAAAGTTCCGAAAGGAAGGGATCCATGGCCCGGAGGCGCTCGACTATTTCGGTGTCGAAACTCTCCCGGCTGGTGAAAAGGGTTTTCCTCTCCCGATTGTTGGTGCGCAGCAGGTGTTCCATGTCCTTGACCAGATCGTTTTCCAGGGCTTCCCGGAACGAAAAGAAGCGCAAGAGAAAATACTCGTAGAAATTGTTCCGGTGCAGGTACCCGCCGGCGATTCTCGGCACCGGGGGTATTTTATACTGCTCGGAAAAATCGACATAGGTGGCCAGAAAATCCTTTCTCAGCGAGTCGAAGTCCTCCCCGTATTTTTCCTTCAGGGCGCCCAGAAGGGCGTCGAAGCGTTCCTGGGGGAAGAACTTTTCCTTTTCCGATTCCATCTGCAGGGCCAGGGCGTCCATATCCCGGATGCGCTCCTCCTGGCCGAGTTTCTTCAGTCTCTGTTCCGTCAGACGGCACTCGATGAGGCCCGACAGAACTTCCGCGAGACGCATGATTTCAGCGGAGGCCGAAACCCTTCTTGCCGCCAGAGGGTCGGCCTTCAGGAGCCGGACGGACTTCAGCATGTCCAGCCACACCGCGAGGTCCCCCGATTCCACCCGGTTCTTGTAGTCCCCCAGGGTGGTGTTGTTGAGTCGGGCCAGCTCCGCGGCCAGATTCGGGTCCTCCAGAAACCCGCGCATCTTTAGCCGGCAGTGGTCGATCAGGAGCCTTCCCCCTCCGGAGGGGAGAATCAGAGCCTCCCCGCCGGGCAGAGGCAGCCGGTACAGCGTCGTGTCTCCGGGGCCGGGATCCTCGAAAATCCGGTGATAGTCTTTCTCCGCCGGTTCTTCCACGCAGGATGGAGGGGGGACGATGCCCCTCGCCGTCAGGGTCTTCTCCAGAGGCATCTCCGCGCCGCGGTTCCGGCAGAAACCGTCCAGCTCTTTGCGCAGCAGGAAGAAATGGTAGCGGCAGTCCCCCGGAGAGGTGAGGATGATCCTGTCCGGAGCCGCCTCGCCGTCGGAGTACCGGAAGGTCAGGACTCCGCATTTTTTTTCTTCCAGCCGGACCATGAGGTTCAGCAGCTCCGAAGCGGCGTTCTTGATGAGCCCCGTTATCTGCCCCAGGAAACGGCCGTGGGAAATTTCCGGCTGCCAGCTTTTGCACAGGTTGTGGAAAATCTCCCGTTGGGCCGGAGAGACGTTCCCGATTTCGGAAAGAAACTCTCCCCTTTCCTTGGCGTCGAAAAGAGTGTAGGGAGGCGGAGGGTAGGGGGCCTTCGCTTTCCCGTCCTTCGGTTCCGGCATCGTGTTCTTCGGTCCCGACCTCAGCGGGACGGCTCCTCCAGCTTCTTTTTTTCCGCCCGGGTCGCTTCGATTTCCTTTTTCAGGGATTCGATCCGCTCGCGGCGATTCCGGAGTTCCTCCTCCTCCGCCTCGAGCCGACGCCGAAGGTCGTTGAGCCTTCGGTTAAGCCCGTCCTGGAGGACGGCAGCCCGGGTCTTTTCCAGTTCGTCGGAGTTTTCCTCCGCCCTTTTTTGCAGAAGGTCGATATCGGCGGCCAGGGCCCTGAAGTCCTCGTTCCCTTCCGCCACGGCGGGAACAGTCCGGTGGACCTCTTTCCCCAACGCGATGTACTGCCCCGTCAGCTTCCCGTTCAGACCGTCATTCTGGATCTCCAGGTTTTTGATCCGCTTCTGGTGCCGGGCATCCACCCCCAGGCGGAGAAGCTCCGCCTCCAGGGAGTTCCCTTCGGATTTCAGGGCTTCGATTTTCGCGCGGGTTTCCCCGAGTTTTTCCCGGTTTGCCTCATAGGACTCCAGGAGTCCGGAGTCTTCGGGGGCCCCTCCCTTTTCCAGCAGAACGCGGCCGAGATCCTGGAACTGTTTTTCCATGTTCCGGATTTTCAGAGACCGGGAAGAGCTGAGAAAAATGATCTTTCCGCCGTCGAAAAGCTTGGTCAACAGGGGTTTGTCCCGGGGCGGGGCCTTCAGGGAGGAGACGGTTTCGTCCATGGCGGAAATTTCATCCTGAAGGTTCCTGATGGTTTCGATGCGCTCCGACTCTTCCGCCGTGACGGGCTCCCGCCCCGTCCGCTGGAAGGCCGCCCGGCCGAATTGTTCGAAAATAGGAAGGTTCTCTTTTTCTATCTCCCCCGCCTCATCGTCCAGGACCCTGGCTTCCCTCCGGATGGCTTCGAGCCGGGCCGCGATTTCCCGGATCCGCGCGATCTTTCCGGAATTGCTCTCCATGCTCTTTATGGTCTTCCGAATTTCCTGGACCGCTTCGGCGGCGGGGCCGGGGGGGAGCATTTCCCCCAGGCTTTCGGCGGTGAATTTTCCGAGCCGCCCGTAGGCCTGGGCCTGGAGTTCCGCATTTTTCTTTCCCCGCTCTTCCATTTCCGCAATGAGCCTGCGTCGATCGTCCATGGACCCCTTCCTCGTCTCTTATAATAACTCATTCCGGGGGAAAAGGCCAACGGCTTTTCCCATCCGCCGCGGATTCTCCTCCGGGGGATCCGCCTGACCCTTTGCCCCATGCGGGATATTTTTATATATTGAACACCATGAACATACCGAACTACCCGGACTTCGCGCCGGTCAATCTGAACATGAGAACCGATCTGCACCCCCGCCTCTCCATGCTGAAGGACGGAATCTCGGAACTCACCTTCGCGGGGATATATCTTTTCCGGAACACCTATTCGTATCGGGTTTCGTGGCTGCCCAACGAGACGCTGGTCATTTTCGGCGAAAAGGACGGGGAGAGGTTCTTCATGCTTCCCTGCGGCATTCCCGGACCGGAGCTGCTGCAGGACCTGTTCGCCCGCCGGGATTACCTGAAAAACCTGTCCGAAACCGACACCGCCGCGTCCCGGATCTTGCTGGAGCAGAACGGCTACACCGTGGAGGAGGATCGGAACAACTTCGATTACATCTACCTCAGGAAGGATCTGGCGACCCTGCCGGGGAAAAACTACCACAAGAAGCGGAATCTGGTAAACGCCTTTCTCAACAACTACGAGTTCGAACAGCGGCCCATGCGGAAGGGGAGCGTGAAGGACGCCATCCATGTCCTGGACGCCTGGAGGGAGGCCAAGGGGGAAGCGGGTGATTACGCGGCGTCCCGGGAAGCCCTGGAGCTGATGGAGCTTCTGAATCTGAAGGGCCACCTGTACTATGTGGACGGCCGCCCCGCGGCCTACACCCTGGGGGAGGCCCTGGCCCGGGGGCGGAGCTTCGCCATTCATTTCGAGAAGGCCATCGATTCATACAAGGGCATCTATCAGTTCGTCAATCAATCCTTCGCCGCCGCCCTGCCCAAATATTACACCTATATCAACAGGGAGCAGGACCTGGGGGACCCGGGGCTCCGACAGGCCAAGATGACCTACCGCCCCTCCGGTTTCGTCCGGAAGTACCGGGTCCGCCGGGGGAAATAGCGGCCCTTGCGAAGAGTTTCCAATCCCGTTATAGTGGCTCTCATCCACCTGATGAGGTAGGAGCACAGCATGCCAAGAGGTCCGATCGATTACATCGCGACCCCGCTTCCCGAGATCTACGGTTCCAACTGTTTCAACGACTCGGTCATGCGGGAGAGACTCCCCAAGGGGATATACAACGAAATAAAACGGGTCCAGAGAGGGCAGGCGGAGCTGTCCATCGAGACCGCCGAGGTGGTGGCCGGCGCCATGCGGGACTGGGCCATCTCCAAGGGAGCCACCCACTATTCCCACTGGTTCCACCCCCTCACGGGGCTCACCGCGGAGAAGCACGACTCCTTCATCGCCCCCATCTCCAACGGGCACGTGGTGATGGATTTTTCCGGAAAGGAGCTGACCCAGGGGGAACCCGACGCTTCCGCCTTCCCCTCCGGGGGCCTGCGGGCCACCTTCGAGGCCCGGGGCTACACCGCCTGGGACGTGAGTTCCCCGGCCTTTTTGAAGGAAGACAATACCGGGGTGACCCTGTACATCCCCACCGCCTTCGTGTCCTTCAACGGCGAGGCCCTGGATAAAAAGGTGCCCCTGCTCCGGTCCATGGAGGCGCTGAACAGACAGGCCCTGCGGGTCCTCCGGGCCCTGGGCAACACCACCACCAGCCGGGTCATCACGACCCTGGGGCCGGAGCAGGAATATTTCCTGGTGGAGAAGGAACTCCACGACCGGCGGCTGGACCTCCTGCTGACGGGACGGACCCTCTTCGGGGCCAGGCCCCCCAAGGGCCAGGAGATGGAGGACCACTACTTCGGCAACATCAAGGACCGGGTCTCGGGTTTCATGCGGGAACTGAATTACGAACTCTGGAAACTGGGGATCCCATCCAAGACCCAGCACAACGAGGCCGCCCCGAACCAGTTCGAGATAGCCCCGGTCTATACCACCTCCAACGTGGCCTGCGACTGGAACCAGCTCATCATGGAGACCCTGAAAAGGGTGGCCGCCCGCCACGGCCTGGTTGCCCTTCTGCACGAGAAGCCCTTTACCGGGGTGAACGGCTCGGGAAAGCACAACAACTGGTCCATGCTCACCGACGACGACGTCAACCTGCTGGAGCCGGGCACCAGTCCCCAGGACAACGCCCAGTTCCTGCTGTTCCTCAGCGCCGTCATCAAGGCGGTGGACATCTACGCGCCGCTGATCCGGATGTCCGCGGCCAACACCGGAAACGACCACCGCCTGGGGGCCCACGAGGCTCCGCCGGCGATCATTTCGATCTTCCTGGGGGACCTGCTGACGGAAATCCTGGACAAGCTGTCCCGGGGGGAGTGCGTCAAAACCAACGGCAAGAGCCGGCTGGAGATCGGGGTCACCTGTCTGCCCAAGCTTCCCAAGGACCTGACGGACCGCAACCGCACCAGCCCCTTCGCCTTCACGGGGAACAAGTTCGAGTTCCGCATGGTGCCCTCCTCCGAATCGGTGGCGGGACCCAACGTGGCCCTGAACACCGCGGTGGCGGAGGTCCTGTCCGGCTACGCGGACATCCTGGAAAAATCCCGGGACATCCCCGGGGCGATCACGCAGATCATCGTGGACACCTACAAGGCCCACGGCAGGATCATCTTCAACGGCAACAACTACTCCGAGGAATGGGTCAGGGAGGCGGAGAGACGGGGGCTTCCCAACATCGCCGAGACCGTGGAGGCCCTGCCGGAGCTGGCCAGCCCCCATTCGGTGGAGCTCTTCACCCGGCACGGGGTTTTCCGGCCCCAGGAACTGGAGTCCCGGAAGGTCATCTATCTGGAAAAGTACATCAAGCAGATCGCCATCGAGGCCCGGACCACCATCGCCATGTCCAATCGGGAAATTTTTCCCGCCGTTCTGGCCTATGCCGGCGAGGTGGCCTCCGGGATCGCGGCGGTGAAGACCCTGTCCTCCGAAATCGACGTGGCGGTCCAGGAGGCCTTTCTCTGGGAGATCATGGAGAATCTCAGCGAGCTGAGAAAAAAGACCCGGGAACTGGAGCTTCTGGTCGCGGAAGGGGAGGACTGCTGTGTCGAAGACACCCTCTCCCAGGCCCGGAATTACCGCCGCCGGGTCTTCCCGAAGATGGAAGAGGTCAGGGCCTGCGCCGACAGGCTGGAGACCCTGGTGGACAAGAAGAGGTGGCCCTTCCCCACCTACGAGGACCTTCTGTTCCGCCTGTAGCCGGAGACCGAACCACGACGGGACCCGGGGCGATCCCGCCGAAGCGCCCCGTCGGGCCGCCCGGCCGGGCGAACCCCGGGTTTTCTTGACACTCCCGCCCCATTTGTGGCATAAAGGAAGCTCTTCCGGGGCCCATAGCTCAGTTGGTCAGAGCGACGGACTCATAATCCGTTGGTCGCAGGTTCAAGTCCTGCTGGGCCCATACGCGAGCCTTTCTTCCGGAAAAAAATTGCGCCATGGGCCCCGCCCGACCGGCTGAGGCCTGGTTGCTTCCCCGGGGCTCCCTATGGGAGAGTTCCCTACAGGACGTGCAGGCTGGAGTTGTCGAAGGTCAGGAAGGCCTCTTCCTCGGCCCGGAAGATCCTCCGGGACCGGGGGTTGTAATCGGTGACGATAATGGTCTCCTCTCCGCTCACCACCTGGTAGTACTGGTAGGAGCCCATGAAGGTGGAAATCAGGACCCGGCAGGGGATCTCCCCCCGGTCGTGGAGGGTCACCGATTCGGGGCGGATGACGATCTTGCAGTCCCCCCCGGTCCGGACATCCTCGAAGGACCTCACCTCCAGGGGGACCCCGTTGAAAATCACCCGCACCCGGTCTTCCGCCACCTCCTCCACCCGGGCTTTGAGGAAGTTCGCCTCCCCGATGAAGCCGGCGGTGAACTCGCTGTTGGGCCGGTAGTACAGGTCCTGGGGCGTCCCGATCTGGGCGATCCGGCCCCGGTCCATCAGGATGATGCTGTCCGACAGGCTCATGGCCTCCGCCTGGTCGTGGGTGACGTAGATGGCCGTGAGGCCCAGCTTGGTCTGGATCCGCCGGATCTCGGTGCGCATGGAAATCCGCAGCTTGGCGTCCAGATTGGACAGGGGCTCGTCGAAGAGGAGGACCCCCGGGTTCATCACCAGGGCCCGGGCCAGGGCCACCCGCTGCTGCTGCCCCCCGGAGAGCTGGTTGGGCATCCTCTCCTCCAGGCCGGTGAGTTCCACCAGCTCCAGCATGGCCTGCACCTTCTCCCGGATCTCGTCCTTCGTCATTTTACGGACCTTCAGCCCGTAGGACACGTTGTCGTAGACGTTGTAGTGGGGCAAGAGGGCATAGCTCTGGAACACCATGGCCGTGTCCCGCTGGTTGGGCGCCAGACTGTTCACCCCCTGGTCTCCGATGAAGATCTCCCCGAACTCGGGGCTCTCGAAGCCGGCGATCATCCGCAGGGTGGTGGTTTTTCCGCAGCCCGAGGGGCCCAGCAGAGTGACGAAGCTGCCCGGGGGGATGTCCACCGTGATATTGTCCACCGCGGCGAACTCCTTTCTGGTCTTCGGGTCCCGGTACAGTTTGGTCAGGTTCCGGAGTCTTACGCCCTTGGGTTTCTCTTTAAGCATTCCGTCTTTCCTTTATTCCGGCGCTTCCGCCGAACTTTCCCATCAGGATGTTCATCAGGCTGATGGCGGTATAGGTTATGAGAATCAGTATGGACGCGTAGGTGCAGGCTATGCCGAAATTGCCCTTCTCCGCGTGTTCGTTGATCCTTACGGTGATGAGCAGGTACCGGGGGGTCACCAGCAGGATGATGGCGGAGATGGCCGTGATGGACCGCACGAAGGTGGTGACCAGGCCGCTGAAGAAGGAGTCCTTTATCAGCGGCAGGGTGACGGTCCGGAAGACCCGGACGCTGCCGGCGCCCATGTCGTAGGCCGCCTCCTCGATGGACTTGTCGATCTGTTGGAGGGCGGCGATGCCGCTCCGGGTGCCCACCGGCAGGGACCGGACGATGAAGACGATGATCAGGATCGTGCCGGTCCCGTAGAGGCCCTGCAGGAGGCCGGAATGGAAGAGGCCGCTGTTGAAGCCCCGGATGAAGCCCACCCCCAGCACCGTGCCCGGCACCGCCATGGCCAGCATGGCCACGAACTCCATGACCCCCTTTCCGGCGAAGCGCCGCTTCACCACCAGCCAGGCGATGAGCATGGACAGAAGGGCAGTCAGCGGCGAGGCCACCGCCGAGAGCATGATGGAGTCGGTGAAGACCCGGTATCCCCGGTGCTTGAACACGTAATCGTACCATTTCAGCGACAGGCTGTAATCCCGGCCCCAGAGGGTGAACAGGGAGCCCAGCGGAACCAGGGCGTACATGGCCAGGACGAAGACCGTGACGAACACGCAGAAGAAGACCAGGGGCCGCCTCACCGAGGAGTCGCTGATGGCCATCCTCTCCCGGGATGCCTTTCCCGTGAGGGTGGCCACCGCCTTGCGTTCCAGCCAGTATTTTTCCATGACGAAGAGGCCCATGGACACCGTGAGAAGCACCACCGCCATGGCGGTGGCCCCGCTTTTGTCGTAGGCCCCGGTGAGCTGGAGGTAGATCGATGTGGCCAGGGTGTCGTAGTTGCCCCCGATGATCATGGGGTTGGCGAAGTCCGCCACCGACTCGATGAAGGTTATCAGGAAGGCGTTGCCCAGCCCGGGGAGCATCAGGGGCAGGGTCACGGTGGCGAAGACCTTCCAGCGGGATGCCCCCATGCTCCGGGCGGCCTCCTCGATGGAGGGGTCGATGTTGCGCAAAAGCCCCTTCAGCATCAGGTAGCAGACGGGGAAAAAGGTCAGGGTCTGCACCAGGGCTATCCCCGGAAGCCCGTAGAGCTTCGTGGAACTCAGGTTGAAGATGCCCCGGGTGATGAGCCCCGTCCTGCCGAAAAGGAGGATGGCCGACAGGGACAGCACGAAGGGGGGGGAGACCACCGGCAGAATCGACACCGCCCCGAAGAGCCGGGTGACCATCCGGGACCCCACGTTGACGTAGGCGTCCACATAGGCGAAGAGAAAACCGATGATGGTCCCCAGGATTCCCGTGACCAGTCCCAGAAGCAGGGTGTTGGTGATGGCCTTGCGGAAGGCGTGCATCTCGAAAATCCGGACGAAAACCGAGAGGGTCAGCTCCTGGTCCACGTACATGCTGTCCACCAGGAGGATGGACAGGGGGTACAGGATGAAGAGAAGGAGGAAAACGAAAATGCCGATGATCGTCGTGATCACCACCGGGTCCGCCCAGAGCTTCTTCCTTTCCAGTGACAGGTTCTGTCTTTTTTTCATTGCGGGTTCCTCGAGTCGGCGGATTGAAAAAAATACGGAGCACCCGACCCCGGGCCGGATGCTCCGTCGCGCTGTCCCGGAGGCTTACTTTTTCACCCGGGCGTCGTCCGCTATGACCTCGAAAAACTTCTTGTAGTAGGACGGACCGTTGATCTTGGCGTCGTTGAAGTCGTAGACGATGGTCTGGATCTTGTCCAGACCGGCCTTCACCGCCGCGGTGACGGGCTTGGCGTTGTCGATGACCAGAAACTGGTAGGAGCCGTTGTCCTGGGCCAGATTGACGCAATCCGGGGACAGGGCGAACTCGACGAACTTCCTGGCGTTCTCCTCGTTCTTGGCCCCCTTGAAGATGGCGGTGGCGCCGATCTCGTAGCTCGTCCCGGAAGCGGGGGCGGCCATCCCGATGTTGTTGTACCCCTTGTCGACGATCTGGTACACCACATCATGCAGAAAACCGATCCCGATCACCACCTCGCCGGTGGGAACCAGCTTGGAGGGCCCCGAGCCGGACTTGGTGTACTGGCTGATGTTCTTGTCCAGGGCGGCGAAATACTTCATGGCGTTGTCCAGACCCTTCATCTGCACCATGGTGTTGACGATGAGCTTCCCCGTTCCCGCCGTGTTGGGGTTGGAGAAGGAGATGAGGCCCTTGTATTCGGGCTTCAGGAGATCGTCCCAGTCCTTGGGGGGCTGGAGCTTCAGCCGGGCCAGTTCCTCGGTGTTCCAGAAAAAGCCCAGGATGCCCCGGTAGATTCCGTGCCAGTTGTTGTCCTTGTCCTTGAACTGGGGGCCCACCAGGTGAACCGCGTTCTTGGCGGCGTAGGGCTGGAGAAGGCCCTTCAGCGCGGCCTCGTTGTAGGGATCCGTCGTCCCGCCGAACCAGACATCCGCGGAGGGTTTCCCCTTTTCCTCCTCGATCTTGGTCAGGACCTCGCCGGTGGACAGGCGCTGATAGGAGGTCTTTATTCCCGTCAGCTTTTCGAACTGATTGCTCACCGCGCTGAGGTACTCCTCCTCGCAGGAACCGTAGACCACCAGGGTCCCGGCGTCCTCCTTCTTTCCCCCCGCGAATGCCAGAACCGCGGCCAGAAACAGGACCGTAAAGAAAATCGCCTTTCGCATTTTTCTCCTCCTTGTCGGATTGTATCGTTCGGCGGAACGGAACCTGCCCGGGAATTCGGGAAGGCCCCTGTCCCGACCTCGGTCGAAAGACCATATCAGTATACGGGAAGTTCGGGAAAACGGCAACAGAAAGAGGCTGAAAGCGGCTGTCTGCCCGAGAGCGGGGAAGCGAAGTCCCCGCATCACGGCCAAGGCGCGTGGGCGGCTCCCCCGTGGACGCAGGAGGCGCGGGAGGAGGGGTCAACCGGAGGAGACCCGCCGGTTACGAGACTCGTCGGGGGCGGTGAGCGCCGGGGCAACGGCCCGCCGGGCGCGGGGCCCGCCGGGGGAGGGGCCCGTCAGAGGAACCGTTCGGCCAGAACACAGGCCGCGAAGCGGCCGGGGCTCACCTCCCGCAGCGCCGGGTCCGCGGCGGTGCATTCGGGCCGGACATGGGCGCAGCGGGGCGCGAAGCGGCAGCCCGGCGGAGGTTCGATGGGGGAACTCACCTCGCTCTTCAGGATGATCCTGTCCCGTCTGGTGTCCAGTTCGGGCAGGGGAATGGCCGACAGAAGGGCCCGGCTGTAGGGGTGCAGGGGCTTGTCGAAAAGCTCCCCGGTGGGTCCCCTCTCGACGATCTGCCCCAGGTACATGATGACGATGTCCTCGGAGATGTGCTTCACCACCGAGAGATCGTGGGTGATGAAGAGGTAGGTCAGGCCCAGCTTTTCCTGCAGGTCCATCAGGAGGTTCAGTATCTGCGCCTGGATCGAAACGTCCAGGGCCGATACGGGTTCGTCGCAGACGATGAACTGCGGGTGCAGGGCCAGGGCCCGGGCGATGCCGATCCTCTGGCGGCGGCCGCCGTCCAGTTCGTGGGGATAGGCGTCGTAGAGGCGGTCCGCCAGACCCACGGTGTCCATGAGTTCCCGGACCCGGCGCTCGAACTCCGTGGTATTATGCACGATTTTATGGATCCGCAGGGGCTCCCCGATGAGGGACGCCACGGTATGACGGGGATTGATGGAAGAGTAGGGGTCCTGGAAGATCATCTGCATCCGGGTCCGGAGGGTTTTCATGTCCCGTTCCGGGGCGGTGGTCACATCGATGCCGTCGTAGAGGATGGTCCCGGCGGTGGCCTCCAGAAGCCGCACCAGAAGCCGGCCGGTGGTGGATTTTCCGCATCCCGATTCGCCCACCATGCCGAGGGTGCTGCCCCGGCGGATGTCGAAGGAAATGTCGTCCACCGCGTGGAGATTCCCGAAGGGGGTGGAAAAGTATTTTTTCAGCTTTGCGACCCGGACCAGGTTCTTTTCCGCTCCCGCCATTCCCGCAGCAGCTTCACCGCTCATTCCCCGCCTCCCTTCCATTTCCGCCGTAGAGATGGCATTTCACCCGATGTCCTTCAAAGAGATGGTCCCGGGGATGGATTTCCCCGCAGACCGGCATTTTATCGGGGCAGCGGGGAGCGAAGTAACAGCCCCGGGGAAGGGCCGTGGGGTCCGGCATCAGCCCCGGTATCGGGGTAAGCCGGCGCTGGCTGTCCCGCAGTCGGGGCAGGGAGCCGAAAAGCCCCCGGGTGTAGGGGTGGAGGGGCCTGCCGAAAACCTGGTCCACCGTCCCATATTCAACGATCTCCCCGGCGTACATCGTGGCCACCTCGTCGCAGTTCTCCGCCACCAGACCCAGGGAGTGGGTTATGAAAAGCACCGATGTGCCGTTTTCCCTGATGAGCTTCCGCATCAGGTCCAGAACCTGGGCCTGGATGGTCACGTCCAGGGCGGTGGTGGGTTCGTCCGCCAGCAGAAGGACCGGGTTGCAGGCCAGGGCCAGGGCGATCACCACCCGCTGTTTCATGCCGCCGGAGAACTGATGGGGGTACTCCCGGGACCTGATGCCCGGGATCCCCACGGTTTCCAGCATCTCCTCCGCCTTTTTCCAGCCCTGGGCGCGGGTGAGCCCTTCGTGCCGTATCACCGTCTCGGCTATCTGGTCTCCCACCGGGAGGACCGGGTTCAGCGCCGTCATGGGGTCCTGAAAGATCATGGCGATATCCTTGCCCCGGAGACCGCGCAGTTCCTGCCTGCCCATGGCCAGAATGTCCTTGCCGTTGAACCGGAGGGAACCCTGTACGATCTTCCCCTGGGGCCCCCGGATCATGTTGACGATGGACAGGGCGAGGGTTGTCTTGCCCGCCCCGGTTTCCCCCACGAGCCCGAGGACGGTCCCTTTTTTCATGTCCAGGGAAAGATGATTG
>Ga0302247_1001982_pt1 | contig 14201 bp, 15 predicted proteins | sample AAG_UR_Ile_MG_FD_193529 | JGI IMG/M metagenome (GOLD analysis project Ga0302247, IMG submission 193529) | Enriched activated sludge microbial communities from anaerobic digester in WTTP, New Holstein, Wisconsin, United States - AAG_UR_Ile | ecosystem: Engineered > Bioreactor > Anaerobic >...
TATCTCTTTCATGGGGTTTGCCTTGAGGGCGTAGAAAATCTTCGCGAAGGGCAATTGCGCCCGCAGATCCTCGAATTTGCGGCGCACCACATCCAGGCTGATCAGCAGGAGGGGGGTTTCCTTCGTTTCCGCGAAGGACTTGACGGAGGCGAATTTCTCCGGGTCCCAGAATCGGGCAAGATCGAAGTCGTAGGTTTCCAGTGTTTTTTCGGCCACATTGCTATTGCGCAAAATCGGTGTCTCCTTTATATATCAAGAGTACCCTTTTTTCACGCCAAGGTACAGGGAGGAGGTGCGTCGTGGTTGTACTGCCGGTTCACAATACGAAGATTCTGTACACCATCCAGCCGTCGAAAATCATCGCGTTGGGGTTGAATTATCTCGACCATGTCAAAGAGAGCGTCAGCGCCCAGTTCACCCAGGTCCAGCCGGAGGTCCCCACCGAACCGGTCCTTTTCGCCAAAACGCCGAACGTCCTCATCGGGCCGGGGGATCCCATCATGGTGCCCGCGATCCTTTCCCGCTACAGGTTCGAACCGCCCCGGATCGACTACGAGGCTGAACTGGCCTTCATCGTCAAGAACAAATGCCGCAACATCCCTCCCTCCGAGGCCTACGACAATATCTACGGGTTCACCTGCATGAACGACGTGAGCCAGCGCAACATCCAGAGTTCCGACAAGTCCGGCTGGTTCCGGGGAAAGTCCTTCGACACCTTCGGCCCCGTGGGGCCTCAGGTCGTGCTGATGAAGGACATCGGCGACCCGCAGAATCTGGAGATCCGGTGCCGCCTGAACGGCGCGGTGGTGCAGTCCGGAAACACCCGGGACATGATTTTCCCGATAAAGGAGCTTTTCTCCTTCATCACCCACAACTTCACCCTCTATCCCGGGGACCTGGTCCTCACCGGAACCCCCAGCGGCGTGGGGCCCATCCGGGCCGGAGATGTGGTGGAGGTGGAAATCGAAAAAATAGGGATCCTCCGGAACCCGGTGAAGGCCGAGACTCCCTAGGTTCCGCGGCCGGGGCCGGCCGGGTCAGTCCTTCCAGGGAAAAATCATCCCCTTCAGCGTCCGGGGCCCCACCTTCTCCCGCTCGTCCTCCAGAAGGAGATCCCAGGGGATCTTTTTTCCCTCTTCCCCGGGGTGTTCTTCCCGGTAGTCATATTTCAGAAGCCGCAGTTTGAACCCCCCGTGGAGCCAGAGCAGAAGCGCCGCCGGCCCCGGGACGAGGAAGGCGGTGAAGAAGGAGAGGGAGAGCATCACCACGGCGCCGAGACCGAGAAAAAGCGTGAACCCCGTATTGTCGAAGAGAAGCAGAAAGCACTTTTTCACCACCTTTCCGATGTTCCGGTCCAGCCGGGCCCGGAGAGGAAAAAAATACAGCGACGCGAGGATCCACAGCACCGCGGCCCAGAAGATGAAAACCATCGCCGTGAGGCCCAGAAAATTCCTCATCGCCCCGTAGAAGGGGAAGGCCACCAGAAGCAGCCCGGCCAGGCACATCGTGATGAGTCCGAAGACCAGTCCGGGGACCAGGCCCTCCGTGAGGTAGATTCTGAACTCCGCCGCCCCGGGCCGGCGGTAATCCGTCATGTCCCGGCACATCAGGGACACCGCCCCGGCGTAGCAGAAGAGGAGCATCCCCCCGGCGATGAAGGCCGCGACGGAGAAACCCACATGCAGGGGATACACCCAGTGGGGGACGAAAACCGGAATCCCCGCCAGGAGGATGAACCCCAGGTTCAGCAGAATGATGGTGAAGAGATTGTCCCAGAGGTCGAAGAACGCCTTCCGTATGGTGAAACCGATCATGGCTCATTCTGACATGGATGCATGGCCGGGACAAGGGGAGTGGGCCCCGGACGGTTCGGGCCTCCCCGGCGCCGGCCGGGGGCAGGCGCCGGGGCGGGGCTCCGCGCTTTGACCGGGAGGAGGTTTTTTGATAAGCTCCCCCCCGGGGGGTGGGTATGGCGAAAGTGAAACCGGCTCCGGAGAACAGGCCCTTCTCTCTACTGGTGAAGCCCGCGGCGGCGGACTGCAACCTGCGGTGCTCCTACTGTTTCTATCTGGAGAAAGCCGGCCTGTATCCGTCCAGCCCGGTGCACCGGATGAGCGATGAGGTTCTGGAGAAGCTGATTTCCTCCTACATGGCCACCCGCCAGAAGGTCTACGCCTTCGGCTGGCAGGGGGGGGAGCCCATGATGATGGGCCTGGATTTTTTCCGGAAGGTGACGGCCCTGCAGGAGAAGCACGGGCCTCCGGGGGCGGTGGTCAGCAACGGGCTGCAGACCAACGGGACCCTGCTGACCGATGAGGCGGCGGAGTTTTTCACCCGGTACAGGTTCCTGCTGGGGGTGAGTCTCGACGGCCCCGAGGACCTGCACGGCGTCTACCGGGTAGACGGGGCCGGGGAAAGCTCGTTCCGGCGCGTTCTCCGGGGAATCGCGGCCCTGAGACGGCGGGGGACGGAGTTCAACATCCTCACCCTGGTCAGCTCCGCCAATGTGGGGAAAAGCCGGGAAGTCTACGAGTTCCTGCGCAGTCAGGGATTTTATCATCATCAGTACATCCCCTGCGTGGAATGGGACGGCGCGGGAAGGGATCTGCCCTGGTCCATCTCGGGGGAGGACTGGGGCCGGTTTCTTCTGGGGATCTTCCAGGCCTGGCACCCCCGGGACACGGCGACGGTCTCGGTGCGGCTCTTCGATTCCATCCTGCACTTCCTCGTCCACGGCAGCCACAATGTCTGCTTCATGGGCGGGTCCTGCGCCAGTTACTTCATGGTGGAACACAACGGCGACGTCTACCCCTGCGACTTTTTCGCCCGTCCGGACCTGCTCCTGGGGAATGTCACGACCCATTCGTTCCGGCAGCTGGATGCCTCTCCGGTGTACCGGCGGTTCGGGGCGGCGAAAAGCCGGTGGTCCGGGGTCTGCGGGGACTGTGAGTTTCTCCCTTTCTGCTCCGGGGACTGCGTGAAGAACCGGCCCGGCATGGACAGGGACCCCCGGACCCTGTCCCCCCTCTGCGCGGGCTGGAAACTCTTCTACCGGGAAACCCTGCCGGTCTTCCGCAGTCTGGCGGAGGAGCTGCTGCGCCTCCGGGGCCCTGATGAGCCGCGCCTCCATCCCCGGGCCGGCAGGACCCGCGAGGCGTGCTTCTGCGGCAGCGGCAGGCTCTACGGCAACTGCCACGGGGCGGCGGCCGGGCCGCTTCGGTCCGGGTAGTCCCGGCCCGGACCCTGACGGCCTAGGTCCTCTCCCCCGCCCCCAGGGCCTGAAGGGGGAGACCCAGCTCATCCGCCAGGGCGAGGCAGAGGTCGATGGAGGCCGCGACCTCGTCGGGGCGATGGGCGTCGGAGTTGCACAGCGCCCCCCCTCCCTGTTCCGCCACGATTTCCCAGAACCTCCGGTGCGGGTAGGGCGGGCGGCGGCGCCCCCCCTCCATCACCGGAGTCTTGCGAAACCCGTTGCCGTTTATCTCCAGCAGAACCCCCCGGTCCCGGGCGGCCTGAGCGATGCTCCGGGAACAGGCTTCGGCATCGGCGTCCCAGCGCAGATAGCCTGCGGCGAAATGGTCGGGGTGGGCGATGAAGTCGAAAAGCCCGCTTTCGATGCCCGCGATGAGGGCGTCGGCATGGGTTCTCAATTCCTCCGGGGTGGTGATGTCACCGGCGTAGAGCCATTCCCCCCCGTGGCGGTGCCAGTGCAGGGCGCCGACGAGATAGTCGCAGCCCCGTCTCTCCAGAAGCTCTTCCCGGTAAAAGCCGAAATAGCGGGGGTGGATGTCGCATTCCATGCTTTTCAGCACCGTCAGTCCCGGGCCGCGGGAGGCGTCGATGAGGGCCATGTAGGCATCGAGCTCCGTCATGGACATCCGCATGGAACTCATGAAATCGTCCGGCAGGGGGGTGTGGTCCGACATCCCCAGGGTTTCCAGACCCGCCCGGCGGGCGGCCCGGACATAGTCGGGCACGTCGCCGGATGCATGTTTGCACCGGTAGGTGTGGGTGTGATGGTTGCTCGTGATTCTCTTTGTCATCGGGAGACAGCATAACGGATTCAGGGTTTACCGAACAGGGAGGAAAGGGTAAAATCGGGGCATGTCGGATGAATCGGTCGTCCGGACCGCCCTGCGCGAGCTTTCCCTGGCACTGGCGGCCACCACGGACCCGGAAGAAATCGAAAGTTTCCTCCACAGCCTCCTCACCCGGACGGAGATCCGCGCCATCGGGAACCGCTGGACACTGGTCAAGGAAATCGACGCCGGGACGACCCAGAGGGAGATCGCCCGGAAATACTCCTTGAGCCTCTGCAAGATCACCCGGGGGTCCCGGGAGCTGAAGAAGCCCGGCTCCCCCTTCAAGAAAATGCTGGACAGGCTGGGGAAGCCGGGCTAAAGGGGCCTTCCGGGGGAGGCATCCTCCAGCCAGCGGATGATCTCGTCCAGCGCCCTCTCCCTTTCCACATCGTTCAGGACGACATGCCCGCTTTCCCGCAGGACCACCCGCCGGGTCCGCCCCGGCGCCATCCCGCCTTCGACGATGTCCGCCGCCTCCAGCGGAACGGTGTCGTCCGCCTCGGACACGATGATCAGCGTCTCCGCCCCCACCCGGGGAAGGGCCTTCCTGGCCTCCTTCTGCAGCCGGTACAGCTCCGCCGCGGGGGCCACCCAGGTGCGGCTCCAGTATTCCCGGGCGATGCCGGCCTGCTCCGGCGGGCCGGAGAAGCGGTAATCGTCCTTGGGCAGAACGGGGCGGAAACGGCGCAGGAGGGGCGCGAACCGGATGGTCCTGTCCGTGTTGGTCACCGCCGGGGCGGCCAGGACCAGCTTTCCCGTTTCATAGCGGCTCCCGATCAGAAGAACCAGAAGGGCCCCCATGGAAAGGCCCACCAGATGCACCCGGCGGAAGCGGCAGGCCAGATCCAGATACTCGTCCTCCGCCCGGCGCAGCCAGTCCCGCCGTCCGGTGCGGAGAAAATCCTCCCCCCAGGTGCCGTGGCCGGGAAGCCGGGGGAGAGACACCGTGTAACCCCTCTCCCAGAGCCTCTCGGCGGCGTACCGCAGCTCCCCGGTGATGCCGGTGAAGCCATGGACGATCATCACCGCGTCCTCCCCGCCGGACAGAAAGACCGGGAGTCCCACGGGGTCCGTGGCGGCGGCGCGCATCAGCCCGCCCCCTTCAGTTTCGCCAGGATCTGCCCCCGGGATTCCCGGTACCTGCCGGGGCTGACTCCGGTCATTCTCTTGAAGACTTTGGTGAAGTAACTCTGGTCCTCGAAACCCATCAGGAAGGCCACATCCACCAGAGGGATGCTGTTGTCCAGCAGCACCGTTTTGGAGCGCTCGATCCGGACCTGGTTCAGGAAATGGTTGAAGTTGCAGTTCATCTCGTCCTTGAACAGCTTGCTGAAGTAGGAGGGGCTCAGGAGGACCTGGTCCGCCACGTCCTTCAGTGAAATTTTCCGCATGTAGTTTCTTTTGATGTAGTCGATGGCCTTGTAGATGACATCCACGTGTTTTACGTCCTGGAGGTTGAACACCAGGTCGGTGAACCGGGACAGGATGCGGGAGAGCCAGTAGGAGATCTCCTCGATGGTCTTGAACTTGTGGATCTGGTTCAGATAGTTGTAGTTGAGTCCGAATATCTGCTCCACCTCGGCGCCCCCCTCCATGGCCGCCCGGGAGAGGAGCACCACCAGCTCCAGAACCCGGGCCTTCACCACGTCGATTTTGCCGGCGCTGGAGAAGAAGACGTAGCCCAGAATTTCATTCAGCACCTTCTGGGAGCCCTGCTTGTCCCCCGAGGCGATGAGCCGCAGAAGTTCCCGCTCCTTGTCCAGGGGGTACTCGGCGGAATGTTCCCCGTCCCCCCCCATGGTTTTCAGGTGACGGATGTAATCGGAGATGTTGGACTGCTGGTCCAGCCGTTCCCGCTGGGCGACGAACCCGGCGGTGTCGATGCCCGACAGGAAGGCGCCGAGAACGAAAAGAATCTCCGACAGACTCGTCACCTCCTCGGGCCGCCGGAAGGGAATCTCGTCCAGGAGACGCCTCAGGCTCTTCAGCTCCGAGGCGGGGGGGGGGATTTTTTTCAGCAGCTCTTCCTGGAAATACTCCTCCCGGTCTATCATCAGCACCGGCCCTCCCAGAAGGGCGCCTCTCATTATATCGTCCCGCAGGATGGGGGAGGCCCAGTGCACGAAACCCAGCGGGCAGAAGTAGATGTACTTCCCCCCGAACCTCTCCGCCTGGTAGCTGCCGTAGAGGTGGGCGTTCATGCAGGTGTCCGCCTTTCCCGCCAGCGTCTGGTAGGTGCTGCAGAAGGAGCAGCCGCCGGTCTTTTCGCCGGTGGAGAAGAGGCACCGGCCGTCCAGATCGATGATGAAGCAGTCGATGCCGGTGGCGGTTTTGTAGTCCGCCGCGATGCGTTTCGCCGCGGCGAGATCGAAGTCCGGTTCCATTTCCATCCCCATTCCTTTCCTCTTTTATAGGATACCCTGACCCTTGCCGCAAGGGTCCTTGCCGCAGGGACCCGCACTGCAAAGACCCGCACTGAAGGGGACGGGAGGCCGGCAGGGAACGGAGACGGAGGACTCCCGCGTCGGCGGCACGGGTCTCCGCCGTTCCTGCCGCCCGGAGCGGCAGAAATGTGCCGCTATCCGCTTGTTGTTGGCCACTTTTCAGGACTCCATACTGTAGCCATGACCAAGCTCCAGGAGACTCTGGCCGGAAACATCAAACGCGCCCGCTCCCGGCTGGGTTACTCGCAGATGCGTTTGGCGGAGCTGAGTGAGATTTCCACGAGTTTCGTGGGAGAGATCGAACTGGGGAAGAAATTTCCCTCCCCCATGGTGCTGGAACGCCTCGCCGCTTCCCTGGGGCTCAAACCGTACCAGCTATTTTTCGAGGAAGAGCAGTGGGAGGTTTTTGACAAGTACGACAGAATCACCAGCCTGTACCACGATCTGAAGGAGAAGCTCAACAACGAGCTGGAGGATACGGTCCGCAGATACCTGAGGGAATGAAATCTCTCTGTGTTGATCCCCCCGCCGGGAATGGGGTATCATTGCCCCATGGTGTCGGTTCTGACGTCCCGGATCCGGGAAATTCGGGAGAGGATAGCCGCCGCCGCGGAACGGGCCCGGCGGGACCCCGCGGAGGTGACGCTGATGGCGGTCACCAAGACCCACGGCCGGGACCTGGCGCTCCGGGCCTACGAGGCGGGGATCCGGGTCTTCGGGGAAAACCGGACCGCCGAGGGGGCGGAAAAATTCCATCGGGTTCCGGAAGATCTGGAGCTTCACCTCATCGGGCACCTGCAGACCAACAAGGCCGCCGCCGCAGCGGAGGCTTTTTCCTGGGTGGATTCCATCGATTCCTTCCGGGTCGCCGCCGCCCTGGACCGCCGATTGGCGGCGCTGGGGAAGAAAGCGGACATTCTGCTGCAGCTCAACACCTCCGGCGAGGCGTCCAAGAGCGGCTACCGGGATTTCGGCGCCCTGCTGGAGGATCTGCCGGGCATCCTGGCCCTCCCGCGGCTCCGGCTCCGGGGGCTTTTCACCATCGGCCCCCTGCATGGCGGGGCGGAGGCGGCCCGGGGGTCCTTCCGGACCTTGAGACACCGGTTCGCCGAACTGAAGAAGCTGCCGGGCTGCGGGGCGCTGGACGTGCTCTCCATGGGAATGAGTTCGGATTTCGAGATCGCTGTGGAGGAGGGGGCCACCATGGTCCGTCTGGGGTCGATCCTCTTCGGAGAGAGGCTCCCATGACCCGGCGGCTCATCGCGGCGGTCCTGGCGCTGTGCCTGCTGTCCCTGCCCGTCTTCGCCCAGACCAGGGCGGCGCCGGAACCCTACGGCCCCGATGAATTTCCGTCCTGGGCCCGGTCCCTGCGCCGGGGGGAGATCATCGCCGTGGGGCTCTTTCCCTTCGTCTACTTCTTTTCCACCTTCGCCTTCGAAAGCGGGCGCTTCTTCGCCGGAGGCATGGATCCCCGGTACGCTCCGGGCCCCTTTCGCAGCGCCGATGGGGAACCCCTGTCCCGGAACCAGAAGCACGGGATCATACTGGTGAGCATCAGTCTTTCCATGGTGCTGGCCCTGGTGGACCATCTCATCGAAGGACGAAAATGAAGAGGGTCATTCTGACGGTCCCGGAGGACACGCCCCGGGGAATCAGGATCGACAAGTACCTGTCGGAGAACGCGGGGATTCTCACCCGGAGCCAGATCAAGAACCTGCTGATGGAGGTCCGCCGGGACGGAAAGCCCGTCAAGCCCTCCCGCAGCGCCGATCCCGGGTCCCGGCTGGAGGTCCTGTACCGGGACCCGGAGCCCCCGGCCTTCCCGCCGGAAAAGATGGAGCTGTCACTCATCCACGAGGACGGGAATGTGGTGGTGGTGGACAAGCCCCAGGGCCTGGTGGTGCATCCCGGAAGCGGGGTGCGGTCCGGCACCCTGGTCCAGGGGCTCCTGCATCATGTGAAGGAGCTGGAGGGGAACTTTCCCGGGGAGCCGCTGCGCCCGGGGATCGTGCACCGGCTGGACAGGGACACCTCGGGGGTGGTCATCGCGGCGAAAAACCCCGAGACTCTGGAGTTCCTGAGCCGGCAGTTCCGGGAAAAGAGCGTGGGGAAGGTGTACATCGCCGTGGTCAAGGGACGGCCCCCGGCGGTGCGGGGTGTCGTCACGGGTTTTCTGAAGCGGGACCCGGGCAACCGGAAGCGTTTCATCCAGGTGGAATCCGGAGGAAAGGCCGCGGAAACCGCCTACCGGCGGCTGCGCTCCCTGGGCCCCTATACCCTGATGCGGCTGGAACCTCTGACGGGCCGCACCCATCAGCTGCGGGTCCAGATGCGCAGCCTGGGCTGCCCCATCCTGGGGGACCCGGTGTACGGACGGCGGGACCCCCGCTTCCCCGGGATCGGCCTCATGCTCCACGCCTTCCGGCTGTCCATCCGGCTCCCCGGGGATGCGGAGCCCCGGGTCTTTTCCGCCCCCCTTCCCCGGAGATTCCGGGATTTTGCCGCCGCAGCGGCCTCTCAGGAGGAGATCTGCAGGTGACTGTTGAATTTCTTCTCCGCTTCCAGGGTGGACGGCGGGCCCGAGCCGGGGAAGACCAGGGTGTTGTCGTCCAGGGATCGGAACCTTTCCTTCAGCTCCGCCGCCAGAAGGGCGGCGCCGTAGGGGTTTCCCGCCTTGCCCACGGAACCGGCGGTGAGAATGTCGCCGGTGAAGAGCAGATTGTCCACCTTGAACATCACCGCGTCCCGGGAATAAGCCTGGGCCCCCAGAACCTCCACGCTCATCCCGTGGAGGTCGAAGGACTCGCCTCCGGCGACGGTCTTGCAGGGAAAGTCGTCGATCCTCCGGGCGGCGGTGTAGATCTGGGCGTCGTAGATCTTCAGCACCGTGCGGATGCCGTCGGTGCTGGGCCTGTCCGGCCGGGTCACCAGAATGGACCGGATGTAGTACCCGTTGTTTTCGACCATCTCCAACAGGCCCAGGTCGAAGGCCCCGGGGTCGATGAGGACCGCCGGCCCCGAAGGACCCGGGGCTATGAGGTAGGAGTTGGTCATGAAGGGAAGGGCGAAGTGCAGATGCATTTTCACGGGCTGTCCTTGTCGTCGAAAACGGCCTCGCCGGTGTTGGAATAGCGGAATCTGACCCCTTCCCGCCGGGAGCGCCGGAAATCCACATTCTTCAGATTGCAGTCGATGAAGGTGACATCGCTCAGGGAGCTTCCTATGAAACGGCTGTTGTACAGGTCCGAGCGGTTGAACCGGGTTCCCGTGCACATGATGTAGTTGAAATTCATCTGCAGAAGGTTGGATCCCTCCCAGTCGAAGCTCCGCATCCGGGACCCGGTGAAGACGCAGTTCCGCATCTCCGCGTTCAGGGCCCGGCAGGATTCGAAGGAGGCGAAATCGAAAAAACAGATCCTCAGAAGCGCCTGGGAGAAATCCACATTGCGGAAACTCCCGTGGGAGAAGCCGCAGCCCCGGAAAGCCTTTCCCCGCAGGTCCAGATCGGAGAGGGGGAGGTGGAAAAAGACGAGATTGGAAAAAGAACTGTCCCGGGAAAGGGCCTCGCGGATTTCCTGGCCGTAGGGGTCCTTGTCTTCGATGTGCCCGTAGCAGCGGCCCCGGAAAGCCGTTGCCGGATTGGAGCATCCCGGGATCTCACACCGGCGGTAGCTGAGCATCGTTTTTCGACAATACCGGAATCCCGGTTCCGCCGCAAGGGGGAATTGAATTATGCCCCGAAGGGGGTTACTATCGGCTCATGAGGTGCCATTTTTGCGGAACCGGGACGCCGGAGGGGGAAAAGATCTTCCGTTCCACCCTCTGCGGGGGCTGCGGGCGGGAACTGCGGATCTGCCTGAACTGCGCTTTTTACAGCCCCGGGGCGCGCTGGGACTGCCGGGAAACGATACCCGAGCCCGTCTACGACAAGGAAAGGGCCAATTTCTGCGACTATTTCCGCCCCGCCGCTTCCCCGGGAGGGGCTGATGGTTCGGGGCGTCGGAGTGGGGATGCGCGAGCGGATTTTGACAAACTCTTCGGCGGCTCCTGACGAGGCCCCCATCGCCTTCGTGGATTCCGGGGTGGGGGGCCTCCCGTATCTGGACTGGGTGCGGGAGCGTCTTCCGGGGGAGACCTTCGTCTACTGGGCCGACCGGGCGAACTTTCCCTACGGCCCCAAGACCCCGGAGGAGGTGGCGGAGGCGGTCTCGTCGGGGGTGGCTGCGCTGGTGCGGGAGGTGGGCCCGAAACTCGTCGTCGTGGCCTGCAACACCGCCTCGGTGGTGGCCCTGGCCCGGCTTCGGCGGGAGTTTCCCGATCTCCCCTTCGTGGGAACGGTGCCGGCGGTGAAGCCCGCCGCCCTGGCCTCCCGGTCCAAAAAGATCGGGGTCTGGGCCACGGAGAGGACCATCCGGGATTCCTACCTGGACGACCTGGTCCGAAAGCATGCCGCCGGCTGCGAAGTCGTCCGGGTCGCCGGACCGGGCATCGTGGATCTGGTGGAAAACAGATTGTTCGAATCCACTCCCGAAGAACGGGGCCGGGTCGTCGCCGGCGCCGCCGAGATCTTCCGCGGCCGGGGGGTGGACCAGGTGGTTCTGGGCTGCACCCATTTCATCTATGTGGCGGAGGACCTGCGCCGCCGCCTGGGGGCCGGGGTGGGGATCATGGATTCCCGGGAGGGAGTGGGGGGCCGGGTGCTCGCTTTGTCGGGCACGGTGGGCCTATCCCGGAGGAAGGGGCGGGACCGGATGTATCTTTCCGGTTCCCGGGACCCCGAGCCCCGGTACCGGGACTTCGCCGCCCGGTTCCGTCTCGAAATGGCCGGCGTCCTGTGAACGAGAGCGGCGGAACGATCCTCTACGGGGCCAACAACATCTTCCTGGTCCGGGGACCGGAGGGGATCCTGCAGTGCCGGATCAAAGGCAAGGTGTTGTCGGGCGGGAAGGGGGACTACAACCCTCTGGCCGCCGGAGACCGGGTCCGGTACCGGCCGGATCCGGGAAACCCGGGAAACGGCGTGCTGCTGGAGCGGGAGGAGCGGCGGAACGCCCTGGCGCGCTGGAACAGGAAGGGGCGGGCCCCCCAGACCCTGGCGGCCAACCTGGACCTGGTTGTCTGCGTCGCCAGCCCCCACTCCCCCCCCTTCCGGCCCCGCTTCCTGGATCGCCTGCTGGTCGCCTGCGACCGGGAGGGGATACCGGGCCTGGTCTGCCTGAACAAGATCGACCAGGGCTCCGCCCCCTGGATCGACGAGCGGCTCGAGGATTTCCGGGCCCGGGGAGTTCCGGTCCTCCTGGCCAGCGCCGCCGAAAACCGGGGACTGGACATCCTGAGGGACCGCATCCGGGGCAAGAGGGCGGTCTTCGTCGGTCAGTCCGGGGTGGGAAAGACCAGCATCCTGAACCGGCTCCTTCCGGGAGTCTGGAGGAAGGTGGGCCGGGTCTGCGAAAAATACAACCGGGGCAGCCACACCACCGTGCTGGCCCATCTGGAGGAGTGGGAGGGGGGAGAGCTCATCGATACTCCCGGGGTGCGGGAGTTCGAACCCCATGGGATCCCCCCGGACGAACTGCGGTTTCTCTTTCAGGAGTTCGCCGGGCCGTCGGAGCGCTGCGCCTACCCCCGCTGCACCCACAGCCACGAGCCGTCCTGCGCCGTCCGGGAGGCCGCCGAATCGGGGGAAATCCTCCCCGACCGCTACGAAAGCTATCTCCGGATCTTCGATCTTCTCTCCCTCCGGGAAAGGAGGGCGCCATGAATCCGCACAGCCTCAGGCTCCTGGATTTCGACATCGTCCGGGGGGAACTCCTGGATCACTGCTGGAGCGGCGACGGGAAAAAACGCCTCCTCTCCGACGGTTTCACCCATCGGGAGGAGGAGCTGGAAAAAATCCGCTCCCTGGTGGCGGGTTTCCGCCGGCTCTTCACCGGGGATATGGAGCGCCCCTCCCTGTCGATGCCCGAGATAGGGGATGCCATGGCTCTGGCGGAGAAGCCCGGGGCGGCCCTGGAAGCGCCGGAACTGGCCGCGGCGGCTTCCTACTTCCGGCAGGCGAAAACCATAAAGACCTGCCTGTCCCGGGGAGGGTCCCCCCTGGCGGAGGAGGGGGCCGACCTTCCGGACCTGTCGGGGACGGCGGCGAAGATCGGAAAGATCGTCGGTCCCGACGGGGAAATCCGGGAAAACGACATTCCGTCCCTGGTGGAAATCCGCCGCCGGGTCCGGTCCCTGCGCCGCGGCCTGGACGAGATGGCCCGGTCCTACCTGGAAAACCCCGCCTACCGGGGCTACTGGCAGTCCGACACCGTGTCCCAAAAGGACGGCAGGGTGGTTCTGCCCCTGGGGGCGAACTTCCGGGGACGGCTCCGGGGGGTGGTGCACGAGTACTCCTCCCGGGGGGCCACCGCCTTCTTCGAACCTCTGGACATCTTCGACGGAAACAACCGGCTGGTGGAGGAGGAGAACGAGTACCGCCGGGAGGTCCACCGGCTGCTCCGGGAACTCACCGCCGAGCTGGGGGAGAGGGCCGGAGAGATCGCTTTTCTCCGGGAGAGGGTGGGGCACATCGACGCCATGCAGGCCCGGGCGCGGTACTCCCACCTGCACGACTGTTTCACGGCGGCCGTATCCCGGGGGGAACTCTCCCTGCGGGGGGCCCGGCATCCCCTTCTGGGGAAAAAGGCGGTGCCCATCGACGTCGAGGTCCGGGATGGGGCGCGGATTCTCCTCGTCACCGGCCCCAACACGGGGGGCAAGACGGTGGCGCTGAAAACCGTGGGCCTACTGGCGCTGATGAACCAGTTCGGGCTGGACATCCCCGCCCAGGACGGCTCCCGGCTCCCCCTTTTCGACGACATCTTCGTGGATATCGGGGACGAGCAGTCCATGGCCGAGTCCCTGTCCACCTTTTCCGCCCATGTGAAAAACCTCTCGGCCATTCTCGCCGCCGGCGGTCCGGACTCACTGGTTCTCCTGGACGAACTGGGCTCCGGGACCGACCCGGAGGAGGGGGCGGCTCTGGCCATGTCCTTTCTCGACCGGTTTCTGGACCGGGGCCTGCTGGCCCTGGTCACCACCCATCTGGGAGCCTTGAAGGATTATGCCTTTACCCGCCAGGGGGTGGCCAACGCGTCGGTGGAGTTCGACCTGGGCCGTCTGCAGCCCACCTATCGGATCGTGCAGGGCCTCCCCGGGGCCAGTCATGCCCTGGACATCGCCGAACGCCACGGCGCCCCCCCGGGGATCATCGCCGGGGCGCGGGCCTACATCGACGAAAACCGCACCGACACGGGGAAGATCATCGCGGATCTGGTGGGCCGGAAGCGGGAACTGGACCTGCGGGAGCGGGAACTCCGGGAACGGCAGGAGAGGGTCGCGCGGCGGGAAGAGGAACTCTGCGCCCGGGATGAGGAATTGCGGAAAAAGGAGGCGGACCTGCGGGGCGACGGCATCCGTGAGATCGGCTCCTTCCTGTCCCAGAGCAGAAAGGAGCTGGAGAATCTCGTTCGGACCATCAAGGAGGGGAGCGCGGGCAGGGAAATCACCCGGGATACCATCCGGGAAGCCAGGAGCTTCATCGAGAAAGTCAAGGAGCGGGTCCATCAGGAGAAGGAGCTGGTCCGGCGGGCGGGGGCGGGGAGGCGGAGCGCCGTTCCCCGATCCCTGGAGCCGG
>Ga0302247_1001986_pt1 | contig 14173 bp, 11 predicted proteins | sample AAG_UR_Ile_MG_FD_193529 | JGI IMG/M metagenome (GOLD analysis project Ga0302247, IMG submission 193529) | Enriched activated sludge microbial communities from anaerobic digester in WTTP, New Holstein, Wisconsin, United States - AAG_UR_Ile | ecosystem: Engineered > Bioreactor > Anaerobic >...
ATCAAGTCCAGCACCCGTGCGTCCGAGACGCGCAGCGAAAGGAGCCCCATCAGGATGTCGTGGTCGATGCTGTCGAAGCACTTCTCGATGTCGCCGTGCAAAACCCAGGATCGGCCACCGGCCATCAGGTCCAATCCGGCCGCCAGCGCATGATGGGCGCTTCGCCTCGGTCGAAACCCGAAACTGAATGGCGAAAAGCCGGTCTCGAACAACGGCTCGATCTGCTCCAGGCAGGCCATCTGGACCACGCGGTCCCTCACGCTGGGGATGCCCAACTGCCGCGTCCCTCCGTCGGTCTTCGGCATGGTGGCCTGCCGCAGTGGTTGGCACCGGTAGGTCCCGGTGGCGAGCTCGCCTGCGAGTTTGTCGAGTTCCCGGTCCAGGTCGCCGGCGAACCGCCGGATCGTGACGCCGTCGACGCCATTGGAATCCTTGTTCTTCTTGTTCATTCGTTGCCAGGCGGCGAAGAGCGCGTCCCGCGCCGAGAGACGCGAATAAATATGTCCCGTGCTCTGCAAGCCATGGGAGCTCTGTTCGACCCATTCCCCGAGCTGAGGGACGGTGACGGGAGGAAGACGCGCGGCGCCACCTTGCCGCAACACCTGGACTGGCGGGGATTCCAACTGGGGCACACGCACGCGCACTCCGAACGGATCCCCTTCCCTGGGAAACACCCGCAGTTGGTCCTCCCCAATCTTCTCCAGAAGGCCGCGAGTCTGCACCGGCAGCCAAGTCGCCCCCATGCCGCGCAGCGGTCCATGCACCCATAACTCCCGAAAATGCCCCTCGACCACGGCCACGCCGGCCGGGATCCGCCCTTGATGACAGTACATGACGACCACATGCTGGGTTTGGGGGCCTGCTTTCAGGTGGTCCGCCCAATGTTGCACGACGGCCGGGCCCGGGAGCAGATGAAGCACCTGCGTAGTGCGGGTGGACGCCGCATCATCCGGCCCGGGCGCTGAACCGGAGATGGCCTCGCAGATCATGCAGGCGTTCACGAGCATCCGCTCGACTCGTTCGAGGTACTCGCTGGTCGACTCCATCCAGACCAGATCATGTCTTTCCTCGGCGAGCGCCATCCTGGTTTCATCGCGCCCCTCGGCCAGCGCGGCCACGAGCGGAAACCGAAGACACCAGGCCAGCGCCGCGGTGAAGGCCTCCGCGCTCTTCTGATCTGGTGTGAAGCCATCGGTGTCCGCGACGGCGCAGGGGCCGGAGCGCAGGTGCGGGTGGGACACCACGCGTAGCAGCGCGCCCAGGGTGACCTGCCCGGTCTTCGACAATTCTCCGGCGACGTGCAGCAACCAGCACAGATAATCGGATGTCACCTGCTTTCCACACAGCAGCAGGAAATAGGACAGGAGCCGTTCGAGTCTTGCGCGATCGGCCTCGCTATTTGAGAAGTGAAGCCCCGGCGCGGGTCGGACCCGGTTCGCGTAGTCCAACCAGAGCAGCTTCCGATCCTCGAGCAGCCGCGAGACCTGATCGAGACATCGGGCGCCGCGCCCAGCCAGATCCAGCACGATCAGGCGCCCTTCCCGGTCGCGAATCAGCCTCCACAGAAGCACCGGGATCGTCGCCGGGGTCGCGCTCAGCACGAGGACCGGCCCGAGCCGTTCATTGTTCGGCGTCATGAGCCGCCTCCATCGCCTCCGGGTTCTCAGGGCGCGGCTGATGCGCCCTGGTAATCTTCCTCGCCCTGCCCCTCGCGCACCACTCGGTGAACGGCATGAACAGGTCCTGGCTCCCTTCGACCTCCTCCGACCATGCGTCGGCGATGGCCTCGCAGACCAACCGCGCCTGTCTGCGATTGATGGGAAAGCCCTCCGAATCCATCGTCTGGACGGAGACCATGTGTCCGTACTCTTTGAGCAGCATCTCCAGCAGGCGGACCTGGTGCATCCGGCGATGCAGCAACCGGGCTGCGACCGGTGCGCACAGGACGAAGGACTCCGACAGGTGGATCTCGATTCCGGTGACGTGACAGGTGGGCATGATGACCTCCGGGGCAGATCGGTTGCGTCCCCGAAGGGACTCGTGCTACTTTTTTCCTAGCCGATTTTTGGGATGATGAAAGCCCCGTTCTCGTTTCGAACTCGGGGCTTTTCCAATTGGAACGGAGGATTGGATTCATGGAATTTCTGGACCGAGAGGAGATGGCCCGGCTGAAGATTCCCATCCTGGCCGCCGCACAGGTCCTCATGGGCGCGCGAGGTCTGAGGGCCCAGGCCGACGCGAGACAATGGCGATTCTTTCTCCACTGTTTGGCTCGCACCCTAGATCCTGCGTTCTCAAGCGAGTTCGACCCCCTTCCCGCTTCGGCTGCCGCGCAATACAAGTTTGAAGTGGAGAGCCGCCTCCGTCGCTACTACCTCGGCTTCGGTCCGGCGCCGGCGTTCGTTTTCGTGCTCACGCACCACACCCAATTGGAAGCCATCGGATACATGGGCGAGCCTCCCCCCATGCTCGCCGGTTATTGCGTCCTGGTCAGGGAAGGAGCGTTCTTGACTGCGGAGACCGGTCTCACCGGGCCGGCGCTCTCCGGTTACCTGGAACGGGTGGTCACCGAGGGCGTGGACGCCGAGTTCAGGGCGTATCAGGGGTTGCCCGACTTTGACGCCACGCCGCTGGAGCTCTGGTTCTGGGAAGACGGGCCGGCCTATGCCGCGATCCTGAACATCCTCACCCGGCACCGGGAACGCAACTGGTCTCTGTCGAACCTCTACAACCCATCCTGCAAACGCCTGATGCGACTCAGGATACTTGAAATCAAGAGCACCGAGGCTCGCGTGCGTACCCAGGAATACTGGCACCTGTACTGGTGGAACCGGACGCTCTCCAAGTACGCCGTCTCCTACCGCGAAACCAACCACCAAACATATGTCTTGACAAGGCGCGATGACTCTTGGAAGATACTGGAAAATCAGCGACCCGCGCCCCGAACGAGTTGTCCCAATCGGCGCATGAAGAGTCGTTGATTTCTTCGCACCTCGGCGCTGAACCCATGGGTCATGGGATCACGCCATCGGTCTTTGACAACCGAATATTTGCAACGAGAACTTAGTTCTGCCGAGGTGCATGCGGTTCGGATCTCCTGACTCTTGCTTTGTTTCCATAAAATGGATTATCGGAAGCATTGCAACCCCTCGAAATCATTCAAGTTTTCTGAATTCCAAATATCAGGACATTCAGGCGATCCCGCATCGCATGCGCCTTGGTTGACGAAGGAACTTTTCTTCGCGAATCGATTTGCGAAAGGGTCGGCGCCCGCGCCCGCGAAGAAACGGAAAACTCGTTGCAGATACTCGGAAAAGTAAACGGAAAAAAGGCAGGATTTTCAGGGAAGTTCGAGAATGACGGGGGTGAATGTGGTCAAATCGTCGCGATGAGGCGGAGAATGGACCGGTAAGAGCGCGATCTTTTCGTGAGCGCGTAGTGTCTGGACGTGTCCGGGGGCCTCGCGAAACTCAGGGCAGCGAGACAATAGTTCACATTTCGTGAAATACCAACTTGACAAGTTCTATGAACTGTTTTAGATAAAAGTATGCAGGTGGTCGGCCAAAACGTCTTGGTGGATTACATGAAACGGCACGCCGACGTGCGCGGCCCCCTGAGCGCGTGGCTGGCCGAGGCGAAGAGCGCGAGCTGGCAAACGCCCCAGGATTTGAAAGATCGGTTTCGCAGCGTGGATTTTTTGGCCGACAATCGGGTCATTTTCAATATCGGCGGCAATCGGCACCGCCTGGTGGTCAAGGTCCGGTTCGCCAACGGGATTGTGCTGGTGGAATGGGTCGGCACCCACGCCGAGTACGACAAGAAGAAGTGGTGAGGTGAAAATCATGGACCTCGGACTCGTCAAAAAGATCAAAAACGAAGAACAACACGAGCGGGTGTTGGCGCGCATCGGGGAGTTGATGTCGCTTGCTGCGACCCCGGACGGGCCGGAGAACGATGAACTGGAGGTGCTCGCGCTGCTGGCGGCGGATTACGAGAAGGAACAGTTCCAGATCGAGGCGCCAGGTCCGATCGAGGCGATCCGGTTCCGGATGGAGCAAGGCGGACTGACCCAGCGGGAGCTAGCGCCCCTGATCGGGAGCAAGAGCAAGACCTCCGAGGTGCTGGCGGGGAAGAGACCCTTGACGCTGGCCATGATCCGCAGCCTGCACCGACACCTCGGCATTCCCCTCGAGAGCCTCGTCACCGAGGCACAGGCCCCCCTGGCCGCCCGGCTGCCGGACATGGAGTGGAGCCGGTTTCCGGTGCGGGAGATGGTGCAGCGGGGCTTCGTTCCGTTCTCAGGTCCCTTGAACCAGGCCGCGGCCCATGCCGAGGAGCTGGTGCGGACGTTCTTCTCCAACCCCGAGGGCGCGAAGACCATGTTCTGCCGGGCGCGGCCGCGCGTGGGTTCGGCCGTGAACCTGGCGGCGCTCTCGGTCTGGCAGAATCAGGCGTTTCGTCTGGCCGCCCGGGAGAACCTCGCAGGCGCCTTCGAGCGAACGAACCTGGACGAGGCTTTTCTGGCGCACCTGGCGACGCTCTCCCAGTATCAGGAGGGGCCGCGCCTGGCCCGGGAGCACCTGGCCCGGATCGGGGTGCATCTGGTGGCGCTCGCCCCCCTGAAGAAGACCTTCCTCGACGGCGCGGCCATGGTCCGCACCACCGGAAACCCCGTCATCGCGCTGACGTACCGGCACGCCCGGGTGGACAGTTTCTGGTTCACCCTGTTCCACGAACTGGGACACGTCGCCCTGCACCTGGGCGAAGCGGCCACCGGGGGGGCGTTCCTCGACGACCTGGACGTGGGCGCCGGGGAGGAGCGTGCGGAACGGGAGGCGGACGACTTCGCCGTGAAACACCTTTTTCCTGCGTCCCTCTCCGAATGGGCGCCCCGGTTGAAGACCTGGAACGACGTGGTCGGGTATGCGGCCAGACACCTGCGGCACCCGGCGGTCATCGCGGGACGCCTGCGGCACCTGCAGGGCAATTACAAACTGTTCGGCCGCATCATGGCCCAGCAACTGGCCGGGCACCTCGATTCGCCCCACGGGGAGTGAAATCGACTGTCGCCCCCGTTTCGGGCACCGGAAGGTCGCGCGCGGGGCTTCGGGGGGCGGCGCCGGCGGCAAAAACGCGGTCCCCAAGGCGCGCGGGGGCGATTTCGGACGCCGGGGCCGGCCTCGCGCAGGTCCGGAGGGCGTCTTCCGGCGAAAAAAACGAGCCCCCCAAGACGCGCGGGGGCGATTTCGGCGGTCAGAGCGGCGGCGCGAAGGCGGCGTCTTGGTCAGTCCCTGCGTGTCCCAGGTGAGGTCCGGCCAACGCGGGTTTTCCCAGATGTAGGTCATTTTCGCCGCATTTCTTGCGGTGTATGTACCCCGCGTTCCCCGCAAACTCAAGTTAATTCCGCACAATTTGCGGCGAACACGTCAATGACAGCGCTCACCAAGTTCGATGATCCCCAGAAAAAGTCGGAAAACAAGTCGTTGTCAGTGAAGCGACAGCGAAACGGTTGTCGTATTCGTAATCGTAATCGTGTTCAAATTCCAAAGTCTTAGGATTCCGATTTCGATTACGACAACGACAACGACAACGAAAACGAAAACGAGATACACAAGCACCAGCGCCCTCTGCTCGACGGGCTCATCGAACCTGACCACGGCTGTGAGACCGAAGTTGAAAGGGACAGCCCCGATTTCGATTTCGATTTCGACTTAGAGGCCTCGTGGATTCAGGTCGTTCACCGGCGCAGGCCGAACAGATACCAGAGGCCGGCGCCCATGAGGACGCCGTCTTTGGCCTTCGCGGCGAAGAAGGCGGCCATGTCGTCGGGGTGCACCAGGTGGACGCGGATCTCCTCGGCGGGCTCCAGGTGCTGCTCGGGGCGGGCGTTGCGCGGGTCGGCCTCGTCGACCTCGACCGAGTAGACGTGGAACAGGTCCGACGAGAACCCGGCGTTCACCGGGCACGGCGGGGACACGCCCACGATGCGGCCGAAGTAGCCGGCCTCCTCCTCGAGCTCTCGTAAAACGGCGGCCGCCACGGCTGCTTCATCGACCGCGGTGTCGGGCACGACCCCGGCGGGGAAGCCCAGCACCCAGCCCTCGAGCCCCTGGCGCCACTGCTCGAGGATTACGTATCGCCCCGACGGCACCAGCTTCGTCACCAGGGAGGCCACGTGGCGCGAGTTCTTGCGGGTGACGCACTCCCAGGCCACCGGCTGCCCGGCGTCGTTGACGAACGACTTCTCGGAGAAGACGAACCAGCGGCCCTCGTGCAGGACGCGTTCACCGGTCTTTCGCATGGGTCACTCCAGTCTCTGCAGCTGCTCGAGGGCCCCCGCCTGCCCCACCACCACCAGGGCGTCGCTGTCCTTGATCACGAAGTCGGGCCCCGGGATCACGATGGTGCGCCCGGGGATGATCTCCTTGACCGCGATGACGTACACGCCGAAGCGCCGGCGCAGGTCCAGCTCGAGGAGGGACTTGCCGCAGAACCCGTTGGGCGGGGCGATCTCCATCACGCTGGTGTCCTCGGAGAGCTCGACGAAGTCCAGCAGGTTGGGGTGGTTGATCTGGCGGGCCAGGCGCAGGGCGGTCTCCCGCTCGGGGTAGATGACGTCGTTGGCGCCCACGGCCTGCAGGATCCGGCCGTGGTCCTCGTTGACGGCCTTGGCGTGGATCGACCGCACCCCCAGCTTCTTCAGGTGCAGCACGCACAGCACGCTGGCCTCGAAGGAGACGCCGCCGATGCTGACGACCGCCTCGTCGAACTCGGCGTTGACGACGGCGGCCAGGCTGGCGTACTCGCGGGCGTCCATGCGCAGGGCGAGCTCCACCTGGTCGGCCATCTCGTTCACGAGGGCCTGGTCCTGGTCGATGACGAGCACCTCGCAGGTGGGGGCCAGCGCCAGGGCCAGCGAGGAGCCGAACTGGCCCAGCCCGATGATGACGACTCTCTTTTTAGCATTTTTCATCCGATCATCACCCTGCCTTCCGGATACTGGATGTTCGTCAGCGGCGTCCGCAACGCGGTCATCGCGATGGTGATCGGGCCGACGCGCCCGACGAACATAGTGAGAATGATCCACAACTTCCCGGCCGCCGACAACTCGGGCGTGAGCCCGGTCGACAGCCCCACGGTGCCGAACGCGCTGACCTGCTCGAAGAGGATCGCCTCGAGCCCGGCGGACTCGGTGAACGTCATCACAAGGACGCCCAGGAGGTTCCAGCACAGGGCGAGGCCGACGAGCATGGTCACCTTGCGCCCGACCTCCTCGGGGATGTAGCGTTTGTACAGCGTGGCGCGGAAGTCCCCGCGGAAGGTCGCCCGGAACCGCGCCCACCAGACCGCGAGGGTGGTCGTCTTGATGCCCCCCGCGCAGGAGCCCGGCGAGCCCCCGATGAACATCAGCACCACCAGCACGAACAGCGAGGCCAGGGGCAAGGCGCCGATGTTCACCGAGTTGAAGCCCGCCGTGCGCGCCGACACGCTCTGGAACAGGGCGTCGGACACGCGGTCCGCGGGGGCGGCCGACCCGGTGCCCGCCAGGGCGATGAGCATGGCGCCCGCGACGATGAGCCCGGCGCTCACGCCCAGGGCCACCTTCGCGTGCAGGGAGAGCCGGCGGGGACGCGAAGGGACCCCGGGACGACCCCGCCCCAGGCGGTCGCGCGCCAGGGAGGCCAGCTCGCCCAGGACGGCGAAGCCGATGCCCCCCGTGAAGATGAGCAGCATGATCGTCACCATGAAGAGCGGGTTCCGGCGAACGCCCTCGAGGCTGTCCGCATAAATCGAAAAACCGGCGTTGCAGAAGGCCGAGATCGAGTGGAACACGGAACTGTACAGGCTGTGGCCCAGGGGCCGGGAGCCGGCGAGGGCCAGGAACAGGAGCGCGGCGCCGGCGGCCTCGATCGTGGCGACGACCACCAGGATGCGGAGGAACTTCGCGCGAAACTGCGTGGCGACCCCCCGCTGGAAGATCGAGTCCTCGACCGCGGTCTGGGACTGCAGGTCCATGCGCAGGCCGAGGGCCGAGATGGCCAGGGCCAGGAACGTCAGGATGCCCAGCCCTCCCAGCTGGATCAGGATCAGGATGACCCACTGGCCGGTGATGGAATACGCGGTCCCCGTGTCCACGGTCGCCAGCCCGGTGACGCACACGGCGGAGGTGGCGGTGAACAGGGCGTCGAGGATCCCCACCGTCCGGCTCCCGTGGGAGAAGGGCAGCGCCAGCAGCACGGTGCCCACGAGGATGAGCCCGGCGAACCACTGCACCAGCAGCTGGCTGGCCGTGGGGTGCCGCAGGAAGGCGTGGACGTCGCGCCGCACGCGCTCGATGTGCTTGCGCATGGGTTATTCCAGTTTCCGCAGGGCGGCCACGGCGTCGGTGCGGCCCAGCACCACCAGGGACATCCCTGCCGAGACGACCGTGTCCATGGACGGGATGACGGTGGTCTTCCCGGTCGCGTCCTTGGACGCGATGACGGTCACCGAGAACCGCTGGCGGAGGTTCAGGTCCAGCAGGGTGCGCCCCAGGAAGCTCCCGGGCGGGGAAATCTCCATGACGGCCACCTCGTCGGAGAGCTCGACGAAGTCGACCAGGTTCGGGTTCAGGATCAGCCGCGCCAGGCGCTCGGCGGACTCGGTCTCGGGGAAGATGACGTCGTGGACGCCCATGGTCCGGAGGATCCGGCCGTGATCCTCATTGATCGCCTTGGCGTGGATCCGGGGCACCTGGAGCTTCTGCAGGTGCAGCACGCACAGGATGCTCGCCTCGAGCTGCTCCCCGATGCAGACGACCGCCTCGTCGAACTCGTCGTTGATGGCGGCCGCGAGGTTGTCGTAGTCCCGGGCGTCGGTGCGCAGGGCCACGTGAACCTCGTCGGCGATGTCGTTGATGACGCCCTGGTCCAGGTCGATGACCAGCACCTCGGCGTCGCGCACCAGGCGGCGCGCCAGGGAGCTGCCGAACAACCCGAGACCGATGACTGCGATGCGCTTTTTCCCGTGTTTCATCCGATCATCACCCTGCCTTCCGGGTATTGGAGATTGCTGCGGTCGGCCTTCACCGTGCTCAGGGCGATGGTGATGGGGCCAAGCCGGCCCAGGAACATGTTCAAAACAATCCAGATCTTGCCAGCGGTCGAGAGCTCGGGCGTGAGCCCGGCCGAGAGCCCGACGGTCCCGAACGCGCTGACCTGCTCGAAGAGCGTGCGCTCGAGGGGGGCGGACTCGGTCACCGAGAGCACGAGCACCCCCAGCAGGTTCCAGGCGAGGGCCAGGCCGATGAGCAAGGTGACCTTGCGCCCGATCTCCTCGGGGACGTAGCGCCCGTCGAGGAGCGTGCGGTAGCTGCCCCGGAAGGCGCCCCGGAAGCGGGCCCACCACAGGGCGAGCGTGGTGGTCTTGATGCCACCGGCGCAGGAGCCCGGCGAGCCGCCGATGAACATCAGCACGATCAGCGCCAGCAACGAGAGCTGGGGCAGCACGCCCACGTCCACCGTGCTCAGGCCGCCGGAGCGGGCGGACACGCTCTGGAACAGCGCGTCCTGCAGCCGCAGCAACGGGTTCCCGTGCAGGCCACCGGCCACCAGGATCACGACCGTGCCCACGACCACCAACACCGCGCTGACCTGGAGCACGATCCGGGCGTGCAGGGAGAACAGGTGCAGGGGCGCCGGCCGCTTCGAACGCTCGCGCCGGCCCCGGATGACGGCGGCCAGCTCGCCGAGGACCATCATCCCCAGGCTGCCCAGGAAGATCAGGAGCATCACGGTGAACAGGAAGACCGGGTTGTCCCGGAACCCGGCCAGGCTGTCCGGATAGAGCGAGAAGCCCGCGTGGGTGAACGACGCCACCGAGTGGAACACCGCGCTGTAGGCGGCGTGGGTGGCCCGGTGGCCCGGGATCATCGCCAGGAACAGCACCAGGGCGCCGACGGCCTCGATGACCAGCACCACACGGATGATGCGCAGGAACTGATCGCGGAACTGCGCGCCCACGTTGCGCTGGAACAGGGACTCCTCGACGGCCGCCTGGGCGTTCAGGTCCAGGCGCACCCCCAGGGCGCGGAAAGCCAGCGCCAGGAACGTGAGGATGCCCAGCCCTCCCAGCTGGATCAGGATCAGGATGATCCATTGACCAGGGAGCGAGAAGCGGGTCCCCGTGTCCACGGTGGTGAGTCCGGTGACGCACACCGCGGACGTGGCGGTGAACAGGGCGTCCAGGGGGGCGACCGAGCCCGCCCCGTGGGCGAACGGCAGGCTCAGCAGCACGGTCCCTATCAGGATGAGTCCGGCGAACCATTGGAACAGCAACTGGCCCGCCGAGGGTCGCCGGACGAAGTGATGGACCTTCTCGGTGGCCGAGATGAGCGTCTTCCTCATGGAACGCAGTTCTAGCACCGCCAATGGGATTGCACAAGCGACCCAAACCGGCTACCGTGCCCCGATGCTCCCGCCGCCGCTCCCCGAGACCGCCCGCACGCTGCCCATCTTCGAGCGCCTCGACGACCTGATGGCGTCGTGGGCGCGGTCGCCCGTGCTCGGGCTCGAGGCCGAGACCGGCGCCGGCAAGAGCACGTTGGTGCCCTGGAGATTGCTCGCCGAGCCCGCGCTGGCCGGGAGACGCACATATCTGGTGCAGCCGCGGACCCTGGCGGCCATCGCCGTCGCCGAGCGCGTGGCCGCGCTGGTTGGGGAGCCGCCGGGCGTCACCGTGGGGTACCGCACCCGCGAGGCCACCCGGGTGGGTCCGTCCACGCGCCTGGAGGTGGTGACCTGGGGCGTGTTCCTGCGCGTGCTGCAGGACGCCCCCGAGCTCGACGGCGTGGGCGCCGTGCTCCTCGACGAGTTTCACGAGCGGCACTGGCAGGGCGACCTGTGCTGGGCGTTTTTGCGCGAGGTCCGCGAGGTGCTGCGCCCCGAGCTGCGGGTGATGCTGCTGAGCACGGACCTGCCCGGGTCGCTGCGGACGGAAGTTCCCGTGGTGCGGGTGCCGGGGCGCCAGTTCCCGGTGGACGTGACCCACGCCCCGCGCCCGGAGCGCGAGCCCCTGGAGAAGACCGTGGCCGCCGCCGTGCGCGGCTGCCTGGGACAGTTGGCGCACGAACCCGCGGGGGCCTGCGTGCTCGCCTTCCTGCCGGGGAAGGCGGAGATCGAGCGCACCCTGCGGGAGCTGGCCCCCCTGGAGCGGGAGGGCGTCGATCTGTTCGCCCTGCACCGGGCGGCCGACGCCGCGACGCGCGCGGCCGTGTTCGCGCCGCTGAAGCCGGGGTCGCGCCGGGTGGTCGCCGCCACCAACATCGCCGAGACCAGCCTGACCCTCCCCGACGTGCGCGCCGTGGTGGACGCCGGCCTCGAGCGCCGCTTCGTCTACTCGCCCCGCACCGGGCTGAGCCACATGGAAACCGTGCGCATCTCCCGATTGTCGGCCACCCAACGCTCAGGACGCGCGGGACGCACTGCCCCCGGCGTCGCCGTGCGCCTGTGGCCGGTCGCCGAGCGCCTCGAGGACTTCGCCGACCCGGAGCTCCTGCGCGCGGATCCCCTGCCCTTGGCCCTGGAGCTCGCGCTCTGGGCGGGGGACGCCGCGTCCCTGCGCTTTCTCACGCCGCCGCCCCCGGCCGCCCTGCAGGTGGCCGCCGCGCTCCTGCGGGATCTGGGCCTCTTGGACGCGGGGACGCCCGGGCGCATCACCGACCGGGGACGACGGGCGGCCCGCCTGGGGGTGCACCCGCGGCTGGCGGCCATGCTGCTGGGCGCGTCACCCCCTGCCCGCTCCACCGCCGTGCTGCTGGCCGCGCTCCTCGAGGAGGATCTGTGGACCACCCGCGATCCCGAGCGCGTCTCCCTCTGGGTCCGCCTGCTGGTGGAGGGTGCGAGGCCACCCGATCGCCTCCGGCGCGCCGTCGACCGCATCGCGGGCGCCCTGGGGCACCGTTTCCGCGAGGACGACGCCGATCCCGTCGCCTGCGCCCGGCTCCTGGCCGCCGCCTACCCCGACCGCGTGGGGCGCGTGGATCCGGCGAACCCGAAGCGCCTGGTGCTCGTCAGCGGGCGCGCCGGCCTCTTGCCCGAGCCCCTGGAACCCGGGTCCCTCGCCGTGGCCGTGTTCGCCGACGGGGGCGACGCCAGCGCGAAGATCAGCCTGTTCGAGCCCGTGACGCTTTCGGAAGTGCTGGCCACGGGCACCCTGCGACCGGTGACCCGGACGATGGTGGACTTCGAGGGCTGGGCGGTCACCGGTCGCACCCGGGTCACCCTGGGCGCGGTCGTGCTCGACGAGAAGATCGCCGCGCCCGATCGCGCGACCCTTCAAGAGGCGGTGGCCGCGCGCCTCGCCGTCCCCGGAGCCCGCGACCTGCTCACCGGCTCCGAAGGCCTCCTCGCCGGACCGAAGGTCTCCGCCGTCCGCCTGCGGCTGCGCCTGGCCGCCGCTGCCGAGCCTCGCGCCGGCTTCCCCGACGACGACGACGACACCCTCGCCGCCGCGGCCGGGACCTGGCTCGTGCCCCATGTGCGCTTCGTCCAGGGACCCGTCGTCGACGACGCCCTGGTGGCCCACGCGCTGCTCGCCCGCCTCCCGGGGCACCTGGCCGCCCGCCTGCGGGACCTGTGCCCGGACCACCTCACGCTGCCCTCCGGCCGGCGCGTCCGCGTGGACTACGAGGCCGGTCCCCGGCCCGTGATCGCCTCGAAGCTGCAGGACTTCTTCGGCTGCCGCGAGACCCCGCGCGTCGCGGGGCAACCGGTGCTCATCCACCTGCTCTCGCCCGCCGGCCGCCCGGTCCAGATCACCGCGGATCTCGCCGGCTTCTGGAAGACCTCCTACCCGCTCGTCCGCAAGGAGTTGGCCGGCCGCTACCCCAAGCACAAGTGGCCACAGGATCCTTGACACCGGCATCCCCGGACGGCAACATGTCGGCAGGTCGAACCACAACCGAACGCGCGTCCAACCAACCGGAGACACTCCACACATGATGATCTTCCATTTTCTCGCAACCAAGTCGGGAATGACCACGGTCAGACCAGGGAGACGCTGGAACCTTCTTGCCCTCGAGCTCGCCTGCCTGGCCCTGCTCTGCGCCGGATGTGCCGGCGGCGCCCGGGAAATCAACTCCGATCCGGAGAAGACGACGCCCTCGAAGTCCTCGCGCCGCCCGGCCCCCGGTCCACCGGCGGCGCCGGGCACCGCCCCCGAGCTCAAAGTATCCGAGGCCGGGTTGCTCTGCATGGATCCGGAATGTTTTCAGGCACGGAACTTCCCGGCGCTCTCGACGAACGGACAGACCATCGTGGTGTTTGCGGTCGAGACCGTCCACATGGGCATCGCCGGCACCTTCGAACCGTATAAGACAACCTCCGTCCTATTCCTTGACGCCAAGACCGGAAAACTTCTGAAGGAGCTCCCCCTCGTGGACGGCAAAGATCATTTTGAAGCCCATCATAGCGTGCAGGACAAGGAGTGCCTCGCCGAGGTCAGGGATACCGGGGAGGGCAACTCTCAGTTGTGTCGTGAGGATCCGGCGCTGGTGGAGAAAATGGAACCCCATTTTCAGAAAATCATGAGCGCGCGGGTCGCGGCCGTCACGGCCGAGCTGGCGCAGGATCGCTTCGAGGCCATGACCCCGGTGTCCAAGGCCGGGGCTCCGGCGCCCGCGGCCCCCGTGGGGGGTCTGGTCTATCTCGCCGACGAGGAGTGCGTCCGGAAGGTCGAGGTGAAGGATCCGACCTCCGGGAAGGTGGTGTCCTCCTTCTCGGTTCCGGCCACGACCGCCGTCTGTGACAACGGCCCCTCGTTCGTGGGCGGGGTCTGGCGCGGCGGCCGCTCCGGCGTCTTCCTGGTCTCGGTCGTCAACGTCGATCGGAGCGAAGACCAGAAGCTCCGATATCTCACCGTCTCGCGGGCACCCTGAGCTCATGAGCGACGCCTCCTATACCTTTTCGCCCATCGGGGTGCTGCGCTCCCCCTACGCGGAGCGCATCGACGCGCCCCACCAGGGTACGGTGGTGGAGGGGACCGAGACCGGCGCGCCGGCCGAGGCCGCCCTCGAGCTCGCGCCCTGGGTCGACGAGCGCGCCCTCTCGGACCTGGACGGCTTCGACCGGATCTGGCTCATCTATGTCTTTCACCTGAGCGAGGGCTGGAAGCCTACGGTGAAGCCCCCCCAGGG
>Ga0302247_1001997_pt1 | contig 14116 bp, 14 predicted proteins | sample AAG_UR_Ile_MG_FD_193529 | JGI IMG/M metagenome (GOLD analysis project Ga0302247, IMG submission 193529) | Enriched activated sludge microbial communities from anaerobic digester in WTTP, New Holstein, Wisconsin, United States - AAG_UR_Ile | ecosystem: Engineered > Bioreactor > Anaerobic >...
CCGGACCGCTTCCCATCGGGGCGGCCGCCGGTTCCTCCCCGGGCGGCCCCTCAGCCCACCCCCATCAAGCCGCCGGACGTCTCTCAGCCGGCCGGGCCTTGAGCGGCCCCTGCCCCTCAGCCCACCTCCACCCAGCCGCCGGACGTCTCCGAGGCGAAGAGAGCGTCCAGTGCCCTCATGTTCGCCACCCCGTCCTCTGGGGGAGTGGGGGCCGGCTTTCCCGCCCGGACCGCCTCGCCGAAGGCCCGGAACATCAGCCCGTACTGGTCCGCCGGCCCCAGGGAGAGGACCCGGGAGGCGATCCGGGTCTTCACCTCCACCCGGGCGGGGACATCGGCGAACATGTTCACCGGGAGATCCAGAACGATTTCCCCCTCGGTTCCCCGGACCTCCACCCGCTGGCCCGGCCAGTCCGCCGTTCCCACGGTGAAGAGGGCCCGGGCCCGGCCGAAATCCAGGATCCCCGACGAGAGGGTGTCGGTCCCGAAGTCCGGGTCCCGGCTCACCAGCGCCACCACCCGTTTCGGTTCGGCCCCCATGAGGAAGCGGGAAACCGAGACCGCGTAGCTTCCGATGTCGTAGAGGGCCCCGCCCCCGGTTTCCGTCCTGTTGCGGATGTTCCGGGGGTCCCGGTTGGAGTAGAACTGCTGGAAACTGATGGCGCGGATCCCGCCTATTTCGCCGTTGACGATGATTTCCTTCACCCGCCGCCACTGGGGGTGGAAGCGGTACATGAAGGCCTCCATCAGAAGGACCCCCCGTTCCCGGGCATGGGATGCCGCGTCGGCGGCCTCTTGGGCGTTCATGGTGAAGGGTTTTTCACAGAGAACATGCTTTCCCGCGTCGGCGGCCTTTCTGATCCACGGGGCGTGCAGGTGGTTGGGCAGCGGAAGGTAGACCGCCTCGATGTCCGGGTCCCTGAGCAGATCCTCGTAGGACCCGTAGGCCCGGGGAATCCCCAGCCGCTCCGCCGCTTCCCGGGCCTTTTCCCCGGACCGGGAGGCCAGGGCCAGGACATGGGCGAAGCCCCCCTCCCGGAGCGCCGGATGCACCCGCAGGGCGTAATGTTTCGAAACCGAAAGGACTCCCCACGTCACAGGGTTCATGCGCACCTCCTCACTGCCTCGTCGTCTTCGCCGCTTCCGTCTCCGGAATGACGGCCCGGGTTAAAATATAGGGAAGAAAGGCCGCGGAATCAAACCCCGGGAGGAAAGAAGCGGCGAAACCCGAGGGGTTTTTTCATCTTGCCATTCCGTTTTTCCTCGGCTAATATGCGGCCCATGAAGGATGCGCTTCTCGCCATGTCGGCCATGTACCTGGTTTTCACCGGCTTCGCCTTTCTGCTTCCCGTTCTGGTCAAAAACAAGGAAGACTACGACATCATCAAGACCTATTTCTTCGGAGGAGCGGCCCGTCTCCCTGCGGGCGTCGCGGGCTTCATCCTCGCCCTGGGTCTGTTTTTTTACCCCAAGGGGAATGTCGTTTTTTTCAGCGACCTTCTGCCTCTGGCGGTGCTTCTGGCGGACTCCCTGGTCCTGGCCATGGGAAGACTCCGGGTATCCGGAACCGGGGACAGACTGGAAAAAGCGGGGATGATTCTGAACAATCTGCAGATTCCCCTGGGGGGAATCAGTCTGGCGACGGGATTCCTGCACGGGCTTGCCTCGGGGATCCTGTTTCTGTAAAACCTCAAGCGGACGGGAGTTGAATCATGGTAAAAACTCTGAAAGTTCTTCTGTATCTGACGCTTTTTCTCTGCCTCTACAGTCTCACCATATTCTTCGTTCCCCCCCGCCTCTATGCCCCATGGGCGGCGGGAGGGCTCATCTCCCTGATCCTGTTCGCCGTGCTGATGGTGAAGGTCCTGCCGTCCCGGAAGCGGAGGCTGAAAATGCGGGCCCTGGTGCGGGAATACGAGACGATGCAGACCCGGGAGTATGAAGCCCGGGAGGCCGGGATGAGCAGGGAACTCACCTGCCCCGCCTGCGGCACCGCCAACAGCTTCTGGTCTTTCCTCGAAAAGGGGGCCTGTCCCCAATGCGCCTCCACGCTCTGGAGCACCATCCTGCCGAATCAGGGGGAGGAGTACCTCGAAATCTTCCGCCGCGTAGAGGAGATCGATCAGTTTCATAAAAAACTCTCCCCCTCGTTGCTGAGGAAGGTGAAGGCCGCCGCGCTGAACCAGGATTTATGAACCTGCTTCGTTTTCCCAAAGCCGCCGCGGCGATCCTTGTCCGGGCAGTCGGCCTCCTGGAGGAAAGACTGGGCGAAGCGGTCCGAACGGCCGAGTCAGCCATCGGGGAGAGCCTGGCCCGGGTCGAGTCCGCCGCCGCGGTGGTGACGGCTTTTCTGGACGCCCTGGCGGCCGCCGCGGAGGCGAGGGTCTCCGGGCGCCTCCTCCGGTTCATCGAGCAGGAAGGCCGCCTCCTTCTGGCGGTCGCCGGGGGAGCGCTGGGCGTTTTTCTGCTGCTGGCGGCGGTGAGGAACGTCCGCCGTTTCATCCGCCGGTTCCGCCGGGCCTCCGCCGCCATCGGGAAGAAAATCGAAGGAGGGGCGGAGCGTTTTGTGGGTTCCCTGAGACGGGAGCTTTTTTCCGCCTGGCCGCGGCGGATCCGGGACGCCCTGGAGCGGGCCTTCGTGGACGTCTCCGTGGCCCTTCTGGACCGGATCTGGGGCCGGCTGCAGGGTCGGCCGGAGTTCTTCGATCGGGACCGGATCCGGGAAAACGCCGCCCGGACCGCCGCCGCCGTTTCCTCCTTCCTCGAGCCCCTCACCGGACGCCTGGGCCGGTTTTTCCTGCGCTTCGGCGGGGGGGCGGTCTGGAAGGATATCGCCGGACTGATGAGGGAAGGGAGGGACGGGCCCGAGGCGGACCTCCCCGCCGCCCTGGCGGCGGCCATCGATTCGGCGGACATCGGCAGGCCCCATCTCCCGGCCGACTGGCTCGCCGTTGTGGAGGACGCGCTGAAGCGCCGGGCCGCCGGAGCCCCGGCGAACCTCATTATCTCCGGCGACGGCGGCTCAGGAAAAACATCCCTGCTCTCCCATATCGCCGAGACCTTTCCGGGGAGGGTGCGGCGCCTCGATCCGGTCCGCCGCGAAGGGGACGGCCCGGGGTTCCGGGGGGACGGCGAACCGGGCAGCCGGGACGCGGACGGTCAGGGCCGACGGGGGGACGGCGAACCGGATCTTTCATTTCTTCCGGCCATGGAGGAAGCGGACGCCGGAGAGGCCGGGTCTCCCGAGATGATCGTGGTGGACAACCTGGAGCATCTTTTCCTCCGGACCCCCGGAGGCTTCGACGTCATCGAAAAACTCCTCGTGGCGGCCCAGAGGACCGGGGGATCCGTCATGTGGGTCTGCGCCTGCGGGAGGCCCTTCCTTCAGTTCCTGGAAAATCTGTATCCGGTGTACTCCTGTTTTCCGCTGAGAATCGACATGGACAGACTGGACGCGGCGGAGCTGGCGCGCATCTACGACAAAAAGCTTTCCGACGCCGGTTACAGCTACAAGGTCATTCCGGACCGCGCCACCTATAAAAAAGTCCAGGGAATGAAGAGGCGCCACGCTCTGACGGATGCGGGTATCGGCCCCTTCCTGAAGCGTCAGTTTTTCGCGTCCCTGACGGAGAAGGGCGGGTCCGGTTTCATGTTCCTCAACCGGCATTTCGCCCACGCTGTTTCCGGCGTCTCCGGATCCACCGCCCTTGTCCGTCTTCCGGTCAAGCCTCTGTTCGACGCGGCGGGGGTCCGCGATTTTCCGCTGGAGGATCTGTTGATTCTGCAGACCCTGTACATCCATAAAAGTCTCGCCCCCGGGGAGTTGGCGGGACTGCTCCTGGCGGAAGAAAACCAGGTCCGCCTGAGGCTGGGGGTCCTCCGGGAGTGCGGCGTGGTGGCGGAGGAGGCGGGAGTTTTCCGCGTCAATCCCCTGGTCTACAAGCCGGTGTACGATGCGCTGCACCGGAAAAACCTCTTCGGTTGAGGCGGACTCATGGAAACGGTGATGAGCAATATTTCATCCAACCGCATCATCATGGTGGTACTGGTTCTGGTGGCGACCTACGGGCTGGCCCGCCTTCTCGGGGGGGTCATGAACAAGGCCGCGGAGCGGTACGCCACCAAAAGGATAGTCATAAAGAACATCGTCCCGCTGGTCAAAATCCTGCTGTACATCGCCTCCGCCCTCTATGTGGTGTTCGGCGTTCTGCGGATCACCGCGGACACCATGATCGCCCTGGGCGTGTCCGCCGGGGTGGCGGTGGGATTCGCGGTGCAGGACATCCTGGCCAACGTGTTCGGCGGCCTGGTCATCCTTTTCAGCCGGCCTTTCAACATCGGAGACAAAATCAGAACCGGAAACCATTACGGCGAGGTCACCGACATCGGGCTGCTGAGAGTCCGCATAGTCGCGGGCGACGGGTCGCTGATAACCATCCCGTCCAAGGTTTTTTCCCAGACCGCCATCTCCAATTCCAACATCGGCGCTCTGGACTGCCTGGTGGTCATCCAGATCGTCGTCCCCGGCGACCTGGACCCGGCGGGGCTGCGGCGCCTGGCCCGGGAGGTGGTCTGGTCTTCCCCCTTCGCGTACCTGAAGCGGCCGGTATCGGTCACGACGGAAGACCATTTCTCCTCCGGTCTGTCCGCCCTGCGGCTCAACATCAAGGCCAACGTCTATGACCACCGGCACGAGTCCCGTCTGACCGCGGACGTCACCGAGAGGCTCAAGACGGAGCTGCGGCGGCGGAACATGGTGCCGGACTATTTTTACAGCGGCGTCACACGGGACAGGAGTTGGCCATCTTCAGAATGAAGACCGAGGGGTGTTCCTCCATGAAGGGCAGGATCTCCTCCCGGAGGACCTGAAAAACCTTTTCGTAGTCCCCCACGATGATGGAGCTCATCCCGCCGGGGACGAGGCGGACCTCCTCCCGGGCCTGAAGGCGCCGGAGGAACCGGCCCACCGTTTTCCCGTAGCCCGGGGCCAGGGGATAGTAGCTTATTTCCACCGATATTTCCATGATCACCCCTCCTTGCGCGCCAGGACGGCGAAAAAGGCCGGCTCCGCGCCTGCCGCCCTGGGAGTGCCGTCCAGGACCTCCCAGGACGGGGACAGATGCACGCAGCTCCGGATTTCCAGACGCCCGATGGGGGAGAGGAGACGGCGGATCTCGCCTTCCGTCCTGAAGCGGGCGTGGAGGAGAACGTCCCCTTCTTCCTCTGTGGAAAGAAGCCCGGCGGCGGCCCTCTCCCGGGCGGCTCGCACCGCCGCGGCCTGGGCGGAGGCGGCGTTCAGAAAACCCCCGATGAAAACCCCTCCGGGGCGGAGGACCCGCAGGATCTCCCCCACCGCCGCTTCCGGGTCTTCCACGAACTCGAAAACCGTCACCGCCGCCGCCGCGGGGAAGGCCCCGTCGGGGAAGGGGAGCTTCTCGGCGGAGGCACGGATGAAGGCCCCGGCCGATCCCCGGCGGAGGGCCTCGGCGAGCATGGGTTCCGAAGGGTCCGTGGCGGTGACCGCGAAGCCTCTGGAGACGAAATACTCCGTCCAGTGTCCGGTCCCGCAGCCGATCTCCAGAAGATCCGACGGCACAACCCGTTCCAGCAGCCGGTCCATGACCCCCTTTTCCAGGCGGTCCACCTCGGCGCCGGCTTCCGTGGCGTAGAAGGAGTCGTACCGTTCCGCGACCTCCCGGGTGAAGATCACGGGTCCTTTCTTTTTCATCATCCTTCTCCTTTTTTCGGCCTGCAGAAAATTTGTCCCTAAAAAGGAAGACCGTCAAGCTTCGTCCTGTCGCCCCGGATGGGTGGAGAAAGACGGATCGTCGGAAGCGGGGGCTCCGCCCGGTCTCAGTCCCGCCGCCCCGGGTTGATACCGGGTTGATACCGGGTTGATACCGGGTTGATACCGGGTTGATACCGGGTTGATCCCCGGGAGACACTCCGGGGAGACACTCCGGGTTGATACCGGGGAGACACCCCGGGGAGAGACTCCACTGGACGGACGAGCCGGGACGGATTACCATGGGGTCATGAAAATCACCGGCAGAGAGAGGGTTCTCCGGGTTCTGAACGGGGAGATCCCCGACAGGGTCCCCCTGGATCTGGGGGGTATCAACAATTCCACCATGCACTGGAAGGTGGAGCGCGATCTGTGCGGGCTGCTGGGCTTTCCCTATGCCGGGAGCCTCATCGTGGCCACGGATCAGCAGGTGGTGGTCCCCGACGAAAGGATACTGCGCCACTACGGGGTGGACACCCGCTGCCTGTACATCCGCGAGGCCTTCCCCTGGAGGGAGGAGGGAGGCGTCTTCTACGACCAGTGGGGGATAGGGCGGGTTTTCGACGGCGAGTACTACTCCATGCGGGTGCACCCTCTGGCGGGGATGACGCCCCGGGAAGCCCTGGATGCCTGCCGATGGCCCGATCCCCGGGCCGAAGCCCGGATCGAAGGGCTGGCGGAACGGGCGGAGTCCTATGGGGGGGAGCACTGCCTGATCCTGGAAGGTTTCCGGGAAGCCTGCTTCGGGCTCCCCTCCTGGATCCGGGGAATGACGGATTTTTACATGGACCTGGCGGGGGACCCGGTCTTCGCCCACGAGTTTCTGGACCGGGTGCTGGAATGGAACCTCCAGGTGATGCATTTCGTTATGGGACGGCTGGGAAAATACGTGGATGTCTTCAAGTTCTCCGACGATCTGGGGACCCAGGCCTCGCTCCTGATCTCCCCGGAGATGTACCGGGAGTTCATCAAACCCCGACAGGCCCGGATCGTCCGGGAGATGAAAGGCTACGGCGTCAAGGTTCTCTTCCACTCCTGCGGGGCGGTGCGGCCCCTGATACCGGACCTGATCGAAATCGGGATAGACGCGCTGAACCCCGTGCAGATCAGCGCCCGGGGGATGGATCCCCGGGGACTGAAGGACGATTTCGGGGATAAAATCGTTTTCTGGGGAGGCGGGATCGACACCCAGGAGAGCCTTCCCCGCCTCGGGCCGGAACAGGTGAAGGAGGAGGTCCGGAAGAATCTGGAAATCCTGGGGCGGGGCGGGGGTTTCGTCTTCGCCCAGGTGCACAACATCCAGCCCGATGTCCCCGCGGAAAACGTGGACGCCATGCTGGAGGCCTTTCGGGAAAGGCGGGATTATTGACGGGCCGCCGGAGGCCTTTCACGGGACACTCGAAACGCCGCCGGATGCATCCCCGGCGCGCCGGGCCCAGTCGCCGAACCGGCGCAGGCCCCGGAGCGTCCCGAAGCGCGCCGCGGAACCCGCCGGGCGGGCCGGCAGACCCCGGGGGCGCTCAGGACAGGTTTTTGATCAGAATCCGGCTCCGGCGGGACAGATCGTAGGCCGCCCTTTTTTTCTCCGGCAGGGAGGAAAGGTCCGCCTCCTCGAAACCCTGTTTCAGGAACCAGTCGGCGGTCTGGGTGGTCAGAACGAAGACCCGGGACAGCCCCATCCTCCGGGCCCGGTCGCAGAGGTAGCCGATGAGCCGGGGCCCCACCCCCAGATGGGAGTACTGCTCGTCCACCGCCACGGCGGCGATTTCCCCCACCCCATCGGGGTAGCGGTGCAGGGCCGCGGAGGCGTGGATCGCGTCATCCACCTCGAAGACGATGAAATCTCCGTGACTCTCCGCCAGGGTTTCCTCCGTCCGGGGAAGCAGGATGCCCCTTTCGACGAAAGGCTTCATGACCCGCAGCACGTCGATGGTCTCGTTCCGCCGCATCGGCCGGATCCCGCTGTAGCGGTTGGAATACACCATGGTCCCGGAGCCCAGGTTCGAGAAGATTTCCTTCAGCAGCGCGCCGTCCACGCGGCCGTCCAGAATGTGGACCCGCTCGACCCCGGCCTCGCAGGCCCGGCGGGCCTTGTCCAGAAGGTCCAGCTCCTCCCGCCCGGGGTTCAGGGCGAAGAACCGCTCCAGATCCGGCAGGCTGAAGTTGCTGATCCCGCCGCTGGGCGACAGGGGGACCCCGTCGGGGACCTGATACTCCGGGACGGAGAAACCCGGGCCCGCGGTGATGAAGAAGAGCTTCTCCGCCCCCAGGCGGGAAGCGGTGATGGCCGCCAGCTCGTTGGACGGAAGGTTGTAAGGCCTCCCCAGGGCATTCCAGCCGATGCAGGGCAGGATGGGAATGAAGCCGTTGTCCATGACGGCCCGGAGCCGGTCGGTGAGGACCCGCTCGACGATGCCGGCGCTCTCGAAGTCCACGCCGTCCACGACCCCCATGCCCCGGGCCCTGATCCAGTTGCCGATGACGGCGTTGATGTCCGATCCCGACAGGCTGGTCATCAGGCGGTTCGCCACATCGAAGGCCGCCATCATGATGAAGGGCATGGCTTCGGCGCTGGTGGCCCGGACGCCCCGGATGATCCGGTCCTGGATGCTGTAGACGCCCAGGATCTGGTCGATCCTCTCCTTGGCGCCGGGGACCAGCACGATCCGGATTCCCGACTCGTGCAGCCGCGCCACATCCGTGATGAAAACCGGGAAGTGGGGATCGTCGATGACGGTGAAGTCGATCTTGATAACGAAGGTGCGTCCCTTGAACTGGCGAAGGTATTGAAAAACCTCGCGGATGGTCTCGATCTTCGCCCTTTCAGCGCCGTTTCCTTTCTCCATCATGAGCGTATCCTACAGTGAAAGGAAAATTGTGACAATCGCGGGAGACCGCCGGCCGGTTTCAGCCGGAGAAGGTGTAGACAAAGGGGCGAAGCTCCCCCAAACTGGGGATGCGGAAAGGATGAGAGCATGCAGGGAGCCGCCCGATGTATCTGACCACTCGAGGGAAAGAAGAAAGCCGTCCCGCCTCTTTACCGGAAATCCTCCAGTCCCGGGAAGACCGGGCCCGGAGGCAGAGGGAATTACTGGACCGTTACGGCGGGGTGGTGATCAGTTTCACCCCCGTGGCGCCGGGGGCGGAGAAGGGGGCGCCGCGGTTTCGCCGGGTCTTCGAGGCGGGGCGCGCCGCCATCGAGGAGGCCCTGGAGGAGGCGGGGCTGACCGTTCTGGAGGAGGACCGGCGGGAGGGGCCGGCGGGATTCGAATGCCTCTTCGCCCTGGAGGAGGGTCCCGGCGGACATGACAAACTCACCGAAAAGCGGGGAGGACCGCCCGGGGAGGCGGTGAGCTTCCCCGGGAGGGTCAAAACGCTCATGATGAAAATCGAAGAGACCCACCCGCTGGGCCGGCTCTTCGATATCGATGTGTTGGGGCCCGGCGGACGGCCGCTGAGCCGGTTCGATCTGGGACGGGCGCCCCGGAGCTGCCTTCTCTGCGGGAAGCCTGCGGCCGAATGCGCCCGGAGCGGCGCCCATCCCCTGGACCGGCTTCTTTTACGCATCGACGGCCTTCTGGAATCGGCGGAGAAGCGGGGCCGGAAGGACCCCGAAACCGCCTCCCTGTGCGAGACCTTCGCTGCCGCCGTTGCCGGCCGGGCGTACAGGGCGATAATGGAGGAGGTCGCCGTCACCCCCAAACCCGGGCTGGTGGACAGGGCCGGGCCCGGCGCCCACCGGGACATGGACTATTCCACCTTTCAGGCCAGCGCCCGGGTCCTCAGGCCCTGGTTCGCGGACTTCGTGCGGCGGGGCTGCCTTCTGGCCCGGCTCGAACCGGAAGAAATCTTCCTCCGGGCCAGGCCCCTGGGGGTGGACGCGGAAAAGGCCATGTTCGCCGCCACCGGCGGCGTCAATACCCACAAGGGCCTGGTTTTTTCTCTGGGGCTTCTCTGTGTCGCCGCCGGGGCGCTGAAGGCCCGGGGAGTTTCCCTGTCGGCGGAAGCACTCTGCGGATTTTCCGCCCGCATGTGCTCCGGTATTGTGGATCGGGAACTCCGCAACAGGGAGGAAGACGTGGGGCGAAACCCGTCCCACGGCGAAAGGGTGTTCTCTCTCTACGGGGCCCCGGGTGTCCGGGACGAGGCCGAAAAGGGCTTCCCCACGGTTCTGCGGACAGCCCTTCCCCGAATGAGGGATCTGCTCCTCCGATATCCGGGCAGGCGCAATCATGTTCTTCTGGCGGTCCTCTTGGAGCTGATGAGCGGGCTGGAGGACACCAACGTTCTGACCCGGGGCGGCCCCGAGGCCCTGGAACGGGTCCGCCGATCGGCCCGCGAAGCCCTGGCCCTGGGGGGGCCGTTCACCCGCCGGGGTTCGTTCCATATCGATGACATGAGCAGGGATTTCGCCGCCGCGGGCATCAGCCCCGGCGGTTCGGCGGATCTTCTGGCGGTGAGTATTTTTTTGTCGGGCTTCGGGGGGGGGGTCATGGTGTCCCATTTCCCCGGGGCAACGGACAAGAAGAATGATTTTTAACACCTCTAAAAAATCAGGAGAATTTCTCATCGGAAACTATATCCCGACCTTCCTTCGGGAGGGCCTAAAAAAATGGCGAAACAAATGAGCTTTGTGACGAGGGATTTCGACCGGAGAAGATCAGCCGTCAGGAAGGTCCGATTTTATTATTAAAAGACCCCGTCAAGCGGGAGATGCTCCAGCCTGTTCTCAGTAAAGCTTTCGCAAAGGAAGCGAAGGATCCCGAAGGGCGGCCCGCTTTTGGCGCGGAGACACCCGAACGATGTTCTTGAAGAAAGATATCGCCGATGCTTGCACAGAAAAGGTCTTCCGTTATTCCATTGAACCGCGCAGGGACACAATTTTTTGGAAACGGAATAATTGTTTGACTTCCCCCGGTTTTGGACCTACAATGCAATAATAACGCAGAAAATCAAATAATTCTTGTGTCGTATGAATAGAAAAAAGACCCGTCACGCGGGTATTCTGCATTTTTTGGACACGCCCGATGCGGCGCCCGCCGAAATGCCGGCCGCCGGTTACGGCTTTTCAGGGGTCGCGATCCGCCGGGACCTGGAGGAGCTGGAAAAAGCCGGAAGGGTGGCGCGCATCCGGGGAGGCGCCCGGCCGCCGCGCGGCCGCCCGGCGGAGATGACCGCGGCGTTCGAGGAGCGGTCCCGGCTCCCACCGTTTTCCTGATAAGCGGAGGATCGGCATCGTCTTCACCGATTCCGAAGCGCCCGAGGATCTGCGGAAATTCATACGGAAGGAACCTTTCACGATGGAATACTGCTGACGAAAAGAGGAGGACCACATGCCCGTTGCCAATGCGAAAGAGATGCTGCTGGAGGCCACCAGGAAGAAGTATTCCGTGGGGGCCTTCAATGTGACCAGCCTCGTCCAGATGGAGGCGGTGGTGGAGGCGGCGATACAGATGCGCTCCGCCGTCATCATCCAGACCTCGGTGACGCCGGCAAAGTTTTTCAAGCCCGAAGTTCTGGCCGCCGCGTACCGGGCCCTGGCGCAGGCGTCTCCCTACCCGGTGTGCCTGCATCTGGACCACTGTACCGACCCGGAGTTCTGCAAAAGGTGCGCCGATGCGGGCTACACCAACATCATGATCGACGCGTCCCTGGAACCCTTCGAGAGGAATGTAGAGATCACGAAAGAGGTGGCGGATTACTGCCACCGGACGGGGGACATCACCGTGGAAGGCGAGCTGGGCACGGTTCTGGGGGTGGAGGACAACGTGAAGGTGTCGGGCGGGCAGGTGGCCCTCTGCGACCCGGACAAGGCGGAGGAATTCGTCCGGCGCACCGGCATCGACATCTTCGCCCCCGCCATCGGGACGGCCCACGGGGTCTACAAGTCGGAGCCGAAGATCGACTTCGAACTTTTTGCCCGGATCGCGGAGATCCTGAACGGCCGGGAGATCCGGGCGCCTCTGGTCATCCACGGGGGCACGGGGCTCTCCGACGAGGTTACCCGCCGGCTGGTGGAGCTGGGGGGATCCAAGTTCAACGTCTCCACGGAGCTGAAACACGTTCTGATGGACGCCACCGACGGGTATCTGGCGGGTCATCTGAAGGACTACAACCCCGGCAAGTTGGACGCCGCCGTTTTCGCCGCCACCCTGGAGGCCATCCGGCGGTGGATGGATATTCTCGGCAGCGCGGGACAATATTGATGAAGAAAACCGGTGAAAGAGGAGGGGCGGGAACCATGATCAAGGCTGTGCTGTTCGACCAGGACGGGGTCATCATCGACACCGAACGGGACGGTCACCGGGTTGCGTTCAATTCGACCTTTCGGGAGTTCGGGCTGCCGGTGGAATGGGATGTGGAGCTGTATCACAGACTTCTCCAGATAGGCGGCGGCAAGGAGAGGATGCGGCATTACTTCGAAGACCATTACACCGGGAAGCTGCCGGAGGACCTGGACGGGCTGGTTCAGAAGATGCACCTCCGAAAGACGGCCGTCTTCATCGATCTTCTGGAAACCATGCCGCTGCGGCCCGGGATCCTCCGGTTCATGCGGGAAATCAAAGCCGCGGGCCTGAAGATCGGCATCTGCACCACCTCCAACGAGAAGGTGGCCCACACCATCGCCGACCGCAAGCTGGGGGAAATCGGCTTCGATGTTCTCATCGCCGGGGACATGGTATCCAGGAAGAAGCCCGACCCGGAAATCTATTCCACCGCCCTGGCGAAGATCGGTGTGGGTCCCCGGGACTGTCTCGTGGTGGAGGATTCCAGCATCGGGGTGCGCTCCGGCAGGGCGGCGGGGTGCCGGGTCCTGGCCACGGTGAACGGTTACACCCGGGACGAGGACCTCTCCGGGGCGGACATCATCGTCACCTGCCTGGGGGACGAGGAGGGGGAGAAGGCCCGGTTTCTGGGGAAGAGCATCCCTCTGGCGCGGAGCGGCATCGTGACCTTCGCCGATATCGTGAAGGCGCTGGGATGAAAATACTGAGCGTCGATTTCGGGACCTCATCGGTGAAGATGGCGGTCCTCACCGACAGGGAGGAGATCCTCCAGGACACGAAGGAGGAGTACCAGTACCAGGTCATCGACAAACACAAGATCCAGATCGACCCGGAGGTCATGTACGCCGCCTTCCTGAAGGGACTGAAGAAATTCTCCCATCACCTGAAGGACATCGATCTGGTTGTGCCCTGCGTGTTCGCCCCGGTCTTCATCCCCCTGGACCGGGACGGCCGGGCCCTGCACCCGGCGATCATCCACCTGGACCGCCGCAGCTACGCCCAGTCCAAATTCGCCCTGAAGGCGGTGGGGAAAAAGGACTTCATGGCCATAAACGGCAACCTCCCCTTCGCCGGGGGAATCTCCTGCACCAGCATGCTGTGGTACAAGGACAAGCTGCCTGAGCTGTACAGGAGGACCTGGAAACTGGGCCACATGAACACCTTTCTGCAGCGCCGGCTTACGGGGCGGTGGCTCATCGACCCCTCCAACGCGTCTTTCACGGGTCTGTACGAGACTCTGCAGATGGGCTCCTGGTCGGAGAAGATCTGCTCCGCCCTGGGCATCCATCGGGACCTCCTGCCGGAGATCGTCCCGTCCATCAGCATCGCCGGCCCCCTGACCCGGGAAGCCGCCGGGGACACGGGCCTGCGGCAGGGGATCCCGGTGGCCATGGGGGCAAACGACACCACCAGCGCCGCCTTCGGGGCCGGGGCCGTCAACACCGGAGACATCCTGAACATTTCCGGGAGCAACGAGATCATCACGGTGACGACGGACGCCCCCGTGCCCCACGAGAAATACTACATCCGGGCGTCCATGGAACCGGGAAAGTGGCTCTACCTGGCCATAACTGTGGGCGGCTTCGCCCTGGAATGGTTCCGGAAGGAGTTCTACTCGGAGATGGATAAAAAGGATTTCTACGGCGGCTTCCTCTCGGACTTCGTCAAAACACGTACCCGTACGGATGTGGTGTTCAAACCCTACCTGGCGGGAGACCGGCACAGCCTGGTCAAAAAGAAGGGCGCCTTCACCGGACTCACCTTCGAAAGCACCCGGGAAGACCTTCTTCTGGGTCTTCTGGTGGGGACCTTCGAACCGGTTTTCAGCACCATCAATATCCTGAAAAAACGGATGAGGCTGAACCCCCACATTTTCTGGACCGGCGGCATGGTCGGCGACGCGTATCAGGATTTCAAGCGGCGGATCTTCAAGGGCTTCGACTTCAACATGAGGCGGGAGTGCTCCACCCTGGGCAACCTCCAGGTGGCGCGGCGTCTCATAAACGGACGATGACGGAGGGAGCTGTGCTGAAAGATACACTTGC
>Ga0302247_1002000_pt1 | contig 14097 bp, 7 predicted proteins | sample AAG_UR_Ile_MG_FD_193529 | JGI IMG/M metagenome (GOLD analysis project Ga0302247, IMG submission 193529) | Enriched activated sludge microbial communities from anaerobic digester in WTTP, New Holstein, Wisconsin, United States - AAG_UR_Ile | ecosystem: Engineered > Bioreactor > Anaerobic >...
CTTCTTTGATTGCTTCAATAGCCACTTTGGCCTTGAATTCAGCACTAAATGTTCTTCTTGTTCTTTTCATGGTACAAAAAATTTAAAATTACTAAATTTCTGTCCAGTTTTATTAGACCAGCTCAGTATTGACACAACAGAGTTTATAAACAAGCTAAGATTCACTCATTAGGATTCTCGATCATTTCAATTATTTGCCCAATAATTTTTTCGGTATAGTCAAAGCCTATCTTAAAAATCTCATCAGCTTTACGAAAGTCGAATGTATAATACTCCTGAATTCCTTTCGGAACAATAACAAAATCACAAGCTTTTAGATTTTCTTTAACATTACATTCCACACCAAGTCTCAGACAGCGTTCAGCAATTTCCTTAATTCCGTTTATATGATCTGTGGGCTCGCATTGGTTAACATCAACTCCTATCAGTCGTTTACATTTATTTCTTATGGCGGTTGAAGGCAGATTATCAAGCAAACCACCGTCAACATAGGTTTGATTATTAATTATACGTGGTTTAAAAACTATAGGTATTGAAGCTGAAGCAATTATATATTCAAATAATGGTCCTTTGCTGATTATCTCACTAAGTCCGGTATTCAGATTACTTACCGATACAAACAAAGGTTTTTTCAAAGCGCTGAAATCATTTTTGTCAATATGAGCTGCAAGAAGCTCCTCCATATACTCAAGATCAAGAAATCCATCGCCCGGCAGACTCCAGCTAAGAAATCTGGAGAGTTTCTCTTTTTTGATTTCTTCAAGAATAAATCTGGCTTCGTAACCTGCTGCATATAAACAACCTATAATCGCACCCATGCTTGCACCTGAAATTATACCGGGTTCAAGATGATGGTTTTTCAAGCTTTCAAGCACACCTAAATGTGCAATCCCCCGGGCGCCTCCCCCACTAAGCGAAATGCCCAATTCGTATTTAGGGTTCGAAGTATCCATTTTCTTAACTTTTTATTACTGAAACAAATAAGTTATTCAGGATAATTTGAGTATTGACAAGAAATGAAAAGATACTAACAGTATGAATATCAATGATTATCGGTTCAACAATTAAATCATTTAAGTATAAGTTTTACCGAATTTAATCTTTCATTAGCTAAAGAACATTCATTTGCCTCTGCACATTTCTATCAATCAAAGCTTTCAGAATTCCGGCAGGGTCCTCAAACCTGTTAGCAAGCATCATGGCAGCTATTATATACGGCTTATAACTAGCTTCTTTATATGTAAAAATACGATATTTATCAAAAACACCGGCGCTTACTTCACCGTGTTCGCACGATACGCCAGATATATCAGCAGGCAGGCAATGCATATACAAAGCATTTCCATTATGCGTAAGCTTCATCATTTCTTCATCACAGCACCAGTCCATATACTTTGCATTATTTGCAAGGCAATATTTTTCGAGTTCAATCAGTCCGGGTTTGTCAGCAACTTTGAGCAATTTTGTGCGCTGTTGCATAACATGATACGGTGCCCAGCTTTTGGGATAAACAATATGAGCATCTTTAAATGCCTCTTTCATTGAATGGCTCACCTTAAAGCTTCCACCATGCTTATTTGCGAAATCAGAAGCCTGAGCCATTATTTCAGGGATCAACCCATAACCTTCGGGATATGCAAGTTCCACATTCATACCAAAGCGTGTCATCAAAGCAATAATACCCTGCGGAACCGAAAGAGGTTTTCCATAACTTGGTGAGTAAGCCCAGCTCATTACCAATTTTTTACCTTTAAGATTTTCAAGAGAACCAAAATGTTTTTTAAGAAACAGCAGGTCAGCCATGCTTTGGGTAGGATGATCCATATCGCACTGTAGATTTACGATTCCGGGGCGAACCGGCAAAACACCATTTTCATAACCATCATCCAGCGAAGCTGCTACTTCCCGCATGTATTTGTTTCCTTCACCCAGATAAATATCATCGCGTATTCCAATAAAATCACTCAAAAATGAGATCATCTGCGCTGTTTCTCTTACTGTTTCACCATGGGCAATTTGTGATTTTTCTTCATCCATATCCTGTATTGCCAGCCCTAACAAATTTGATGCTGACGCAAACGAGAAACGGGTACGGGTTGAGTTATCACGAAATATAGAAATAGCGAGACCTGAATCAAAAACCCTTGGCGAAATATTTTCCTTACGCATATTTTTAAGCAAATCAGCCAGCTCGAGGATCAGGATAAGATCCGATTCTGTTTTTTCCCAGGTTAAAAGGAAATCTTTGCCAAACATGCCATTTTTTATGACTTCAATCTTCTGCAATTGTGATTTTATGTTCTTTATACTGATATCCATATTTTTTTTGATTAATGAAATAAATTATGATTTTTACATTTTAAACATCTGATTTCATGGCAAATAGTACAGGTATGATAACATACTTTATCTTTTTAAACCATACAATTTTTCGGAACCTAACCTTGAATACAAATTAAATACAATATGCAAATGCTGCATAGAATGCTGATGCTGCAATAAGGTCGGCAACCGGTACTTTTTCATTAGGAGCATGAGCCAGCACTTCATTACCGGGTCCAAAGCCTATAACAGGTATTCCATAAAGTCCATTTATTGTAACTCCATTAGTTGAAAAAGTCCATTTATCAACACGAGGATCTGAATCAAACAGTTTTTTATATGCGTTCACTCCAGCAACAACAATTTCATGATCCTGCGGGATTTTCCATGTAGGGTAATATTTCTCCATCCCGTATTTCAAACCAGTATAGGCTGTTTCTTCATAATAAAGGATTTCGGCTTTTGCATTTATACCGGCAATTATTTCCTCAATTTCCTTCATGGCCGATTCCTTTGTTTCACCCCAGGTCAGACGTCTGTCGAGATGAATACGCGCATAATCTGACACTGCACATAGTGAAGGGCTTCCCGAAATTATCTCAGAAATTGTTATACTACCCTTTCCAAGGAAGTCATCATACTTAAGCCTTTCATTCAATTTTTCAATTTCGAGCGCTGTTCCTGAAGCCATATAAATAGCATTTTTTCCTCTTTCCGGAGCTGACCCATGTGAAGAGATCCCATAAAAATGCACATGAATCTCCATTCTGCCACGATGCCCACGATAAATACCAAGATTTGTAGGTTCAGTAATAATAACATAATCAGGTTTTATCCCATCCTCTTCTACAATATATTTCCAGCACAAGCCATCGCTGTCTTCTTCCATAACGCTGCCAACAAAATAAACAGTAAGATCCCTGTCAAAACCCAAATCCTTTAATATCCTGCCGGATGTTACAAAAGCTGCCGGACCACCTTTCTGGTCAACAGTACCTCTTCCATGAACACAGTCATCTTTGATTTCACCGGCTAAAGGGTCAAAATCCCAATTTTCCAGCAAGCCAAGGTCAACGGTATCCATATGTCCATCAATGGCAAGTATCTTTTTGCCATTGCCGATCCTTCCAATAACATTGCCAAGCCCGTCAATAAAAACCTCGTCGAATCCGGCTTCCTGCATTTGTCGCTTTAACTCGAGTTGAACATCTTTCTCTTTGGAACTCAAAGACTTAATTCTGACAAGTTTTGAAAGATTTTCGGCTGTATAATCTTTGTAAGATTGAGCAGCCTGATGAATTTTGTTAAAAATATTGTCCATTATTTAATAGTTTAGTTCAATTTGCTGAATTTGCCATAAGCCCCCAAAGATATCAAAAATAAGCCAACAAACAGCTTTACAGACTTCTTGATAAATAATTTTCGGTAATACATGTGAACCACTCATTGAGAAAGCATTTAGTCAGAAAAAAATCATAATAATAATCAATAAGAAACATCTGCTTTTTTGAACAATCGAGAAGGTAGGGGGATTGCTCCCCCTCCCTCTTTCACCACCGTGAATGGTGAAAATAGTTAAGCCAGCTACGACTTTGTTCCGCTTTATCTGACCATAGGCTTGTGTGATATTTCTGTGAGTAAGAACTTCAGATTTGCTAATGACTTCTTTCAGATTCAGGGTCATCCACGACACCCTTATCAATCGTTAATGTTTCCAATCAACCCGGCACATGCAGGAACTTTCATCCTGCCAGCTTAATATCATGCCAGACATACAAATAACCGGAACACAAAATCTATTGCATTCCTGTTATTTAAAGAAATCAGGTTTAAAATATCTGTACATAAAGTACTCTTACAATTTTCTGCCTTCTTCAATAAAACAGTTAACTCCTTTTATAACAGGACGCATTGAGAATGACAGTTTTACCGGATCGGATTTTAGGCGATACTGCTCCATAGGTACTGGACCGCAACTTCCGCCACCGAGACCTAAATGCTCTGCATCTATGGTTATAATTGTTTCTTTACGTGTTACAAGTTCAAATGGATGGTTAGCCTTATCAAGGTCAATTGGCAGATGATGAAGGGTGCTAAAATTCATTTTTCCATCACCAACAAACTCAATGCCAGCACCTTTGCGATCGGTTACAGCAAACCACCTTACATCACTTCTGTTGCCCATATCCTGAGGACGGATATATTCTTCGGTCATCTCACTTACCGGTTTTTCATATAATCCAATTATCGCTGATGTTTTGCGGTCGCGGTAATTTTCATGAGGACCTGCTCCCAGCCAGGTTACCTGTTCATAACCTTCAGGCATTTCCATAATAATGCCAAGTTTGGGCAACAGCCAGTCAACATGTTGAGGATTTATTTCAACCTCTACATCTACCCTTCCATTATCAAAAATCACATAATTATAGCGCGAATCCACAGTGAAGCCTTTTGGTGATCTTGAAGAAATATTAGTTGTAATTTTCACCCTGTATGGTGATTCCTGCTTTACATCGAACGATTTAACCACATGATCCAAAGCATGTAATTGCTGATCCTGCCAGATTGGACCCGGACCTCCTCCAAAAACATAGTCATTGTCAACCGGAGCTCTGAAAACATTGGTACGTGGACCTGATACCCTTGCAGATGTTACGGTGTCCCATGAAACAAGCCGGGTTTCGGGTTTAATTCCATAAATGGCAGCATTTTCAGTTTTAATAAGAGCCTGATTATTATAATACCAGTTCGTAATAGTGCCGACTTTTCGGTTGAAAGCTACTCTGAAATCCTTGCCTTTTATACAAACGTTGTCGTCATGTTCATCAATAGTGAGTTCAAACTGGTTTAACAACAGGTCTGCTTCAGCCTCCGAAACATCATAAGGTAATGACAACTGACCGTATGCAACCACATGTCCGCGCTTTGCCCATTTTTCATCTTTTGCCAATTCCAGATACAGATTAAGAAAATACTCTCTGCCGGGTTTAAGCAAAGGTTTCTCAAAATTCAACTTCAGTTTTCCTGTTTCTCCCGGCTTAACATCTGCAACAAAATCACCCGATTGTAATGCTATCCCGTCTTCAGTGAGTTCCCATATTCCTTTATATTTATTCAGATTTATAAAGTCATTACGATTAAGTACAAGAACTTCTCCCTGAAGTATTTTTCCTTCAGTAAACTCTGCGTTCTGATAAATACGTTTTACTTCCTGCATTTTAGCAGTTATTTTTCTGTCAGTGGTAGTAATCCCGTTAACACAGAAATTCCAGTCGGTAGGACGATCGCCAAAATCGCCGCCATATGCAAGGAAGTATTCACCCGATTTTCCGGGAATCTCTTTATACAAAGCCTGATCAGCCCAATCCCAGATACAGCCACCAATCAACCTTGGGTATGCATATATGGCATCCCAGTATTCTTTAAGATTTCCCACAGCATTTCCCATTGCATGAGCATATTCGCACATAAAAAATGGTTTGGGTTCATCTTTTTTGCCTTCGTTGTTCACCCATACCACATCGGGATACATCACCGAAACAATATCAGCAACATCGTTATATCTTTCGTAATGGATAGGACGACTCGGATCTCGCTTTTTAAGTGTGGCAGAAGCAGCTTCAAAATTAATTCCCGGACCGGCTTCATTACCCAATGACCATATAATTATTGACGCATGGTTTTTATCTCTTTCCATCATATTCATGATCCTGTCAATATGAGCCTGCTGCCAGCTTTTTACATGACCAAGAGAATGTTCTCCATAACCCATCCCATGCGATTCAACATTGGCTTCATCAATCACATATAAACCATAACGATCGCAAAGAGTATAGAAAAAAGGATCGTTGGGATAGTGAGCCGTTCTAACTGTGTTTATATTAAACTGCTTAAACAGTTCAACATCCCTGATCATTGATTCACGGGAAATATAACGGCCATCGTATGGATCAATATCATGACGGTTTATACCTTTGATTTTAATACTCTTGCCGTTCACCCAAAACTGCTTGTCTTTCACTTCAACTTTTTTGAAACCAAAATCAGTACGTTGTACAAGTAACTGATTACCACCGGCATCACGTGTAACAACAAGTACTTTATAAAGATTGGGTTCTTCAGCTGACCACAACGCAGGTTTTTCAACAGTGGTTTTCCAGATTTGAGTAGCTTTATCTGCCTTGCCTGCAATCACTTCCGAACTAAACACAGGCTTTTGTCCTTCAAATTTTTCATTAAAAGGGAACATGTAAACATCAACAAAATATTTCCCTTTAGCTTTATGATTAACAAAATTTGATTCCATGGTAAAAGCGGCACTGGTAAAATCCTCATTAAGGTCAGATTTCAGCCAGAAGTCCCTCAGATAAAAATCAGGAACTGACATTAAATAAACATCCCGATAAATTCCACTCATACGCCAGTAGTCCTGATCTTCAAGATAACTGCCATCACTCCACTGATATACTTCAACAGCAAGGGTGTTTTTTCCGGGTTTTACGTAATTACTAATGTCAAACTCAGCCGGAAGGCGGCTGTCTTCGCTGTAACCGACTTTTACTCCATTCACCCACACATACATAGCGCTCTCAACACCGGCAAAATGCAATAGTGTCCGTCTGCCCTTGAATTCCTCAGGAAGTGTGAATTCTTTTATATATGACCCAACCGGGTTCGGAAACTTATACTTTGTGTATTCAACCGGTACCGGCTCCATGATATAAGGCGGTTTGGCTGCATGAGGGAAAGTAACATTGGTATAGATCGGGAAACCATAACCTTTGATTTGCCAGCATGAAGGCACCTCGATATTATCCCACCATGTAATATCATAATCCGGTTTGTAAAATTCCTTAGGCCTCAGATCAGGATGCCTGACCCAATTAAATTTCCAGACACCATTAAGGTTCAGATAATAAGGCGAGCGACTCCAGACCTCAGCCAATGCCTGATCAGTAGTAGCATAAGACATCCAGGTGTTACGTGCTTTTTCGCGGTTAATGTAATTAATGGTTTCGTTTTCCCACTCGGGGCGCTGCGAAAACAACATAACCGGCATAAAAATAAGTACGATTACCAGTAAACTCAATCTGTTCATAATGTAATAATTAAAATTTTTGCAAAACTATTGTTTGTTTTGATAAGGTAATACTTTCTGCAATATAAAAACAAAATAACAGTTTAAAAATTCAGCTTCAACTACTTCTGAATCAGACACAAAACCATAACTTTTTAACAAAAAACAGAAGGTTTGCATAAGAAGCACTCTGAAAACAAGTTGTAAAAAACATCATCATCATTGTTTGAACACAAAACCGCAGTATTACGTTGATATAACTGGAAACATAAAATAATAATATTTGCAGGTGCAAACCGTTAATGCATTATTGATTTCAGGATACTATTAATACAGCTTTGTGAAAAAAACACTATCTCTTTCGCTTATATTTTTATTGTTGATTTTTTCTGCAGCCGGTCATGCGCAAATTGGCGGCAAATCAACTTATAAATTCTTAAGCCTGCCATCTTCGCCACGCATTGTTTCAATGGGAGGAGATTTTTTAAGCATCAAAGATGCTGATATAAATCTGGCACTTTCAAATCCTTCGCTGATAGTACCTGAGTTAAACAACCAGCTAACTCTGAATTTCGTTGATTATTTTTCTGATATTAATTACGGTTTTATATCCTATGGCCGCAGTTTCGAGAAAATAGGAAACTTTGTAGGATCGGTACAGTATATTGATTACGGAAGATTTACCTATGCAAACGACGCTGGTGAGACAGCAGGAAATTTCAAAGCCGGAGAAACTGCACTTATCATTGGCTGGGGAAGGCAATTGGATTCAACTTTCAGTATTGGAGCAAATTTCAAGACTATTTTTTCTGCTTTTGAATCCTATAATTCTTTTGGGCTTGCTGTAGATGTTGCAGGAACCTATCAGAACGAACATGGATTTGCAGCATCGTTACTGGTTCGGAATATAGGAACTCAGATCATTACTTACGATAATGGAAGTCGTGAACCTTTGCCATTCGATCTGCAGATTGGCATGTCGAAAAAATTAAAACACGTACCATTTAGATATTCCATTTTATTGACAAACCTTCATAAATGGGATCTCACCTATGACGATCCCACCAAACTTAAAACCGATCCTTTTACAGGAGAGAAAATCAAGGAGGACAAGTTCATGGATTTCCTTGATAAAACCTTCAGGCACGTAATAGTTGGTGTTGAGTTCATACCTACCAGAAATTTCAGTATAAGGCTGGGTTATGATTACAGGCAAAGACAGGAATTAAAGGTAGATTCAAAATTATCCACTGTAGGATTATCCTGGGGATTTGGGTTCAGAATCTCAAAATTTCAGTTCAATTATGCCCGCAAAGCCTACCATCTGGCAGGATCACCAAATTTTATCAGCATTAGTACAAACCTTTCGGATTTTTTATAAAAACTTAAAGCATCAGAACTCAAAACCAATGGGCTGCTATTAAAACACTGATTTTCAAAAGTCGAATTATTAATGATTAAAATTGTTATTGACGATACTGCCGGTTATTGTTTTGGAGTCAGAAACGCTATTAAACAGTCTGAAGCCATTCTTGAGGAAGATGAGTATTTATATAGCCTCGGACATATTGTTCATAATGAAACTGAAGTGAACCGCCTGAAAACACAAGGTTTAAAAGTGATTGACCATGAACAGCTCAAAACCCTGAAAAACTCAAATGTACTGATCCGCGCTCACGGCGAGCCTCCCTCAACATACGAAACAGCTTACAAAAACAATATTGTTCTTATTGATGCCACCTGCCCTATTGTTAAACATTTACAGAAAAACATAAGCGAACGCACAGCTTTGAATGAAGAAACCAATAGTCAGGTTGTTATTTATGGAAAAAAAGATCATCCTGAAGTTATCGGACTGGTGGGACATGCAGAAGGAAATGCTTTAGTGATCGCTACTAGCGAAGATATTAAAAATATAAATCCCGGGAAAGATGTACACCTTTATGCTCAGACCACCATGAACCCGGAAAATTTCGCAAAATTAGCAGAGGAAATAAGAGCTTATCTAACGGAATATGATCCTGTGAACAGCAAACAGGTATTTGAACATAATACAATTTGCAGGCAGGTATCAAACCGGGTTGAAGGATTGAAGAGATTTGCCTCAACACATGATTTATTGCTTTTTGTAAGCGGAAGGCAAAGCTCAAACGGGAAATTCTTATTCAGTGTATGTAAAGAAGTCAACCCAAACTCATATCATATTGAAAATAAGGATGATATTAACAAAAACTGGTTTGAAAACATAAAATCAGTTGGAATTTCAGGAGCTACTTCAACTCCAACCCGGCAACTCAGTGAAGTAGCTGATTTTCTTAAAGATTTTCTGCTCATGAATGAGACCTTATAATACGACAGGAAGATTTTGAGGTTTTTTACACTATAAATTTTCCTGTCAATTATTTCTAAAAGAAAAAATCGCTCATTTCATGACAAGGATTCACGGAATCATATTTTCAGATCACAATAAGCCGCTTGCTTAAAACACCTTCAGTAGTTATTATTTGAACCATATATGTTCCAGTAATATAATTACTTATATTAAGTATGATTTTATCATTAATTATATCAGGTTTTAGATATTTCCAGATTTCCCTGCCCTGAATATCAAAGATCACTATAGCTTCAACAGTGACATTAGAATTTTCAAAAGATATTGTAGCCATATCACCTGCGGGATTAGGATAAACGCTGACAACCGGATCAGAATACTCTTCAAAACTGGTATTATCAGTAAAATCGAAAACTGCAAGCAAGGAGCGGTCTTTAAGAGCTGTAAACATCAATAAAGTATCAGTAGAAACCACTGCCCCATACTCTCTCCATTCAATAAACCTATAACCAGAATAAGCAATGGCTTCCAAAGTTACAAGCTGTCCGTGTTCATGAATCCCTGAACCGGTTACAATTCCCCAATCACTATTATTAATATCCACACTGATGGTATAAGCATTAATTTCAAATATCGCGTGTATGCTATGATTGCTGGTGACATTAACAAATTCGTATTCAGAAACCGGACCTATACTCACATCATCAATCAAAACATCGGCAATATGAAAGCCCTCGTTAGCCTGAATCAGAAATGACTGACTTCCCCCATAAACCACAGTATTAATTCCAAAAGGTTCAATAAACCCATTTTCACCTGCACTAGCCATAATATTACACATTATCTTATGCAATACAATATGGAATATTTCATCCTGGCTAACAGCAACCACACCACTTGCAGTCTGATATCCCTGAGCAGTTATCTCATAATTATACATTCCGGGAGCCACATTCTCAAAGGTATAGTCACCCGCCTCATTACTCATATTCCCAACAGTGATTATTGCATAAGTAACCGGATTATTGCTTTCATCCTTGATTTCAAAAGTCACAGTGTAGGTTATTAACTGAAAATTAGCGATCAGAGTAAGATTACCATCCGGCATAGCAAAAGTAGCGTCAGGATTAGTTGAAATTACACTGCCATTAAGATTAGTCCAATTCACAAAGTTATAACCTGTATTAGGGATGGCATTAATGATTACAGTTTCTCCCTGATTATAGTTACCGCCTCCACTAACTGTACCGCCCTCCGTTGGGTTAACAATCAGGGTCAGAGTATAGACGACCGGTTCAAAATTTGCAATCATGGTAAAATTGTTCGGAGGCATGGAAATAGTAGCAGCAGGCTCAGTAGAAATAACATTACCCTGAAGATTAGTCCAATTCACAAAAACATATCCTGCATTAGGAATAGCGTTAATATTTACAATATTACCATAATTATAATTTCCGGCTCCGGCAACAGTTCCTCCTGCCGATGGATTAGCAATAAGAGTAAGAGTATAACTGATTGGCTGAAAGTTTGCTATTAGCGTCAGATTATTTGAAGGCATGGAAATAGTGGCAGATGGATCAGTAGAAATAATATTACCGTTAAGATTAGTCCAGTTAACAAATGAATATCCTGCATTAGGAACAGCGTTAATATTTACAATGCTGCCATAATTATAATTTCCGGCTCCAGTAACAATTCCACCGGCTGAAGGATTTGCAATCAAAGTGAGAGTGTAGTTAATCAATCCAAAGTTTGCTATCAGGGTATGATTGCCGGCAGGCATGGTAATTATTGTAGCAGGGTTAGTAGAGATAATATTTCCATTGATATCAGTCCAACTTATAAAAGTGTACCCGGTGTTAGGAAATGAATAAATATTCACCTGGTCGCCGAAATTATATATTCCAGCTCCTAATACTATCCCTCCGGCTTCAGGGTTTGCAACCAGCGTCAAAGTATAGCCTGTCATTTCAAAATTGGCGATCAAAGTAAGATCTTCGGCAGGCATTGAGAAAATGTGTTCAGGCAGATTGGATATGAGATTACCTTCGGAATCTGTCCAGTTAATGAAATTCCAGCCTGTATTAGGATTTGCGCTTATATTAACTGTATCTCCTGCATTATAAGTTCCTGAACCAACGACTGTTCCGCCTTCTTCAGGATTGACAATTAGCGTCAAAACATAGCCTGTCATTTCAAAATTGGCGATCAAAGTAAGATTTTCGGCAGGCATTATAAAGCTGTATTCAGACTGATTGGATATAAGATTACCTTCAGAATCTGTCCAGTTAATGAAATTCCAACCTGGATTGGGATTTGCACTTATATTAACTGTATCTCCGACATTATAGATTCCTGATCCCATGACTATTCCGCCTTCTTCGGGGTTGGCAATTAGCGTCAAAGTATAGCCTGTCATTTCAAAATTGGCGATCAAAGTAAGATCTTCGGCAGGCATTAGAAAGCTGTATGCAGACTGATTGGATATGAGATTACCTTCAGAATCTGTCCAGTTAATGAAATTCCAGCCTGTATTAGGATTTGCGCTTATATTAACTGTATCTCCGACATTATAGATTCCTGATCCCATGACTATTCCGCCTTCTTCGGGGTTGGCAATTAGGGTCAAAGTATAGCCTGTCATTTCAAAATTGGCGATCAAAGTAAGATCTTCGGCAGGCATTGTAAAACTATATTCGGGCTGATTGGATATGAGATTACCTTCGGAATCTGTCCAGTTAATGAAATTCCAGCCTGTATTAGGATTTGCGCTTATATTAACTGTATCTCCGACATTATAGATTCCTGATCCCATGACTATTCCGCCTTCTTCGGGGTTGGCAATTAGCGTCAAAGTATAGCCTGTCATTTCAAAATTGGCGATCAAAGTAAGATCTTCGGCAGGCATTAGAAAGCTGTATTCGGGCTGATTGGATATGAGATTACCTTCGGAATCTGTCCAGTTAATGAAATTCCAGCCTGTATTAGGATTTGCGCTTATATTAACTGTATCTCCGACATTATAGATTCCTGATCCCATGACTATTCCGCCTTCTTCGGGGTTGGCAATTAGCGTCAAAGTATAGCCTGTCATTTCAAAATTGGCGATCAAAGTAAGATCTTCGGCAGGCATGATAAAACTGTAATCAGGTTGATTGGATATGAGATTGCCCTCGGAATCTATCCAATTAACAAAATTCCAGCCTGGATTTGAAATTGCTATTATGTTGATTGTATCTCCGGCATTATAAATACCTGATCCTAATGCTATTCCGCCTTCCTCGGGATTGGCAATTAGGGTCAAAGTATAGCCTGTCATTACAAAATTGGCGATCAAAGTAAGATCTTCGGCAAGCATTAGAAAGCTGTATTCGGGCTGATTGGATATGAAATTGCCTTCAGTATCTGTCCAATTAATGAAATTCCAACCTGTATATGATATAGCGCTTATATTAACTGTATCTCCGGCATTATAAGTTCCTGAACCTATGACTGTTCCTCCTTCTTCAGGATTGGCAATTAGCGTCAAAGTATAGCCTGTCATTTCAAAATTAGCGACTAAAGTAAGATTTTCGGCAGGCATTAAAAAGCTGTATTCGGGCTGATTGGATACGATATTTCCTTCAGAATCTGTCCAGTTAATGAAAGCCCAGCCTAAATTTGAAATTGATATTATGTTGACTGTATCTCCTGCATTATAAATTCCTGATCCTATGACTGTTCCGCCTTCCTCGGGATTGGCAATTAGCGTCAAAGTATAGCCTGTCATTACAAAATTGGCGATCAAAGTAAGATCTTCGGCAGGCATTAGAAAGCTGTATTCAGACTGATTGGATATGAAATTACCTTCAGAATCTGTCCAGTTAATGAAATTCCAACCTGGATTGGGATTTGCACTTATATTAACTGTATCTCCGACATTATAGATTCCTGATCCCATGACTATTCCGCCTTCTTCGGGGTTGGCAATTAGCGTCAAAGTATAGCCTGTCATTTCAAAATTGGCGATCAAAGTAAGATCTTCGGCAGGCATGATAAAACTGTAATCAGGTTGATTGGATATGAGATTGCCCTCGGAATCTATCCAATTAACAAAATTCCAGCCTGGATTTGGAATTGCTATTATGTTGATTGTATCTCCGGCATTATAAATACCTGATCCTAATGCTATTCCGCCTTCCTCGGGATTGGCAATTAGCGTCAAAGTATAGCCTGTAATTTCAAAATTGGCGATCAAAATAAGATCTTCGGCAGGCATTAGAAAGCTGTATGCAGACTGATTGGATATGAGATTACCTTCAGAATCTGTCCAGTTAATGAAATTCCAGCCTGTATTAGGATTTGCGCTTATATTAACTGTATCTCC